>JAEAMF010000030.1_pt1 | contig 321814 bp, 270 predicted proteins | sample 8958721 | NCBI WGS metagenome assembly JAEAMF01 (sample SAMN16933255, study PRJNA681124) | bioreactor sludge metagenome | isolation source: anaerobic bioreactor treating anionic surfactant - SDBS | place: India: Bengaluru | collected 2019-02-28 | reverse complement strand
GGCTTGCGCGCATCGACGCGCAAATGCTGCTGCTGCATGTGCTCGGACGCCAGGCCGGCGGCCGCGCCTGGCTGCTCACCCACGACGGGGACGCGCTGACCGCGCCCCAGGCCGGCGTCTATGCCGCGCTGTGCACACGCCGACTGAGCGGGGAGCCCGTCGCCTACCTGGTGGGCCACAAGGAGTTCTACGGGCTGGATCTGGCCGTGGACGCACGCGTGCTCGACCCTCGCCCCGATACCGAAACCCTGGTGGACTGGGCGCTGGAGCTGATACCCGCCCAGGCCCCGAGCGGCCCCGCATGCCGTGTGGCGGATCTGGGCACCGGCAGCGGAGCGATTGCCCTGGCCCTGCAGAGCCAGCGCCCCGGCGCCACCGTGTGGGCCGTGGATGCCAGTGCCGACGCGCTGGCCGTGGCCAGCGCCAATGCCACGCGCCTGCAGCTGGGCGTGCGGTTTGCGCATGGCAGCTGGCTGGAGCCGCTGGCAGGCCAGGCGCCGTTCAACCTCATCGTCAGCAATCCGCCCTATATCCGCGACGACGATCCGCACTTGCTGGCGTTGGAGCATGAGCCGCTGTCGGCTCTGGCCAGCGGCGCCGATGGCCTGTCCGACATCCGCGCCATCGTCGCGCAGGCGCCTGCGCTGCTGGCCAGGGGCGGCTGGCTGCTGCTCGAGCATGGCTGGGACCAGGCCGATGCCGTGGCCACCCTGCTGCGCAGCGCCGGCTTTGAGAGCGTGCAACACCGCCACGACCTGGGCGGCATCGCCCGCTGCACGGGCGGGCAATGGACAGCGCAAGCCTGAGCTCGGGTCCGGGCGCAGCATTCCCGCATGCTTTCAAAGTCCGCGCCGAGAGTGAAATAATCCCAACCATGCCGCCGCGCCTGCGGCGCCCACCACGACCCCGGAGCACCACACAGATGAGCGACACCCAGCAACGCATCGACCAACTGGTCAAAAGCAACAACATCCTGCTGTTCATGAAGGGCAGCGCCAGCTTTCCCATGTGCGGTTTCTCGGGCCGCGCCATCCAGATTCTCAAGGCCTGCGGCGTGGAGACCAAGGACATCTCCACCGTCAACGTGCTCGAGGACCAGGAAATCCGCCAGGGCATCAAGGACTACAGCAACTGGCCCACGATCCCCCAGCTCTACGTGCAGGGCGAGTTCATCGGCGGCTCGGACATCATGATGGAGATGTACGAATCCGGCGAGTTGCAGCAGTTGCTGGCACCCAAGGCCTGAGTTCGAAGGCTTGCGACTCGCGCGCAGCAACCCGCCTGCGCCCGCTGCTGCGCAAAATCAAGCCACCTTCGGGTGGCTTTTTTTCGCCCGTGCCGGACTGCCAGCGCACTGCCCGGGCATGCCACAAGGCCAGGGGCATGTGATGTGTGGTCGAATGGACACATCTTTCACATCCGGAAAACCGCGCCTGCGCCCGCTTCTCCGCCTTGCCTATGAGTCTGTCCCAAAGTCTGCTGTTGATCGTCGCACTGATACTGACCAGTGCCTTCTTTTCCGTGGCCGAGATCTCGCTGGCCGCCTCGCGGCGCCTGCGGCTTCGGCAGATGGCGGAGGACGGGGAGCCACGCGCCGAACAGGTCATGAAGATGCAGGCCCAGCCGGGCGAGTACTTCACGGTCACGCAGATTGGGCTGAATGCCGTCGCCATCCTGGGCGGCGTGGTGGGCGAAGGGGCATTGACGCCCTATCTGGCCGAATTGCTCATGCTCTGGCTGCCCGAGAGCCGGGCACAGACCGTGGGCTTTCTACTCTCGTTCGCCACCGTCACCTCGCTGTTCATCCTCTTTGCCGACCTGCTGCCCAAGCGCCTGAGCATGGCCGAGCCCGAAGCCCTGGCCATCCGCGTGCTGCGCCCCATGCTCTGGTGCATGGCCGTGCTCAAGCCCCTGGTCTGGTGCTTCAACCACCTGGCGGACGCCGTTGCCAAGCTCTTAGGCCTGCCCACGGTGCGCGACGACCGCATCACGCACGAAGACATCCTGGCCATGACCGAAGCTGGCGCGCGCGCCGGCGTGCTGGCCGCGAAGGAGCAGCAGGTGATCGCCAACCTGTTCGAGCTGGACTCGCGCACCATCGGCTCGGCCATGACGCAGCGCGACCGCATCGCCTACTTCCACCGTGACGACCCCGACGAACTGATCCGGGTCCGCATTGCCGAAGAACCTTTTTCCACCTACCCCGTCTGCGATGGCGACATCGACCACATCGTCGGCTATGTCGATGCCAAGGACCTGTTCCAGCGCGCGCTGAACAACCAGCCCCTGTCGCTCATGGACGACTCCCTGGTCCACAAGGTGCTGGTCGTGCCGGACCGCCTGACGCTGGCCGAGGTGCTGGAGCAGTTTCGCCAGGTGCATGAGGACTTTGCCGTCATCGTCAACGAATACAGCCTGGTGGTCGGCGTGGTCACGCTCAATGACGTGATGAGCACTGTGATGGGCGGCCTGGTCAGCCCGGGCGACGAGGAGCAGATCCTGCGCCGCGACGAGAACTCCTGGCTGATCGACGGCGTCACGCCGGTCGAGGATGTGATGCAGGCCCTGGAACTCGACGAACTGCCCCACGCCGAGGACTACGAGACCCTGGGCGGCTTCCTCATGGTGATGCTGCGCCGCATTCCCAGGCGCACCGACACCGTGCAATGGGGCGGCTACCGTTTCGAGGTCATGGACGTGGACAGCTACCGCATCGACCAGGTGCTGGTCACGCGCATGTCCGCCAGCAGCCCGGCCGCGCCGCCCAACGCCGGCGACACGGCAGCGGCCGTGGCCAAGGTATCCAGCATGTCGTCGGAGACGTCGTCCTGACGGGCAACGCAGAACAGCAGCCGCGCAGCCGCTCGGCGGCGCTGCGCGGCCCTCAAGCCGAGCGCGAGGGCTCTATCTCCCAGCGCCGCTGCGCAGCGAACACCGCATTCGGGTACTGGGGCTGTCCCCGGCTGCCGTTGTAGCGGCCCAGCGCCATGTAGGCATCGCCTTTTTCGCGGTCCAGATAGTGGCGCAGGATCACGCAGCCAAAGCGCAGATTGGTCTGCATGTGAAACAGCTTGCCGATGTCTCCATCGCCGATCAGCCGCATCCAGAACGGCATGATCTGCATGTAGCCGCGTGCACCCACGCTGGAGATGGCGAACTTGCGGAACGCGCTCTCCACCTGCACCAGCCCCATCACCAGAGAGACTTCCAGGCCGGCACGCTTGGACTCGTACCAGACGGTTTGCAGGAACTCCAGCCGCGTCGCCAGCTCCGGCTTGCGCGAACGCAGGCGCTCGCTGCTGGCCGTGAGCCAGCGCAGGTAGTCCAGCCGGGCCTCGGTGGAGGCAAAGCGCAGCTCGGGAGGCGCCGATCCCGTGACGGCGGAACTCAGCGCAGTGCGCACCGAATCGGCCAGCGGCTCCTCCAGCTGGCCACCGGCCCAGGCGGGCGCGGCCAGCCCGCCGAGCAGCGGTGCCGAGCCCAGCGAAGCCGCCAGGCGCAGGCAATCGCGTCGCGTCACCACGGGCGCCTGGCTCACAGGCCCAGCCTTTGCTTGAGATGGCCCAGCACATCGGCGGCGGCCAGCTTGGTCGCTTCCGTGTCGCGGCGATGCTGGTACTCGACCTGTCCTTCCTTGAGGCCCCGGTCGGACAGCACCACGCGGTGCGGCACGCCAATCAGCTCCCAGTCGGCAAACATGGCGCCCGGACGTTCGCCACGATCGTCCAGGATCACGTCCACACCCAGTGCCAGCAGCTCGGCATGCAGCTTCTCGGCAGCTTCCTTCACGGGTTCGCTGCGGTCCATGCCAATGGGGCAGACCACCACGGTGAAGGGCGCAATCGCGTCGGGCCAGATGATGCCGCGCTCGTCATGGTTCTGCTCGATGGCTGCAGCGGGCAGGCGCGTCACGCCAATGCCGTAGCAGCCCATTTCAAACAGCGAGGGCTTGCCGTTCTCGGCCAGGAAGGTGGCGTTCATGGCCTGGGAGTACTTGGTACCCAGGTAGAACACATGGCCGACTTCAATTCCGCGCTCAATGGCCAGCTCGCCTGCGCCATCAGGAGACTTGTCGCCAGCCACCACGTTGCGCAGGTCGGCCACCACATCAGGCTCGGGCAGGTCGCGGCCGAAGTTCACGCCGGTGATGTGGAAGTCGGCCTCGTTCGCGCCGCAGACCCAGTCGGCCATCACGGCGACCTCGCGGTCCACGACCAGCTTCACGGGCTGCTTCAGGCCGATCGGGCCCAGGTAGCCGGGCTGGCAACCGAAGTGCTCCTCGATCTCGGCCACAGTGGCAAAGCGGAAGCCCACGTCCAGGCCCGGCACCTTGGCCACCTTGATCTCGTTCATTTCATGATCACCGCGCAGCAGCAGCAGCCAGATCTGGCTGCCTGCCACCTCGCCCTTGTCGTCGAGCTTGTCGGTGGCCAGCACCAGGGACTTCACCGTCTGCGACAGCGGCAGGCCCAGCTGGGATGCGACAGATTCGCAGGTGCTGTTGCCGGGCGTCGCCACCTTGGTCATCGCCTGGGCCGCAGCGGGACGGGGACCCGCAGGCGCCAGGGCCTCGGCCTTTTCGATATTGGCGGCATAGTCGCTGCTTGGGCAGTAGACGATGGCGTCCTCGCCCGTGGAAGCGATGACCTGGAATTCCTCGCTCAGATCGCCGCCGATGGCACCGCTGTCTGCACGCACGGCACGGTACTGCAGGCCGAAGCGGTCGAAGATGCGCTTGTAGGCCGCGCGCATGGTCTGGTAGCTGACCTGGGCCGCATCACGGTCCTTGTCGAAGGAATAGGCGTCCTTCATGATGAACTCGCGGCCACGCATCAGGCCAAAGCGCGGGCGGCGCTCATCGCGGAACTTGGTCTGGATCTGGTAGAAATTCTTGGGCAGCTGCTTGTAGCTCTTGAGCTCCTGGCGCGCGATGTCCGTCACCACCTCTTCGCTGGTGGGCTGGATCACGAAGTCGCGGCCATGGCGGTCCTTGATGCGCAGCAGCTCGGGGCCCATCTTCTCGAAGCGGCCGGTCTCCTCCCACATCTCTGCAGGCTGGACCACGGGCATGGTCACCTCCACGGCACCGGCACGGTTCATTTCCTCGCGCACGATGGCCTCGACCTTGCGGATCACCCGCAGCCCCATGGGCATGTAGTTGTAGATGCCTGCACCCAGCTTCTTGATCAGGCCGGCCCGCATCATGAGCTTGTGGCTGACCACTTCGGCGTCGGCCGGAGCTTCCTTGAGGGTGGAGATGAAAAATTGGGAGGCTTTCATGGATCAGGGGCTTCGCGGGAATCGGGGCAGCGTGCTTGCCGCTGGCAAGGCACCGTGCATAATGGACACAATTCAGAAAATTGGGGTTCGATTATGCTTGACCGGGACGGATTTCGCCCGAACGTCGGCATCATCCTGCTCAACCAAAAGAACCAGGTGTTCTGGGGCAAACGCATCCGCACCCACAGCTGGCAGTTTCCACAGGGCGGCATTGACCGGGGGGAGACACCCGAACAGGCCATGTTCCGGGAACTGCATGAGGAAGTGGGGTTGATGCCCAACCACGTTCGCGTGGTCGCCCGCACCCGGGACTGGTTGCGCTACGAGGTGCCAGACCGGTACATCCGCCGCGATGCGCGCGGACACTACAAAGGCCAGAAGCAGATCTGGTATTTGCTGCAGCTCATGGGTCACGACTGGGATTTGAACCTGCGTGCCACCGACCACCCCGAATTCGACGCCTGGCGCTGGAATGACTACTGGGTGCCATTGGACGTGGTGGTGGAGTTCAAGCGCGGCGTCTATGAGATGGCCCTGACCGAGCTGGCCCGGTTCCTGCCCCGCGGCGAACAGCAACGCAACCGTTATCTGCGCAGCGGCATGCGCCCCAGGGAAGCCCATGAACAGGGTCCTGAGACATACACTGCGCCGGGTTTGCATCCAGCACGCTCAGGCAGCTTTCGCGTCAATCCCGGCATGGAGTTGCCGCCTGGCGCCTGTTTCGATCCTGATCCACAGTCGGGGCAGCAAGCCCTGCAACCCGATCCAGGCAAGGCCTGAAACCGGGCCAGAGCCATACGCAAAAGCGCACCCGAGGGTGCGCTTTTTCTTGGCCTTGAGGGTCTGGCGCCTCAGTGCCCCGCAATCACCATGTTGTCGCGGTGCACCATCTCCGGGCCTGCGGAATAGCCCAGCAGGCGCTCGATCTCCACCGAGCTTTTGCGACACAGCAGCCGCGCCTCGGCACTTGCATAGTTGGCCAGCCCACGCGCCACCTCGATACCCAGGGCATCGCGCACCGCGATCACATCGCCACGGGCGAACTCGCCATCCACATTCACCATGCCGATGGGCAGCAGGCTCTTGCCTTCGTCGCGCAGCTTGGCCACGGCGCCGGCATCCACGGACACGGAGCCGCGCAGTTGCAGATGGTCTGCAATCCACTGTTTGCGCGCCTGGTTCTTGTGCGTCTGCGCCAGGAGCAGCGTGCCGATGGACTCGCCTGCCGCCAGACGCACCAGCACGTCCTGCTCACGCCCCCAGGCGATGACGGTTGAAGCACCCGAGCCCGCCGCGCGCTTGGCCGCGAGGATCTTGGTGATCATCCCGCCCTTGCCAATGGACGAGCCCGCGCCTCCGGCCATCTCCTCCAGCGCCGGGTCGCCGGCATTGGCCACATCGATGAAACGCGCATCGGGATTGCTGCGCGGGTCGGCGCTGTAAAGGCCTCGCTGATCGGTCAGGATGACCAGGGCATCGGCCTCGATCAGATTGGCAACCAAAGCGCCCAAGGTATCGTTGTCACCGAACTTGATCTCGTCGTTGACCACGGTGTCGTTCTCGTTGATCACCGGCACGATGCCCAGCTCCAGCAGCGTCAGCAAGGTGTTGCGCGCGTTGAGATAGCGCTCGCGGTCCGCGAGGTCGGCATGCGTGAGCAGCACCTGCGCACTGCCCATGCCCTGTTCGCGCAACTTGGACTCGTACATCTGTATCAGGCCCATCTGCCCCACGGCCGCAGCGGCCTGCAGTTCATGAATCTCCTTGGGCCGTGCAATCCAGCCCAGACGCTTCATGCCTTCGGCCACCGCGCCGCTGGAGACCATGATCACCTCGCGCCGCCGGCCTCCATGGCTTTCATCCCCGCGCACCAGGGCCGCCAGCTGGCGGCTCCATTCCTGGATCGCGGCCTCATCAAGACCGCGACCTTCATTGGTCACCAGGCTGGAGCCGACCTTGACCACGATGCGATGGGCATCACGCAACAAGTTGGAAGACATGGATGGATAGTGATTCTTGCAGCGCAGGCCGAGGCAGACCCCGCCGCTGTTGTGATCAAGGCAATGGGTGGGACAGGCCGCTCTTACTCGGAATCGCGGGGAGCAAAACGCGGGTCGGTGAGATCCACGCCATCACCCTCGACTTCGACGAAGCGTGGGTCGATTTCCTTGGGACCGGCCTCGATCTGCTGCTGTTCATGCACATGCTTGTAGATGGTGCGGATCAACACTTCGCAGCCTTCGCGCGTCAGGGCGGAAATCTCGAACACCGGGCCCTTCCACTTGAAGCGCTTGACGAAGTCCTTGACGCGTGCGGCGCGCTCCTCGGCCGGCACCATGTCCAGCTTGTTGAGCACCAGCCAGCGCGGCTTGTTGTACAGCTCGGCATCGTACTTCTGCAACTCGCCCACGATGGCCTTGGCCTGGGCCACAGGATCCACGCTGTCATCGAACGGCGCCAGGTCCACCACATGCAGCAGCAATCGGGTGCGCTGCAGGTGACGCAGGAACTGGTGGCCCAGGCCGGCACCTTCCGACGCGCCTTCGATCAGCCCGGGGATATCGGCCACCACAAAGCTTTGCTCGGCGGCAACACGAACCACGCCCAGATTGGGATGCAGCGTGGTGAACGGATAGTCGGCAATCTTGGGACGCGCATTGGAGACTGCGGCGATGAAAGTGGATTTGCCCGCATTGGGCATGCCCAGCAGACCCACGTCGGCCAGAACCTTGAGTTCCAGCTTGAGGTTCTTGCGCTCACCGGGCCAGCCAGGCGTCTTTTGCCGTGGCGCGCGGTTGATGGCGCTCTTGAAGCGCAGGTTGCCGTAGCCGCCATCGCCGCCCTTGGCAATGGTCACCACCTCGCCGGGCGTCAACAGTTCGTAGAGCACCTCCCCGGTTTCGGCATCGCTGATGATGGTGCCAACCGGCATGCGCAGCGTGATGTCGTTGCCTGCGGCACCGAACATGTCCGAGCCCTTGCCGTGCTCGCCGCGCGTGGCATCGTGGCGACGCGAGAAGCGGTAGTCCACCAGGGTGTTGAGATTGACGTCGGCCACCGCGTAGACATGGCCTCCACGGCCGCCATCTCCTCCATCGGGACCACCGAATTCCTTGTATTTTTCGTGCCGGAATGACACGCAGCCATTGCCGCCATCACCGGCAGCAATGTCGATATAAGCTTCGTCGACGAACTTCATGAGGCATCCAGTTTACAAAAAGCAGTGTGCACCAGACAGCCCCAGGCCACACCTCAGAGACGGAAAAGGGGACGAGCGCACGATGCACCGCCCTCCTGAAACGACAAAGCCCCGACAGGTCGGGGCTTCGAGCGTCGAAGTGACAGAGCTTAGGCAGCCGTCACGTTGACCGTGTGCTTGGACAGTGCACCCTTGACAGCAAACGACACGTGGCCGTCCACCAGAGCGTACAGGGTGTGGTCCTTGCCCACGCCGACGTTGTCGCCGGGGTGGAACTTGGTGCCACGTTGGCGCACGATGATCGAGCCGGCGGTGATCAACTCACCACCAAAAGCCTTCACGCCGAGCATTTTGGGCTTGGAATCGCGCCCGTTTCGCGTAGAGCCGCCGCCTTTTTTCTGTGCCATGACTCAGCTCCTGGATTAAGCAGCGATCGCCACGATCTGCAGCTCGGTGAACTGCTGGCGATGGCCTTGGCGCTTCTGATAATGCTTACGACGGCGCATCTTGAAGATGTGCACTTTGTCGTGCTTGCCGTGAGCAACCACGGTTGCCTTGACAGACGCACCGGACACCAGAGGTGTGCCGACCTTGATTTCAGCGCCGTTGCCGACTGCCAGAACCTGATCGATCACAACTTCTTGGCCTACGTCCGCAGCAATCTGTTCTACCTTGATCTTTTCGCCAGCTGCAACGCGATACTGCTTGCCGCCGGTTTTTATGACTGCGTACATTTAAACCTCTTGAATTTGAGAGTTCCGCGAACGAATTTCCACGGAAGCAGGAGATTCTAGCACGCACTCACATTCCTTGCATGAAGCGCTCCCCTCCTTCGCCCAAACAACCGCCAGAGCGGGTCGCAGGCAGGGTCGCTCTTCCTATAATTGACGATCCACTTGGCGCCCGCAGTACCTTGACCACAGCTCTCCCCACCCCCAATCCGCTTGCCCTGATCACTGACGACATGCGCGAGGTGGATCATGTGATTGCCCAGCGCCTGACGACCACCGTCCCGCTGATTGCCCAGATCTCCCAGTACATCATCGCTGCAGGCGGCAAGCGCCTGCGGCCCGCCCTGCTGCTCATGGTCTGCAATGCATTGGGATACGAAGGCAAGGACAGGCATGTCCTGGCTGCCGTGGTCGAACTGATTCATACAGCCACCCTGCTGCACGACGACGTCGTGGATGAATCCACGCTGCGTCGCGGCCGCCCGACGGCCAACGAGACCTTCGGCAATCCGGCCAGCGTGCTGGTCGGCGACTTCCTGCACTCGCGCTCCTTCCAGATGATGGTGGAAGTCGGCAGCATGCGCGTGCTCAAGATTCTCTCGGATGCCACCAACGTGATCGCCGAGGGCGAGGTCCAGCAGCTGATCAACACGCACGATGCCTCGCTGGACGAAGCAGGCTATCTGCACGTCATCCGCTCCAAGACCGCCCAACTCTTCGAGGCCAGCGCCCAGCTGGGCGCCGTGCTGGCCGACGCGCCCCGCGAAATCGAGCAGGCCTGCGCCAGCTATGGCCAGGCGCTGGGCACGGCCTTCCAGATCATTGACGACGTACTCGACTATGCAGGCGATGCCCAGGAAATGGGCAAGAACCTGGGCGATGACCTGCGCGAAGGCAAATGCACCCTCCCCCTGATTGCCGCCATGCAACGCGGCACGCCTGAGCAGGCCGCCATCGTGCGCGCCGCCATCGAACAGGGCTCCACCGAGCAACTGACTGCCGTAGTGGATATCGTGCGCAGCACAGGTGCGCTGGACGTGGCACGTGAGGCCGCACATGCCGAGGCACGCCGCGCCATCGACGCAATAAATGTGCTCCCAAGCAATTTGCATACGGCAAGTTTGCTACAATTGGCGTCTCAGCTTTTGGAGCGACGCACCTGATTCAGGCTGCTCGCTTTTTCTACAAAAGCAACGGGGTGTAGCTTAGCCTGGTAGAGCGCTACGTTCGGGACGTAGAGGCCGGAGGTTCGAATCCTCTCACCCCGACCATCTGGTCATTCCATCTCCATCACACCATTGCGCCAGGTTCAAGACCCAGGCGTGTAACAGTGTGTCTGGCATTCCAAGTGCTCAGTGATGATAGGATAAATGTCCTTTCCTCTCACACGTCTTGCTACATGGCTGTTGCTGACTCCTCGCTCAAGAATGCATCCGCTGTCGCATCGCTTCCCGGCATCGGGCGGGCTCTGATTTCAGCAGGCAAGGTATCGCAACAGGCAGCGGAAGCGGCTGCCGGCAAGGCCGCCACCAATCGCACCTCGTTCATTGCAGAACTGAGCGTCGCCGGCACCCTCTCTGCCCTGGAAGTGGCGGAGACGGTTTCCACCATGTTCAGCGCGCCGCTGCTCGATCTTGATGCGGTCGACGCCATGCGCCTGCCGCAGGATCTGCTGGACGCCAAGATCATCAGCACCTATCGCGTCCTGCCTCTGAGCAAGCGCGGCAACCGCCTCACGGTGGCCACCGCCGACCCGACGCAGCAGGAAGCCGCCGAGCAGATCAAGTTCACCACCCAGTTGGGCGTGGACTGGATCATCGTCGAAGCCGACAAGCTGGAGCGACTGATCGCGCAGCAGAACAAAAGCGCCAGCGAGGCCATGGACAGCTATGGCGGCAGCGGCGACTTCGAGTTCGGCGACCTCAAGCCTGATGAGGCGGCAGAGGAAAAGGACAACTCGGCCGCAGCAGACGTCGAAGATGCGCCCATCGTCAAGTTCCTGCACAAAATGCTGCTCGACGCCTTCAACATGCGCGCGTCGGACTTGCATTTCGAACCCTACGAGCACCAGTACCGCGTGCGCTTTCGCATTGACGGCGAGCTGCGTGAAATTGCATCGCCGCCCATTGCCATCAAGGAGAAGCTGGCCTCGCGCATCAAGGTGATCTCGCGCATGGACATCTCGGAAAAGCGTGTCCCGCAGGACGGGCGCATGAAGCTCAAGGTCGGCCCGGACCGCGTCATCGACTTTCGCGTCAGCACGCTGCCCACGCTTTTCGGCGAGAAGATCGTGATCCGTATCCTGGACCCGAGCTCGGCCAGAATGGGCATCGACGCCCTGGGCTATGAACCCGAGGAGAAGGCACGCCTGCTTGAAGCCATCAGCCGCCCCTACGGAATGATTCTGGTCACAGGCCCCACAGGCTCGGGCAAGACAGTGTCGCTGTACACCTGCCTGAACCTGCTGAACAAGGCCGGCGTGAACATCGCCACGGCGGAAGATCCTTCGGAAATCAACCTGCCCGGCGTCAACCAGGTCAATGTGAACGAAAAGGCCGGCCTCACCTTTGCCACTGCGCTCAAGGCTTTTCTGCGCCAGGATCCCGACATCATCATGGTCGGTGAAATCCGCGATCTGGAAACGGCCGACATCTCGATCAAGGCAGCGCAAACCGGCCACTTGGTGCTGTCCACCCTGCACACCAATGACGCACCGACCACGTTGACGCGCATGCGCAACATGGGCATTGCGCCCTTCAACATCGCATCGAGCGTGATCCTGATCACCGCCCAGCGCCTGGCCAGGCGCCTGTGCCCTCAATGCAAGGAGCCGGCTGACATTCCGCGGGAGGCCCTGATCGATGCAGGCTACGACGATGCGGACATTGACGGCAGCTGGGTCACCTACAGGCCCGTCGGCTGTCCGGCATGCAACAACGGCTACAAGGGCCGCGTAGGCATCTATCAGGTGATGCCTATCAGCGAGGAAATCCAGCGCATCATCCTGCAGGACGGCAGTGCACTGGAGATCGCCGCACAGGCCAAGCGCGAAGGCGTGCGGTCGCTGCGTGGATCGGGTTTGCACAAGGCCAGACAGGGACTGACCTCGCTCGAAGAAGTGCTGGCAGTCACCAATGAGTAAATAGCGCGGACAGCGCAGACAACAAACGAGGGAGCACGATGGCCACAGCCGCGTCCAAGGGAATCAAGGAATTTGTCTTCGAATGGGAAGGCAAGGATCGCAACGGCAAGATCATCCGAGGCGAGACCCGGGCCGGGGGCATCAACCAGGTCCAGGCCACGCTGCGCCGCCAGGGCGTGCTGCCCAGCAAGATCAAGAAGCGCCGCACACGCGGCGGCAAGAGGATCAAGCCAAAGGACATTGCGCTGTTCACCCGCCAGATGGCAACGATGATGAAGGCGGGCGTCCCGCTGCTTCAGGCCTTCGACATTGTCGGACGGGGCAACACCAACCCCAGCGTGACGCGCCTTCTGGCCGATATTCGCGCCGACGTGGAGACCGGCACCTCGCTGAACGCAGCCTATCGCAAGCACCCCATGTACTTCGATAGCCTCTACTGCAATCTGGTGGAGGCGGGCGAAGCGGCCGGTATCCTGGAAGCCCTGCTTGACCGCCTGGCCACGTACATGGAGAAGACCGAGGCCATCAAGTCCAAGATCAAATCGGCGCTAATGTACCCGATCTCGGTCATCGTCGTGGCCTTCATCGTCGTGACCATCATCATGATTTTCGTGATCCCGGCCTTCAAGGAAGTGTTCAGTTCATTCGGCGCCGACCTGCCGGCACCGACGCTGTTCGTGATGGGCATCAGCGATGTCTTTGTTCAATGGTGGTGGTTGATCTTCGGCGTGATTGGCGGCGGTCTCTACTTCTTCATGCAGGCCTGGAAGCGCAACGAGCGCATGCAGCAATTCATGGACCGTACGCTGCTGAAGGTGCCGGTCTTTGGCGTGCTGATCGAGAAATCCTGCGTCGCACGCTGGACTCGCACGCTGTCGACCATGTTTGCCGCGGGCGTCCCATTGGTCGAGGCACTGGATTCTGTCGGCGGCGCATCCGGCAATGCTGTGTATGCCAATGCCACGGAAAAGATCCAGCAGGAAGTCTCCACCGGCACCAGTCTCACCGTGGCCATGACCAATGCCAATGTCTTTCCGTCCATGGTGCTGCAGATGTGCGCCATCGGCGAGGAATCCGGCTCCATCGACCATATGCTGGGCAAGGCGGCCGATTTCTATGAAGAAGAGGTCGATGACATGGTGGCTGGCCTGTCCAGCCTGATGGAGCCCATCATCATTGTTTTCCTGGGCACCCTCATCGGCGGCATCGTGGTTTCGATGTATCTACCCATCTTCAAGCTGGGCCAGGTGGTCTGATGGTTTTGGAACTCTGGATGCAGGCTGCATTGGGCGGCCTGCTGGGCCTGTTGGTTGGCAGCTTTCTCAACGTGGTGGTGCATAGGCTGCCCCGCATGATGGAACAGCAATGGAATGCGGAATGCGCCCAATGGGCGCAAGAGAAATCTTCATCCTCCGCCACGCCATCGCCCGCCACAGCGCCGCCGCCTGCCGAGGCGCCCCTGAGCCTGAGCCGCCCCCGCTCGCGCTGCCCGCATTGCGGCCATGCCATCCACTGGTACGAGAATATTCCCGTGCTCAGTTATCTGGCGCTGCGAGGCCGGTGCTCCGAATGCAAGGCGTCGATCAGCATCCGCTATCCGCTGGTGGAATTGGCCTGCGCCGCGCTGTTTGCCTACTGTGCGGCGCAATGGGGCATCACGCCCACAGGCGCTGCCTGGTGCCTTTTCAGTGCGGCCTTGCTGAGCCTGGCATTGATCGACTGGGACACCACACTGCTTCCCGACGACATCACCCTGCCCTTGCTGTGGGCCGGACTGCTGTCGTCGGCGCTGCACTGGACCGCCGTGCCTCTGGCCGACGCGGTATGGGGCGCTGCAGCGGGCTATCTCTCGCTGTGGCTGGTTTACTGGGCCTTCAAGCTGGCCACCGGCAAGGAAGGCATGGGCTACGGCGACTTCAAGCTGTTTGCCGCGCTGGGCGCCTGGTTCGGCTGGCAGGCACTCGTGCCCATCATCCTGATCTCGTCGGTGATTGGCGCCATCGTGGGCATCGCGTTGAAGATCAACAGCCGCCTGCGTGAGGGCGGCTATGTTCCCTTCGGCCCCTTTCTGGCGGGCGCCGGCTTTGCAGCCATGGTGTTCGGACCGCAGCAGATGCTGCAATCCCTATTGGCGGCCTTGGGCCTTTGATTCAACACTGCGGCATGGCCCCCAGCATCGCCCCGCCCTTGCTTGCACGCCCGTTTCGGCTGGGCCTGACGGGCGGCATTGGCAGCGGCAAGAGCACCGTCGCAGCGCAACTGGGCTTGCGCGGAGCGGCCGTGATCGATGCCGACCAGATCTCTCGCAGCCTCACCGCCCCCGAAGGTGCTGCTCTGCCCGAGATAGCGCGCGTCTTCGGGCCCGAACTGATTGATGCCAGCGGCGCCCTGGACCGCACGCGCATGCGCGAACTGGTCTTTCAGCAGCCCTCGGCACGACAGCAGCTGGAGGCCATCGTCCATCCCCTCGTGGCGCAGCAGACGGCCCGGCAAGTGGAGCAGGCCACAGTGGCTGGGTGCCGACTCATCGTGCATGACATTCCCTTGCTCGTGGAGTCCGGCCGCTGGCCTGCCATGCTTGATGCGGTGCTGGTCGTTGACTGCCGCACCGAAACGCAGATCGCTCGCGTGATCGCGCGCAACGGATTGCCACGCGAGGCGGTGCAGGCCATCATCTCGGCCCAGGCCACACGTGCGGCACGGCTGGCAGCCGCCGACTGGGTGCTCTACAACGACGAGGCCATGACGATAGAGGCTTTGCGCGCATGCACCGATCGAATCTCTGCATGGTTCGGGCTATGATGCACGCCATGGCTTGGCCTGTGCGTGTAATTCAGCATGTGCACGACGTAGACAGCTGATTCCTGTGCACCCCGAGGAGCCCAGCAAGCGTGATCCTGTACGAATATCCTTTCAATGAGCGCCTGAGGACCTACCTCCGGTTGGAACAGCTATATCGCCGCCTGAGCGAGTTGCTGTCGCGCGCTCATTCTATCGATCACCATTTTGCGCTGGTCACCATCTTCGAGATCATGGACGTGGCGGCACGTACCGACCTGAAGACGGACGTGCTCAAGGACCTTGAGCGCCACAAAAGCCTGCTCGACAGCCTGCGCGGCAATCCCGACATTGCCGAGCACATGCTTGACCAGGTCTCACGCCATGTGGAGCAGTGCTTTGCCCAGCTCAATGCCCAGAACGGCAAGGCCGGCCAGACCCTGACTGAAAACGAGTGGCTGATGGCCGTGCGCAGCCGCATCGGCATCCCCGGCGGCACCTGCGGCTTCGACCTTCCTGCCTATCACGCCTGGCAGTTCCATGATCCCCAGATACGCCTGCGCGATTTGGAGGACTGGGCCAGTACCCTGACCCCGCTGGGTCAGTCGCTGCAATTGCTGCTCAAGCTGCTGCGCGAAACCGGCGTGCCGCAATGGGTGGCTGCCGAAAAAGGCGTGTTCCAGCAGGCCATGCCGCCCGGCCGCAGCTTTCAGCTGCTGCGCCTGCGCATAGACCCGTCGTTGAATCTGGTTCCGGAGATCAGCGGCAACCGCCTGCTGGTTTCGGTGCGCCTGCTCCGCCCCGAGAACGGCGCCAAGCCTCAACCCTGCAGCGAAGATGCCTCGTTCGAGGTCACGCTTTGCAGCTGATGGACAAGACGGCCGACATGCCCTCGAGCGCCCCCGCCCCCCAGCCCGCCAGCCTCTCTTCTGCCGGCCCCACGGTGCGCTGCCCGACCTGTGCAGGCCCCAGCCTGTTCGCACCAGCCAACCGTTTCCGCCCCTTCTGCAGCGAACGCTGCCGCCAGATCGACCTGGGCGCATGGGCCAATGAGGAATTCCGCGTGCCTGCACCGATGCCGCCCGAGGATGCGCCCTTCGGCGATCCTCGCACCGAGCCTTGATCAGGCCCGATCAGGCTTTCGGCTGGCCTGCCTCATAGAACCCGGCATCGAAAGGCAGCCCGCGTTCCTCGCTCAGCCACTGCAGCACCGGATAGGCACCTGGCAGCACCGGATGCACCTGCAGCGGAAGTTGCTGCCAGGCCATCTGCTGGCCTTCACGCATCTCGAACTCCCCGCTCCAGCGCGTGACCTTGCACCAGTGCAGGCGCACCAGGGCATGTGGATAGTCATGCTCGGTCACCTTCCAGACTTCAGCGGCCGCGATCTCTACGCCCAGTTCCTCTTGCATCTCGCGGCGCAAGGCCTGCTCCACGGTCTCGCCGGCTTCGATCTTGCCGCCCGGAAACTCCCAGTAGCCTGCATACGGCTTGCCCGGCGGACGGCTGGTGATCAGCAACGCGCCATCGGACTCGCGAAGCAGCACGCCAACGGCGACTTCGGTGTGCTTGCGCCGCACTGGCGCCTGCGACTCGGCCGCCTCAGCGCGGGCCTTGGGGGAGATTTCTTTTTCAGTCACTTGATCTTTCGCAAAAAAGTCTGCCCAGCCCAGGGCCAGGCAGCAGGTGCTCAGAGTTCAGCCTCTTCAGCCAACCCCTGGACATCGGCGATGCCGGTCTGGCGCTGACTCGGGCGCTCGGCACGGCCCGCATAGTCGCGCGCAAACTGGTGGGCCACACGACCGCTGCGTGAACCGCGCTCCAGCGCCCAGACCAGGGCCTCCGGGCGTGCCGCCTCGATCGTGGCCTGGTCCAGGCCCAGGGCCTCCAGCCACTGTGCCACCACGCGCAGGTACTCATCCTGGCTGAACGGGTAGAAGCTCACCCACAGGCCGAAACGCTCGGACAGCGAGATTTTTTCCTCGATCACCTCTCCGGGATGCAGCTCCCCATCCTCGCCGCGCTGGTAGGTCAGATTCTCGGACTGGTACTCCGGCAGCAGATGGCGGCGATTGCTGGTCGCATAGACCAGCACGTTCGGGCTGGCGGCGCTGACCGATCCATCCAGAATGGACTTCATGGCCTTGTAGCCAGGCTCGCCTTCCTCAAAGCTCAGATCGTCGCAATAGATGACGAACTTCTCGGGCCGGCCGGCCACCACATCGACGATGTCGGGCAGGTCGGTCAGATCGGCCTTGTCCACCTCGATCAGGCGCAGGCCCTGCGAAGCAAAAGCATGCAGGCAGGCACGGATCAGCGAGGATTTGCCCGTGCCGCGCGCGCCGGTGAGCAGCACGTTGTTGGCCGTGCGGCCGGTCACGAACTGCTCGGTGTTGCGCGCGATCTTGTCCTTTTGCACATCGATGTTCTGCAGGTCGGACAGCTGCATGGCGCCGACATGGCGCACGGGCTCCAGCAAACCGCAGCCGTTGGCGCGCTTGCGATAGCGCCAGGCGATGGCGGTATTCCAGTCTGCGGGGGATTGCAGCGGCTGGGGCAGGATGGCCTCGATGCGCTGCATCAGTTGCTCGGCGCGCTGCACGAGTTGCAGCAAGGGGGCGGCGACGGCTTCTGTGGGCAATGTCATGGATGTCTCTCGAATACGGATCTCACGGCCACCGACGCTGGATATGCCCGGGAATCGAGATGGATCTCATGCCAACGCCAGAGCTTTTGCGCGCCGGCCGCCATTGAAAGCTGGCAGCAGCCAGGCACAAGGCCTGCGGCTGCCGGCGGCACGGTGGGTGGAGAGTCAGGAGCGGTAGTCGGCGTTGATGCTCACGTAGTCGTGGCTCAGATCGCAGGTCCACACGGTCTGCTCGGCCTGCCCTCGGCCCAGTAGCACGCGCACGATGATCTCCTGCTGCTTCATCACGCGCTGGCCGTCTTCCTCCTGATAGGCAGGGTTGCGGCCGCCATTGACTGCGACATGCACATCGTTCAGGTACAGGTCGATCTTGGTCTGGTCCAGATCGTCGATGCTAGCATAGCCCACCGCCGCAAGGATGCGGCCCAGGTTCGGATCGCTGGCAAAGAACGCCGTCTTGACCAGGGGTGAATGCGCGATGGAATAGGCCACGAGGCGGCACTCAGCCTCGGTCTTGCCGCCCTCCACCTTGACGGTGATGAACTTGGTGGCGCCTTCGCCGTCGCGCACGATGGCCTGGGCCAGCAGGCGCGACACATCCAGCAATGCAGCCTTCAGGGCCTGGCCTTCGGCACTGGTCAGCGAAGTGATCTGCGCATTGCCGGCCTTGTGCGTGGCGACCAACACAAAGGAATCGTTGGTCGATGTGTCGCCGTCGATGGTCACGCGGTTGAACGATCCGTCGGCCAGCTCCTTGACCAGAGGCTGCAACAGTTCAGGTGCGATGGCGGCGTCGGTGGCCAGAAAGCCCAGCATGGTCGCCATGTTGGGGCGAATCATGCCCGCACCCTTGCTGATGCCGGTAATGCTCACGCGCTTGCCGCCAATGTCCACGGCGCGGCTGAAGGCCTTGGGCAGGGTGTCGGTGGTCATGATGCCTTCGGCGGCCGTGCCCCAGTTGTCGGCCTTGGCTGCTGCGATGGCAGCTGGCAGGCCGGCGGCGATGCGATCCACGGGCAGCTCTTCCATGATCACGCCAGTGGAGAACGGCAGGATCTGCTCGGGCTTGAGCTGCAGCAGCGCAGCCAGATCCGCACAGGTGCGGCGCGCGCGCGCCAGTCCGTCAGCGCCGGTGCCGGCATTGGCATTGCCTGTGTTGATGACCATGGCACGGATGGCGCCGGACGTCTGGGCCAGGTGCTCGCGGCTGACCTGCACGGGCGCTGCGCAGAAACGGTTCTGCGTGAACACACCCGCCACCGAAGCGCCCTCGTCGAGCAGGAACACGGACAGGTCCTTGCGGTTGGCCTTGCGCACACCGGCTTCGGTGACGCCGATGCGAACGCCGTTGATCGCCAACAGGTCGGCGTGCACGGGAGCGGAGAGATTCACAGGCATTGAGGGGCTTCCTACAGTGAAAGAAAAACGCGCTCCATTATCGGAACAAACCGGGGCGGCACGTATTTCATCGACCTTAAAAAAGAAAACGGCACGGAGTGCATCCGTGCCGTTTTCCGTGTCTTGCGGCGTCTTACGACGCCGGCCGCATCACGACAGCTTGCCGTGGCACTGCTTGTACTTCTTGCCGCTGCCGCAGGGGCAGGGATCATTGCGGCCCACGCGAGCGCCTTCGGGCAACTCCAGCGGCTCGTCTTCGACGGAGCCACCGATGTCGCCATCCGAGGGAGCGCCATAGGTCATGTGCTCCAGGCTGTGGGCGCTGCGCTGCTCCATGGCCTCGGTGGCCTGCTCCACCTGTTCGCGCGACTGCACCTGCACGGTCATCAGCACGCGCGTGACTTCGGTCTTGACCTGGTCGATGAGCTGGCGGAACAGCTCGAAAGCCTCGCGCTTGTATTCCTGCTTGGGCTGCTTCTGGGCATAGCCACGCAGGTGGATGCCCTGGCGCAGATAGTCCAGCGCGGACAGGTGGTCACGCCAGTTGGTATCAAAGCTTTGCAGCAGCACGGCGCGCTGGAATTGAGTGAAGTTCTCGCGTCCGATCAGCTCGACCTTGGCCTCGAACACTTCACGGGCAGCCTGCAGCACCTTCTCGAGGATCTCCTCGTCGGTGATGGCATGCGCGGACTGCACTTGCGATTGCAGCGGCAGCTGGATGCGCCATTCGCTTTCCAGCGCCTTTTCCAGGCCGGCCAGGTCCCATTGCTCTTCCATGGACTCGGCGGGCACGTACTGGCGCACCAGGTCGGACACCACGTCATCGCGCATCACCGTGATCATCTCGTGCAGGTCCGAGGCATCGAGGATCTCGTTGCGCTGCTGGTAGATCACCTTGCGCTGGTCGTTGGACACGTCGTCGTATTCGAGCAGCTGCTTGCGGATGTCGAAGTTGCGGGCCTCGACCTTGCGCTGAGCGCCTTCGATGGAGCGGGTCACGATGCCGGCTTCGATGGCTTCGCCATCGGGCATCTTCAGGCGGTCCATGATGGCGCGCACACGGTCGCCCGCGAAGATGCGCATCAGCGCATCGTCCAGGCTCAGGTAAAAGCGCGAGGAGCCGGGGTCGCCCTGGCGGCCCGAACGGCCACGCAGCTGGTTGTCGATACGGCGAGATTCGTGGCGCTCCGTGGCGATGATGCGCAGGCCACCCAGGGCCGAGACCTTGTCGTGCTCGATCTTCCAGTCAGCGCGCATCTGTTCGATGCGCTGCTGGCGTTCGGCTTCGGACAGGGATTCATCGGCCTCGACAGCCGCAACCTGCTTTTCGATGTTGCCGCCCAGCACGATGTCGGTACCACGACCGGCCATGTTGGTGGCGATGGTGATCATGCCGGGACGGCCAGCCTGGGCCACGATGTCGGCCTCGCGCTCGTGCTGCTTGGCGTTGAGCACCTGGTGGGGCAGGTTTTCCTTGTTGAGCAGCTCGTCGATGATTTCCGAGTTCTCGATCGAGGTCGTACCCACCAGCACGGGCTGGCCGCGCTCATGGCATTCGCGGATGTCGCGGATCGCCGCCTCGTACTTCTCGCGCGTGGTCTTGTAGACGCGGTCGAGCTGGTCGTCGCGCTTGCTGGGACGGTTGGGCGGAATCACCACGGTTTCGAGGCCGTAGATTTCCTGGAATTCGTAGGCTTCGGTATCGGCCGTACCCGTCATGCCCGCCAGCTTGCCGTAGAGACGGAAGTAGTTCTGGAAGGTGATCGAGGCCATGGTCTGGTTCTCGGCCTGGATGGTCACGCCTTCCTTGGCCTCGACAGCCTGGTGCAGGCCATCGCTCCAGCGCCGGCCCGCCATCAGGCGGCCCGTGAACTCGTCGACGATGACGATCTCACCGTTCTGCACCACGTAGTGCTGGTCACGGTGGTAGAGATTGTTGGCGCGCAGCGCCGCATACAGATGGTGGACCAGGGTGATGTTGGCCGGGTCGTAGAGCGAGGCGCCCTCGGCAATCATGCCGGCATGGCCCAGCAGGCGCTCGGCGGCTTCGTAGCCCTGGTCGGTCAGGAACACCTGGTGGCTCTTTTCGTCCACCGTGAAGTCGCCGGGCTTGGTCACGCCTTCGCCCGTGCGGGGATCAGCCTCGCCTTCCTGGCGCACCAGGTTGGGCACGATCTTGTTCATGGCCACGTACATGGCCGTGTGGTCCTCGGCCTGACCGCTGATGATCAGCGGCGTGCGGGCCTCATCGATCAGGATGGAGTCCACCTCGTCGACGATGGCGTAGTTGAGCACGCGCTGAACGCGGTCGCCCGACTCGTAGACCATGTTGTCGCGCAGGTAGTCGAAGCCGTATTCGTTGTTCGTACCGTAGGTGATGTCGCTGTTGTAGGCGGCCTGCTTTTCCTCGCGCGGCATGTTGGGCAGGTTGATGCCCACCGACAGGCCGAGGAAGTTGTACAGCTTGGCCATCCAGGTGGCATCGCGGTTGGCCAGATAGTCGTTCACCGTCACCACGTGAACGCCATTGCCCGACAGTGCGTTCAGGTAGACCGGCAGCGTGGCGGTCAGCGTCTTGCCTTCGCCGGTGCGCATTTCCGCGATCTTGCCGTAGTGCAGTGCCATGCCGCCCAGCAACTGGACGTCGAAGTGGCGCATCTTCATGACACGCTTGGACCCTTCGCGCACCACGGCGAAGGCTTCGGGCAGCAGGTCGTCCAGCGACTCTCCCTTGGCCACACGCTCCTTGAATTCCTGCGTCTTTGCGCGCAGATCCTCGTCGCTGAGCTTCTCGTAGTCGGGCTCCATCGCATTGATGCGAACGACCGTCTTGCGGTATTGCTTGAGAAGCCGATCGTTTCGGCTGCCGAATAGTTTGGTGAGGAAGTTGGTGGCCATGCGAAAAAGACACACCGCCACCCGCTGAAGCGGACTGCGGTGTGCCTGGAATCCCTAGATTGTTGGATTTCAGATGGGGCCGCTCCACCTGCCTGCAAGTACCCTGCTGGAGAACACATGCGGCCGGGCTGAAGCGAGAACCGAACAATTGATTCTAACTGTCTCTGTCCAACCCTCTTCCAGGCAGGCCGACGCATGCGACCGCAGAGCCCTGAACCCGAATTCCCGGACCCGCGCTGCCCTGCAGATGCTGCTATAACGAGGGTCCCGGCTGGCGCATGCCTACGCTGCCTGACCAGCCTTCAAGCCTATGACCTTCACACGTCGCAACCACGCCGTCACCGCCCTGCACGCTGTCGAGAACTCGCCGACACTGGCTCGGCTCGCCCAGCTCACACGCGACTCCAGCAATCGCCTGACGGCCATCCTGCCCCTGGTGCCACCGCTGCTGCGCGACAGCCTGCAGGCAGGCCCCATCGAGGGCAGCACCTGGTGCCTGCTGGTGCGCAACAACGCGGCAGCGGCCAAGATACGCCAGCTGCTGCCGGCCATGGCCGCCCACTTGCGCACCAAGGGCTGGGATGTGGCCGAGATCCGCCTCAAGGTCCAGGCCTGACCGGCCACTGACGAGCGGCTGCCGGAATCGGGGCGCGGAAATGAAAAAAGGCCTCCTGAGGAGACCTTCTGGTGCCGGTTGTCGGATTCGAACTGACGACCTACCGCTTACAAGGCGGGTGCTCTACCAACTGAGCTAAACCGGCGAAGCACGCATTCTAGCGCAGAAAAATGCTGCCTCGGACTTTCCCGATGGGGCCAAGCACGCTTGCGGGAGCAACGGCATGCGCGCTGATGCGAAAAACCTACTTGACCAGCTTCAGCGAAGGCCGCGTGCCCGAAGGCGGCGGCGTACGCGGGGGCTCTTCGTCATCACCTTCGCTGTGGATGCTCACCAGCTGCACCACGCGCTCGTCGGATGCAGGCTCGGCCGGCACCTCAGCGGCGGCGTCCTGTGGCACAGGCTCATCGGATGCCTGCCCGGGCGAAACATCGTTGTCGGCTTCGGCCTCGGGCTCCGGCGCCGGGAAAGCCATGCCTTGCCCGGTCTCGCGTGCGTAGATGGCCATCACCTGCTCCACGGGCACCATGATTTCGCGGGGCTTGCCGCCAAAGCGGGCCGTGAAGCTGATGAAATCATTGCCCATCTGCAGGCCGCTGGTGGCGTCGTAGCTGACGTTGAGCACGATCTCGCCGTCGCGCACGAACTCGCGCGGCACCTGCACATTGCGGTCCACACGCACGGCGATGTGGGGCGTGAAGCCGTTGTCGGTGCACCACTCGTACAGTGCCCGGATCAGGTAGGGGCGGGTGGAAGTTGCTTCGGGGGCAGTCATGACGATCCCAGGAAATGAGTGGTCTGAGTGGTCGGAACACGAAAACGGGCAGGATGGCGACCGGTTGACCGCCTTCCCTGCCCGCGCAATCAGTCGTCAACCGATGCGAATTACTTGCGCATCACCTTCTCGGAAGGCGTCAGCGCTTCGATGTAGGCAGGGCGCGAGAAGATGCGCTCGGCGTACTTGAGCAGCGGGGCGGCGTTCTTGGACACCTCGATGCCGTAGTAGTCCAGGCGCCACAGCAGCGGGGCGATGGCCACGTCCAGCATGGAGAAGTTCTCGCCCAGCATGTACTTGTTCTTGAGGAACACGGGAGCCAGCTGCGTCAGGCGGTCGCGGATGTGGGCGCGGGCCTTCTCGATGGCCTTTTCGTTGCCCTTGACGTTGCGCTCCTCGAGCGTGCTCACGTGGACGAACAGTTCCTTTTCGAAATTCAGCAGGAACAGGCGCACGCGGGCGCGGTCCACCGGGTCGCCGGGCATCAGCTGGGGGTGCGGGAAGCGCTCGTCGATGTACTCGTTGATGATGTTCGATTCGTACAGGATCAGGTCGCGCTCGACCAGGATGGGCACCTGGCCGTACGGATTCATCACGCTGATGTCTTCAGGCTTGCTGAACAGGTCCACATCGCGGATCTCGAAGTCCATGCCTTTTTCGAACAGGACGAAGCGGCAACGGTGTGAAAAGGGGCAGGTCGTTCCCGAATAAAGCACCATCATGGTGGAGGCTCCTAAAAATCAAAAAGAGTGGGTCGCTCGCGGCGCCCACTCTGCACACAGTTCAGCCGCAGCAATTGCTTGCACGGCCTTCTGCAGTCACGGTTTTATTTGACGTCTTTCCAGAACGCGGCGTTGAGGCGCCATGCGATGAAGATGAAGACCGCCAGGAAAAGCAGCACACCCACGCCAATGCGGGTGCGGCTGTTCTGTGCCGGCTCACCCATCCATTGCAGGTAGTTCACCAGATCGCCAACTGCCTGATCGTACTGCACTGCGCTCATGCTGCCAGGAGAGACCTGCTCCCACCCCTTGAAAACCTGGGTCTTCACACCGTGCTCCTCGGCTTCTTCGAAGATGGCGCGGCGCTCGCCCTGCAGTTGCCACAGCGCATGGGGCATGCCTACGCTGGGGAAGGCCAGATTGTTCCAGCCCGTGGCCTTGGTGTCGTCGCGGTAGAAGGTGCGCAGGAAGGTGTAGAGGTAGTCGGCGCCCGTACCGTTGTGGCCGGCACGCGAACGTGCGATCACCGTCAGGTCCGGAGGATTGGCGCCGAACCACTCCTTGGCTTCCTTGGGGTTGATGGCCGCCTTCATGGTCTCGCCGACCTTATCGGTGGTGAAAAGCAGGTTGTCCTTGATTTCCTGCTCGGTCAGCCCGATGTCCTGCAGCCGGTTGAAGCGCATGAATGCGGCCGAGTGGCAGCTCAGGCAGTAGTTGACGAACAGCTTGGCGCCGTTTTGCAGCGATGCCGTGTCATTCGTCTTGCCCGGGGCCTTGTCCCAGGCGATGCCGCCTTCGGCAGCCTGTGCACCGGTCACGATGCCCAGGGCCGCGATCAACGTGAGAATCAGTTTCTTCATTGTTGTTCTCTCCAGCTTCAGTGCGGCTTGAACGTCACACGATCGGGAACGGGTTTTGTCTTGCCCAGACGGCTCCACCAGGGCATCAGCAGGAAGAAGCCGAAGTAGAACAGCGTTCCGACCTGGGACACGCGCTCGCCGATGGGCGAAGGCGGCTGCACGCCGAGATAGGCCAGGATCACGAAGTTGATCACGAAGATGCCGTAGAGATACTTGTGCCAGCTCGGGCGGTAGCGGATGGACTTGACCGGGCTGCAATCGAGCCAGGGCAGCGCGAACAGGATGATCACGGCACCGCCCATCACCACCACACCCCAGAACTTGGCATCGATGGACAGCATCATGGCGATGACGCCCAGGGCCACGATGGCGACCACACCCTTGACGGCGGCCGGCAGGCGCGACTTGAGCACGCCAAAGCCCGCACCCAGCACCACGCAGGCGATGAGCACGTACATCATCTCGCTGGTGATGGCACGCAGCATCGAGTAGAACGGCGTGAAGTACCAGACCGGCGCAATGTGCGAAGGCGTCTTCAGCGGATCGGCCGGGATGAAGTTGTTGTACTCCAGGAAGTAGCCGCCGAACTCGGGCGCGAAGAACACCACGGCCGAGAACAGGAACAGGAACACTGCCACGCCGAAGATGTCGTGCACCGTGTAGTAGGGGTGGAAGGGAATGCCGTCCAGCGGGTGGCCCTGTGCGTCCTTGGGGGCGCTGGGGGCCTTGATTTCCACACCGTCGGGGTTGTTGGAGCCCACATCGTGCAGCGCCAGCAAGTGCGCCACCACCAGGCCCAGCAGCACCAGGGGCACGGCGATCACGTGGAAGCTGAAGAAGCGGTTGAGCGTGGCATCGCCCACCACGTAGTCGCCACGGATCAGCAGCGCCAGGTCAGGGCCGATGAAGGGAATCGCCGAGAACAGGTTCACGATCACCTGGGCGCCCCAGTACGACATCTGACCCCAGGGCAGCAGGTAGCCCATGAAGGCCTCGGCCATCAGCACCAGGAAGATGGCGCAGCCGAAGATCCAGACCAGTTCGCGCGGCTTGCGGTACGAACCGTACAGAAGACCGCGGAACATGTGCAGATAGACGACGACGAAGAAGGCCGACGCACCCGTGGAGTGCATGTAGCGGATCAGCCAGCCCCAGGGCACATCGCGCATGATGTACTCGACCGAGGCGAACGCCTTCTCGGCGTCCGGCTTGTAGTGCATCACCAGGAAGATGCCGGTGACGATCTGGATCACCAGCACCAGCAGCGCCAGCGAGCCGAAGATGTACCAGAAGTTGAAGTTCTTCGGAGCGTAGTACTCCGACATGTGCACACGGTAGGCGTCGAAAGCCGTTGGAAAACGGTTCTCGAACCAGTTCGTGAGCTTGGCGCCCGCAGGCGCGTTCGGATCGATGTCCTTGAATTCGTGGGCCATTGTTCTTGTCTCCCTCAAGCCTTGTCTTCACCAATGAGGAGCTTGGTCTCCGACAGGTACATGTGCGGCGGCACCTGCAGGTTGTCGGGAGCCGGCTTGTTCTTGAAGACACGGCCAGCCATGTCAAAGGTCGAGCCATGGCAGGGGCACAGGAAGCCGCCCTTCCAGTCGCTGGGCAGCGAGGGCTGGGCGCCCGGCTGGAACTTGTCGGAAGGCGAGCAGCCCAGATGCGTGCAGATGCCGACGACGACCAGCACTTCGGGCTTGATCGAGCGGGCCTCGTTCATCGCATAGGGCGGCGTGAACTCTTCAGGGTGGCGCTTGGATTGGGGATCGGCCAACTGGCTGTCCAGTTCGGGCAGCTCCTTGATCTGGTCAGGCGTGCGCTTGATGATCCAGACGGGCTTGCCGCGCCACTCGACCGTGAGCTTCTCGCCGTCCTTGAGGGCGGAGATATCGACCTCCACTGCAGCCCCGGCGGCTTTGGCCTTCTCGGATGGCTGGAAGGTGCTCACGAACGGGACGGCTGTCGCCACGCCGCCCACCGCACCAGCGCACGCCGACGTGATGATCCACGTCCGCTTGCTGGAGTCGATTGGAGTGTCACTCATGGGGTTCCTCGAACTACGTCGCTTGAGTTGGGGTCAACAATAAATTGTAGCGGGGCGAGTATGGTTATTCCATGCTGCTTGTGCCGTTGACAGGCTCCAAAGCCGCGCAATACTGCGCTATCTCAAACTCTTTCCAGATGGAGCCAGCCATGGGCATGATGCAGGAATTTCGTGAGTTCGCAGTTAAGGGAAACGTGGTAGATCTCGCCGTTGGCGTCATCATTGGTGGAGCGTTTGGCAAAATCGTTGATTCCGTGGTAAACGACCTGATCATGCCGGTCGTGGGCCTGGTTTTCGGCAAGCTGGACTTCTCCAATCTGTTCGTCGTGCTGGGCAGCGTACCCCCCGGAACGGCGATGACGCTCGATGCGCTCAAGAAGGCCGGCGTCCCCGTATTTGCCTATGGAAACTTCATCACGGTGGCAGTGAACTTCATCATCCTGGCCTTCATCATTTTCATGATGGTCAAGCAGATCAACCGCCTGCGCCGCGAGGCACCGGCAGCCCCCGCTCCCGCGCCCGTCACCCCCGAAGACATCGTGCTGCTGCGCGAGATTCGCGACAGCCTCAAGCGCTGAAATCCGTGTTTTGACGCAAATCAAAACGCCCGTGGCATGGTTGCCACGGGCGTTTTCCATTACTGCGAATTCCCGATGCTTGGGCTAGCCATTCAAGCCGCCAATTTGCGCGCCATTCGCACGGCCTCAATCAGGCTTCCGGCCTCTGCAACACCCTGCCCCGCAATATCGAAAGCCGTGCCGTGGTCCGGACTGGTGCGTACCAGCGGCAGCCCCAATGTGACATTCACGCCTTTTTCCACGCCCAGGTACTTCACGGGAATCAGTCCCTGGTCGTGGTACATGGCCAGCACCGCGTCGAACTCGCCGGGATGGCCGGGAGCATTGCGGGCGCGCATGAACACCGTATCGGGCGCAAAAGGTCCGTGGGCGTCCAGGCCCTCGGCGCGCGCCTGGGCGATGGCCGGGGCAATGATCTCCACCTCCTCGCTGCCAAACAGGCCGCCCTCGCCCGCATGCGGGTTCAGCCCTGCCACACCGATCCGCGGCGGGCGGCCCAGGCTGCGAGACAGGGCCTCATGCGTGATGCGCAAGGTCTGCAGCAGGTTGTCCTTCGTTACCGCATCGATCGCCTTGCGCAGCGAGGTATGGATGCTGACCAGCACCGTGCGCAGCTCATCGTTGGCCAGCATCATGCGCACCGGCATGTGCGACAGCTCCACGCCCGCGTGCCGGGCCGCCTCGAATTGCAGCAATTCCGTGTGGCCGGGGAAGTCCACGCCTGCGGCATGCAGCGCCTCCTTGTGCAGCGGCGCCGTCACCAGAGCCGCGATCTCGCCTCGCAAGGCAGCCCGCGCAGCCCAGACCACGCAGCGCGCGGCCGCGTCACCGGCGCTGGCGCTCACCTGCCCCCAGGGCGCAGGACCGGGCAGCCCGGGCAGCTCCAGCAAAGGGACGCAATGGGGCGGCACCTGCCACAGTTGCTCGGCCGACTCGATGACGGCCACGGGCATGGGAATGGCGTCGTCGCCATCGCGCGCACGCGCCGCCACGGCGGCTGCCCGGCGCAGCGTCTGCAACTCGCCGACGACGAAGCAGCCGCGCATCTGCTCGGGCGCGTCCATGAACGCCTTGGCAATGGTCTCGGGCCCCACCCCGGCAGAGTCGCCCTGGGTGATGGCCATCAAGGCCGTGGACTGTGTGGAATCAGGCATTTTCAGTATCCGGATCAGGCAAGCCGGGCATTCGCGCCGCGCTTGCAGCAAAAGGCCTCGCCCCCTGGGCGGGCCAATAGTGGGCCACTAACAGGCCAGCATCAGGCCGGATTGTCGATCTCGATGAAACGGTGCTCCAGCCCCAGCTCCAATGCCACCTGCCCCGCCAGGGCCGGCGCACCATAGCGCTCCGTGGCATGGTGGCCTGCCGCCAGAAAGGCCACGCCCGTTTCCCGGGCCAGATGCGCCTGCGGCTCGGAAATCTCGCCCGTGATGAAGGCATCCGCCCCAGCGGCAATCGCGGCCTCGAAGAAACCTTGCGCGCCGCCCGTGCACCATGCAATGCGGCGAATGGGGTGAATGGGGCGCTCTCCCCCCACGCAGACAGGCGTGCGCCCCAGCGCCTGCTCCACATGCCTGCCCAGCGCTGCCGCGTCGGCAAACTCCGCCGCAGCCATCCAGCCCAGGTTCTGCTCGCCAAACGTTGCCTGGCCCTCAAGCCCCAGCTGCACGCCCAACTGCGCGTTGTTGCCCCATTGCGGATGGGCATCCAGCGGCAGGTGATAGGCAAAGAGATTGATGTCATGGGCCAGCAGCAGGCGGATACGCTCCTTGAGCCAGCCCGTGATGCGGCCATCCATGCCGCGCCAGAACAGGCCGTGGTGCACGAAGATGGCATCGGCCTGCGCCTCGATGGCCGCCTCGATCAGCGCCCGGCTTGCCGTCACCCCGCTGACGATTCGGCGGATCTCGCCGCGCCCCTCAACCTGCAGGCCGTTGGGACCGTAGTCCTTGAAGCGCTCGGGCTGCAGCAATCCGTCGAAGTGGGCCAGGAGTTCTTGTCGCGTGGTGCTCATGAAAGGATTGTCAGCGATCCATGCGGCGCCCAAGAAAAAGGGCAGCCATGCTGCCCTTCACTCCACTGCCAAGCTCAGCCGCGCCTGGGTTGCCAACCACGGCAGGCCAGGGGCCAGAAGCCGATGGCCGCGCCCAGGATGCCCATGGCCGCCACATAGTGGGCCGGCGCCATCACATCCACCTGCTGCCACACGGACACCAGCATGGGCGTCATGCCGCCGAACACCGCATAGGCCATGTTGTAGGCAAAGGACAGGCCTGTGAAACGCACCTCGGCCGGGAAGACGCGCACGCCCACCACCGGCAGCAGCGCAATGCTGCCCACGAAAAAGCCCACCAGCGCATAGCTCCACACCAGCGAGGACGCCGTGCCCGGCAGGTTCAGATAGAACACATAGGCCGTCACCGTCATGCCCAGCCAGCCCGTGACCATGGCCACACGCGTACCCATCTTGTCGGACAGCCAGCCCCAGAACACGCAGCCCAGCGTCAGCGTCACCGTGGCCACGGCGTTGGCCTTCATGGCCAGGGCCGCGTCGATGTGGAAGACCTTCTGCAGATAGGCAGGCGTGAACAGCACCACCACCACGATGGCCGTGGACAGCACCCAGGTCATCAGCGCCACCAGCACGCAGGCCTGGCGGTGGTCGCGCACGATGGTCTTGAGCGGCAGCTCGCGGTCGGCCTGCTTGCGCGCCATCAGCTCCTGGAAGATGGGTGTCTCGTGCAGGAACTTGCGCAGGTAGACCGACACCAGGCCGAACACGCCGCCCAGGATGAAGGGCATGCGCCAGGCCCAGTCGTGGATCTCCTCGGCACTGTAGGTGCTGTTGAGCCAGACACCGATGATGGAGCCCAGGAAAATGCCGCCCGTGATGCCCGAAGTCAGCGAGCCGATGGCAAAGCCGTAGTGGCGCGCAGGCGCATGCTCGGCCACGAAGACCCAGGCGCCCGGCATCTCGCCACCAATGGCCGCGCCCTGCAGCACGCGCATGGCCAGCAGCAAAATCGGCGCGGCAATGCCGATGGAGGCATAGGTGGGCAGCAGGCCGATCACCAGCGTGGGCACCGCCATCAGGAAAATGGACAGCGTGAACATCTTCTTGCGGCCCAGGATGTCGCCAAAGTGCGCAATCAGAATGCCGCCGATGGGCCGGGCCAGGTAGCCCGCCGCAAAAATGCCCAGCGTCTGCAGCTGGCGCAGCCAGTCCGGCATCTCGGCCGGGAAGAACAGCTTGCCGATGACATTGGCGAAGAAAACGAAAACGACGAAGTCGTAGAACTCCAGGGTGCCCCCCAGGGCCGACAGGCCCAGGGTCTTGTAGTCCTGTCGGTTGAGAGGACGTGCGGTCGCAACAGCAGGGGCCATGCCCGGCTGCGCTTGGTCAAGCGTAGTCATGGTTTTTTTCCAGGGATCGAACAGCAGGACGGCGCGGTGGATGCCACGGCAACGGATGGGCGTGCGGCGGCAGATCGTTCTGCAAGACTTCGGGATCGGAGGACTTGGCTCTCTCTTGGGGCCGGCTTGTGGGCCGGCGCAACAGCGAACGCGGCGTGGCGCAGTCGTCCGGGGATTCTAGGGTTTGTACTGTAGCTGTGTGGGGAGCGCGGCTTTGGCGCCCTTGGGCGCAGCATCAGGGCGGACCGTCTACCCGCTCTGGCGTATGGGTCATGGGATGGCGGGCTTACCGGCAGGCGCGCAAACGCCCTTCAACAGTGCAGCGCTTGCATCGCGCCAGCCAGATGGAATTGATCGTTCATAACCCTTGCGGCGTCTGTTGCGAGTCGCAGGCAAGGAGCCTTTGAATCGGCCCTGGATCGGCTTCCTTCACAAGCCCTCCAGACTCTGCCCGCGAAAAGGCATGACGGTCAGACCAATCCTATTTTTGCGGACATGAACAGGCTGCTGCGTGAGCATCTGGTTCGCTGATCACCGCCGCTCGCAGACGCAGGTATTCCCGATGAAGGGTCACGGCCGTCAATTTCACTCTTCAAGAAGTCCGGCCCAGCCGATTCCGGCGGAACGCAAAAGCCATGGCCCGCATATTGCAAAAAAACGACAACCAACAAATACCAAGAATGGGTATGCGGACTGTACTTCATCCATACTCGCGTTCCGGTTGGTTCAACACACAGAGGTCGTGCGGTGAGTGAATTGTTCAAAGTGAAGCGCATAGCCCGTCAAGCTGGCGCTAAATTTCTTTTACTGCTCGCAATGCTGGCGAGCAGCAGTCAATCTATAGCCCAAAGCCTCACAGAAATCACTGGCCGCATTGAAAGCAATATCACACTGCGCGCCGCACAGTCGCCTTATACATTCCAAGGCGCCGTCGTGCTGGGCAATGACGCAACCATGAGCGTCGAGCCCGGCGTGACGATTCGCATGGCACGGAATGCCAGCTTTACTCTTCAAAAAGGTGCTTTCAACGCTGTTGGCACCTCAACCAAACCGATCGTGATTACCTCCGCCGAAAGCACTCCCGCTGCAGGGGATTGGGGGACATGGCGTTTTACTGCTGGCACCGACAATTCGCTGACACGGTTGGTCTATGTACATTTCGAATATGGTGCGGGTATCGCCATCGAGGCGTCGTCCCCACAAATATCCAATACGATCATTCATCATCACAACGCGCCTGCAGTGATAATGGATCTGGAGTCTTCTCCCGTGGGAAACGGCAACTCGGCTTACGGAAATCTTCTGAATGCGATCGTTGTGCCAAATGGCCATATCCGAAATTCAATAACTTGGGGTTTGCTGGGTATTCCCTACCTCGTACAACAGGGCTTGATTCATGTTGGTCAAGAGGCTCTTACCATTAAGCCCACCAGTCTCAAACTCAATCCTGGTACTGAAAGCTCTCTTCAGATATCAATCGATACAGCGGCGCCTTCTGGCGGCATGACTCTAGACGCAGGCAGCAGCAATCCTTCAGTTGCCTCAACAAGCACCAGCATCTTCATTCCAGAGGGGCAACGTAGCGCTGATTTCAAAGTTCAAGCCAACAATCTTGGCATCGCAAAGATCACCGTCAGTCATGCCAGTCTGGGCATTGCGGAGGCTCAGATTGAAGTGCGAGATATGCCTTTGCTAAGTTTGGCGCCTTCGGGTGCTGTGCTGAATCAAGGCATTCGCAATTCCATGACTGTGTGTCTGCCGGATCCGGAAGCTCGCGATGTGCCCGTTCAGCTGACAGTGGTAAATCCTTCAATACTGAATGTCTCTGCATCGGTTGTCGTGCAGGCTGGACAGCAATGTGCGAGTTTTGATGTGACCGGTCTGGCTGCAGGTGCGACCCGCTTGACTGCTCAGGCCGAGGACTTTTCCTCTGTACTCGCAAACCTCGTCGTGCGTGGCGAGACGACAGTATCCGTGTCAACGGATAAGCGCCTTCTGGTTTCTGCGGCACGGGGAGAGAGCTATTTCAGCCAGCTTTCCGGCCAAGTCGTTTCGTCTTCATCCTCATCTGTTGTCTGGATGCTTGCTGCAGGAACACTGCCGGAAGGGCTGACGCTGAATGCGCAAGGCCTCATCAGCGGTGTGAGTACCGCTGCCAATGGGTACTACAAGTTCGCGGTTCAGGCTTTTGATCCCGACAGCAATGTATTGGAGTCATTTGACGTCGAAATGGGGGTTGGTGCAGTCGTACTGCTGATGCATTTTGACGGAGAGAATTCTGGAACCACCTTTTTCGAAGAGACGGGAAAAAATGTATCCAGAAACGGTACGGTGCTCACGAGGGGGGATGTGAAAAAAGTAGGCACTGCGAGCGTGCGCTTTAATGGCAGCGGATCGATGTTGCATGTTCCATATTCGGAAGACATGAATCTCTCCAGTTCAGACTTCACCATTGAGTTTTGGCTGTATTTGCGAGCCTGGAGTGGAACGTCGCTGTACGGGACGGTGCTTTCCAAAAGAACCAGCGGAGTCGATCATGACTACAGCATCATCAACAACGATGCAGAAATTGGTTTTCAATATGCCAGCCCAACGGCAGGCAACGCCTGGTTTAGCATGGGGCTGCATGATGTGGCACAGAATCAATGGGCCCACTTTGCAGTGTCACGCCTGGGCAATCAACTCTACGGCTACCGCAATGGAGTAGAGATGAACCGAGTGACACTTTCACGTAATTTGAACAACTCAGCCCTCATTACACAGTTTGGCCAAAGTCTTGGGTATGGTGATTCGTACCTAAACGCCAATGTGGATGAATTGCGCATCACGAAGGGAGTGGCTCGCTACATCGGCGGCTTCACCCCTCCCACTCGGGCGTCGGATTTTCCGCGATGAGATTTATCGCTGGCATTTTCCACATACCCGGTCGCTTCAAAACTGGAGTTGAGCGACTTTCCAGCTGTTGATCTAATCTCTCTTTGACGAATTCGCTTAGGGTCAGGTGGCCAAGCAAACCGCGCGGGCGATGATGGTTATAGTCATGCTGTAAGCCTTCAATTTCTCCCGCGCATCCTGCATGGTAATGAGTCCCCGTCTCTTAGATGTACGGTCCCAGGAAGTCATGGTGCAACTGCTCCCAGACACCAGCGGCGTTCCAGTCGCGCAGGCGCCGCCAGCAAGTCATGCCGCTGCCGTACCCAAGGGATTGGGGAAGGTCTTTCCACGGAATGCCTGTTTGCAACACGAACAAGATGCCGTTGAGGGCGGCCTCATCGCTGACTGCGAGTTTGCGCGCACCGCCTTTGGCCGAAGGCACGAAGGCACGAAGGCTGGGATCAGGGGCTGTAGCTGTCGCCACAGTTCTTTGCTCACGCGTCGTCGTGCCATGAGGGCAGCGAGCATAACTGCTCTGCGGGGGCCTGTGACGGAGTGGTGTTAGCCACTCTTAATGCCGTAGAGCTTGGCCAAGGACAGATGCGAGCCGGTCGCTAGCTGGAGTTCTGCACGGATACGCGGCGTTGTGCGGGCACTGCCATGCAGGCGGATTGCCATAGTGCTTTCTCTTCTCCCAGCTGAAGAATGTTCCTGGGACCGTACATCTAAGCACGCTCTCCTCCCATAAATCACTGGCCCGAAGAAATCGGCAGGTCACGTTGATACGGATTTTGCGTAAGTCCTAATTTTCCCCTCCACTTCTGTGCTCGAATAGCGCCTCCCCTAAAACGCTACAATAGTCTTTCGAATCATATTTCTCTCTACCATATTCCTTCACCTTATCAAGATAGCTCAATAAACATTTGTTGTAATCTTCTCTCGACTCAGGTTCCTGAAGAACAATAATAAATAGTAGCGCAAACAAGTCCCATTCATTCCGTTTAACAATATTATCAACCAGAGCACTGGCTGCCACAATATTATCTCGTGCAGCAGAAATATTCCCAGAATTATACATTTCCACAGCTTTCGATTCGTAATAAAACGCTCTTCTGATATCCTCTTCAGCAACCCATAATTTACTAGCTTTGATTGAAAAAAATAAGCAAAATACAAACCCACTCAAAAAGACAATTATAAAAACGGAGCCGACTAATAATTTTTTCATTTATTTCCCCCGAAACTTGCCATGCATGAAGCATATTCAGCCTGGCACTCTGCCACCTTTTTCATCTGTTCGAGGTTTGGCCGGCTCCAGCAGGCGGCGTTTATCGGGTCGCATGGCGATGTGCCATGTCACGTCTCGCTTGGCATTAAGCCGTTTGCCAGTACCTTGGTAGCTCACAAGGTCGGTCCATCTAGTCCAGGAACTCCCGGCACCACATTCGCTTGACTGTTTGTCCCAAGCCCAGGCCGTGCTGCTTCATGCTGCGTATCGTCTCAGTGCTTCACGTCGATGCCAATCAGGTAATGAGGTGATTTATGCAGACCTTCCATAGTGGTTCTTACTGTTAAAGATGTCTTCCTCACTATTGAATCTGACTATCCAATCCTTTTTGCAATATGCAATTATTTTTCGCAATATCAATACAAAAGAACTCTTGCTTTATTTATTTCTCTTAATTTCTTGAAAAATGACTAAAATACATTTGTGTTGAAATATTTAATTAAATCAATTTAACTCGTGACTTATACTTTCCCAACATTTCATTATAAGCTCACGGTATTCTAGGCTAACTCCTTTGCAGCTCTTGAAGTAACTTTCGTCTATTGGATTTTCCATCCTGTATTTAGCCGCAAAACGCAAATCGTTTCTGTATATACCATCCTTGTAATTTAAATAATCTTTATCCATCATAAATTCGTGAGAAAAATTCGCTCTGCAAAACTTAAATAGATATTCTGTAGCCCTTATTTCTCCCAAGCAATCCGGAGTACGCGCATTTTTCAGCGAGAAATTCATTTCTTTTATCGCAGAAAATTTCTCTATGTTTTCGCTTTCTATTTTATGGACGCGATACCCTACCCCGCACCCCAAAGCAAAAACAATCCCAACTGTAAAAAAACTAAGTATTCTTTTCATGCCTATTCCCACAAGAGACCTTATCTTCTGGGCAAGTTCCTCCGCCAGGATTAACTATTCTCATACAATGCAACTTACACTCCGACAGTCCAATTAAAGTTTTCTCATTCAAAGCGCAACAGGCGTAGCATGTTGTGCAATTCCCACCTTCATCAACTGCATCATTAGCGCAACTATCATATCCATCAGCACCATCACATTTCCCAAGCAATCTAAGTATAAGAGGGCATGACTTACTCTTCAATCCACGGTCATCAAAGAAAATGATAGGATTATTTTCTGAATAAATATAAAAATTAATACCGCCAATCAGTTTAATTGGGTCTGATTGCATATATCTGGCAATAAAATTTGAATAATCTCTATTGAGATTATTAACTAATCCAGATTCCATATCAAAATACTGCCCCGGAAACCTCAAATTCATCTCCACCTGACTTTGCGGCAATGCCCCTGTGGTTCCAAACGCATCCGCAACACCATTCCAAATGACCGCTCCCTTTTTGCTGGTCCCCAGCACCGGCGTTCCCAGATGATCCGTGTGCAGATAGTGAACGCTGGTGTTCTGGCTCGTCAACTGCGCTTCACTGACGTCCGCCTGCCAGATGGGATCTGTATTCCATAGCCCTTGTTCGCTTTTTTTAGGATCGAAGGCATACGCCCTTGTCATCAGCCCTTGCTCGTTGGCCTCGCCCAGCAGTCCCGAGTCGCTGTAGAAAAAGTAGGTTATTTTGTAGTTTTGGCCCTCCCTCACCTCTTTGAAGATGCGTCGTCCTAACGGGTCATAGCGATATTGGGCATCAATGCCGGGGGTGCTTTGGCTTGCCTCCGCGCTGGAGTAGCGGATCAAGCGCTCGGCGGCGTTGTAGTTGTAGGTTCGTTCGCCTTTGTCACTGCTTTCCCTGGCCGTGTGCCCCTGCGGCGTGTACTCCACCTGGGTTTGTATGGGCTGTGCTGCTTTGTCGAAGGGTCTGAGCCGGGGATAGCTGGTGAGCTGGTTGTCCGCGTTGTAGCTCCACTGCCCCACCTGGTGGCCACTGAACACTCGGTTGTGCACGGCGTCGTACTGGTATTGCTCCGTGGGCAGGCCCAGGTCCTTGAGCGGCTGGTCTGGGGCGGCCTTGGTCAGCCGGTCCAGGTTGTCGTAGCCATACTCGGTTTTCCCCAGGTCACTTTCGATTTGGGTGATGTTGCCAGCCTTGTCATATTGGTAGTGGCGGCTGACCAGCAGTTCGGAGGCGGCGTTCTTCACTTCGATGGATATGGGCCTTTGCAGCGCATCGAGGCTGACGGTCTTGGTCGCACCCGGAGTTTCGATGCGCGTGGCCGTGAGCCATTGGTAGTTTCCGTAGCGGATCTGGCTCTGGTCGGGCAGGGTGACCAGGCTCAGGCGACCCTTGTCGTAGCGGTATTGGCCTGCACTGCCATCGGGGTAGCTGTGGCCTGCCAATTGGCCCTCCGCGTTGTAGCTTTGGCCCACCGTGAAGCTGAAGCTGCCCGAGTTGTCGATCTTGCCGTAGGTGACCTTGTTCTGGGTGGTTCGGCCCTGCGCGTCCTTGTCGTAGGTGGCGCTGCTGATCAGGTTCTGCTGGCCGTCCTTTTGTTCGTAGCCTGTCAGCAGGCCGTCGGCGTCGTATTGGTAGGTGACGTACTGGTCTGTTTCCTTTCCGCCTAGCTGGTGCTCTTCCTGCACCATGCGGCCGGCCTTGTCATAGGCGTAGCTGCGGGTGTTGCCGCCTGCGTCGGTGCGTTGAATGAGTTGGCTTGCGGCGTCATAGCTGTATTGGATTGTGCCGCCCATGGGCCGAGTTTCCTTGATGAGTCGGCCGGCCTTGTCGTATTCGAAGCGGTGGGTGTTGCCCTTGGCGTCGGTCAAGCTGGTGAGTTGGTCGTGGGCGCTCCAGGTCTGCTGCGTGGCCTGAGCCAGCGGATCGGTGGTTTTGACAAGGCGACCCAGTCCATCGTATTCGTAGATGGTGGTGCGGCCTGCGGGGTCGATGGTGGCGACACGCTGGCCCAGGCTGTCGTATTGCTGGTGCTGGACGCGGGTTTGGTCCGGCGTCGAGGGAGTCGCTAGATGCCGGGTAACGGTGGTCTGTCGGCCGTTCTGGTCGTACTGGTAGGTTTCCTTGTATGTGGGGTACTGGGAGGCGACGAGCAGCTCGGCCAACGGACTGCCGTCTTTCCCATATTCGTAGCCGATGGTGTTGCCTGCTGCATCAATGCTACTGGCGATGCGGCCCCGCGTGTCGTAGGTGGTCTGGGTGGTGAGGCCGCTGGGGCTGGTGGTGCTCAAGGGCAGACCCGTGCTGTCGTAGGTCAGGCGCGTGCCTGCACCTTGCGTTTCGCCGGGGGCAATGGTTTCGATGACCCGGCCTTGCGGGTCATAGCGGGTTTGCTTTGTTCGGCCTGCCGCACTAGTGGTCTGGGTACGCCGTCCTCTGGCGTCGTATTGGTGGCTGGTCGCTTGGTCCAGTGCATTGGTAGCCTTTGTGAGCCGCCCTGCAGCATCAAAGCTCAGCGTGGTGGTGTTGCCCAGGGCGTCGGTTTGCGTGGTTGGCAGGCCTGCTGCGTTATAGCTGGCCTTGCTGGTATGGCCCAGCGGATCCGTGGCCTCGATCAGGCTGCCGTTGTTGTCGTAGCGGTAGGTGGTGGTGCGGGCATCGTCTGCCGTGCCGTCGCCTGCTCCGGCGCTGCGGCTGGTCAGTTGCCCGTAGCTGTCGTACTGGTAGCGCGTGGTGCGCTGTTCAGGCCGACCCAGGGCTTCGGTCCAGCTGGTGACGCGGCCTTTGTCGTCATGGGTCCAGGTGCTGGTAATGCCGCCCTGGTTGATGTGCTTTGTCCTGAGGCCGCGCACAGGCTCATATTCGTATTGGTCCCGGCTGCCATCGGGGTAAATGATTTGCAGCGGCTGGTAGTTGTAGTCGTAGCTGGTGGTGGTGGTCAGGCCCCGCGCATTGATGGCGCGGGTCTGGTAGTTGCCGTCCCACAGGGTTTTGGCTGCGGGTTTGCCGTTGAAGGTTTTTTCGAGCTCGTTGCCTTCACGGTCGTAGAGGTAGACGGTGGTGTTGCCCCGGCAGTCCAGATAGGTGACGAGGAATTGGCGTTTCTCACGCAGGTACTGGTTCTTGCCGGTGGAAGCGCAGCCCTGTCCATCGAATTTGCCGACACGGCCACCGCCCCATAGGTTGGCGAGTTTGCTGGTGGTGCCGCTGGTGCCCGTGGGGTCCAGGACCTTGCCGGCGGCGCCCAGGGTCAGCAGCGGTGCGGGGGCAGGGATGCTTTGGCTGTACTGGACCGTGACCTGGGCGCCCAGGGGGTCGGTGCGGCTGGTGAGCTGGCCGTTGCCGTCGTAGGTGTAGCTCCAGCGCTGGCCCATGACGTCGGTGGCCTGGGTGAGCAACTGCCCATTCCATTGGTAGCTGACGCTGCGCCCGGCCCGGTCTTCGATGCGGGTGATGAGGCCATTGGCCAGCGTGGCCGCGTAGACGGTGCCGCCGTGGTGGTCCAGGATGCGGGCCCGCGTGGCGCTGTCGTAGGCAAAGCGCACGTTGATGCCGTTGGTGTTGGCGTAGCCCAGGATGCGGCCCTGTGCGTCGTAGTCGATGCTGTTGCCCAGGCGGTCGTACCAGCGCCACTGTGCTTGCGGGTTCTGGACACTGCCGCCTTCGGGCAGCCGCTTGATGAAGACGGGGGCGTTGTTCTTGCCCTTGGCGATGTAGAGGTCGGCCTGACCGCTGCGCTCGTACAGGACGCCTGCGCGTTCGATGAGCCGGGCGTCACGGCCCAGGGGGTCGAGTTCGAAGTTCAAAGGCGCCCAGGCGGGATTGAGCCACCAGCGGCCCTGGCTCCAGCTGCGCGCGATGTCCAGCGGGCCGCCCAGGACCTGTACACGCAAGTCGATGTGGGTTTCCGTGTATTCGCCGTTGATCCAGCGCACCTGGGGTTCGCTGGCCTGTGTGGTGAGGGAGTAGCCGGGATCGCCCGGGCGGGTGAAGGCGCTGGGGCTGGTGTAGTCCTGCGCGTTGACCATCGATGGCAGCAGGCTTGCTGCTGCAAGGACTGCGCACAGCCAACCGTGCACAGCATGTTTTCTGTTTCTCATTTCTTCCCCTCTCGTCTCGCGAATCGTTTGCCTTGTTGAATGCATCTCTTGGGCTGACGGCCGGGCGATGCCCGGTCGTGGCTGATGTGTGGTGAATGCTTTTTGCATTAGCGGAAGTCGCCTCCACCTCCTGCGCCTCCGCCGCCCGAACCGCCTCCGCCAGAGCCTCCTCCACCGGGGCCCGCGCCACCGCCTGCGCAGCACTGGCCACGGCAGGTGGGCGTGCATTCGGGGGCCAGCGGCAGCGGGGTTCCTTGCGCACCGCCGCCTGCCCCGCCCCAGCCCGGGTAGCCTGGGCCGCAATACTCACGGCCATTGATCACCTGGCATCTGGTGTCGGGCTGCCAAGGAGGAGTTGCACCAGAGCCACCGCCACAAGCCCCCCCGACCAGCCGGCCGAAGGTGGAGGAAACCGTGCGCGTTTCTTCCTCTCCATTGGCACAGACCCAGCCACATTCCGCCGTGGCCCACTGCGCATAGGACGAGCAGCTGCCCGCGTTGCGCGCATTCACCACGATGCTTTGCACGGCACCCATCTCCGCCGAACGTGCCTGCCTGAAGCCCATGCTGCGCGGGTGCAGCTTGACGGCCGTGATGCGGTAGGGAATGACCACGCGCTGCTTGGCGGCGAGGGTCTTGGGGATGTCCGCCAGGAATTCGTAGCGGTAGTACTCGTCGGACTGCGGCGGTGTGAAGACGACCTTGTCGGCCTGGATCAGGCCGTAGTTGGTCAGCGTCAGCTCGCCCGTGAATTCCTCGCCCACCTGCAGCTCGGGCAGGCTGATGGACAGGGGCTCCAGCAGCACCACGGGGGCCGGTACCTGGGTCTGGAAGGTGGCTTCCAGGGTGATCTGGTACTCGTCCTTGATGGTGGTTTCCGTCACGCTGAAGTCGATGCTGATGGTCTGGTACTGCAGGTGCACGCGCTCCGAGGTGGTGACGCCCGGGCGCACGAAGATGCGGCCCGACCTGTCGGCATGGCGCGGGCCGCTGGCGCGGTAGGTGTAGGTGCCGGGCGGCAGATCGGTGAGCACGGCCTTGCCCTGAGCGTCCGTGGTGAGGGTGCGCAGATAGGTGAGCACGGCATCGTTTTGCAGGCGTATGCGCACGTTGGCCACGCCCGGTATGGGCTTGCCGCCCGCGTCCAGCGTTTCCGTGAACAGGTCGGTGGCATGGAAGCTCAGCCCGCCCTGCCCGCTTTGCGTGACGGCCACCGAGACGGGTATGGTGCCCGTGCCCTGGTTGCTGGCCGTGATCTGCAGTCGGTAGTTGTAGATGTCGTCGGCCACGTCCTTGCCCGGGCTGGCCGTGACCTGGATGGGCACTTGGGCGCCCACGTCCACGGCGCCGATGTGGCTGGCGCTGGACAGGAAGATCCAGGAAGGCGCGGCCCGGCCATCCTTGTCCACCAGCTGAACCTTCACGTCCTGGGCCGCCACCAGGCCACGGTTGCCGATGGTGATGCTTTCGGTGACCGTCTTTTCCTGCTGTACCCCGGTTTCTATGTAGGTGGGATTCGCAAACAGCTCGGGCAGGGCCTGCACCAGCCGGTAGTGGATGGTGAAGCTGCCCCGGGGCGTGTCCCCTGTCTCGCTGGAGTAGGCCGTGAGCACGACGGTGCCCGTCTCCCCGGCCGATGCACTGCCCGTGAAGCGGATAACCATTGGCACCGAGGCGCCTGCTGCCACATTGACCGGCGCACCCGGCTCCACGCTGATGCCCGGCGGCAGGCTGCCGCTGGGCTGCTGTGCCGGAACCACGGCCCAGCGCACGCCAGTGGCGCCCGTGCCCGCGCTGGCACGCGCGTTGACGGTGATGCTGGCGGCAAAGCCGCGCGGCGCGGTGAGCTGGTAGCTGGCCAGGTCGAAGCTCAGCCGGTTGATGGTGAAGCGCCCCTGCTCGGTGGTGGTGGCCTCTTCCGGATGGATGACGGAGACGATGTAGGTGCCGTTGTCATTGGCCGTGGGCACGAATTCGTAGCGGTACTGGCCGCTGTCGTCGGTGGCGATGCCTATGCGCCGCTTGAAGCCCGAGATGTCCAGAACCATGCGCAATGCTGCGTTGGCCATGGGCTGCCCGCTGGCGCGTGATACGGCGGCACCGGCAATGACGACGCGCTGCGCGCCGTACGAGACCGCCGGGCTGACGGAGCTGACCGTGCCCGTATAGGGCGTCTTGGGCTGCTCAGGCTCGGGCGGCTTGTTGTTCACGATGACGGAGCGCGTGGCTTCACCGGTCTTGCCTGCCTTGCTGGTGGCCACGGCCCTGAGCGTGAAGGCACCGTTGGCCACGCCCGACGTATCCCACTGCATGCTGTACGGAGCCTGCGTGGCCGAGCCGATCAGGCTGCCGTTGGCGAAGAAATCGACCTTGGCAATGCCGTCAGGTGCCGAGGCGGCGACACCTACGGCCGTGCTGCCGACAACAGTGGCATCCTGGCCGGGCACGGTGAAGTTCACCGTCGGAGCCGCGATGGCATAGGTCACGGCAACCGCCGCGCTCCTTGGGCTGGTGCCACGCGCATTGCTGGCCGTGGCCTCGATGCGGTGCGCGCCTTCGGCTGGCAGGGTCAGGCTGCCGGAGAAGCTGCCATTGGCTGGCACGGCCATCGGGCTGCCCACGGCCTGGCCGCCCAGATACAGCTGCACCTGCGAGCCCGCCATGGCCGTGCCGGAGACGGCCAGTTGCGGCGTGGACACCTGTGCGTTGTTGACGGGCTGCGCAATGACCGGGGCAGGTGGTGCGCTGAGACTGAGCGTGAACGGTATGTCCAGCACGGCCGCAATGCCGTCCGAGTCGGTGGCGGTGATGCTGAACCGATGCGCGCCATTGGGCAGTTGTGCAAAGTCGATGAACTGGCTGTGGTTGAAGGGGCTGGTGTTGCCACCGCTGCGCTCGAAGATCTGCAGGCCGTTGATGGTGGCCTTGACGTTGGCAATGCCGATGGGGCTTTGCGCGGACACGGCCAATTCGCCCGGCGCGGAGATGGTCGCATTGGGCGCGAGCGCCGCGCCTGCAAAGGTGGCGGTGAGGGCCGGACCTTGACCACCCTTTTTCTGCACCTGCACGGGGCGCGTTGCCGTGTTGCTCAGACCTATGCCATTGGTGGCCCTGGCCTGCAGGGTGTAGTTGCCGTTGCGCACGGCAGCCAGCGCCCAGGTGGTCTGGAAAGGTGCTTCGGTCAGCAGGGCCAGGCGCTGGCCATCCACCAGGATTTCCACCTGCTGCACGCCTTCAGGATCGGCCACGTTGATGGCGATGGTCGTGTCCTGCTCCAGCACGGCACCAGCGGCTGGCTGGGCGAACTGCACCAAAGGACCTTCAGGTGCGTAGGCAATGGGTTGTGCCAGCGAGAACTGGTTGATACCGCCCTGTGCCGTGCGGAACTGCACATGGATCATCTTGTCCCCCGCCCCCATGGACAGCGTGTAGCTTGCCAGCATGGGATGGCCGGTCATGCTCTGCCATGCAGCACTGTCGAACTGATCGCTTTCCTGCAGGCGGAACTGCGCGGCCTGCGGGCAGTCAAGGCGCAACTGCACGGCACGCACGCGCGTGGCATAGCCTTGCGTGGGAACGATGGTGCAGGCCAGTACGGGCTCGGCCGTCAAGTAGGCGCCATAGTCCACGCCCGTGCTGACCGCATTGCCCTGCCCTGCCGGATTGCCCACGGCATCTCGCGGACCACTGGCGTGGCCCCACCAGTTGCCCTGGGCCTGGACGATGCTGGCCGGGCTGGTGTTGCGTATGCCGAACTGGCTGTTGCCCGAGATATCTGATTCACCAACGGCCGGCGTGGCGCCCTGCTCTGCCAGCAATCCCACGCCGTTGCCAGCGATGCGCGAACGCATGATGCGGGGACTGCCGCTGCCGACCACCCGGATTCCCACGGCGTTGTCCGTGAACTGCAGCCGTTCGAAGCCGTAGCCTGCACCCGCCAGTACCAGAGCGGCACCACCTGCCATGTGGCCGGGCAAGCCGTCCGTGCCTCCGGCATAGCGAACGGCCAGGCCGTCCAGCTTCAGGCTGGCGGGAGCGGCTTCAGGCGCCACCAGCACGCCCAGCCAGTCACCGGCCTGTGGCGCCCGCGACTGTGGCCCCTGCGCCTGCACCGGGCCCAGTTGTGCGTCGTCGTGGCTGCTGGTCAGCACCACGGAAGATCCCGTTTGCAGGCCGCTGCGCACGCTGATGCCTGCACCCTGGCCGAACTTGACGATCACGCCATCGGCAATGGTCAGTTGCGCCGTGTCGGCGGCAATGGCCGTGCTCATGCCCAGGACGACGGCCAATGCCGCCACGGACCGCCGCTGCAGCACTGTCAGCGGGTTGAGCCAGCCGGGCTCCGACAGGACGGAGCGGGCATGTTGGAAAAATCGGGAGCGTTGCATGGTCGTCTCCTTCTTATGGATTCACCGTGATCGACGCACTGGTGGCAGGCGTGAACCCGGGCGAGCTGGCCGTGATCTGGGTGGTACCGGGGGCGACGGCCGTGAAGGTGGCGTAGGTAGAACTACCAGTGTTGGCGTTCCAGGTCACGGTGTCTGTGACGTTGCCTACGGAAGGAACGGAACTGGTGAAGATGATGGTCAGGGGATTTGACGGATATTGGCTTGTTGACCAATAGGCCCCGGGTACTTCGGCAGACACATAGATGGAATTCGCTTTCTGCCCGGCTTTCAACGAAGCCGGAACTGACTGCAGACGCAACGTCGGTGCCACTGTTTCCACGTTGATATAGATGGAATCCATCCCCGCAGCGGAAGCTTCGATCTGCGTGGAGCCCAACTCCAGGCCTCCCACATTGATGTAGGCCCGGCTCTGTCCCGCAGGAATCGTCACCGTCGCCGGCGTCTCACAGATCTCCGCCGCCACGCAGCGCAGGTTCACCGTCACCGCATCAGCTCCGTTGCTGACCACGCCGTTGATCAGGCGCTCCACATACAACTCGTTGTAGTAGCTGTACAGCCCCTTGCCCACGATCAGCTTGTCACCGCCATACCGCGTCAGCTTCAGCGCCTGGTTGGCAGCCACTACGGTCTGCACATTCGACTTGCCCTCAGCCAGTCCTTGCACCTGTGCCAGAACCCGGTACGTTCCCGCTGCACCGGGCCTCTCGATGTAGCCCCAGCCTGTATCCCTGCGATCCTTGCCGATCACAAGCTGCGAGACCAGAACCCCTCCATCGGCAGCGGTGTAGATACCGCCAACCACTCCTGCAGGACTCTGGTCCACCAGGCTCACCTGCACCGTCATCGGCTGGGTCGCGTTCTGGCTGTCTGACCAGTACGCGCCAGGCACGCTCAGCACCACATAGAAGCTGTCCCTCAGGCTGGATGTCGAGCGCTGCCCGTCCAGACCTTCGATCCGCACCTGCGGCGCGATGACTTCCACCGGTACAGGCATGGCCGCAGTAGCCCCTTCAGCCGTCGCCTCGATCTGCGTGGAACCCAACTCCAGGCCTCCCACGTTGATGTAGGCCCGGCTCTGTCCCGCAGGAATCGTCACCGTCGCCGGCGTCTCACCCACATACAACTCGTTGTAGTAGCTGTACAGCCCCTTGCCCACGATCAGCTTGTCGCCTCCGTAGCGAGTGAGCTTCAGTGCAAATTTCGCCCTCACATTCACTTTTACCGCTTTGGCAATCAACCCCGCCGAAGTGATGTCCAGCGCCGTTTCTCCCACGGCCAGCGCTTTCACGGTAATCGGCGTCGTCGCATAAATCTGTCCCTGCGGAATCAAAACCTCGGCGGGCGACACGCTGGCCACAGCGGGATCTCTGCTGGCCACAGACACCGTGACACCACCCTGCGGTGCCGCTTTGTTCAATTGCACACGCAGGACTTTGCTCAGTTCCTCGTTCATGACCAGATCGGCGGATGGATCGGTGTTGAGGCCGATGGCATCCACGCGCAATGCAGCCTGCGCCGACTGGTAGCCGCTGGCCGTGGCCGTGATCCGGGTCGTGCCCAGGCTCTGGCCTGCCACCGTGAAGGCCGCCTTGCTCTGGCCAGAGGGAATCTGCACGGACGCCGGGACCTGTGCCAGTCCTGCCTGCTCCAGTGCAAGGCTGACGGCCAGCCCTGCCGAGGGAGCGGGCTCCGTGGTTTCCAGTGTCACGGCAGCCTGCGCGCCCGGCGCCACGATGACGCTGGCCGGCAGCACCAGTGCCTTGCCACGCACGGAGACCGTGGCCAGCGCACTGGCATGGCCTTCGGCCTGGGCTGTCAGCCGGCTGCTGCCATCGGCAAGGCCCATCACTTCGAAGCTGGCGCCTTGTTGCCCGGCCGGGACCAGCACGGACGATGGGACAGAGAGCACGTTGGCGTCGGAGTTGCCCAACTGCACGTTCACACCACCGACGGGTGCCGGCGCGGGCAACGACACGGTCATGGGATACGGCCGGTTGACACCGACCGTGGGGCTGCCGGGGACAAGGCCCAGCGAGGGCAGGTTGACGACTTCGATCTGCGTTTCGGCCAAGCCCAGCGTGGCGTGGCTTGCGGTGATGCGGGTGGCGCCCAGGGTGCTGGCCTGTACCTCCAGATCGGCACTGGTCTGCCCCGGCGCCACAGTGACCCGCGCAACGGCAGAGGCCACCGAGGGCACGCTGCTGATGATGTCCACCACCACGCCCTGGGCAGGTGCAGGCGCGTTGAGGGAGACACGCAGCATGGCCACCACGCCCGGACTGAGCCGGAGCTTGGCTGGTTCGATGGACAAGGGCGCCTGACCTATCTGAATGAGGCCCTGCTGCACCAGGTAGGGAATGCCGACCATGCCCCAAATGACTTGGGAGCGAATGGTGCCCGAAGGGACTGCAATGGCATTCAGCGAGTTGCCCTTTGCCGAGTTTCCCTTGCCGGCCGGCGAGGACGCAAGATCAACGCCGATGGCCGGGCCGCTGTGGTGATTGAAGGCCGTGTTGTTGATGGAAGGGGCAGCGTTCTCGATGACCACGCCGCTGCCGTATTCGATGGTGACGTGGTCCAGCAGCGTCTGGGCGCTGCGCGTGCCGGCCGTCATGCGCCATTGCCGCCAATCCCCGGGCGCAGGGGTTGTGGCGGCCGAGGTGATGAGGATGGGCTTGTCCGGCGTGCCCACGGCTTGCAGCGCACCTTTCCTGAGCAGGAAACTGGCGCCAGGGGCCATGCGCAGGGTCACACCCGGCTCGATGGTGAGCGTTGCATCGCCATCGAGCACCACGTCGCCCTGCATCAGGTAAGGCGACTGGCTGGCACGCAATATCGTTGGGCTGGAGATGGTGCCGCTCAACGTGGTCTGGGCCCAGGCGGGAGAGACCAGCAGCAATGCCAGCGCAAGACAGGCAGCCAGCCATGCCTTCACCACGCCTGCCATGCGGGCCAGCGCGGTCACGGCCAGGACCTGCCAACGCAAAGGATTCGCCCTTCTGCACACACCCACAGACCCATCCGTTCGCACGCTGTACTGCATCGCCACTTCTCCCCCAATACTTGACTCGTTCAATCGTTGTGCTTGCTCAAAACCGCCCGCATGCCGCCTGAAGCCGGTGGCCTGCCGTTGTTCCGATGGCCTGCATGCTCGCCACCTGGGCCTGATAGGCCTGCCACCCGCCCAGCAGCCAGTACACGGGCACTGCGTCAGGCCGCTCACCCAAAGAGGCCCGTTGCGCGGCCAATCGGGCACGCAGCTCAGGCTCCGTCGAAGCGTCGGCTATGACCACCAAAGCCCGGGATGCGGGGCCCCCTGGCTGGTCGCTTCGTGCCTTGCCGCTGGCCATGGCGTTCAGTTGGATGGCCAGATCGTGCGTGGCGAGCAGACGGTGCGTTTGTTGTTCGTCAACGGGTGACTGCACAGCCGGCGCCGCATCCAGGGCCTTGCTGAGGGAAAGCACCGTCCATTCAATGCCTTGTCCCAGGCTGGCGATCCAGTCGCTGGCGGACAGGTCCTGCAGCCTGGCCGATGCCGTGGGATGCAGGGCCACCGCCGCGCCGCCCAGCAAGGCCTTCACACGGCCAAAGCCCTGGCTGCGCAATTGCCGGCATGCCGAGTCAAGGTCCGCATGGTCCAGCCCGGTGCCCAACAGAATGACTTCCTCCTGCATCAGAAAGCGCTTGCCTTGCAGCTGCGGCAAATCCATCTGCAGGGCCTGCGCGACGGGGGTAGCGCGCCTGTGCTGCGCCGGCCGAACGTCAACGAGCATGGCTGCTGCGCCAGGGGAAACAAGGCGCTGCCGCCACTCGGCCGGACTCATCCAGCAGGAAGGGGTCAACGCCAGAGGCGGCACCTGTCGGGGCCACGTCACAGGGGACTCGGCTGCCCTTGCGTCCCGTACGGCATGCGCGTCTGCCCGACAGGACTGCGGCTCGGCATCGGTCTGCGCCCGCAATGGTGCAGCCACCAGGACGGCTGCGCACACCGCCATTGCATGCGACAGGCCAGCGCCCGGAAAACGGAGCAACTTCATGCATCCATCCCCGCGCCTGCACGTGCGGCGCGCCGGCGCCTGTGCTGCAGGCAGGCGCCCAAGGCCATGAGGGCGGACAACAGGGCCAGGCCCGCCGCCTCCAGGCCAGGCACCGCCGTCAACTGATCCTCAGGCAACGGCCCAGACTGAATAACGGGGCCGCCCGGGTCCTTGATGACGCCATTGGCCTGCAGGTCGTCGTCGCCCAACTGGCCATCGGTGATGGTGTAGCTGATGCGGTTGCCGTTGATCGACAGGTTCCTGGGCGCGTACCAGATGCTGCGGCCCTTCGAATAGGGCGTGGGCCCGAACTTCAGGTAGCTGCTGATGCCGAACAGGTTGGGCCACTCGGTGGTGACGGTGACCGTGCTTCCGACGTCGCAGCCGGTGAGTTCGTAGTCGAACACACCATGAGGGAAGAGCAGCACGTTGAACAGCGGCAGCCAGCCCTCGGGCTTGCGTACGGCCGTCTTGTCCGGGTTGAAGCGGCAGCTGGCGCCTCCGCCCGCCACCGAGGCTTTCAGCGTGCCGGAGCCGCTGGGTGTGGGCAGGGCCACATCCTTGCCGCCCACAGGCGCGGCCTGGTTTTGCAGGGACACGCGCAAGGCTTCGCCCACACCGGCTGCCGTCACGCGCATCTCGAATGCGCCCGCCAGTCCATTGGCACGAAGCCCGGGCGAAGCGGCAACGCCTGCTGCATCGGTGACGGCCTGCGCTGCGAGCGTGCCGCCGTCAAACATGGCGCTCGCTCCGCTATCCGGCAGCGCAAACACCACGGCGTGGCCGGCCACGGCGGCGCCCTTCGCATCGGTGACCTTGACACGTACGGGTGCGGCATAGGCCGTCCCCACGGTGGCCGTCTGCCCGTCCCCTGCCAGCTTGACAATGCGCAGCACGGGCGCCGTGCCATCCAGGTTGCCCAGCGTGAAGCGCACGCCGCCAGGCAAGGCCTCGACGCCGGCGGATACGGTGAAGCTGCCCGCAGTGCCCGTGGCGGTGAGCGCCGGGCTGCGTGCCAGGCCCTGTGCGTCGGTGAGCACGCGCGCCTGGCGGCTGCCGCCGGCAAAGCGTGCGGAGGCCCCGCTGGCGGGAGCGTCGAATGTGACTTCCTGCCCCGCCACCGGGTTGCCGTCAGCCGTCTGCAGGCGCACCTGCAGCGGCAGCGCAAACGGCTGCTCCAGCCTGGCGGACTGCAGGTCGCCGGACACGATGGAAAGCGTCCAATCCCGCGCGGCCTCCTCCTGCCACTGGGCAGCGACCAGGCCTATCCACTGCGCCAGCGATTGCAGGGCCATATTCCGGGTACCGTGGGATGGCAGCGCCCTCAACAGGGGCTGGGCCTGCACCAGGGCCGAGAGGGCCTGGGCCGGCTTTTGCTGCTCCATGGCGACCCGAGCCTGGCCCAGCAATGCCTCGACGGCCTGCCGCTGGTCTGCCGTGGCCTGCGCCAGCGCAGCCACTGCAGCCCGGGTGTTAGCGGCGGCTTGAGGTTCTGCGATGACGGTGACCGGCTGCGACCAGCTGTCCACCAGCGACTTGTCGCCGGCCTTGCGCAACTGCGTCTCGACCGTGGTGGCCAGCGAGGTGCCGGGCAGGTCCAGCCAGGCCTGCACCTGCAACTCGGCCTGGGAGGCGGGCTCCAGGGTCCACCTGACCCGATCACCGTCGACCACGGCCTGCGGCGAGGAGGAACGCAGCTTCATGCCACTGGCCAGGGTCATGGCCTGCTCCAGCGCAACGGCTTGCGTGCTGCGGTTGGCAATGCTGGTTCTGACGCGCACGGCGGATTGCGCCAGCATGGGCTCGGACACAGGCGGAACCAGGGCAGTGAAGCGCGTCTTGGTCCAGTCTTTCCACGAAGCAGCAACCGCGCCTTGCGCCAGGGCATCGAAGCCGATCACCAGAACCTGGCCCTTGCCGTGGGCCACGCCCAACGCAGCGGTCTGCCCTGTGCCATAGCGGGCCAGTTCCGAGCCTGCGCCCTCGTTCTGCAAAGCCCACGCCTGGCCTTGCAGCGCCAGCGCCGCATCGCCCAAGCCTGCATCGCCCAGGTGCACAGAGACGCCCGCAGGCAATGGCTGGCCTGAGCGGCTGCCGCCCCAGACGTCGGCCAAGGTGTCCGGCAACGCGCCCGGTGCGCCATCGATGACCAGCGAGGCACCGCGGTAGACGGCGGCCCGCACTTCCTCCATCTGGGAAGCGGCCAGGTCGTCCACCGATCCATGGAGCCAGAGCACGCTGAAGTCGCCGGCACGCAAGGCCTTGCGGAGCTCACCTGGCGTGACCGCCAACTGCACCGAGCCATCGGCCTGCGCCAGCAGATCCTGCAGAGCCTGGCGCTTGCCGTCCGTGCAAGCGGTATCGGCGCCGCATGCGGCATAGGCCAGCACACGCAGGCCCTGGTCCAGGGTCTGCGAAGCGGCCACGAAGGCCTCCTGCTCGCGCCTGAGCAGGGTACTGGCCGCGTTGTTGCCGGTGACGGGGTCGCGGGTGGCCGCGCCGATGCGTGCGGCCAGCAGGAATTCCCTGGCCGTGGAGCCTGCTGCAGGACGCACCTGCAGCACCAGGGTGGGGGCGGAGTCCTTGGCCATGTCGCCCAGGGTCCAGCGGCCCTGCGAATAGCTGCCCGCCGATGCCGACTGGCTGGCGATCTCCAGCCCCTGGGGCAGGTCCACATGGACGACGGTGGCCGCTGCCATGGCCGGCCCGGCATTGCGTGCCGTGATGGTGACCGTGGAGCCACCGTCGCGCGCCATGGTGGCCGGTGCCGCCGTCACGCTGATGCCAGTGTCCGCTTCCGGTTCGGGATCTGGCCCGGTCGCCTTGGCGGAGCGCTTTGCAAACAGATAGCCCGCAGCCGCCGTACCGGTGGCCAGATCAATGCCCGATATGCGTCCCGGTGCGGACTGACCGCCCGCCGTGCCCGCAAGCGCAGCGCCATCGACCAGCCCCTCGCTGACGGCAGCCGACAGCGCATAGCTGCCCTGCAGCAGTCCATCGAATCGGAATTGGCCCTGGGCATCGGTGTGGGCAGTGGCCAGCACCGACTCCCCGGTGCCTGCCCGCGTGCCGGTGAGCTTGATTTCGAGCACGGGGATGGCGGGCTCGCCTGCATCGCGCAGCCCGTTGGCATTGCGGTCCTCGAAGGCCGCGCCGGCAATGCTGGCCTGTGCCTCGCCAGCGACCAGGCCGATGGTGTAGCGGCCCGTGGTGTTCACGTCGAACAGGTTCAGGTAATAGCTCCAGCTCAGGTCCTCGTTGCGCTGCCTGGACAGCCAGACGTTTTCGCCAGGAACGACGTAGCCGTCGGAGCGGACCACCTGCAGGGGAAGACGGGTGCCCCTGGAGGGATCGGGCACGCGCGCATAGGCCATGCCATTGGCCACGGGATTGAACTGCAGGCTGGCGGTGGCACCGGAGGGCACGAATTGGGCGGATCGGCTTTGATCGCTGACCTCGGTATCCACGCCATCGGATTCATAGACGCGGTAGACATCTCCATCCAGGGCCAGAAAATCGCGAACCTTGTCGCGCCCTGGAAGATCGACACGCACATCCTGGACCAATTGATGGGTATTGACGGTCTTGATCAGGGACGTCAGGGCACCGCCCAGCGAATCCGCATGGGTGAATCCGGCCGTGAATTCGACAAATTTGCCGGCCAGGCTGGACACCATGTTCCAGCGCCCATGCAGGGACGATCCCGGCGTGATGTCGCCAAAGTCGAGCAGCAGGCTTTTGCCTGCTGGCGCATCGTTGACATAGCCGCTCAGAATCTGGAAATTGACAAGCAGCCCTTGCCGGTTTTCGACAATGCGGGGCTGCGCGGTATCGATCTTGGTCTTGTACGAAGTGCCGCCACCACTGTTCTTGATGCGCACGCCCAGCGTGAAGGGGTCGGAAGGCTCGACCTCGGGTGTGAAGGCATCGTCACCCGGAACATCACGGGGCAGGAAGTAGTCAAGCACCAGTTCAGGCTGGGGCCGCACGACGATGGACTCTGGTGCCACCTCCACGGTGTCGGTCTTGCCATCCAGCGTGTAGGTGACCTTGGCGCCTATGTAGTAGACCGCACCCTGGGAATCGCGGCCGCCCGTGCCGGCTGCGGGAATGATCAGCCATCGGACATTGGCGACGGCCTTGGGAGCGATGGTGCCGCCCTGCAGGGAAGTGATGCCCTCGACCCCATCCGTGCGGTAGAAAAAGCGGGCTCCGGAGGCTGCGGGATCCGTGGTGGCGATCACCGTCTGGTTGTTCGCATCCAGGAACTGCAGCGTGATGCTGACGTTCTCCAGCTTTTGGTCCGCCAGGCCATTGGTGATCACCATCTTGGCGTCAAATGCCTGGCGCTCCAGCGAGAGTTTTTGCTCTATGACAATCTTGACTTCGGCACATACTGCATCGGCGGCCTGTGCAAAGGCAATGCCGATGGTTCCTGCAATCGCAAACACCGCGCCAACCAATAGCATCAGCCATCTGGGCGCAATCCTCCCCGAGTCTTTCCACTCCATAGCCCCTCCGTCCCCGCTCTATTCATTGGGCCGCGATTGTATTGAATTTCCTCATCCGTATCAAATCGTGACTTGAAAAATAATTAGCAAGCCAATTTAAATAAGACTTGTCCCATTTTCAAATGGCGCAACAAAAAATTTGACACGCCCATCAGCGCCTCAGTAAAAGGAAAAAATCGGCACATCCCGATATAGCAATGTCGGTTGTCCGGTGATTCATCGATCACCCAGCGCCCCAGCGAACGCGCCCACCACCGCCCTGTGTACGACATGCCTCACAATGGGGCCTTGTCCTCCCGCACAGAACACCACACTTCATGAAACGCACCTGGCTGCTGTTTTCGCAGGCTGTCACCATCCTGGTGGCTGCCTACTTCGTCGTTGCCACCCTGCAGCCGGACTGGCTGCGCCGCGGCGCCGTGCGCAGCAACGCGGGCATTGCGTTGCTGGAGGCGCCGGCCACGCCCGTCGGAGAAGTCAGCCCGGGCAGCTTTGCACCTGCGGCCAAGAAGGCGGCGCCGGCCGTGGTGAGCATCAACACCAGCAAGGCGGTACGGCATCCGCGCAGCAACGATCCGTGGTTCCAGTTCTTCTTCGGCGACCAGGGCACGCAGGAGCAGGCAGGCCTGGGCAGCGGCGTGATCATCAGCACCGACGGCTACATCCTGACCAACAACCACGTGGTCGAGGGCGCCGATGACATCGAGGTCACGCTGACCGACAGCCGCCAGGCCAAGGCCCAGGTGATCGGTACCGATCCCGAGACCGACCTGGCCGTGCTCAAGATCGCCCTGGACAAGCTGCCCGTCATCGTTCTGGGCAATTCCGACCAGATCGACGTGGGCGACCGCGTGCTGGCCATCGGCAACCCCTTCGGCGTGGGCCAGACGGTGACCAGCGGCATCGTCAGCGCCCTGGGCCGCAGCCAGCTGGGCATCAATACCTTCGAGAACTTCATCCAGACCGATGCCGCCATCAACCCCGGCAATTCGGGCGGCGCGCTGGTGGATGTCAGCGGCAATCTGCTGGGCATCAATACCGCCATCTATTCGCGCTCGGGCGGCAGCATGGGCATCGGCTTTGCGATTCCCGTGTCCACGGCCAAGCTGGTGCTGGACGGCATCGTCAAGGACGGCCGCGTGGTGCGCGGCTGGATCGGCGTAGAGCCCAATGAGCTGTCGCCGGAGCTGGCAGAGACCTTTGGCGTGAAGGCCGACTCCGGCGTGATCATCACCGGCGTGCTGCAGGCAGGCCCCGCTGCCCAGGCCGGCATGCGCCCGGGCGATGTGATCGTGCAGGTGGGCGACAAGCCCATCCGCAATGTGTCCGAACTGCTGACCGCGGTGGCCGCCCTCAAGCCCGGCGAGGCCGCGAAATTCGATGTGCGCCGTGGCGAAGGCCCCGTGGAGCTGCAGATCACCCCGGGCCTGCGCCCTTCGCAGTCGGCACAGCGCATGCAGCGCCGCTGACCCGGCCCCCCGCCCCAACGAAAAAAGCGCCTGTTCACAGGCGCTTTTTTCGTTGCAGGGCCGGTGCTGAGCTACAGCTTGTGCAGGCGCTGGGCCGCGCGCCATTGCGCGCCGGGCGCCACATGCACGGGCGCATCAATGGCGGCGGCCTCCACGCACAGCATCTGCCGCCACCCCTGCGGCGGCATGTCGGGCAGACGTTCACACAGCGCGGGGCCGGGGTTCCAGACCACGGTCTCGCTCCAGGCGGCATCCTGCGAGATCCGCAAACCGCCGCCAGGTGCGGCCAGCTCCATGGCGTTCCCGGGCCGGGGGTAGACGCGATCGAGCTCTTCGCCAAAGCGCACGTCACCGTGCTGCGTGGGATGGGTGTCGGCCACGGCATCCCAGTAAGGCAGGCCGTCAAGGCCTTGCAGCCGGCATTGCTCCACGTCCGCCACGCGCAGGTAGCTGTGCAAGGCGGCAGTGAAAGCCAAAGGCGTGTCGCCCCGGTTGTGCACTACCAGCTCCACGTCAAGCCGGCCGGGCAACAGCGTCACCTCCAGCCAGGTCTCGAAGGAATACGGCCAGACGGCGCGCGTCTGCGGCGTGTCGGCGAGCCTGAGCCGCAGGAACAAGCCATCGCCGGCAAGAACCTCGGCCTGTGCTGCATCAGCCTGCCACGGCAGGGTGCGCGCAAAGCCGTGCTTGACCAGCGGGCCGCGTTGGTTGAATTGGGGAAAGCAGACCGGAATACCGCCGCGTATGGGTGTGTGGCCGTCATGGGCCGCCAGGGGACTCAGGAACAGTTGCTCCTCGCCACCTGCCTGCCAGGACAGCAGTTGTGCCCCCTGCAAGGCCACCAGGGCAGCATCGCCGCAGGCCAGGCGCAGGCGGATGGCGGGCAGGCCCTGCCATGCATCAGCGCAGGCGCCGGGAGCTTGCGCGGCCGCAGGTAAAGCTGTTACTGCGGGAAAGGAAGATGTAACTTTCATGCTTGAATATAGCCTTTCCCCCGCCCAGCCTTCCTCTGTCATGCAACGCTCCCACGCTCCCTCTCCTCTTGTCCTGCGACTCGGCATGCTCGCCCTGGCCGCCTCCTTGGCTTCCTGCGGCGGAGGCGGTGGTGGTGACAGCAGCGCTGGCGGCGGCACCGGGGGCGATGGCGGCGGCACCGGCCAGCCCGGAGTGACCTCGGTCACCGTGCAATGGACGGCCCCTGCCGCCAGGGATGTGGTGACTGCAGGCTCGGCACTGACACTGCGCGCAGGTGTTCTCGCAGATGGCGTGAATGCCGCCGATGGAACCGTGGTGAGCTTCAGCGCAGCCACAGGCGTCAGCACCTCGGCGCTGACCAGCTCCGGCGTGGCAACTGCCTCCCTGACCGGCGCCACGCCGGGCCGCCAGCAGGTGCAGGCCAGCGCCACCGTGGGAAGCCGCACGGGCAGCGCTTCGCAGACCTTCTATCTGCGCCCGGCTCCTGCGCCGCTGCGGGTGCTGGTGCCTGCGTATTTCTATCCCACGGGCGCGGGGGCCACGGCCTGGAATGCGCTGACGGCCAGCGCACAGGCGAATCCGACCGTGCAGATGACGGCCATCCTAAACCCGGCCAACGGCATTTTCAGTGGCCCGGATGCGAACATCACGCGCGCCGCAACCGCTTTTGCCAACGCGGGCGGGCAGTTGGTGGGCTATGTGAGCTCCAGCTATGGCACGGGCACGAGATCGCTGGCCAGCATCCAGGCCAATATCGACAACTATTTCACGCACTACGGCGCAGGCCTGGTCAAGGGCTTCTTCATTGACGAGATGGCGGCCACCGCCAACCGGCTGGACTTCTACCGCAGCATCTACCAGTACATCAAGGCCAAGAATCCCGACCTGATCGTGATCGGCAACCCAGGCCTCGTGCCCGTGGCCGGTTATGCCGATGTGGCCGATGTGCTGACCACGTTCGAGGGCAAGGGCTCCACGTACGCCACCTACGATCCGCGCACGACGAGTTTCGATTGGCTGTACGGGCTGGCCAATAGCCACCAGGCCTCGCTGGTGCACAACGTGTCAGGCTGCGCGGCCATGCAGACGGCCGTGCAGTCGGCCGCCTCGGCACGCTACCAGGCGGGGTGGATCTATGTGACCCAGCTGGAGTTCGAGCCCAGCACCGGCGTGGGCAACCCCTGGGCCGGGCTGCCGAATTACTGGGATGCCTTTGTGCAGACCGTGCGCGCCACCAATGCCGGGCAAGCCCTTCCCGCCTGCTCGTAGAGGCCGCTTGAAACCCCGGCGCTGAATGCAGCGCGGGCGCCTGTCAGGGACAGGCGCCCGCGAATATCGAGAAGGCGCAGGCCGCTCAGGCCGTGAGTTCGTCGGCGCGAGCCTGCGCTGCGGCGAAGTCGAGATCGCCCGAGTAGATGGCGCGACCGCAGATCACGCCCTCGATGCCTTCGTCCTCGACCTTGCACAGCGCCTCGATGTCGGCCATGCCCGCCAGGCCACCCGAGGCGATGACGGGGATCTTCAGCGATTGGGCAAGATTGACGGTGGCATCGATGTTGATGCCCGTGAGCATGCCGTCGCGGCCGATGTCGGTGTAGATGATGGACTCCACACCCCAGTCCTCGAAGCGCTTGGCCACCGAATGCACGTCCTGGCCCGTGAGCTTGCTCCAGCCGTCGATGGCGACCTTGCCGTCCTTGGCGTCGAGCCCGACGATCACATGGCCGCCGAAGGCGCTGCAGGCGTCCTGCAGAAAGCCGGGGTTCTTCACGGCAGCGGTGCCGATGATCACGTAGCTGATGCCGGCATCTATGTATTTCTCGATGGTGTCCAGGTCACGGATGCCTCCGCCCAGCTGCACCGGAATCCGGCCGTCCACCTCTTTGAGGATGGCCTTGATGGCCGCAAGGTTCTTGGGCTGGCCCGCAAACGCGCCATTGAGGTCCACCAGGTGCAGGCGGCGCGCGCCGGCGTCGAGCCAGCGGCGGGCGATGATGGCCGGGTCTTCGCCGAACGTGGTCGACTGGTCCATATCACCCTGGATGAGGCGTACGCAGTGGCCGTCCTTGAGGTCGATGGCAGGAATGAGCAGCATGATGGTTTGCGAGCAATGAAGGCCTGGGATTCAGCGGCCGGTGCGGGGAAGAAAAGGGGATTCAGGGCTTCCAGCCCAGAAAGTTGCGGAACAGGGCCAGGCCCTGGTCAGCGCTTTTTTCGGGGTGAAACTGCGTGGCGAAAATATTATCGCGCGCGATGGCGCAGGCAAAGCGCCCGCCGTAGTCGGCCTGCGCAGCGCAATGCTGCGGCTGCTGCACCACGGCATAGAAACTGTGCACGAAGTAGTAGAAGCTGTCTTCGGGAATTCCACGCCACAGCGGGTGGGCATGGCCGGCGTTGTGCGTCTGGTGCACGCGGTTCCAGCCCATCTGCGGAACCTTGAAGCGGCTGCCATCGGCCTGGGTGCGGCCCGCCAGATCGAACTTGCGCACGTTGCCGGGGATGAGGCCCAGGCCGGGCACGTCACCTTCGTCGCTGTGGTCCAGCAGCATCTGCATGCCCACGCAGACGCCGAACAGGGGCTTGTTGGCAGCGGCATGCAGCACGGCTTCCTGCAGGCCGGATTCGCGCAGCTCGCGCATGCAGTCGGGCATGGCGCCCTGGCCCGGCAGCACGACGCGGTCGGCGGCCAGGACCACCTCGGGATCGGAGGTCACAACGACCTGCCAGCCGGAATCGGCGGCGGCCGTGCGCACGGCCTGTGAAACCGAGCGCAGATTGCCCATGCCGTAATCGACGACGGCGACGGTGTTGTCAGTCAAACTCATAGCGTGTGGCGCGTGTTCTGTCGGATTTTCGGCGGGATTGCCCGGTCAGATCAAGTTCTGGCCGATGCCAATCGCTTCTCTTTACAGAGCGCCCTTGGTCGAGGGGATGACGCCGGCCATGCGCTCGTCATGCTCCAGCGCAAAGCGCAGGGCGCGTGCGAAGGCCTTGAAGATGGTCTCGCACTGGTGGTGGGCATTGAAGCCCTTGAGGTTGTCGATGTGCAGGGTCACGCCCGCATGGTTGACGAACCCCTGGAAGAATTCGTAGACCAGCTGGGTGTCGAGCTGACCGATGCTGCCGGCCGTGAATTTCACGTCCATGTGCAGCCCGGGACGGCCCGAGAAATCGATGACCACGCGGCTCAGGGCCTCGTCCAGCGGCACATAGGCGTGGCCGTAGCGGCGGATGCCCTTCTTGTCGCCCACGGCCTTGGCGAAGGCCTGGCCCAGGGTGATGCCGATGTCCTCCACCGTGTGGTGGCCGTCGATGTGCAGGTCGCCCTCGCACTCGATGTCCAGGTCGATCAGGCCGTGGCGCGCGATCTGGTCGAGCATGTGATCCAGAAAGCCGATGCCCGAGTGCAGGCTGGCCTTGCCCGTGCCGTCCAGGTTGATGGCGACCTTGATCCGGGTCTCGGCGGTGTTGCGCTGCACTTCGGCGGTGCGTGCGGGGACTGCATTGCTCATAGGGATTCCTTCAGGGCCGCCAGCATCTGGGCGTTTTCTTCGTGGGTGCCCACGGTCAGGCGCAGGCAATTGGCCAGCAGCGGGTGCATGGCACTGACGTTCTTCACCAGCACGCCCCGGGCCTTCATCTCGGCCTGGGCACGCGCGGCATCGCGCACGCGCAGCAAGACCATGTTGGCCTCGGATGGCCAGATCTTTTCCACACCCGGCAGCGCGGTCAGCGCGTCGATCAGCGGCTGGCGCTCGGCGCGGATGGCCACGGCCTGCTGCGCATACAGCGCCTCGTGCTCCAGCGCGAAGATGGCCGTCTCGCAGTTGAGCACGCTGATGTTGTAGGGCGGGCGCACCTTGTCGATCTCGCCGACGATGGCGGCCGGGCCGATCAGGTAGCCCAGGCGCGCACCGGCCAGGCCGAACTTGCTGAGCGTGCGCATCAGCAGCACATGGGCGTTGCGGGCCGGGTCGGCGCGCATGTTCTCTGCCCAGCTGCGGCGGGCGAAGGGCTGGTAGGCCTCGTCCATGACGACCAGGCCGCCGATGGCGCCGACCGCGTCGATCACGGCCTGCACATCGGCCTCGGCCCAGAGCGTGGCCGTGGGATTGTTGGGATAGGCGATATAGGTGATGGCGGGGCGGTGCTCGGCAATGGCGGCGCGCATGGCGGGCACGTCCAGCTCGAAGTCGGCCGTCAGGTCGACCCCCACAAAGTCCAGGCCCTGCAGCCTGGCGCTCATGGGATACATGACGAAGCCCGGCATGGGCGCCAGCATGGTGGCGCGGCCCTCGGCGTGGGGCTGGGCACAGGCCAGGGCCAGCAGCGTGATGATCTCGTCCGAGCCATTGCCCAGCAGCACGGCGCTGCCGGCCGGCGCCTGCGCGTAGCGGGCCAGCATGTCCTTGAGCACTTCCTGGCGCTCGCCAGGGTAGCGGTTGATCTCCAGCCGGCCCAGGCGCTCGCCCAGCGCGGCCTGCAGCTCGGGTGGCAGTCGGAAGGGGTTCTCCATCGTGTCCATCTTGAGCAGGCCTTGCGAGGGCTGCACATGGTAGGCATGCATGGAGCGGACATCGGCGCGGATGCGCTCCAGGGCCAGGGCCTGAACCTGCGGAATGGAAGCTGTCATGGCATGCACACTTTCACGAGTCAGTGGGGGAAGAAATCTATCAGCGAAGCCGCTCAGGCCTGCTGCTGCGGCGGCGCCTGGTGCAGCGGGTGCACCATGGCGACGCCGCCAAACTGGGCGCCGTGCGGCAGGTGCAGGGTCAGCATCTGCTCGCAGCCGCTGTGCTGGGCGCAGGCCACGGCCAGGCAGTCGCCAAAGGCCAGCTGGTGGCGCGATTGCACGGCCCAGGCGGTCTCCAGCGTGGCGGCATCGGTCTTCCAGGGCGTCCAGGTCTGGTAGCGGCGGATGGCGGCGCGCGCATCGCCCTGCGGCAAAGGCTGGGTGGCCGTGGTGACCTGTTCATAGAACTCGCACAGCGACTGGCTGCCGGTGCGCCCGCTGCGCGTGCGCCATAGCAGGTCCAGCCACTGCAGCACGGCGGCATGCAAGGCGCCCTGCCCCGTGTCTTCGGCAGCGACCAGCACGGAGGTATCGACGAAGACGGTGTTCATGCCTGGCCCTCGCGGCGCAGCGCGGCACTGCGCTGGGCGGGCTGCGTGGATGACGGCTGGCCGCCGTCCCAGCCGCGCTCGTCGGTGCGCCAGGCCAGGTAGGCGCGCTCGTAGGCGTCCTCGCGGCGCTGCATCTCGGCCATGAAGTCTCCCACCATGCGCGAGACGCTGGTGCCGCGGCGCGCGGCCTCGATGCGGGCCCATTCGAGCACGCTGTCTTCGACGGTGATGGTGAGGTTCTTCACAGGGTGCAAGTCTACACGAAATTCGTGCTCCACTGATTTCGTGTCTATTCTTGACATACTTGCTCTAGCGCTCAGGCAGCAAAAAGCGCCGCCCCTTTCGGTGACGGCGCCTTCATCCAGCAGGAAGCGAGTGTCTACTTCAGGCGCATTTCGGCCGCACGCGCATGGCCTTGCAGGCCTTCGCCATGCGCCAGCACCGAGGCGATGCGGCCCAGGGTCTGGGCGCCCTGCTCGCTGACCTCGATGAGGCTGGACCGCTTCTGGAAGTCATAGACCCCCAGCGGCGAGGAAAAGCGCGCCGTGCCGCTGGTGGGCAGCACATGGTTGGGGCCGGCACAGTAGTCGCCCAGGCTTTCGCTGGTGTAGGCCCCCAGGAAGATGGCGCCTGCATGGCGCAGCAGCGGCTCCCACTGGTGGGGATCGTTGCTGGAGACTTCCAGGTGCTCGGGCGCGATGCGGTTGCTGATGGCGCAGGCCTCCTGCATGTCGCGCGTGAGGATGAGGGCCCCCCGGTCGTTCAGGCTCTTGGCGATGATGGCGCGCCGCGGCATCTCGGGCAGCAGGCGGTCGATCTCGCGCTGGACGGCGGCGATGTAGTCGGCATCGGGGCACAGCAGGATGCTTTGCGCCAGCTCGTCATGCTCTGCCTGGCTGAACAGGTCCATGGCCACCCAGTCGGGCGGCGTGCTGCCGTCGGCCAGCACCAGGATTTCACTGGGGCCGGCAATCATGTCGATGCCCACGGTGCCGAACACCCGCTTCTTGGCGCTGGCCACATAGGCATTGCCGGGGCCGGTGATCTTGTCCACCTTGGGGATGGTGGACGTGCCGTAGGCCAGGGCCGCCACGGCCTGGGCGCCGCCGATGGTGAAGCCGCGCGTGACGCCCGCCACATAGGCTGCCGCCAGCACCAGGGCGTTCTTCTCGCCGCGCGGCGTGGGCACGACCATGATGATTTCCTGCACGCCAGCCACATGGGCGGGAATGGCATTCATCAGCACGCTGGACGGATAGGCGGCCTTGCCGCCGGGCACATAGATGCCCACGCGGTCCAGCGGCGTGACCTTCTGGCCCAGCAGGGTGCCATCGGCGTCGCGGTAGCTCCAGCTTTCGCCGCTGGCGCGCTTTTGTGCCTCGTGGTAGGTGCGCACGCGCTGGGCGGCGGCCGTCAGCGCATCGCGCTGCTCGTCGCCCAGACTGTCGAAGGCGGCCTTGAGCTCGGCCTGCGTCAGCTCCAGCGCTGCCATGCCGTCCACCTGCAATCCGTCAAAACGCGCCGTGTACTCCAGCACGGCCGCATCGCCGCGCTTTTGCACATCGGCCAGGATGTCGGCCACGCGCTGCTCGATGGCCGCGTCCGTGTCTGCCGACCAATGCAGGCGCTGCGCAAAATCGTGTTCGAAGTTGGCGTCAAGCGTGGACAGGCGGGCGGGAGCGGCTTGGTATTCCATGGTGCAGAGGGCTTCAGTCTTGGGGAATGGCCGATGCGAAGGCATCGATGATCTTGCGCAGAGGGGCCTGCTTGAGCTTGAGCGAGGCCTGGTTGACCACCAGGCGCGAGCTGATCTCCATGATGGGCTCGACCTCGACCAGGTCATTGGCCCTGAGCGTGTTGCCGGTGGACACCAGGTCGACGATGGCGTCGGCCATGCCGGTCAGCGGGGCCAGTTCCATGGAGCCGTAGAGTTTGACCATGTCCACGTGCACGCCCTTGGTGGCGAAGAAGTTGCGCGCGATCTCGGGATACTTGGTGGCGATGCGCAGGCGGGCGCCCTGCTTGACGGCCAGCGCGTAGTCGAAGCCGTTGCGCACGGCGACGCTGACGCGGCAGCGCGCGATCTTCAGGTCCAGGGGCTGGTACAGGCCCTGGGCACCATGCTCGATCAGGGAGTCCAGGCCGGCCACGCCGAGGTCGGCGCCGCCGTACTGCACGTAGACCGGCACGTCGGAGGCGCGCACCAGCACCACGCGCACGTGGCTCTGGTTGGTCTCGAAGATCAGCTTGCGCGACTTTTCAATGTCTTCGGTGACCGAGATGCCGGCAGCGGCCAGCAGCGGCACGGTTTCGTCGTAGATGCGGCCCTTGGACAGGGCAATCGTGATGGTCATTGGGAAACTCTTTCGATGTCGGCACCCAGGCCGCGCAGCTTGTCTTCCATGCGATCGTAGCCGCGGTCCAGATGATAGATGCGATCGACCAGGGTCTCGCCCTTGGCCACGAGGCCGGCGATGACCAAGCTGGCCGAAGCGCGCAGGTCGGTGGCCATGACGGCCGCGCCCGACAGCGACTGGCTGCCGGTGATGGTGGCCACGCGTCCGTCGGTGGTGATCTGCGCGCCCAGGCGCAGCATCTCGTCGACGTGCATGAAGCGGTTCTCGAAGATGGTCTCGGTGACCATGCTGCAGCCTTCGGCCACCAGGTTCAGCGCCATGAACTGCGCCTGCATGTCGGTGGGAAAGCCCGGGTACTCGGTGGTGCGGAAACTCTGGGCCTTGAGCTTGCCGGCAGCGCGCACGCGGATGCCGCCCTCCTCGGCGGACACTTCGGCCCCAGCGTCCTTGAGCTTGTCGATGACCGCGCCCAGGTGGTCGGCACGGCCATTGCGCAGCAGCGCCTCGCCGCCCGTGGCCGCCACGGCGCACAGGAAGGTGCCGGCCTCGATGCGGTCGGCCACCACCTGGTGCTCGCAGCCGCTCAGCCGCTCCACACCCTGGATGACGATGCGGCTGGTGCCGTGCCCTTCGATCCTTGCGCCCATCTTGATGAGCATTTCGGCCAGGTCGCCGATCTCGGGCTCCATGGCGGCGTTTTCCAGCACCGTCTCGCCTTCGGCCAGCACGGCGGCCATCAGGAAGTTCTCGGTGCCCGTGACCGTCACCATGTCGGTGGTGATGCGGGCGCCCTGCAGACGCTTGAGATGCCCGGGCAGGCACGCGTGCATGTAGCCGTTCTCGACAACGATCTCGGCACCCATGGCCTGCAGGCCCTTGATGTGCTGGTCCACGGGGCGCGAGCCGATGGCGCAGCCGCCGGGCAGCGACACGCGGGCCTGGCCGAATCGGGCCAGCAGCGGGCCCAGGGCCAGGACCGAGGCGCGCATGGTCTTGACCAGTTCGTAGGGTGCCTCGGGGTTGGACAGAGAGCCGGCGTGGATGCGCACGGTGCCGCTGTCATCGTGCTCGGCGCCGACACCCATGTTGCGGATGAGCTTGAGCATGGTGGCCACGTCCTGCAGGCGCGGCACATTGCGCAGGGTGACGGGCTCGGACGACAGCAGCGCGGCGCACAGCTCGGGCAGGGCGGCATTCTTGGCGCCGGAGACCGTCACCTCGCCATGCAGCGCTCGGCCACCGCGAATCAGGAGTTTGTCCATGGCTGACAGACTTGAATCTGGAAATCGGGAAAAAGGAGATGCCGCACGGGCCGTATCGACCAGTTGCGGCAGAAAGTCTGAGGCGTCGTGACCGGGCTGTGCGCTCAGGCCTGGCCGGCCTGGGCAGCCCACTCGGCGGGCGTGTAGGTCTTCATGGACAGCGCATGGACCTCGTCGGTATGCATGCGCTGGCCCAGCGTGGCGTAGACCAGGCGCTGGCGCTGCAGCAGGCGCTGGCCCTCGAATTGGGCCGAGACGATGGTGGCAAACCAGTGCCGTCCGTCGCCTTCCAGCGCAATGTGTTCGCAAGGCAGGCCGGTGGCGATCAGTTCCTTGAGTTGGTCTGCAGTCATGGGGGAAGCTTTCCTGCCATGCATCGTGGCATGGCCTTGGTTGGCGGCGGCGCCGGGCGCCGGCCGCCTGTTCATGGGTGGGTTCGAAAATGCCGGCACAGCGCCCGCCGCAGCCTGAGGAAAAACCTCAGCCGCGGATCTTGTAGCCGATGCGCAGCAGATGCACGGCCAGGGCACTCACCGCCAGCCAGGCCGAGCCGACGATGGCCAGGCTGACCCAGGGCGATACGTCGCTCTGGCCGAAGAAGCCGTAGCGGAAACCGTCGATCATGTAGAAAAACGGGTTCAGATGGCTGACTTTTTGCCAAAAAGGCGGCAGGGACTGGATCGAATAGAACACGCCCGACAGGAACGTCATGGGCATGATCAGGAAGTTCTGGAAGGCCGCCATCTGGTCGAACTTGTCAGCCCACAGGCCGGCGATCACACCCAGCGTGCCCAGCAGCGCCGCGCCCAGCAGGCCGAAGACCAGAATCCACAGCGGCGCCGTGAATTCGGGAATGGCGAAGTACAGCGTGACGACGAACACGCCCGCGCCCACCAGCAGCCCGCGCAGCACCGACGCTCCCACATAGGCCCCGAACCAGGCCCAGTGCGACAGCGGCGTGAGCAGCACGAAGACCATGGAGCCCATGATCTTGCTCTGCACCAGGCTGGAGGAGCTGTTGGCGAAGGCGTTCTGCAGCACGCTCATCATCACCAGGCCAGGGATCAGGAAGGCCGTGTAGCTGATGCGGTCGTACACCAGCACCCGGCCTTCGAGCACATGGCCGAAGATCAGCAGATAGAGCACGGCCGTGAGCACGGGTGCGGCCACGGTCTGGAAGCTGACCTTCCAAAAGCGCAGCACTTCCTTCTTGAGCAGGGTCTGCCAGCCGTTCATGCCGAAGCTCCCTGCGAAGTCTGTCCCTGCTCATTCATCACATGGATGAAGACGTCCTCCAGATCGGCGCGGCGGATTTCCACGTCCTCGGGCACGACGGAGCCCTCGCGCAGCGCGGCGAGCAGGCGCTCCACATCGCTGGCGTCGTTGGCGGGTATCTGCACGATGCGGCCGGTCACCCGCGCACGCGCGGCCAGGGCCGGCGGCAAGGCGGTATCGGTCTTGAACTGCAGCACGTTGGAGGAGGCGGACTTGAGCAGATCCGACATGGTCGAGAGCTTGACGATGTTGCCCTGCTTGAGCATGGCCACGCGGCTGCACAGCGCCTCGGCCTCTTCCAGGTAGTGGGTGGTGAGCAGCACGGTATGGCCTTCGCGGTTCAGGCGTGCGATGAAGTGCCACAGCGTCTGGCGCAGCTCCACGTCCACGCCGGCCGTGGGCTCGTCGAGCACGATGATGGGCGGCTTGTGCACCAGCGCCTGGGCCACCAGCACGCGGCGCTTCATGCCGCCGGACAGCTGGCGCATGTTGGAATTGGCCTTGTCGGTCAGCCCCAGGCTGTGCAGCAGCTCGTCGATCCAGTCGTCATTGTTCCTGACGCCGAAATAGCCGGACTGAAAGCGCAGCGCCTCGCGCACATTGAAGAAGGGATCGAAGACCAGCTCCTGCGGCACGATGCCCAGCTTGCGCCGGGCAGCCGAGTAGTCGGCATGCACGTCGCTGCCCTGGACCAGCACGCGGCCGCTGGTGGCGCGCGACAGGCCGGCCAGGATGCTGATCATCGTGGTCTTGCCAGCGCCATTGGGACCGAGCAGGCCGAAGAACTCGCCCTCCTCAATGTCCAGACTCACGTGGTTGAGCGCCTGGAAGGCCCCCTTGGGGGTCTGGTAGGTCTTGGAGATGGATTGGAATGAGACGGCAGACATGCGAGGCGCGATTCTAGGCCCTTGCAGCCAAACCTGCCTTGCAGGGCTCTTTGCAGCGGCGCGCTGCGCCGGCTCAGGAGGGGGAGGATGCGGCCATGTCGGCCAGCAGCCCGTCGACGCCATACAGCGCCGCCATGGACTGCAGGCCCTGCGGCAGGCCCACGACCACCAATTGCTTGTCTGCCGCCTTCGCGGTGCGGCGGCAGGCCAGCAGCACGGCCAGTGCGGACGAGTCGAAGACCTCGACACCGCTGGCATCGACACGCACCTGGGCGCCGTCGAAGGCCTGCACCTGGGGCCGCAGCTGCACGAGACAGCTGCGCGCCTGGCGGTAGGTCAGTTCACGGGGGAGCTGCAGCATGGCGCGTGCGTCCGCGGCTGTCAGCCCTTGGAGGGCGGCGTGGCCGGCATCTTGCTGCGCGTGGCCAGGGTCTCGATCAGGCCGTCGATGCCGCGGGCATTGATTTCCTGGCTGAACTGGTTGCGGTAGGTTTCCACCAGCCACACGCCCAGCACGTTCAGGTTGTAGATCTTCCAGCCGTCGCCGGACTTCTCGAGCCGGTAGTCCAGCTGCACGGGCTCGCCGCGGCCCAGCACTTCGGTGCGCACCAGCACATCGGTGTCGCCGGCTGCCGCGCGCAGGGGCTTGACGTTGATGGTCTGGTTGCTGACCTGCGTCAGCGCGCCCGAATAGGTGCGGATCAGCAGGGCCTTGAACTCGGTCTCCAGCTTCTCGCGCTGCGCAGGCGTGGCCTGGCGCCAGGCCGGCCCCACCGAGGCGGAGGTCATGCGGCGGAAATTCACATACGGCATGACCTTGTCATTGACCAGCGCATTGACCTTGGAGACATCGCCCTCGCGCAGAGAGGGGTCCTTCTTGATGGTTTCCAGCACGTCGGTGGAGACACGCTTGATCAGCGCATCGGGGGTCTCGCCGGCTGCGCGGGCCGGCAGTGCCGCGCCAAGGGTTCCCATGGCCAGCATGGCTGCAGCGGCAGCGCTCCAGGCACGTCGATTGATCATCACTCTTCCTTTCCCAGCAGGGCCTCATGCCCCGGACCGGGTTGATATTGCACATTTTTCCGGCCGCGCCATGTCAGGCAGCGGCCGTTTTTCATCTCGGGATGTTACGAACTGCTTACTTCGCGCCGTCTTCGGGCGGCAGCTTGCCGGCATCGTCGTCGTAATCCTCGATGCGACCGTCATCACCCGACTTGCCACGCCGCAGGTTCAGGTAGACATCGCGCGTCAGGCTGTAGCGGTCGAGCGCGACGGAGTCCAGCGTGTCGGAGGCATTGAGCAGGCGGGCACGTGTATCCACCAGTCGCAGCACATACAGGCTGTTGCGAACCGGGATGTCGTTGATCGCCGACATGGGGTTGCCCCAGGCATCCACCGGAAGAGCCGCAGTGTCACGCACCGTGGACGGGCCCAGCAGCGGCAGCACCAGGTACGGCCCGGTGGGCACGCCCCAGCGACCCAGGGTCTGGCCGAAGTCCTGCTTTTGGCGCTCGATGCCGGCCTCGCTGGCGATGTCGAGCAAGCCGCCCAGGCCGAAGACCGTATTCACCGAGAACCGCACGACGGAGTTGTAGGCGCCTTCGGCCTGGCCCTGCAGCGCGTTGTTCACGAAGGACCAGACATCGCTGAGGTTGGAGAAGAAATTGCTCACGCCATCGCGGGCCAGACGCGGAGTGACGTCGCGGTAGACCGTGGCCACCGGCTTCAGGACGGCACGGTCCAGGCCGTCGTTGAACGAGTAGACGCTGCGGTTGAACGGCTCGAACGGGTCCTGGGGATTGCGGGCCTCGCCCGGCGCGGTGGCGCAGCCGCTGAGCAGCGAAGCGGCGGCCAATGTGCCCAGCATGGCTGCGCGCTGCCAGGATACTGCCTGGACTGCAGGGCGACCCGCGGTCGCCTGTTCATGGTTGGTTGTCATTCTTTGCCTCCTGCACCGGAGCTGCCACCCTGCTCGGCCTTGCCGTAGAGGAACTGTCCGATCAGATTTTCCAGCACAACGGCCGACTGGGTTGCGACGACGCGGTCGCCATCCTTGAGGTTGTGGTCATCTGCGCCGGCTTCGATGCCGATGTACTGGTCGCCGAGCAGGCCGCTGGTCAGGATCTTCAGGGAACTGTCCTTGGGAAACGCGTAGCGGTTTTCCATGGCCATGGTCACGCTGGCCTGAAAGACCTGATCGTCGAAGGTGATGGATTCCACGCGGCCCACGACGACGCCCGCGCTGCGCACGGCCGCCTTGGGCTTGAGTCCGCCGATGTTGTCGAAGCGCGCGGTCAGCGTGTAGGTTTTCTGGAAGCTCAGGCTCAGCAGGTTGGCCGACTGCAGCGCCAGGAACACCAGCGCCGCAGCGCCGATCAGCACGAACAGTCCGACCCAGACATCACTCTTGGATTGCTGCATGGTTTGTTTTTCCTTGTTTTGCGGGGGTGGCTTCGGTGCCGGGTCAAAGGCTGAACATCGTGGCCGTGAGCAGGAAGTCCAGCCCCAGCACGGCCAGCGAGGCCATCACCACCGTGCGCGTGGTCGCGCGGGACACGCCTTCGGGCGTGGGCTTGGCTGCATAGCCCTGCAGCAGCGCGATGAAGGTCACCGCCACGCCGAACACCAGGCTCTTGAGAACGCCGTTGCCCAGGTCATACCACCAGTCCACGCCGTTTTGCATCTGGCCCCAGAAGGCACCGCCATCGACGCCGATCATGACCACGCCCACCAGCCAGCCGCCGATCACGCCGACGGCGCTGAAGACAGCGGCCAGCAGCGGCATGGCGATCAGGCCGGCCACGAAGCGCGGCGCCAGGATGCGGCGCACGGGGTCCACAGCCATCATTTCCATGGCCGACAACTGCTCGCCGGCCTTCATGAGGCCGATCTCGGCCGTCAGCGCCGTGCCGGCACGGCCGGCAAACAGCAGCGCCGTGACGACGGGGCCGAGCTCGCGCACCAGGGACAGCGCCACCAGCAGGCCCAGCGCCTCGGCCGAGCCGTAGCGCTGCAGGGTGTAGTAGCCCTGCAGGCCCAGCACGAAACCGACGAACAGGCCGGACACGCCGATGATGGCCAGCGAATAGTTGCCCAGGAAATGGATCTGGTCGCCAATCAGTCGCGGCCTGCCCAGCGCCGGCCCCATCAGCGCGAGCAGGCGGCCGAACAGGCGGGTGCCCATGCCCAGCTGGGTCAACTGGTGGCGCACTGCCGCGCCTATGCGAGCGGGATGCAGCCGGTTCATGCGCGCCTCCGGCCGCTGGCCTTGACCGGGCTTTCAGGCGTGCCGAAATCCTCTTCGGCACTCACGCCGGGGTAATGGAAGGGTACGGGGCCGGTGGCGCGTGCGTGGATGAACTGCTGCACCAGCGGATCGGGATTGGCCTTGACTTCCTCGGGCGAGCCCTGGGCGGCGACACCGCCGTTGCCCAGGATGACCACATGGTCGGCCACATGGAAGGTTTCCTCCACGTCATGGGACACCAGGATGGAGGTCAGGCCCATGGCGTCGTTGAGTTCTCGGATCAGTTGGGCAGCGGTGCCCAGGGAAATGGGATCCAGCCCGGCGAAGGGCTCGTCGTACATGACCAGTTCGGGGTCCAGTGCAATGGCCCGCGCCAGCGCCACGCGGCGGGCCATGCCGCCCGATATCTCGCTGGGCATGAGGTCGCGCGCACCGCGCAGACCCACGGCATGCAGCTTCATGAGCACGATGTCGCGCACCAGTTCGTCGGGAAGGTCGGTGTGCTCGCGCAGTGGGAAGGCCACGTTGTCGAACACGCTCATGTCGGTGAACAGGGCGCCGAACTGGAACAGCATGCCCATGCGCCGGCGCGCAGCGTACAGGCCCGCGGCGTCCATGGTGGTGACGTCCTTGCCATCGAACAGCACCTGCCCCTGCTGGGCATGCTGCTGGCCGCCGATCAGGCGCAGCACGGTGGTCTTGCCCCCGCCCGATGCGCCCATCAGGGCCGTGACTTTGCCGCGCGGCACCTGCAGCGACAGGTCGCGCAGGATCACACGCTCGCCATAGCCGAAGGTGACGTTGCGCAACTCCACGAAAGAGGCGGTTGGGATCATGCTGTGGTGCGGTCGATAAATGTTCGCAGGCAAGCCCGCTATTGTGCAGACAGGTGCCGCTGCTTGCTCACCACCGACCGAGATAAACATACATCCGTGTATGTTTCTCAAAAAGTCATGGCAGAAACCGCCATAAAAAAAAGAGCATGCTTTGCTTGCTACACAAGCGTTGCACGCTCTCTGGACCTGGGGAAAATCCGGACTGGACAGATGTTTTTTTACAACATGTTCTGCAGGAATGCCTGGGTCCGCGTGTGCTGCGGCGCCGCAAAGAATGCTTCCGCAGGGCCTTGCTCGACGATCTCCCCCTTGTCCATGAAGATCACGCGATTGGCCACTTCACGGGCAAAGCCCATCTCGTGGGTCACGACCAGCATGGTCATGTGCTCCTGCGCCAGCTCGCGCATGGTGCGCAGCACCTCGCCGGTCAGCTCGGGGTCCAGCGCGGAGGTGGGCTCGTCGAACAGCAGGATGTCGGGCTCCATGGCCAGGGCCCGGGCAATGGCCACGCGCTGCTTTTGCCCGCCCGACAGACGGTTGGGATAGGCATCGCGCTTTTCCAGCAGGCCCACCTTGTGCAGCAGCGCCTCGGCCTTGGGCACGATCTGCTCGCGCCTGAGGCCCTTGACGACGATCGGCGCCTCGATGATGTTCTCCAGCACCGTGAGGTGCGGGAACAGGTTGAAGGACTGGAACACCATGCCCATCTTGCGGCCAATCTGGCGGATCTGCGCCTCGGGCACGTAGTGGGCGCGGCCGTCCGCGCCACTGTCCACCAGCACCTCGCCCTCGACGGCGACACGGCCGCTGTCAATGGTTTCCAGGTGGTTGAGGCAGCGCAAAAAGGTGCTCTTGCCCGATCCCGAGGGACCGATGATGGCCACCACCTCGCCACGCGCCAGCTCCAGCGAAACGCCGCGCAGCACCGGCACGCCGCCAAAGCCCTTGCAGATGTTCTGCGCCGAGATCATGGTCTCGGGCGCGTTATCACGCGTCGTATTTGGCATGGCGTTTTTCTAGGTATTGGAAGATCCAGGTCAACACGAGAGTCATGACCAGATAGAAGCCTGCGGCCACCACGAAGGGCGTGATGGTGAAATCGCGCTGCACGATGCCGCGCGCCGCGCGCAGCAGATCGTTCAGGGCCAGCACGTAGATCAGCGAGGTGTCCTTGACCAGGGTGATGGTCTCGTTGCTCACAGGCGGGATGATGCGCGCCCACATCTGCGGCAGGATGATGCGGCGCATGGTCTGGCCGTAGCTCATGCCCAGCACCTTGGCGCCCTCGTACTGGCCGCGGTCCACGGACTGGATGCCCGCGCGGAAGATTTCGGCGAAGTAGGCGGCGTAGTTCAGCGCGAAGGCGACCACGGCGGCCGGGAAATCGGGCAGGCGCACGCCGATCACGGGCACGAAGGGCAGCGCGAAGTAGATGAACAGCATCTGCAGCATCAGCGGCGTGCCGCGCATCAGCCAGATGTAGCCGCCGACCAGCCGGCTCAGGGCGGGAAAGCGGGAGATGCGCATCAGCGCCAGCGACAGTCCCAGGGGAATGGACAGCGCCAGGGTGATGACGAAGAGCTTGAGGGTGACCAGGGCGCCGGCGGACAGCGGCCCCATGAGCGAGATTACATATTCCATCGAATGGCCTCAGTGCGGTGCGCGGCCCCGCCGGCATCGGCAGGATCCGGGCAGCCACGGGCGCGTGCGTCCCAGAACGCAAAAGACCGGCAATGCCAGGCTGGCCTTGCCGGTCGCATGGTGTGCCGGATTTACTTGATGATGTCCTTGCCGAACCACTTGGAGGCGATTTCGGCGGCCTTGCCGTCCTTCTTCATCTCGGCCAGCGCGGCTTCGAGCTTGCCCAGAACTTCGGTGTCTTCCTTGCGCAGGCCCACGCCGTAGTCCTCGGTGCCGAAGTTGTCCTCGAGCACCAGGTACTCGCCAGCCTTCTTGGCCACGTGAAAGCGCCCCACGACCTCGTCGACCACGACGGCGTCCAGGCGGCCGGCCGACAGGTCCATCAGCGCGGTGATGTTGTCGCCGAAGGTCTTCAGGTCCTTGAAGCTGGCGGCCACGGCGGCGTCCTTCTTGATGGCGTCCACGGCCGAGCTGCCATCCTGCGCACCCACGACCTTGCCGGCCAGGCCGGCCTTGTCCTTGATGTCGGAGTCGGCGCGCACGATGATGATCTGGTGGTTCTCCATGTAGGGCGCGGTAAAGGCGATGTTCTTCTTGCGCTCTTCGGTGATGGTCAGGCCGTTCCACAGCGCGTCGACGCGCTTGCCGACCAGCTCGGCCTCCTTGGCGCTCCAGTCGATGGGCTTGAAGTCCACCTCCACGTTCATGCGCTTGGCGGCTTCACGCGCCATGTCGATGTCGAAGCCGACGATCTCGTTCTTGTCGTCACGAAAGCCCATGGGCGGGAAGTTGTCGTCCAGGCCGATCACCAACTTGGTCATGGCTGCCGGCACGGGGGCGGCAACCGGCGCGGCGGCGGTCGATGCGGACTCGTTCTTGCCGCAGGCTGCCAGCAGTGCAGACAGGGCCACCATGGCCAAGAGGGTGCGTTTTTTCATGGCTTAAAGCTTTGGAGTGGAAAAAGCGAAAGGCGGCGGCCGCTGCACGCAAGGTGCGCAATCGTTGTAATGAATGGTTCCTTGGCGGAACCTTTGTCTCGGTTGGGTGCCGGCGCCGAATCCCGTATTGTCGCGCAGACCGGCGCCCCCCGCCAACACGCTGGATCAAGACCGTGCAAATCGGCAAAGGGCGAGAGATGCCTGCCGGTCACTGCAGCATGAAGGTCTTGTACTCGAGCCGGTTGAGTTCGCGCGAGAGCATGAACAGGCCCACGCACAGCGTCACCAGCATGGCCAGGCAAAAGCCGTAGCCATAGAACGCGGCGCCCAGCGCCAGCGAAATGCCCGTGAAGGCGATGTTCAGCACCACCAGCAGCAGGCACAGCATGAAGACGATGCGCCGCTCGTCCAGATAGAAGAACACGTTGAGCACGGCCATCACGCCCACCTGCAGCCCGGCGCCCACCACCTGCACATGCAGCAGCGGCAGGTACAGCTGGGAGATGCCCAGCAACTGCAGGATGGCCGGTCCGGCCACCAGGGTGACGAGAACGGCCAGCGTCTGCACCTTGGCGATCTCGCCCAGGCCCGCCTGGATGGCGTAGACCATTTCGTTGCGCATGGACTCGATGTACTCGAGCGATCCGCCGCCGCGCACGGCATCGAAGAACTTGTCGTAGTACTCGACGAAGTCGGTCTCGATGCGCACCAGAAAGACCGCCATGCCCGGAATGATGGACAGGTAGGACAGGAACACCGGCAGGTCGTAGATCAGCGAGGCCCTGAGCCCACCGATGATCTGCTGCGAGGTCGGCGGGTAGTACCAGAACATGAACTTGTCGATCCAGATGCCCAGGTTGTAGAGCACGCCGATGGCGATCAGCGCCGGAAAGATCAGCGAGCGCTGCGTGAAGTCGAAGGCGATCCAGCGCTTTTGCAGCGGAAAGCTGCGCAGCACGATCAGCCACATGCCGGCCAGCAGCAGCACGTGGCCGATCACGAAGCTGGCCAGCAGCCCTTCCAGCCCCCAGTACCGCAGCGGCAGCGCCAGCAGCACGATGAGCAGGTAGGTGGCGCCGAACAGCCCGGCAATGGCCCGGTAGTGCTTGAGGCCCGACAGCAGCACGGTCATGACCCAGACCACGCACATCAGCGTGAAGCCCGCCAGCATCAGCACGCGGTACAGCAGGCCCTGGCCCGGCAGCACCACGAACAGCGCCAGCGTGCCCAGCGCGCTGGCAGTGGCCACCACGACCAGCAGCAGGCCATGCAGGTTGGGCAGGATGCTCTCGTCCTTCTTGAGGAACAGCTGGTCCGAGACAAAGCGCGTGAATGCCAGCTGCGCCGCCCCGGTCAGGATCAGGCTGCTGGCCACCAGGTAGGTGACCGAGGTCTGGAACTGCGTGACCAGCAGCGGCGGCGCCACTACGCTGACGCTGAACACCCCCACCAGCAGGATGCCGATGATGGAGAACACCCACGGCCCCGAGCCGATGACGCCTGCATAGGCGTAGGCCTGGAGCACGCTGGTCAGCGTGTTCTTGCGCAGCAGGTGGCGCAGTTCGAATCCAATGCCGGCCATCAGTGTTTTTCCTCGGACTGTTGCAGCGCCCTGTCATAGACCTGCCTGTAGCGCTCGAACAGCAGCCGGTCGGAGTAGTAGCGCTCCACGCGCGCAATCCCGGCCGCGCTGGCGGCCTGCCATTGCCCGGGCGATGCCAGCAGCTCCAGGCAGGCATCGGCCAGTGCCTCGGGGTTGGCAATGCCGACCACGCGCCCGCACGAGCCCAGGGCCTGGTCCTCGGGCCCCAGCCCGTCGATGAGCTGGCGGCACGAGCCCACGTCGGTGCTGACCACGGGCACGCCGGCGGCCTGTGCTTCGAGAATCACCAGGGGCAGCGCCTCGCTGATGGACGACAGCACGACCACGCCCACCTTGGGCAGCAACTCCTCCACCTTCTGCATGCCCAGAAAGCGGACGTTGGCCTGCAGGCCCAGGCTGTCCACGAGGTTCTGGCATTCATCGGCATAGGCCGGGTCTTCGGCCGTGGGGCCGGCCACCCAGGCCTGGGCCTGGGGCATCCGGTTGACCACGCGGCGCATGGCGCGGATGAAGGTCTTGATGTCCTTGATGGGCACCACGCGGCCGATCAGGCACAGCACGGGCGGCGTCTCGGCCGGCCGCTGGGTGCGCAGCGGCGCAAAGCGCTCTATGCGGATGCCGTTGGGAATGCTGACCGTGCGCTCTGCCGCCGCGCCATCGGCCACCTGGCGCAGGCGGTTGTTCTCGTACAGCGCAATGATGGGATCGGCCGCGCCATAGCAAAAGCGCCCCATCCAGTCGAAAAACCGTATCCACATCTGCCGGAAGAACGACACCTCCATGGGGTCGCGCTGGAAGATGTTGCGGTTGTCGCGTATCCAGGTGCTCTGCAGCAGGTCGATCTGCCGCTCCTTGGTATAGATGCCATGCTCGGACAGCACCAGCGGCAGGCCGCGCGAATGGTGCAGCAGCCCCCCCAGAAACCCCGCATAGCCCGTGGAGACCGTATGCAGCACGCGCACCGGAATCAGCCCGTGGGCGATGCGCGCCATCAGCCACAGCGGCTGCAACATGATGCGCACGGTCCAGAAGAAGTCCACGAACGATGGATCGGTGCAGTGGCGCCGGTAGCTGTCGCGGATCAGGTCCCAGGCGAATTCGCTGTGCAGGAAATCCTCCAGCGGCAGGCTGCCGCCGGGCTGCAGTTCCAGCGCAATCGAGCGCATGGCCGCCAGCACCTTGGCCCGGCTTTCGGCACTGCCGTCATGTGCCTCCAGCGCTTGCAGGAACTCCCGGGCCTTGGCCAGGGCTTCGGGATGGCCGCGCGAGGGCGCGGGCTGGATGTTGGAGTGCAGGGCGTCAAAAAGGAAATGCTGCTCGAAGTGCACCACGTTGGGCGGCAGCGCGTAGCGGAAATCGCCATAGTCCTCGCGCCGGCTTCCCAGGAAGACGATGGCGAAGCGGTGCTCGGGATAGGCCTGCAGGATCTGGTTGACCCAGCTGGACACGCCGCCGCTGACATAGGGAAACGTGCCCTCCAGCAGCAGCGCGATGTCCGCACTGGCAGCCGTGGGGAACTGGCTCGCACGGCTCATGAGGCACTCCAGTAGCGGATGCTGGGCTTCAGGCGCGGCAGGGCATGCTCGATGTCCAGCGATCGCATCAGCGCCTGCGCCTTGGCGAACTCGCGCCGCTCGAACAGCAGCTCGGCCTGGTAGGGCACGACGCGCGCGGGCTCCATGCCCAGCGCCAGCGAGCGCTCGTAGCAGGCCAGCGACTCCACCTGCCTGCCCTGCAGATGCAACAGCCGGCCACGGCGCAACAGCAGCAGCGCGTTGTCGGGCCGCTGGGCCAGCACCAGGTCGCAGTAGTGCAGGGATTGCTGGATGGCGTGGTCACGCACATCGCCCTGCGCCACGCCCTGGTAGACCAGCTCCGCATACAGGTCGGTGAGCGCCCGAGCCGCCTGCAGTCCGCGCGGCCCGCAGGGCGCATCGCCCTCGGACTGGCGGGCATGCTCGAACAGCTGAAGCTCCTGGTGGATGGTCTTGCTGATCTCGCGCTCCTTGGCGTCCAGCATGCTGTAGGCCAGCAGGCGCAGGTCCTCGCTGGAATCGCCCAGCGCCGTGCGCAGCATGGGCGAGGCAATGCGCCCCGGCACGCTGCCCAGCGCCACCATGGCCCGCATGCGCGAGGCGACGGGCACATTGGGATTGGCCAGGAAGGACTGCAGGCCCGCCTGGCGGCGGCTGGTGCCGGACTGCTGGTGCGGGTCGAAATCGGGCAGGGGCATCACCGGAAAGCGCTGGCCACCGCGCGGGCCGCGCTGCGTGTGCAGCGCAATGGTGGCCACGACGGCGCCCAGGATGCCGGCCACCGGCACGGCATAGGCAAACAGCCCCATCAGCGCCACCAGGGCCAGGCGCTGGCGCACCGACCTGGCCGAGGTGGCCAGGAACGGCGCCAGGCACAGCGCCAGCAGGCCGCTGGCCAATCCATGGGCCATGAGATAGCCCAGCAGGGCGGCATCCGACTGGCTGCGCAGCAGCCACAGGCTGCTCCAGGAGGCGATTTCCGCGGCCAGCGCGCCCAGGGCCAGCTTGAGGTTAAGCATGGCCCTGCCCCATCTGGTGCAGCCGCTCCAGCACGCTGATGGCCGAGCAGCGGTCCAGCAAGATGGTGCGCGGGAAGATGCCCGCATCGGCCAGCGAGGCCACGCCGCGCTGGGCCAGCCAGGCCTCGATGCGGTTCAGGTAGCCCTCGGCCGTGGCGTTGGTGCCCAGCGGCATGAAGATGGCCAGCAGCTGCCGGCCATCGCGCTCCTGCAGCCAGGAGCGGTCCAGCATGCGCTCCAGCCGCATGATCTGCTGGGCCATCTGCGCCTGGACGGCCGATGGCGACAGCTCCAGCGCCACCACCACGCTGCTCAGGCGCGCGCTGCGGTTCACATGCTCCATGCGCTGCACCTCGAAGGCGAAGTGCGGCGGGCAGTCGGGATAGGCCTGCAGCAGCGGTGCGGCCAGGCTGTTGGCGGCCACGCTGTCGGTGTAGTAGCCCAGCAGCAGGTTGATGGTCTGCAGCGCTTCTTCCTGCAGTGCGAAGAAAGGCATTTCCTCGACCAGCAGCAGGCCGTAGATCTCGCCTTCCAGGTCCAGCATGGGCGCCACGACGATGTACTGCGTCTGCTGGCCTTGCGCCATGCTTTGCGAGATATGGCACAGCACATGGCTGTCCAGCGCCTGGCGCACCAGCGGGTCATGGACATGGATGGGCCGCTCGCCGCCCAGCTGGGCAATGGGCGTGGGGTCCAGCACATCGTTGCGCACGGGCACCAGGCTGGCCACGCTGATCTGGCTGAAGCGCGCCAGCAGGTTGAGCAGGCTTTGCGCATCGCCCTCGGCGCCGCTGAGGCCGCTGAGCACGTTGATGGCGTCGCGCATGGACACGGGACGGCCTATGAGCTCCTGCTCGAGGCGGTCATGCGACAGGCGCAGCAGGTAATGCTGGCGGATCAACTGCTCGGTGCGCTGGTCCATGTAGTTCTGCGCCGTGCGCGCACGGCGTATGCGCGCGCGCCACAGGCTGGAGATCTCGCCCACGACCATGACCAGGATCAGGCCGCCCAGGAAATACTGTTCGGGAAACAGCGACAGATCCCGCTGGTTGACGCCCAGCCATGCCAGCAGCAGCACACCGGACGCCGACAGGCCGGCAACGGGCCCGTAGCGCAGGGCCACGACCACGGGCGCCAGCCAGGCCCAGGGAAACTCCGCCTCCACCCACAGGGGGTTGGCGGGGTTGGCCCACATGCCGACCAACAGGGCCAGCAACGGCAAAAGCAGCGTCTCTCCCACCACCACCCAGGGCTTGGCGCTTGTCTGCACAAGCAGGCCCAGGGGCGAACCCCTGAATTCCGCGGCAATGCCGGCTCGGCGCGGTGCATCGGGATGCGGTGCCGCCTTGGGCGTGGTGGCTTGGTCTGGCATGGAAAATCGTTCCTCGATGCGCTTATCGGGCGTTGGCCAGGCCCGTGCCCAGCAGATTGCGGATCAGCTTCTGGCCCACGGCCGCCAGGGCCTCGCGGCTCCAGCCGCTTTGCGCGCCCGCGCCGCTCCACACGGTGGCGCCGGTGCCCACGTCCACGATCTCCAGCGTCACGCCCACGGCCGGTTCGCCATCCACTCCGACCTTGTAGCGCCATTCGTCCACCGCGCCCGTCAGCGCATAGCGCACGCCTTCGCCGCGCGCCCAGGCCAGGGCGTCCTCGCGGCGCTTGGCGTCGCGGCCGTCGAACAGCGTCTCCTGCAGCGCATCGCCCGTGTAGCGCTTGACCTGGCCCACGCCGCGCGCATTGATCAGCGCCGTGGCGATGGCGGCGGCGCGGTTGCCGGCCATGGGTGTCTCGGTGTGGTTCTCGAAGGGCAGCACGGCCCAGCTGGCGTTCGTCTCCAGCGCGGGCGCCGTGCCCCGGTCGATGGTCGAGCAGGCAGACAGCAGGCCGACAAGGGCCATACCCGTGAGCACGCGAAGGCGGGAGGCAAAAGAAGTGCGGTGTGTCATGGAAAGGCTCCTTGAAGTCTTCGGATCAGTAGTGGAGGCGGTAGGTGAGCAACAGCTCGCGGGTATTGCCCACGGTGTTGATGCCCGACTTGGACAGGTTCAGGCCCAGCGCGAGGTGGTCGGCGCCGAACAGGCTGGTGGCCAGGCCCATGCCCAGCTCGTAGCCCGCGCCGTTGATGCTGTGGTGCGTCAGGGCCAGGCTGGCATAGGGCCGCAGCGCGCGCGTGTATTGCTGCTCGTAGCCCGTGTTGAACATCATCTGCAGGCCCGAGAAGCGGAAGCTGCGCGGCAACAGATAGTCGATGGTGGGATCGTTGAACGCAGGCAGGTAGCCCAGGATGGCCGCATCCCTGCCCTGCAGCAGCGCCGGGTCGGTGCGGCTGTAGCGGTGCCAGGAGGTGAAGGCGCCGAACTGCAGGGTGGGTGCCTCGCTGCGATAGGTGTGCAGGTATTGCAGCATCGCATGGTTGCCGGAGCCCACGCGGGCGCCGCTTTGCACGCGGTAGCGCTCCGATGCCAGCTCCAGCGTGATCTGGTCCAGGCGCGAGAGCTGGTAGCTGCTGCCCAGCGACACGCGGTCCTTCATGCCGCCCATGCGCATGGCCAGCGTTTCCTGCGTGGCCAGGTGCCGGCCCAGCGATGCCTGCAGGCTCCAGCGGCTGTCCACGTTGTAGGTCTGCGTGAACTGCATCGGCGTGTAGCTCTCCAGGCTTTCGCGCCGGCCCAGCATGAACTCGCTGGAGGCCGACTGCGTCTTGCGCGTCAGGCGCAGGCCGATGCCCCGTTCCTGGGAGGGTCCGCGCACCAGGGTGCTTTTGTTGGCCGTGCGGCGCACGTCCTCGGCATCCAGGTCCAGCGCCCAGCGGGGGTTGAGACCCACATGCCAGCGCAGCCGCGAGACCTGCTCGTCGATGGCGTCCATGCGGCGATTGCGCAACTGCAGGCCGCCGTAGTCGCTGAAGGCCAGCAACTGCTCGGTCAGCCCCAGGTGAAGGGGATCGTCGTCGGGCTGGTAGGCCATGCTCTCGAAGCCCGCGGTCTGCGCCAGCCGCACATCGCCCACCATGGCCGCCGCGTTGATGCGGTCGTAGCGCGGCAGTGCCTCGTCATGGCGCTGCAGCAGCTGCCCGGCCTGGGCCACATCCTTTTCCGCCAGGGCCACCGTGATCTCGGCCCACAGCGGTGCGCTGGCACTCTTGCTGCGGCTGCGCGCGTACTGCTGCCAAAGGTAGCCGCGCTCGGCCTGGTATTCGCCGCGCTCCTGCAGCCAGGCGATGGCCAGCTCGGCCGCAGCAGCGGAATGCTCGCGGCGCCCGCCTTGCAGGTCCATGCGCAGCAGCTCGCGCATCAGGGCGAATTCGGCATCGCCCTGGGTATGAAAGAGCATGAGCCGGCTGCGGGCCTGGCGCTGGACCTCGTCCAGGCCCTCGGCGGTCAGCCAGCGGCGGGCCGCATCGGCCGAAGGGCCCTGCTGCGCACGCGTGCGCGCCTTCTCGCGCTGCCACAGCTGCTGCCTCAGGTTCCAGGCCTGGTCCGCCTGCTGGTTCTGCTCCAGCGCGTCCGCGTACTGCATCATCCACAGGAAGTCGTCGGCATGCTCCGTGCGGTGCGGCTTCAGATACCGCTCCAGCGCAACGGCCGGGCGCGACAGCGTCATGTAGGCCGCCGCCAGGGCGCCGTGCATGTCGGCATCACGTGCCCACACGGGCTCGGCCGCCGCCAGCAGCAGCTTGAGGGCCGCCGCGTTCTGCGTGTCGATCAGCAGCCACATCAGGCCCTGGCGCAGCGGCGTGGAGCCGGGGTCCAGCGCCAGGCCCTTCTCGAAGGCTTCCATGGCCTTTTTCGGCTGCGCAGTGCGCTGGTAGTAGGCGCCCAGGATCTGGAAGAAGGTGGGCTGGCCCATCAGGCGCTTGAGCAAGGCCGGGTCGGCCATGATGCGCTCGACCTGGCGGCCGATCTGCGTCCAGTCCTCCTGGTCCTCCAGCAGGTAGAAGGCCTGTGTCAGATGGCGCACGTCCTGGAACTGCTCCCAGGCATGCAGGGACATCTGGGCCGCCTCGCGCCGGTCGGTGCGCTGCAGCAGGCGGATCACTTCGTCGTAGTCGCTGATGCCGGCGTGCGGCGTCTGCAGCAGGCGGCGGTAGGCCTTGAGCGTCAGCGCCTCCTGGCGCTGGTCCTGGGCCAGGTCGCCCAGCAGGCGCCAGTACTCGCCTTCGTCCTGCATGCCGGCCGGAACGCGCGTCTGTGCGTCTTCCAGCCAGCGCAGGCCCAGCGCCGGCTCGCCCTGCAGCAGCGCGAGCACGGCGGCGGGCATGACATGGGCCGGCGTGCGCTGCTCGGGATCGCTGAGCACGCGCTTCCATGCCTGCAGCGCCAGCGGCGAACGGCCTGCGCGCTCGGCCAGCTGGGCCAGCAGAATCTGCGACTGCGGCGTGCTGCCGTGCTTTTGCAGATAGTCGATGGCCGCGCCCGGCTCGGCCTGGCGCTCATAGGCCTGGACCAGCGCCTGCAGCAGCGCGGCATCCTGGGGACGGCGGCTCAACTGGTGGCGCAGGCCGGCAATCAGGGCGCGGTCGTCGAACAGGCCCGGCGCCAGGCGCATCACCGTCTTCCAGGCATCTTCACGGCCCGTGTTCTGCGCAATGACCAGCCAGTTGTCCAGGGCCTGCTGCTGCTGCCCCATCCATTCGGACACCTGGGCCAGGCGCTCGCGCCAGGCCATGTCCTGCGGCGCCTGGCGCACCGCAGCCGTGGCCACGCGCCAGGCGTCCTCCAGATTGCGGTTCTCGAGGAACACCTCGTAGCCCAGCTGGTAGGTCTTGTCGTCAAAGGGCAGGCCCGGCGGCGGCTTGCGTGCGGGGTCGGCCGTGCGCAGCATGCGCCAGCCCGGGGCGGTCCAGGCCACGGGCTGCAGTGCCCAGGCGCCGTCGTCGGCCACTGCGGACGCTACGGCCGGGCCTGCTCCCGAAGCGCCTGCCGCCTGCACCTGCCATTGCTGCAGCAGGGACAGCTGCAGCAGCCGCTTGGCATAGCGCTCGGCCTCGGCCCGGTTGCCGGCCGCACGCGCCAGGCCGATGAGCCTTCGCAGCGTTTCCGGGTCGCTGCCCAACAGTTCTTCCTGCTGGCGCGCCAGCGCCAGCGCTTCGCTGGCACGGTTGCCGGACTGCAGCACCTGCAGGGCCTGCCAGAGGTAGGCGCGCGACTGCTGGACGTCTTCGGTCGTGGCGCTGGCCTGGCGCAGCAGCCGGGCCGATTCCTCGTACAGCGACATGCCCAGCGCCTGCCGCGCTGCGGACTCATAGACCTGCGCCTTGCGCGCGGGATCGGCCTGGCGCTCTGCCACATCGTCGTAGATGCCCAGGGCCAGCGGTGCGTCCTTGAGTAGCAGCGCCGAAGAGGCCAGGTACAGCGCCTGCTCCTGGGTCAGACCCGCCAGCGGGACCTCCTTGAGCGCCTGCATCACCTGGAGCGCCAGGGCATCGGCCTGCCCTCCGGCGCGATGGTCCTGCTTTTGCGCCTCCAGATAGTTCTGGTAGGCGGCCTGCCAGCGCTCCCAGGCCTGGACGGCGGCGCTGGGCAGCGCCTGCTTGGCTGCCTCTTCACGCGCCAGCTTGATGGCTTTCAGGCGCTCCTCCTTGGCCTTGAGCAGGGCGCGCAGGTTTTCATTGCCCGGGTCGCTCTTGAGCAGGTTGCTCAGGTAGTTGTAGGACAGCTCGGAATCATCTCCGGTGACGGAGAGCCGGCGCTCCAGATCCTGCTTGGGAAACAGCATCCACAGGGCACCACCGATCAGTACCGCCAGCAGCACGATCAGCCAGAAGGGAACCGTGACGGGGCGCTCAGAGCCCCCGGCATTGCGCTTGGAGTTCAACACTGTGATGGGTACTTCTGAAGGAACGGAGGTTGGAGCTGCCCGTATCGGCACCCGCCACGGCAATGAGGGGATTGGCGGCATTCAGGGAACTCAGCGCACAGCCGGACGGCAGGTGCATGCGCAGCTCCAGCGGCACATGGCCCTGCAGGGTCAAGCGCACGCCGCCATCGGCCTGGGGCAGCCATTGCGTGAGCCGGGCATTGGCATCCACCAGATAGGGGCGCGCCGCGGAGGCGGCCGCGCCTGCGGCATCCTGCTGCACCAGGTATCCGGCGCCGCCGGCCAGGTGAAGGTAGTTGCCGTCCGTGCCCTTGGCATAGCCGGCGATGCCGCGGCTGGCAGCCATGGCAGGCAGGGCCATGCCGGGCGGCATGCGCAGCGTGCGCAACTGGCCCGGGCCCCGCAGGCGCCAGCCCTGCGCGTCGCGGCCGATGGCGAATTCGTAGAAATCCTGCACCTTGCGGATGTACTCGGAGCTGTAGACCGGGTTCAGCCGCTGCGCCAGCGCCCACTGATAGACCTTGTGCAGGGCCTTGATGCTGGCCTGCTTGCTGGCGGAGTAGGAGTGGTAGTAGATGTCCACGGCCTTCATGCGCCGGGGCGCGTCGGTCATCTCGAAGGTTTCGATGACGCGCTCGAAGCCGTAGAACGGCCCGTGCCAGAGGTTGGTGTAGATGTTCTCGTTGGTGACGGGCGCATAGATCTGCAGATGGCCGCCCTTGCGCAGGCCCCAGCTGCGCACCTCCGTCAGCGAGGGATTGCTGCGCGTGATGGCCGTGTCGCCGCCATTCATGTTGAGCAGTCCCGCCGCGTCGGAGATGGCCAGGGCCTCGGCGCTGGGCGCCGTGTTGCCGGTCCACAGGAACACGTCCACCGGCTTGCCGGGCGGCGCCAGGCGCTTGCGGATGTAGTCGACCGAGCCATTGATCTCCCGGTTCATGTCCATCTGGTAGCCGGGGATGTGGAGGTTGAGGTTCACTTCCTTGCTGTCATCCCCGTCGGGCGCTGCCCCGGGCTCCCAGAAGAAGGGATGGGAATAGGAATGGCTGGCGATCTCGACATGGGGCATGGCGAAGATGCGCTTGGCAATGCCCTCCAGCTGGTCAGCCCACTGCGGATACAGGCCCTGCGGCGAGACTTCGGCCTCGATGACCGAGATGGTGTGCGGAATCCTGTAGCGCTCCAGGATCTCGCGGCGCAGCACTTCGCCCGCGAAGGGCGTGCCCGGCAGCTCGGCCTTGGAAGGAAAGCCGTCCCCGTCCACATGGGCCAGCAGCAGGCGGCGGCCGTTCTCGGTGGTGACGTCGGGCACCGGAAAGTCCTGCAGGCGCAGCGCCTCGCGCAACAGCGCGAAGGGGTCGATCACCCAGCGCGACTGGTCGGTGCCCGGCATGCCCACCACCACATAGGGCATGAGTGCAAAGCCGCCCCAGGGCGTGATGGCGGCCGACACGAAGCGGCGCCCCCGCTTGTCGTCGAAGGACAGCAACTCGCGGCTGCCCCTGGCCATCTGCGGCGTGAACTCCCAGCCCTCGTAATCGTGCGCTGGCTCGGCCGGCTGTATCTCGAAACCCATGACCGGCGCCTTTTCGGCGCGCCGCAGCGGGAACACGGGTGCCGCTTCCGTGCTGCGCGTGCCCAGGGCGGCCGACATGGTGCGGTCCTGTGACAGGCCCAGCGTATTGAGCACCAGCAGCGGCATGCCCTGCTGCACCTGGTTGGCCAGCCACTGCCGCACGCTTTTGGCCCGCATCTCGGGCACCGCGCCGCCGAACCAGCTCACCACGCCGGCATAGCGGTCGCGCGACACGCCTTCGGGCAGGGGCTCGCGCACATCGGCGTAGTCGGCGACGTAGCCCATGTAGTTCAGGGGCATTTCCAGGAAGCGGTGCGCCGATGCGCCGTTGATGGACGGATAGTCGGCACCGTTGTAGAGAATCAACACCCTGCGCGCCACCGCCTCCACCTGGCCTATGCCCAGGGTCTGCAGCCCGGCATCGGAAACCCAGGGGATGATGCCCAGCTGCGCAATGCGGCGGGCGGTCTCGCGCGTGGCGTCGCGGTCATGCGGGGCCACGTAGTCGATGGACAGCACCGGCAGGCGGTCGCGCTCGCGGATGGTCTGCAGTTGCTGCAGCAGCCATTCGCGGTCCTTCTCGGGCACGTTCACATAGCGCTTGAGGCTGGCATCCCAGCCCCGCAACAGCGACTCGGCCGCCACCATCTGTACCTTGTCCCTCACGCGCGGCACGATCTCGAAGCCCCGGTTCAGGATCAGGCGGATGCCGGGATAGCGCTGGTGCAGCGTCTCGATGACGCGCACCAGGCCGTCCTGCTGGGCCTTCTCGTCGAAATTCGTGGCCAGGCGGTAGGAGTCCAGCGTGTCCAGGAAGAAGCCGCGAAAGCCCTGCTTCCACAGCGGCGCGATCACCTCGTCGGCAAAGAAGGCGGGCCACTGCGCGGGTGTCTGGTCCAGGACGATGGACTGCCAGGCGCCGTTGCGCGCCATCTTCCAGGCCTCGGGAATCTTGCCGAAGTAGGCGCGCTCGGGCAGCACCTCGGCCACGGAAGCGTAGGCATACAGCTCGCTGCCCGGGGCCTGCTTGCGGAACCGGACCGGGTCATAGCCATGGCCCGGCTCCACGACGGCAATGTCGTAGAGGCTCAATTCACTGAGCGATGCCTTGTTCCCGTAATAGACAGCCACCGCGGGTTCGGCAGCCTGCACCACCCAGCCGCACAGCAACCCCCAGCAGACCAGGCAGCTTCGCAGGAAACCGTTCACGGCCTTCTCCTCAGGGCGTGGTGATGCCCCATCAATTCATAGTTTTTATGCATCAAATTTCTTAACAATTTGATGAAAGCTATCGTCAATCCGACGAAAAGCGGGCCGAGCATAACGTTGTTTGTCTACAAATGTGTTTTCTCCCTACTTTTGTGCTCAGCCCACTTGAACCCGGGGAGAAGCTGGGTTATTGCGATACTAGGCACGCCAAAAAATCACCAATGAGAGGTATTCATGATCCTGGTCACAGGCGGCGCCGGCTTCATCGGCTCCCACACCTGCGTGGAGCTGGCCGCCGCAGGCGAGCCCTACCTGATCTACGACAACTTCAGCAACAGCAGCGCCGACGTGCTCGACCGCATGGAACGCATCACGGGCCGGCGCCCGCTGTGCGTGGAAGGCGATGTGCGCGACCGCGCCGCGCTGGACCGGGTGTTTGCCAAGCACTCCATCCGCGAGGTGATCCACTTCGCCGCACTCAAGGCCGTGGGCGAATCCGTGGCCCAGCCACTGCGCTACTACGAACACAACGTGGGCGGCACGGTCGCCCTGCTGCAGGCCATGCAGGCGGCGGGCGTGCACAGCCTGGTGTTCTCCTCCTCGGCCACGGTCTACGGCGACCCGGCCAGCCTGCCGATCCGCGAGGATTTCCCGCTGTCTGCCACCAACCCCTACGGCCGCAGCAAGCTGTGGATCGAGGAAATGCTGGCCGACCTGGACCGCGCCGAGCCCGGCCAGTGGCGCCTGGCACGGCTGCGCTACTTCAATCCCGTGGGCGCCCATGAAAGCGGCCTGATCGGCGAGGACCCGCGCGACATCCCCAACAACCTCATGCCCTACGTCTCGCAGGTCGCCATCGGCCAGCGCGAGCAGCTCAGCGTCTATGGGGATGACTACGCCACGCCGGACGGCACGGGCGTGCGTGACTACATCCACGTCACCGACCTGGCGCGCGGCCACCTGGCGGCGCTGCGCTATCTGCGCGAGCAGCAAGGCCTGCTGACCGTGAACCTGGGCACGGGGCGCCCGGTCTCGGTGCTGGAGATGGTCAAGGCCTTCGAGCGCGCCAGCGGCCGCCCCGTGCCCTACCAGATCGTGGCGCGCCGCCCCGGCGACGTGGCCCAGTGCTGGGCCGACCCCGCCGAAGCCGAACGCCTGCTGGGCTGGAAGGCCATGCTGGACCTGGACCGCATGTGCGAGGACGCATGGCGCTGGCAAAGCCAGGCCGCAGGTCTCAAGCGCTGAACCCCGCAGCGCCTGCGGGCGCCGAGGGCGTGGTATCTTTTCGCCCTTGTTTCACGCCCTAGCCACGAGTCTGCCCATGCTTGCCAAACGCATCATCCCCTGTCTTGACGTCACGGGAGGGCGCGTCGTCAAAGGCGTGAACTTCGTGGAGCTGCGCGATGCGGGCGACCCGGTGGAGATCGCCGCGCGCTACAACGCCCAGGGCGCGGACGAGCTGACCTTCCTGGACATCACGGCCACCAGCGATGGCCGAGACCTGATCCTGCCCATCATCGAATCGGTGGCCAGCCAGGTCTTCATTCCGCTGACCGTGGGCGGTGGCGTGCGCACCGTCGAGGACGTGCGCCGCCTGCTCAACGCGGGCGCCGACAAGACCAGTTTCAACTCGGCCGCCATCGCCAATCCCGATGTGATCAATGCCGCCTCCGACAAGTACGGCGCGCAGTGCATCGTCGTGGCCATCGACGCCAAGCGCCGCACCGCCGAAGACGAGCAGCGCATCGGCGCCGACGGCCGCGCCGCCGGCCCCGGCTGGGATGTCTACAGCCACGGCGGACGCAAGAACACCGGCCTGGACGCCGTGCAGTGGGCTGCCGAAATGGCGCGCCGCGGCGCGGGCGAGATCCTGCTGACCAGCATGGACCGCGACGGAACCAAGTCCGGGTTCGACCTGAAGCTCACGCGCGCCGTCAGCGACGCCGTGCCCGTGCCCGTGATCGCCTCCGGTGGCGTGGGCTCGCTGGACGACCTGGCCGATGGCGTGACCCTGGGCGGCGCCGACGCCGTGCTGGCCGCCAGCATCTTCCACTATGGCGAATTCACCGTGGGCCAGGCCAAGCAGCGCATGGCCGAGCGCGGCGTGCCCGTGCGCCTCTGATACGGCGCGTCGGCGGACTCCTTCATTTCAGTTTTCCATGGCGCTCGCGCCGCCCACAACCCATGAAACCGGCGCGGCCCAAGGGACCAGGGACAGCGAGCAAGGGCCGCCCCGCAGCAAGGCTGTCGTCTCCCTCCCGCGCAGCGAGAGAGGGGGAAGGCGCGAAGCGACTCAGGGGGTGTATTTTCAATCCAGGCAATTCCTGACAATGCTGTCACAGGGATTCCAACCCAGGATATTCACAATGCAGGCAATGAACTGGCTAGATCAAGTCAAATGGGATGCGCAGGGCCTGGTGCCCGTGATCGCGCAGGAAAAGGACACGGGCGACGTGCTGATGTTCGCCTGGATGAACCGCGAGGCCCTGGCCAAGACGGCCGAGCTGGGCCGCGCCGTCTATTTCAGCCGCTCGCGCAACAAGCTGTGGTTCAAGGGCGAGGAATCGGGCCACGTGCAGACCGTGCACGAGGTGCGCATCGACTGCGACAACGACGTGGTCCTGCTCAAGATCACCCAGACCGGCCACGAGCCCGGCATTGCCTGCCACACGGGGCGCCACAGCTGCTTCTACAGCGTGCTGCGCGATGGCCAGTGGCAGGCCGTCGATCCGGTCTTGAAAGACCCCGAATCGATCTACAAATGAATTCCACGAACATGAACGACACCGCAAGCACTTCCTCGCAGGACGCCCTGGCGCGCCTGGCCGCCGTCATCGAAAGCCGCAAGCCCGCCAACGGCGGCGACCCCGACAAAAGCTACGTCGCCCGCCTGCTGCACAAGGGCCCGGATGCCTTTTTGAAGAAGATCGGCGAAGAGGCCACCGAAGTCGTCATGGCCGCCAAGGACGCAGACCATGGCGGGGACGCCGGCAAAATCCTCTACGAAGTGGCCGATCTGTGGTTCCATAGCATGATCGCCCTGGCCCACTATGGCCTGACGCCCGCCCAGGTCGTCGCCGAGCTGGAGCGCCGCGAAGGCACCAGCGGCATCGAGGAAAAGGCGCTGCGCAAGGCCCAGGAACGTGATGTGAACGAGAAAGGACCGCTGCCATGAATGACGATTACATCGAAGTCCGTGCCCTGGACCAGTCCCGCATCGAAGGCCTCAAGGCCTGGGGCTGGGTCAGCTACCTGCTGCACCTGGTGGTGGCCGTGGCCGCCGTCGTGCCCGGCGCCCAGCCCAGCATCGCGCTGCTGGTGATCGCCCTGATCATCGACCTGGTCAAGCGCGGCGACGCCGAAGGCAGCTGGATGGCCAACCATTTCTCGTGGCGCATCCGCAGCGTGATCTGGGCCGGCATCCTGTACCTGGTCACGGCACCGCTGTGGCTGCTGTTCTTCGTGCCCGGCTGGATCGCCTGGACGGTGATCTCCATCTGGTTCCTGTACCGCATCGTGCGCGGCATGGTCGCCATGAACCGCAACCAGGCCGTGGACCGCTGAAGCCGCCGGCCCGCCCGCCATGTCCTCCACCCCGACCTGCAAGATCAACCTCGCCCTGCAGGGCGGGGGCTCGCACGGCGCCCTGACCTGGGGCGTGCTGGACGCACTGCTGGAAGACGGCAGCCTTGTCTTCGACGGCATCAGCGGCACCAGTGCCGGCGCCATGAATGCCGTGGCCCTGGCACAGGGCTTTGCCCAGGCCGCGCGCCAGGAAAGCGATCCTGTGGCCGCCCAGGCGCTGGGCGCCCAATTGGCCCGCGCCTCGCTGACCGAACTGTGGGAAGGCGTGGGCACCATGGGCAGCCTGATGTGGGGCGCGCCATTGCCGGGCAGCCCCTTCATGGGTGTGCTCAACCAGTTCTTCTCGCCCTACCAGACCAACCCGCTGGACATCAACCCGCTGCGCAAGCTGCTCGAACGGGTCGTGGATTTCGAGGCGCTGACGCGTCCGCCCGTGGAGGGCGTGGTGCCCAAGGTCTTTGTCTGCGCCACCAATGTGCGCACGGGCCGGGGAAGCATCTTTTCGGGCAGAAGGCTCAGTGCCGACGCGGTCATGGCCTCGGCCTGCCTGCCCCAGCTGTTCAAGGCCGTGGAAATCGATGGCGAGCCTTACTGGGACGGCGGTTTCTCGGGCAATCCCGCCCTGTATCCCCTGATCTACGGCACGGCGTCCAGCGACATCCTGCTGGTGCAGATCAATCCCATCGAGCACACCGACCTGCCCAACACGGCGGCCGACATCATGGACCGCATGAACGAGGTCACCTTCAACGCCGGCCTGCTGTCCGAGCTGCGCGCCATCGAGTTCGTCAAGCGCCTGCTGGAGCAGGGCAAGCTGGACCCGGCACGCTACAAAAAGGTGCTGCTGCACCGCGTGGACGGCGGCGCGGTGCTCAAGGGCTACGGCGCCTCGACCAAGACGCGCTCCGACATGCGTTTCGTGCGCGAGCTGTTCGAACTGGGGCGCGAGCAGGGACAGCACTGGCTCCAGCAGCACCGCAGCGACATCGGCGTGCGCCAGACACTGCACATCAACGACAATTCACCCTGATTTTTCGATCCACCGCCAGCTTCCCAGGACTCCCGTAGCGCCATGCACGACCACGACCCGAACTGCCTGTTTTGCCGCATCATCAAAGGCGAGATCCCTTCCCGCAAGGTCTATGAGGACGATGAAGTCTTCGCCTTCCATGACATCCATCCCGGCGCGCCCATCCACTTTCTGATGGTGCCCAAGAAGCACATCCCCTCCATGGCCCAGGTCCAGGCCGACGACGCTGCGCTGCTGGGCCGCATGATGGTGCTGGCGCCCCGCCTGGCCGCCGAGCAAGGCTGCAATCCGTATCCCGACGGCGGTTTCCGTCTGGTGGTCAACACGGGCACCGAGGGCGGACAGGAAGTCCACCACCTGCACATCCATGTCATGGGCGGCCCCCGCCCCTGGCTGAAGGGCTGAAGCCTTTGCTGGACGCAGGCTTGCGCGCAAGATGGCCCGCCTCTTGCTTGCAACTTCTGCGTACATGCGCCGGCCGAACGGCTTTTGTGGGGCCTTGCGAACTGCCGCCATGGCCCGGCGTCTAAAATGATCTGCAATTCTTAGGAGAGATTCTCATGGGCTCGTTTTCCATCTGGCATTGGCTGATCGTCCTGGCCATCGTGGTTCTGGTGTTCGGAACCAAGAAGCTGAAGAACATCGGTTCCGACCTTGGCGGTGCAGTCAAGGGCTTCAAGGACGGTGTGAAGGACGGCTCGACCTCCACCGACACCCCCGCAGCTGCCCCTGGCCAGGTTGCAGGCCAGACAGCCACCGACAAGGCCACCATCGACGTCGAAGCCAAGCAAAAGAGCTGATGGTCCGCACGCCAAGCCTCCATGTTTGATATCGGTCTGTCCAAGATGGCGCTGATCGGCGCCGTGGCTCTCGTGGTCATCGGCCCCGAGAAGCTGCCGCGCGTGGCGCGCACCGTCGGTACCCTGCTGGGCAAGGCCCAGCGCTACGTCTCCGATGTGAAGGCCGAGGTCAACCGTTCGATGGAACTCGACGAGTTGCGCAAGATGAAGGACACGGTGGAAGGCGCGGCGCGTGACGTCGAGCAGTCCATCCACACTTCGGCCGCCAATTTCGAGAAGGACTGGAACGAGTCCACGGCATCGCTCAACGGCACGTCTTCCTCGTACGACTCCTCTTCCTACGATTCAGGCAGCGATACGTACAGCGCCGTGGCGCCGGCCTACCGCCACCCGGGCAAGAACTGGCGCCTCAAGCGTGCTGCCGTGCCCCAGTGGTACAAGGCCCGGGCCGGCGTGCGCACCAAGGCGCAGTCGGGCGCGGCGCGCGTGGCGCGCTTTCGTCCCCAGAAGTCCCGCTGAAGATGCTGGCGCGCAGCGGGCCACGAGGCAACCGGCCCAGCCTCTGCCACCCGGGCACCCGCCATCGCCCCACCCTGCCCGATCCGTCGGGCTTTCTGCTTTTCATACCAGGTCCGTGGACGCCCTTGCGGCCCGCCGCGGTTTCGCACCATGTCCGACATTCCACCTAAAGACGACGAGCTGGCAGGCACCGAGCAGCCTTTCGTCCAGCACCTGATGGAGCTGCGCGACCGCCTGCTCTACTGCATCTACGGCATCGGTCTGGCGATCGCCGTGCTGGCCATATGGCCTGGCCCCAACGGGCTGATCGACTTCATCGCCCACCCGATCAAGGCCCACATGCCGCCCGATGCGAAGCTCATCGCAGTCGGCGTGTTCACCCCCTTCTTCGTGCCGCTCAAGGTACTGATGATGGTGGGCATCTTGGCCGTGCTGCCCTGGATCATGTACCAGATGTGGGCCTTCGTGGCGCCCGGCCTGTACAGCCATGAAAAGCGCTTTGCGCTGCCGCTGATCATCTTCGGCAGCCTGCTGGCCTATATCGGCATCGCCTTCGTGCAGTTCTTCGTGCTCGACAAGATGTTCGCCTTCATCCAGGGCTTCACCCCGGACAGCGTGGCGGCCACGCCGGACATTGCATCGTATGTGGAGGCCATCCTGTCGCTGTACCTGGCCTTTGGCCTGGCCTTCCAGGTGCCCATCGTGGTCATGCTGCTGGTGCGCTTCGGCCTGGTGGACATCGCCAAGCTCAAGTCCTTCCGCGGCTATTTCATCGTGGTGGCCTTCATCATCGCCGCCGTGGTCACGCCGCCCGACGTGATCTCCCAGCTGGCCCTGGCCGTGCCCATGTGCATTCTTTACGAGATCGGCATCCTGGGTGCCGGCTGGTTCAGCCGCGTCTCCAAGGCGCCGGAAGAAGAAGCCGAACCCGGCACCGCAGTGGACAAGCCCGCAGAGGATAAACCCTCCCCCTGAGTCGCTTCGCGCCTTCCCCCAGAGGGGGACGACACCCTCGGTGCGGGGCGGCCCTTCCTCGGTGTCCCTCGCTTTAGGGCGCGCCAGTTTCAAGGGCCTACGCTGAAACACGAGGAATTTGTAATAAAAAGCCCTTGGTTCATCACCAAGGGCTTTTTCTTTGTCTATGGCCAAGCCCCTTCCGGGGTTGGCATCTCACCGAGGCAGGTCGGACGTGCCCATGAGGAACTCGTCAATGGAGCGAGCGGCCTGGCGGCCTTCGCGGATGGCCCAGACCACCAGGGACTGGCCGCGGCGCACGTCGCCGGCGGCGAAGAGCTTGGGCACGCTGGTGGCGTAGCCGCCCGTGAAGTCGGTGGTGGCCTTGGCGTTGCCGCGTGCGTCCTTGTCCACGCCAAAGGCATCGAGCACGGCCTGCACGGGGCTGACGAAGCCCATGGCCAGCAGCACCAGGTCGGCCTTGAGCACCTGCTCGCTGCCGGGCACCTCGACCATCTTGCCATCCTTCATTTCGATGCGCACGGTCTTGACGGCCGTGACCTGGCCCTTCTCGCCGATGAACTCCTTGGTGGCGATGGCGAACTCGCGCTCGCAGCCTTCCTCGTGGCTGGAGCTGGTGCGCAGCTTGATCGGCCAGTAGGGCCAGACCAGGGGCTTGTTCTCCTGCTCGGGCGGCATGGGCATCAGCTCGAACTGGGTCACGCTGACGGCGCCATGGCGGTTGCTGGTGCCCACGCAGTCGGAGCCGGTGTCGCCGCCGCCGATGACGATGACATGCTTGCCATCGGCCCGCAGCTGGCCCTTGAGCTTGTCGCCGGCGTTGACCTTGTTTTGCTGCGGCAGGAACTCCATGGCGAAATGGATGCCCTTGAGTTCGCGGCCGGGCACGGGCAGGTCGCGCGACTGCTCGGCACCGCCGGTCAGCAGCACGGCGTCGAACTCGGCCATGAGCTGCTCGGGGCTGACGGTTTCCTTGGCCCAGTTGGTGACCTTGGAGTCTTCGCCCAGGCCGTCCTTGCCCGCCACCAGCACGCCGGTACGGATCTTGACGCCTTCGGCCACGAGCTGCTCGACGCGGCGGTCGATGTGCGACTTCTCCATCTTGAAGTCGGGAATGCCGTAGCGCAGCAGGCCGCCCACGCGGTCGTTCTTCTCGAACAGCGTCACATCGTGGCCGGCGCGGGCCAGCTGCTGCGAGGCCGCCAGGCCTGCGGGGCCGGCGCCGACCACGGCCACCTTCTTGCCGGTCTTGCGGCTGCTGGGCAGCGGCTTGACCCAGCCTTCGGCCCAGGCACGGTCGATGATGGCGTGCTCGATGGACTTGATGCCCACGGCGTCGTCGTTGATGTTCAGGGTGCAGGCGGCCTCGCAGGGGGCGGGGCAGATGCGGCCGGTGAACTCGGGGAAGTTGTTGGTGCTGTGCAGCACGGCGCTGGCGCTCTTCCAGCCGCCGTGGAAGACCAGGTCGTTGAAGTCCGGAATGATGTTGTTGACCGGGCAGCCGTTGTTGCAGAACGGCGTGCCGCAGTCCATGCAGCGCGCGCCCTGGATCTTGGCCTGGCTGTCATCGAGGCCGATGACGAATTCCTTGTAGTGCTTCACGCGCTCGGCGACGGGCGCATAGCCCTCCTCGAGGCGCTCATATTCCATGAAGCCGGTGGTCTTTCCCATGATTCGTTGTCCTGATGTGTGGGGTGCAGGGATGGATGCGGGCTGCTGCCCGCATCCTTCGCTTCCTTGTTATTTGGCGGCCACCGCCTCCTTGGCGTGTTCCTCGACCTCGGGCGTGGCGGGCTCTTCCATCACCTGGCGCTCGTACATCTCGGACAGGGCACGCTTGTACTCGCTGGGGAAGACCTTGACGAACTTGGAGCGGGCTGCCGCCCAGTTGTCCAGCAGGTCGCGGGCGCGCTTGGAGCCGGTCCAGCGGCTGTGCGCCTCGATCAGCGCGCGCAGCTGGCGCTCGTCGGTTTCGCGGCGGTGCCAGACGGCGGGCGAGACCTGGGCCAGGTGCTCGTCGTGGGGCAACACCTGGTCCAGCGAGACGGACGCCTTGTTGCAGCGCTCGGCGAAGCGGCCATCCTCGTCGTAGACATAGGCCACGCCGCCGCTCATGCCGGCGGCGAAGTTGCGGCCGGTCTTGCCCAGCACCACCACGGTGCCGCCGGTCATGTATTCGCAGCCGTGGTCGCCCACGCCTTCGACCACGGCGGTGGCGCCAGACAGGCGGACCGCGAAACGCTCGCCGGCCACGCCGCCGAAGAAGGCCTCGCCGCTGGTGGCGCCGAACATCACGGTGTTGCCCACGATGGTGTTGCTGGTGGTATCGCCACGGAACTCATGGCTGGCGTGCACCACCACGCGGCCGCCGGACAGGCCCTTGCCCGTGTAGTCGTTGGCGTCGCCGCGCAGGTTCAGCGTGATGCCGTTGCACAGGAAGGCGCCGAAGGACTGGCCGCCGGTTCCCTCGAAGTGGATGCGGATGGTGTCATCGGGCAGTCCTTCGGGATGCACGCGCGTCACGGCACCGGAGAGCATGGCGCCCACGGAGCGGTTGACGTTGCGCGCCACTTCCATGATGCGCACGCGCTCGCCGTTCTCGATGGCGGGCTTGCAGCGCTCGATGAGCTTCACGTCCAGCGCCTTGTCCAGCAGGTGATCCTGCTTTTCGACATGGAAGCGCGCCACGTCTGCGGGCACTTCGGGCTGGGCGAACAGGCGCGAGAAGTCCAGGCCCTGGGCCTTCCAGTGCTGCAGGCCCTTGCGGGTGTCCAGCAGGTCGGAGCGGCCGATCAGGTCGTCGAACTTCGCCACGCCGAGCTGGGCCATGATCTGGCGCACTTCCTCGGCGATGAAGAAGAAGTAGTTCACCACATGCTCGGGCTTGCCCGAGAACTTGGCGCGCAGCACCGGGTCCTGCGTGGCCACGCCCACGGGGCAGGTGTTCAGGTGGCACTTACGCATCATGATGCAGCCCTCGACGACCAGGGGCGCCGTGGCGAAGCCGAACTCGTCGGCACCCAGCAGCGCGCCGATGACGACGTCGCGGCCGGTCTTCATCTGGCCGTCGGCCTGCACGCGGATGCGGCCGCGCAGGCGGTTGAGCACCAGGGTCTGCTGGGTCTCGGCCAGGCCGATTTCCCAGGGCGAGCCCGCATGCTTGATGGACGACCAGGGCGATGCGCCCGTGCCGCCGTCATGGCCTGCGATGACCACGTGGTCGCTCTTGCACTTGGCCACGCCGGCCGCGATGGTGCCCACGCCCACTTCGGACACGAGCTTGACCGAGATGTCGGCGTGCGGCGCCACGTTCTTCAGGTCGTGGATCAGCTGGGCCAGATCCTCGATGGAGTAGATGTCGTGGTGGGGCGGGGGCGAGATCAGACCGACGCCGGGCACGGAGTGGCGCAGCTTGCCGATGTAGTCGGACACCTTGCCGCCGGGCAGCTGGCCGCCTTCGCCGGGCTTGGCGCCCTGGGCCATCTTGATCTGCACCTGGTCCGAGGACGACAGGTACTCGGCCGTGACGCCGAAGCGGCCCGAGGCCACCTGCTTGATCCTGGAGCGCAGCGAGTCGCCGTCCTGCAGCTCGATGTCGGCCTCGACCTTGTCGGCGCCGATGATGGAGCCCAGGGTCTCGCCCTTCCTGATCGGGATGCCCTTGAGCTCGTTGCGGTAGCGCTGGGGATCTTCCCCGCCTTCGCCGGTGTTGCTCTTGCCGCCGATGCGGTTCATGGCCACGGCCAGCGTGGCATGGGCCTCGGTGCTGATGGAGCCCAGCGACATGGCGCCCGTGGCAAAGCGCTTGACGATCTCCTTGGCCGACTCGACCTGGTCCAGCGGGATGGCCTTGGCCGGGTCGAACTTGAACTCGAACAGGCCGCGCAGCGTCATGTGGCGCTTGCTCTGGTCGTTGATCAGCTGGGCGTATTCCTTGTACGTGCTCCAGTTGTTGGAGCGCGTGGAATGCTGCAGCTTGGCGATGGCGTCGGGCGACCACATGTGCTCTTCGCCACGGGCGCGCCAGGCGTATTCGCCACCGGCGTCCAGCATGGTCTCCAGCACGGGATCGTCACCGAAGGCCGCGCGGTGGTTGCGGATGGTTTCCTCGGCGATCTCGAAGACGCCGATGCCCTCGACGCGGCTGGCCGTGCCGGTGAAGTACTTGTCCACGGTGTCGCTGTTCAGGCCGATCACCTCGAACAGCTGGGCGCCGCAATAGGACATGTAGGTGGACACGCCCATCTTGGACATGATCTTGGACAGGCCCTTGCCGATGGCCTTGACGTAGTTGTAGATGGCCTTGTCGGCCGACAGGTCGCCGCCCAGCTCCTTGTGCATGTCGGCCAGGGTTTCCATGGCCAGGTAGGGGTGCACGGCCTCGGCGCCGTAGCCTGCCAGCACGGCGAAGTGGTGCACTTCGCGCGCCGTGCCCGTCTCCACGACCAGGCCGGCCGTGGTGCGCAGGCCCTCGCGCACCAGGTGCTGGTGGATGGCCGACAGCGCCAGCAGCGCGGGGATGGCCACCTGGGTGGCGCTCACATGGCGGTCGCTGATGATCAGGATGTTGGCGCCGCCCTTGATGGCGTCCACGGCCTGCGCGCACAGCGATGCCAGCTTGGCTTCCACGCCCTGCTTGCCCCAGGACAGCGGGTAGGTGATGTCGATCGTTGCGCTCTTGAACTTGCCCTGCGTGTGGCGTTCGATGTCGCGCAGCTTGGCCATGTCGGCGAAGTCCAGCACGGGCTGGTGCACTTCCAGGCGCATGGGCGGGTTGACCTGGTTGATGTCCAGCAGGTTGGGCTTGGGTCCGATGAAGGACACCAGCGACATCACGATGGCTTCGCGGATGGGGTCGATCGGCGGGTTGGTCACCTGCGCGAACATCTGGCGGAAGTAGTTGTACAGCGGCTTGTTCTTGTCCGACAGCACGGCCAGCGGGCTGTCGTTGCCCATGGAGCCCACGCCCTCTTCGCCGTTCTTGGCCATGGGGGTCAGCAGGAACTTGACGTCTTCCTGGGTGAAGCCGAAGGCCTGCTGGCGGTCCAGCAGCGTCAGCGCAGGCTTGGCGGGCGCGACAAAGTCGGCCGGCACCTGCACCTGGTCCAGCTTGATGCGCAGGTTCTCGATCCACTGCTTGTAGGGCTTGGTGTTGACGACGTTGGCCTTGAGCTCGTCGTCCTCGATCATGCGGCCTTGTTCCAGGTCGATCAGCAGCATCTTGCCGGGCTGCAGACGCCACTTGCGCACGATCTTGCTGTCGGGCACGGGCAGCACGCCGGCTTCGGAGGCCAGGATGACCAGATCGTCTTCGGTCACCACATAGCGCGAAGGACGCAGGCCGTTGCGGTCCAGCGTGGCGCCGATCTGGCGCCCATCGGTGAACACGATGGAAGCGGGACCGTCCCAGGGCTCCATCATCGCAGCGTGGTATTCATAGAAGGCGCGGCGGCGCTCGTCCATGGCTTCGTGCTGTTCCCAGGGCTCGGGAATCATCATCATCACGGCCTGGCTGATGGGGTAGCCGGCCATGGTCAGCAGTTCCAGGCAGTTGTCGAAGGTGGCGGTGTCGGACTGGCCGGCAAAGCTGATGGGGTAGAGCTTTTGCAGGTCGTCGGCCAGCACGGGCGAGGCCATCACGCCTTCGCGGGCCACCATCCAGTTGTAGTTGCCGCGCACGGTGTTGATTTCACCGTTGTGGGCCACGTAGCGGTAGGGGTGGGCCAGCGGCCATTCGGGGAAGGTGTTGGTGGAGAAGCGCTGGTGCACCAGGCCGATGGCCGAGACGCAGCGCTCATCGGCCAGGTCCTTGTAGTACACGCCCACCTGGTCGGCCAGCAGCAGGCCCTTGTAGACCACGGTGCGGCTGCTCATGCTGGGAACGTAGTATTCCTTGCTGTGCTTGAGCTTGAGGTTCTGGATGGCGGCGCTGGCCGTCTTGCGGATCACGTACAGCTTGCGCTCCAGCGCGTCCTGCACGATCACGTCGGCGCCGCGGCCGATGAAGACCTGGCGCAGGATGGGTTCCTTTTCCTGGACCGTGGGCGACATGGGCATGTCGCGGTTCACGGGCACATCGCGCCAGCCCAGCAGGACCTGGCCTTCGGCCTTGATGGCGCGTTCCATCTCCTGCTCGCAGGCCAGGCGCGAGGCGTGTTCCTTGGGCAGGAAGATCATGCCCACGCCGTACTCGCCCGCGGGCGGCAGGGCCACGCCCTGCTTTGCCATCTCTTCGCGGTAGAGCTGGTCGGGAATCTGGATCAGAATGCCCGCGCCATCGCCCATGAGCTTGTCGGCACCCACGGCGCCGCGATGGTCGATGTTTTCGAGGATCTTGAGCGCGCCGGTGACGATGTCATGGCGCTTGACGCCCTTGATATGTGCAACAAAGCCGAGGCCGCAGGCGTCGTGCTCGTTGCTCTTGGAGTACAGACCGTGGTCTTGGAGATGCTTGATCTCGGCAGCCGTCGTCATGGCGGAATCCTCAAATTTTTCGCAGGGAACGCAAGATTAAGGCAAGGCATCACCTCATGCAATAAATTTATATAAGGGTCAGATCCCAATTAATTCCAGAACAAAAAAATCGGAAATTAATAAGGGACATATTTATTTCACAGAGACCTGCGATGAGGAATCAAGCACTTGCAGTCCATCAGTGGGTACTAACGCACTGTTGTGGTGCGCTCATTGGTCCGTCCTGGCGGACGGCCGGCGCGCTGGCGGGTCACGCGGCGCTCGGTGCGCTGTTGTAAATCGGCAATGAATTGCTCATCGCCCAGCGCCCAGCCCCGCAGCGCCGACTGGCTGATGCGTTCACCGTCATCGCTGCTGACGCCCTCTTCCACGGCCGACACATACGCCGCGTCGCGCGCAAACGGGGTGTTGCCCAGCTCCCAGAACACGGCATGGGGCTGGATCAGCGCGTCGCTGCGCAGGCCGGCGTTGTGCGCGTAGCTGGACCAGGGCCAGTCGGCCGGCCGCTGGACCAGGCCGGCGCGCACGGGGCTGTCGTCCATGAAGACCATGGTGGGCAGCAGCCAGCTGGGCTGCAGCACCGTGCCGCGATAGCGACCTTCCCACAGCGTGCCGCTGCGGCCGTGGCGGTCGTTGAAGTAGCGCACATAGCGCCGGCCCACGGCCTGCATGAACCTGGGCAGGCCATCGTCGGTGCGCGGCGTGGCCAGCAGGTGGAACTGGCTGGGCAGGAGCACGTAGGCATGCACGGCCAGCTCGCAGCTGCGCGCCATCTCGCGCAGCAGCCCCAGCATGGTCTCCCGGTCCTGGGCATCGATGAAGATGTCCGCGCCGTTGTTGCCGAGCTGGATGATGTGATGCGGCAGATCCGCAATGGTGAGTCTGGGCAGGCGGGCCATGGTGCTGGGTGCAGGCAAGCGGGTGCAGGGCGTGGAGCGGCAATTATGGAGCGCCCCGCCCCGCCCCGCGCTGCCGCACTGCGCCACACTCCGTTTTACAGGGAAAGACGCGACGAGGCCCTCAACAGCTGGCTCACCAGCTGCGTGGCGGCCAGCAGCCGGGGCAGCAGTTGCACGCGCATCATCTCGGCGCTGTTGCGGTTGGCCTGGCCGCTGATGTTGAGCGCGGCCACGGTGCGCCCTGCCGCGTTCTTCACGGGCGCCGCGATGGAGATCAGGCCTTCGGCCAGTTCCTGGTCCACCAGGGCCCAGCCCTGGGTGCGCACCTCCAGAATGCGCTGGCGAAGGCGGTCATCATCCTGCTCGGTCAGGGCCGTGAACTGCCGGCGCTCGCGCGCATCCAGCAGGGCCTGCAGGGATTCATCGCTCTCGCCGGCCAGCAGCACGCGCCCCATCGAGGTCCAGCAGGCCGGCAGGCGCGAGCCCACGCTGAGGTTGGTGCTCATGATCTTGTGGGTGTGCACGCGCAGCACATAGACGATGTCGCCCCCATCGAGCACGGCGGCCGAGCAGGACTCCTTGACCTCGTCGACCAGGTTCTCCATCACGGGCTCGGCCAGGTTCCAGACCGGGGTGGAGCTGAGGTAGGCAAAGCCCAGTTCCATGATGCGCGGCGTGAGCTGGAACAGCTTGCCGTCGCTCTTCACATAGCCCAGCGTCTGCAGCGTCAGCAGGATGCGCCGGGCCCCGGCGCGCGTGAGCCCCGTGCGCGCCGCCACCTCGCTGAGCGTCTGCGCGGGCGCCTCGGCGCTGAACGAGCGGATCACGCCCAGGCCGCGCGCAAAGGACTGCACATAGCTGTCGCCGGGGCGCGGCGTACCGCCCTCTTCTTCAACCCCACCTGTGGAAATTACGGAAGCGGCTTTTTTTTCCATGGCCCTATAATTCTTTCTGCGAACTTTTGTTCTACATACGAACATTTTAGCGCAGCGCCAGCGGCCTGCATACCGGAGACAAGCAAGTGATCAACAAAATCACCGACACCATCGCCGAGGCGTTGTCGGGCGTCCAGGACGGCTCCACCGTGCTGATCGGGGGCTTTGGCACCTCGGGCAATCCCACCGAACTCATCGACGGCCTGATCGCCCAGGGCGCACGCGAACTGACCGTGGTCAACAACAACGCGGGCAACGGCGACCAGGGCCTGGCCGCGCTGCTCAAGAGCGGCCAGGTGCGCAAGATCATCTGCAGCTTCCCCCGCCAGGTGGACAGCTGGGTGTTCGACGACCTGTACCGCAGCGGCAAGATCGAGCTGGAACTCGTGCCCCAGGGCAACCTGGCCGAGCGCCTGCGCGCCGCCGGCGCCGGCATCGGCGGCTTCTTCTGCCCCACGGCCTATGGCACGGAGCTGGCCAACGGCAAGGAAACGCGCGAGATCAACGGCAAGCACTATGTGCTGGAGCATCCCATCCACGGCGACGTGGCACTGGTCAAGGCCGAGAAGGGCGACCGCTGGGGCAATCTCACCTACCGCATGTCGGCCCGCAACTTCGGGCCCGTGATGGCCACGGCGGCCAAGCACACGATCGCCACCGTGCACGAGATCGTGGAGCTGGGCGCGCTGGACCCCGAGGCCGTGGTCACGCCCAGCATCTACGTGAGCCAGATCGTGAAGATCGACCGCGTGGCCACCCAGGCCGGCGGCTTCAAGAAAACCGCATGAGCGCCCCAACCGCCGAAAGCAAGAGCATGAGCAGCTACCAGAAACGCAGCAAGCAAGAGCTGGCCCGGCGCGTGGCCGAAGACATCTTCGACGGCGCCTACGTCAACCTGGGCATCGGCATGCCCACCCAGGTGGCCAACCACATCCCGGCCGGCCGCGAGGTCATCCTGCAAAGCGAGAACGGCATCCTGGGCATGGGCCCGGCGCCCGCCGAAGGCCAGGAGGACTATGACCTGACCAATGCCGGCAAGCAGCCCGTCACCCTGCTGCCGGGCGGCTGCTACTTCCACCATGCCGACAGCTTCGCCATGATGCGCGGCGGCCACCTGGACATCTGCGTGCTGGGCGCCTTCCAGGTCTCGGCCACGGGCGACCTGGCCAACTGGAGCACGGGCGAGGCCGGTGCCATTCCCGCCGTGGGCGGCGCCATGGACCTGGCCGTGGGTGCACGCCAGACCTGGGTGATGATGGACCTGCTGACCAAGACCGGCGAATGCAAGGTCGTCGAGGCCTGCAGCTATCCGCTCACGGGCCTGTCCTGCGTCAAGCGCATCTACACCGACCTGTGCACGCTGGAATGCACGCCCGAGGGCCTGCGCCTGATCGACACCGTGCCCGGCCTCTCGCACGCCGAGCTGCAGTCCATCGTGGGCCTGCCCATCAAGGACGCGACGGCCACGGCCTGATCCCTCCGCTCCCCCAGTGGGTGCGCTGCGGCGCACCCCGGCACCTCTTCATTCTTTTCCCAGGAGACACCATGAGCCAGTCCAACCAGGCCTTCATCTGCGACGCCATCCGCACCCCCTTCGGCCGCTACGGCGGCGCTCTGTCCCCGGTGCGTGCCGATGACCTCGGCGCCGTGCCGATCAAGGCGCTGATGGAGCGCAACCCCGGCGTGGACTGGACGGCCGTGGCCGACGTGCTCTACGGCTGCGCCAACCAGGCCGGCGAAGACAACCGCAACGTGGCGCGCATGTCCGCCCTGCTGGCCGGCCTGCCCATCGATGTGCCGGGCGCCACCATCAACCGCCTGTGCGGTTCGGGCCTGGACGCCGTGGGCACGGCCGCGCGCGCCATCAAGGCGGGCGAGGCCCGCCTGATGATCGCGGGCGGCGTGGAAAGCATGAGCCGCGCCCCCTTCGTCATGCCCAAGGCCGAAAGCGCCTTCAGCCGCAGCAACGCCGTGTACGACACCACCATCGGCTGGCGCTTCGTCAACAAGCTGATGAAGCAGCAGTACGGCGTGGACTCCATGCCCGAGACGGCCGAGAACGTGGCCGACGACTTCAAGATCGAGCGCGAAGCCCAGGACCGCATGGCCCTGGCCAGCCAGCAAAAGGCGGCCGCCGCCATCGCGGCCGGCTACCTGGCCAAGGAAATCGTGTCCGTCTCCATTGCCCAGAAGAAGGGCGACGCCATCGTGGTGAGCCAGGACGAACATCCGCGCGCCACCACCATCGAGGCGCTGGCCAAGCTCAAGGGCGTGGTGCGCCCGGATGGCACGGTGACGGCCGGCAATGCCAGTGGCGTGAACGACGGCGCCTGCGCCCTGCTGCTGGCCAACGAGGAAGCCGCCAGGCAATACAACCTGGTGCCCCGCGCCCGCGTGGTCGGCATGGCCGTGGCCGGCGTGGCCCCGCGCATCATGGGCTTCGGCCCCGCGCCTGCCGTGCGCAAGGTGCTGGCCCTGACCGGCCTGACGCTGGAGCAGATGGACGTGATCGAGCTGAACGAAGCCTTCGCCGCGCAGGGCCTGGCCGTGCTGCGCGATCTGGGTATTGCCGACGATGACCGCCGCGTCAACCAATGGGGCGGCGCCATTGCGCTGGGCCATCCGCTGGGCGCCTCCGGTGCCCGCCTGGCTACCACGGCCGTGAACCAGCTGCACACGCTGGGCGGCCGCTACGCGCTGTGCACCATGTGCATCGGCGTGGGCCAGGGCATTGCCGTGATCCTGGAAAAGGTCTGAGACAGCGATGAGCACCGTGGACAACAAGACACCCGTCACCGTGGTCAGCGGCGCCAGCAACGGCATCGGCCGCGCCATCGCCGAGGCCCTGCTGGCCCAGGGCCGCACCGTGGTCAACCTCGACTACGTGCTGCCCGAATGGAGCCATCCGCTGCTGGTGAGCTACCAGGCCGACCTGACCAGCGAGCAGGCCACCGCCGAGGCAGCGGCCCGCATTGCCGCCGCGCACAACGTGGTGGCCCTGGTCAACAACGCGGGCGCCACGCGCCCCGGCACCATCGACAACGCCAGCACCCAGCATCTGGACGATGTGGTGGGACTGCACCTGCGCGCGCCCATGCTGCTGGTGCAGGCTTTCCTGCCCACGCTGCGTGCCTGCGGCGAGGGCCGCATCGTGAACATGTCCTCGCGCGCCGCGCTGGGCAAGCCCGACCGCATCGTCTACTCGGCGACCAAGGCCGGCCTGATCGGCCTGACGCGCACCCTGGCGATGGAGCTGGGCCGCGACCGCATCACGGTCAATGCCCTGGGCCCCGGCCCCATCGCCACCGAGCTGTTCACCAAGAGCAACCCCGAAGGCGCGCCGCAGACCCAGCGCATCCTCAACAGCATTGCCGTGGGCCGCATGGGTACACCGGAAGACGTGGCGCGCGCCGCGCTGTTCTTCCTGTCGCCCGACAACGGCTTCGTCACCGGCCAGGTGCTCTACATCTGCGGCGGCACCACGCTGGGCGTGGCGCCCGTCTGAAAGAACGTCGGACCAACCGTTTGACCGAACGCCTTCCCAGGCACAACCCCCTTCAAGAAGAACCACTGGAAGCGCCCGCCTGCACAGGCGTGCGCCACACAGGGCATTGCCCTGGCCCAGCCCGGCGTTGCCGGGCCCGGCCATCCACCTTATTGCCGAATCAGGAGACCTCTCGATGTTTGATCAAACCACCCGTTTCACCCGCCGCCGTGGCCTGCAGGCGCTGGCCGCCGCATCCCTGACCGCGCTCGGCGCCCTGTCCGGCCCCGCCGCCCTGGCCCAGGACGGCTTCCCCAGCAAGCCCATCACCATCCTCGTGCCCTTCGCCGCTGGCGGCACCACCGACATCCTGGCGCGCATCGTCGCCCAGGCGCTGCAGCAGGAGCTGGGCCAGACCGTGATCGTGGACAACAAGCCCGGCGCGGGCGGCAACATCGGCGCCGTGGCCGCCGCACGTGCGCCGGCCGACGGCTACACGCTGTTCATGGGCACCGTGGGCACGCATGCCATCAATGCCGCGCTCTACGCCAAGCCCGGCTTCGACCCCATCAAGGACTTCTCGCCCCTGACGCGCGTGGCCAACGTGCCCAACCTGCTGGTAGCCCACCCCAGCCAGCCGTTCAAGACCGTCAAGGAAATGATCGCCTATGCGCGTGCCAACCCCGGCAAGCTGAACTACGGCTCCTCGGGCAGCGGCAGCTCCATCCACCTGTCGGGCGAGCTGTTCCGCTCCATGACGGGCCTGGACATGGTGCACGTGCCCTACAAGGGCAGCGCCCCGGCCATCACCGACCTGCTGGGCAACCAGATCGCCATCATGTTCGACAACATGCCCTCGGCCATCCAGCATGTGCGCTCGGGCAAGCTGCGTCCCATCGCCGTGACCACGGCCAAGCGCTCGCCGGAACTGCCCGATGTGCCCACCGTGGCCGAAGCCGGTGTGCCCGGCTACGAGGCCACCTCCTGGTTCGGCCTGTGGACCCAGGCCAAGACGCCCGCCGCCGTGCAGCAGCGCCTGTACACGGCCATTGCCAAGGTGCTCAAGGATCCGGCCGTGGTCAAGAAGATCAACGACCAGGGAGGTGATGTCGTGATCGATACGCCGGCCGAATTCCTCGCCTACATCAAGGCCGAATCGACGAAGTGGAGCAAGGTCGTAAAAGACTCTGGAGCGCAGGTGTAACTGGCCTCCCCCTGAGCCGCTGCGCGGCTTCCCCCTGAGGGGGACGACACCCTCGGTGCGGGGCGGCGCGGCCGGCCCAGGCCCTTCCTCGGTGTCTCCCGCTTTAGGCTGCGCCGGTTTCCTGCGCCGTGCGCTTGAGCGTTGGAATGAAAAAAGAGCTGCCTTCGGGCAGCTCTTTTGCGTTGGGGGCTGGGGTTCAATCCAGCAAGTCGGAGTAGTCACCCTTGTCGTAGCCTTCGATGGCCTTCCAGGGCTGGGCCAGCGGTGCGGGCAGCTTGGTGGCGGTGACGACGATGCGCTCGGTGCCGTGGGAGTCGCTGCGCTCCACGCGGCGGGCGAACTGGTTGGCCACGTCCCAGTCGATGACGGTGGTCTGTTCATTGGCCGTGCCGCGGTAGCGCTGCACGCCGTTGTGCGGTTTGCCCACGCGCTCCATGCCCTGCAGCGCGGTGGGTGGCACGATCCAGTAGACGTTGTCGAAGGAGCCGCCGTAGCCCACGTTGCCGTGGTGGGCCAGGTCCACGCTGATGACGCGGCGCAGCTTGGCCAGGATGACTTCCACGCCCACCTTGCCGTCATCGGCGCGGCGGATGGACAGGGGTGCGGCGCGGGCTTCGTCATGGGCGTGGCCGGCGTGCGGGCCGTGGGCGTGGTCATGGCCGTGCTCCTGGCTCTGGCGCAGGGCGGCGGGCATTTCCCGCTCTATCCACAGCTGGGCCTTGCGGCGGTAGACGCGGTTGGTATAGACGCTGCTGCGCTGCACGCCGTCGCTGCCCACGCTCATGGCTTCATAGGTGATGCGCAGGTCGGCTTCAGGCGTGGCCTGCACGGCGGCCGTGGTGCGCGCCACGGAATCCGCAGGGACTGCGGCCGTGGGTGCGGGTGCCGGCTTGGGCGGCTCGGCGGCCCATGCTGCGGAGACGGAACAGGCCAGCAGCACGGCCGCGTAAATGGGGCGCGCCGCGCGCGGCGCCGGAAGGGAGAGCGTCATGGAATCCAGCCAATGCGAAAAAACCGGGGCCGGGCACACGCATGCGCCACGGCTCCGGCCAGGGGTTGGCAAGCAGCCAACGAAGGAGGAAACAATTACAGGCCAGCGGCTTCGCGGACCTTGGAGAACACCTTGGTGTTGTCCATCGTGCCCTTGAAGATCCTGGCGCCCGCGCCGCCGGCGAACAGCATCACGTCGCCGCCGCCATGGGTCTCGGAGCCCGGCGTGCCCAGGTTCAGGCCCACCTCCTGCAGATAGTTGTCGTCCGTGGTGTCCACGCCGCTGAGGTCCTGGCGCTCCGCGCCGCGCGTGGGCGCAATCCAGGGCTTGTTGCCATCTTCGGCATTGACTTGGCTGGAGGCCGTGGCGTTGGGACGTCCGCCATTGCCGAAGGCCAGCGTGGTGTAGGGCTTGCCGTCCTGGGCCTTGGCCATCTGGCCGCTCTGGTAGTCCTGCACCTTGCCCAGGATGGGGTTGCCGATCCTGGAGTAGCCGTTGAACACCATGTTGTGGTCGTGATCGGCGGTGACGACGATCAGCGTGTTCTTCAGGCCCGGATCCTTCTTTTCCATGTAGGCCATGGCGGTCTCGATGGCGCGGTCGAAGGCCAGCGTGTCTTCCAGCGCGCGCTTGGCATTGGTGCCGTGCAGTGCGTGGTCGATGCGGCCGCCTTCCACCATCAGGAAGAAGCCCTTGTCATTGCGGCTGAGCACGTCCAGCGCCTTGCCGGTCATGTCGGACAGGCTGGGCTCGTCCAGCCTTTGCTTGACGCGGTCCAGCTCGTAGGCCATTTCGCTTTGCGTGAACAGGCCCAGCAGCTTGGGCGCCTTGGTCGCGTCCAGGGCCGCCAGCTCGCTGCCCTTGGCGACATAGGCGTAGCCCTTGGCCTTCATCATGTCCACGAGGTTGGCCGTGTCCGTGCGCTTGCTGCTGGGGTTGACCGACTTGGGCAGGTAGTTGCGCTGGCCGCCACCCATGAGCACGTCGATGCCGTCGCCCAGCCTGGCGTTGTAGTTGGCATGGCCGGGCACGGACTGCTCGGCAATGCTGTTGTAGCCATTGCGGTTGCAGATATGGGCATAGGTGGCCGCAGGCGTCGCATGGCCCACGCGCGTGGTGGAGATGGCGCCCACGGCGCGACCCTTGGCCTTGGACAGCTCCAGCAGGGTCTGCGCGGGCTGGCCGTTGCCGGCCGGGCAGGTGGTGTCCTCGCCGTTGATGTACTGCTGGCCGTTGGCCGCGTAGGCCATGGTCTCGGCCGACATGGAGATGACTTCGTTGTTCATCTTCACGCCGGTCATGTAGGCGGCCATCGAGGGCGCGCTGTCCGTGGTCTGGCCATCGCGCGAGAAGGTCTTGATGCGGCTGGCGTAGGGCAGGGACTGCATGGTCAGCGTGGCGCGTTCGCTGCTGGCCAGGGAGCCGGCCTTTTCGGCCAGCTGCTTTTCACCCTTGTAGATGCGCGCGGCGGTCACGGTGACCGGGCCCATGCCGTCGCCGAGGAAGAAGATGACGTTCTTGGCCTCGCCAGCCGCATGGGCTGCAGGCGCCAGCAGCGCCAGCGCGCCGGCCGCCGCCAGGGCGAGGGAGGTCTTTTGGAGGATCGGATGCATGTGGAATTCCTTGAGTGCCTTGAATGCAGCGTGCGGCATCACAAGCCGATGCTCTTCTTGATCAGGTTGAACACGGCCGTGTTGTCGATCACGCCCGAGAACGTATCGGCACCCATGCCTTGAGCCCCCAGGAACACGTCGCCGCCGCCGTGGGTTTCGGAGGCCAGGGGCACCACGGCCTCCTGCAGGTAGTCAGGGCTCTCCAGCGAAGCCGCGTCGATGGGTCCGCGCGTGGCCAGGCGCTTGGGACCGTTGCCGAAGCCCAGGATGGTGTAGGGATTGCCGTCCACATCGGTGGAGGCCTTGCCGTCCACGTAGTTCTTGACCAGGCCCAGCACGCCGGGCTTGCCGGCCTCGGTCTTGCCGGTGCGCGCGGCATAGCCGTTCAGGTGCAGCGTGTGGTCATGGTCGGCTGTGACGACGATCAGCGTGTTCTTCAGGCCCGGATCGAGCTTGGCCATCTTGTCCAGCGCGGTCTGGATGGCGTTGTCGAAGGCCACGGTATCCTGCAGCGCGCGGCGCGCGTTGGTGGCGTGCAGCGCATGGTCGATGCGGCCGCCTTCCACCATCAGGAAGAAGCCCTTCTTCTTGGCCGACAGCGCGTCGATGGCCTTGCCCGTCATCTCGGCCAGGCTCGGTTCCTTGGTCGCGTCGCGGTCCAGGTCATAGGCCATGTGGTCCTTGGTGAACAGGCCGGCGATCTTGCTGCCGTCCACGGGCAGCTTGTCGAACTCGCTCTTGTTGGCGGCGTAGCTGTACTTTTGCGTCTTGAACTCGGCGATCAGGTTGCGGCTGTCGTTGCGGCGGCCGCCGTCGGCCTTGGGCGTGAAGTAGTACGAGCCACCACCCAGGATCACGTCCACGCCGTCGCCGAGCTTGCTGTTGTAGCCGGATCCGCCGGGCACCAGGGCCGCGGCAATGGTGTTTTCCGCATCGCGGTGGCAGACGTGCGAATAGGTGGTTGCCGGCGTGGCATGCGTGATGCGCGCGGTGGAGACCACGCCTGTGCCGTAGCCGGCGGACTTCATCTGCTCGAGCAGCGTGGGAACGGCCTGGCCGTTGCCGCTGGGGCAGGTGCTGTCGTAGTTGGTGTGATAGGCCTTGCCGCTGGCATCCGTGGCCTTGGTGTCGGGCGTCATGGAGATGACTTCGTTGTTCATCTTCACGCCGGTCATGTAGGCGGCCATCGAGGGTGCGCTGTCCGTCACCTGGGCGTCGTTCGAGAAGGTGTGGACGAAGGCCGTCTCGGGCAGCTTGTCCATGGTCAGCTCACCGTCTTCGCCCACGCTGTAGATGCGCGCGGCGGTCATGGTGGTGATGCCCATGCCATCACCCAGGAAGAACAGCACGTTCTTGGTCGGGGTGGCAGCGGACGATCCATCGCTGCCGCCACAGGCGCTCAACAGCAGCGACGCACCGGCCAGCGCGCTGCACAACATCTTCAGTTTCATGCGGATATCCCTCTGTAGGCAGGGGACCCCGCGGCAAGGCCGCGCCCTCCCCCTGTTGATTGATTTGTGCACTGTAAGAACAGCCCGTGACGAGCCAGTGACAGTCAGCCCAGGCCGGCAGGCGTATCGTTGCAGGCAAGGCGCTGAGGGCCGGATAGCATTGCGGCCAAACCAGCGACGGAACAAGGAACCCCATGAACCAGACAGCCCAAGACCCGAACGCCTCGCAGGCCCCGGAAGCGCCGCCCAGGCCGGTGCTCGACTACCCGTTCGAGGCGCCGCCGCAGCGCGGGCAGACGCTGGAGGTGGCGCCCGGCGTGCTCTGGCTGCGCATGCCCCTGCCCTATGCGCTGGACCACATCAATCTCTGGGCCATCGATGACGGCCAGGGCTGGGCCATCGTCGATACGGGTGCGCGCACCGACGAAGGCGTGGCCACCTGGCGCGCGCTGTTCTCCCAATCCACCGATGGCCGCTCGCTGACGCGCGTCTTCGTCACCCACATGCACCCCGACCATGTGGGCCTGGCCGGATGGCTGACGCGCAAGTTCCATGTGCCCCTGTACATGACGCGCCTGGAGTACCTCAACTGCCGCGTCGTGGTCTCGGACTGCAGCCGCGAGGCCCCGCCCGACGCCATCGCCTTCTACCGCCGCGCAGGCTGGAGCGACAGCGCACTGGAGTCCTACCGCGCCCGCTTCGGCAACTTCGGCAAGCACATCCATGCCCTGCCCGACAGCTACCGCCGCCTGCACGATGGAGAGGAACTGCGCATAGGAAAACACCTGTGGCGCGTGGTGGTCGGCAGCGGCCACTCGCCCGAGCACGCCAGCCTGTACTGCCCCGATCTCAAGCTGCTGATCTCGGGCGACCAGGTGCTGCCGCGCATCTCGTCCAACGTCTCGGTCCACCCCATGGAACCCGACGCCAACCCCATGGCCGACTGGATGGAGTCTCTGGAAAAGGTCAGGCGCGAAGTGCCCGACGATGTGCTCGTCCTGCCCGCGCACGGCGATTGCTTTCGCGGCCTGCATGCGCGCATCGATTCGCTGGTGGCAGGCCAGGAGCGTGCCAGCGACCGGCTGCTGGCCGCCCTGGCCGAGCCGCGTCGCGCTGTCGATGTCTTCGGCGCCCTCTTCTCACGCCCGATCAGCGAATCCAGCCCCGCCCTGCTGGGCATGGCCACGGGCGAAAGCCTGGCCTGCCTGAATCATTTGATGCAAGCGGGGCAGGTGCAGCGCAGCATCGATGCCGATGGCATCGCCTGGTACCGCGCCGTGGCGGGGGCCTGAGACTGCAGCGGCAGCCGGCTCAGGCTGCCTGCAGCAGCGGATAGCGCTGTGCCATCGCATCCTGCAGGCCGAACTCCGCCAGGATGGCGCGCATGCGCTCGACCGCACTGCGCTTTTTCTGCCCCGTGTAACGCGCAATGATCAGCTCGTTCTTCATGCTGTGCTCCCAGCCGACCAGCTCGGTCACGGTGACCTGGTAGCCGCAGGCCTCCAGGTACAGGCAGCGCAGCACGTTGGTGAGCTGGCTGCCCATTTCGCGGGTGTGTATGGGATGGCGCCACAGTTCGGCCAGCGGCGTGCGCGTCAGGCTCAGCGCCTTGGTCTGGCGCAGGCAGGCTGCGACCTCGGCCTGGCAGCAGGGCACCAGCACCATGGCCTTGGCCTTCTTCTCCAGGCCGAAGGCGATGGCATCGTCGGTGGCGGTGTCGCAGGCGTGCAGGGCCGTGACCACGTCGAATTGCGCAGGCATGAAGTCGGCATGCGTGGATTCGGCCACCGACATGTTGAGGAAGCCCATGCGGTCGAAGCCCAGCTCGGCGGCCAGCTTCTGCGAAGCCTCCACCAGCGGCGCGCGCGTTTCTATGCCGTAGATATGGCCGCGCCCCAGCGGCTTGAAATACAGGTCGTAGAGGATGAATCCCAGGTAGGACTTGCCGGCGCCGTGGTCGGCCAGGGTGACCGCATGGCCGTCGGCCGACAGTTCTTCGAGGATGGGCGCGATGAACTGGTAGAGGTGGTAGACCTGCTTGAGCTTGCGGCGCGAATCCTGGTTGATCTTGCCTTCGCGCGTGAGGATGTGCAGTGCCTTGAGCAGTTCAATGGACTGGCCGGGCTTGAGGCCCAGCTGCGCGGTCACATCCTGCTCGGGCTTGGCGGCAGGCTTGCCCTGGCGCGCCTTCATTCGGCAGCGTCCGGCTTGGCTGCGTGCGCCATAGGGCAGCGCGCGCCCACACCCAGGTCCAGCCAGCCTTCGATGCCGATCTTCTCCAGCGTCTCCATGTTGCGCTCGTAGATGGATTCGGCTTCGGGGAACACCTCGACCGCCTTGTCTATGCTGTCCTCGCGCAGCAGGTGCAGCGTGGGATAGGGAGAGCGGTTGGTGCAGTTGGTGACGTCGTCGGCTTCGGTGCCCTCGAACTGGAACTGCGGGTGGAACGAGGCCACCTGCAGGATGCCGCCCAGGTCCAGCTCCTCGACCATGGCGTCGGCCACTTCGAGAAAGTCGTTGAAGTCCAGGAAGTCCTGCAATGCGTGCGGCAGGATCAGCAGCGTGGTGTCGCGCTTGTCCGGGGAGGCCTCGGCCAGGGCTTCCAGCTCGCGGTGCAGGTCTGCCGCCACGCCTTCGGCGTCGGTGGCCTGGCTGACCGTGTAGTGGATCTGGCCCTTGATGTGCACGCCCTTGGCGAAGGGGCACAGGTTCAGGCCGATCACGGCCTTTTCGAGCCAGTGCACCGTATCCTCGATCACGGTGACAGGCGGAAACTCGGCCGCGCGAATCTCGTGGTTGGTATCGGTCATGGCTGTGCCCTTCAAAAATGCGAACGGGGGCACTGCGCCCCCAGACATTGCGAAACCGTCCAGGAACCCTTCCCTGCCCTGTCACGCAGGGTCCGCATTCTAGCCGCGCCGCCCCGGCGACGCCGTTGCTCGGATTTCTCAGCCCAGCAGGCGCAGGCCTGTCAGCAGCTCATGCTCGCGGGCCGCGTAGCGGTCCGTCATCCCGGCGATGAAGTCGGCCACCACCCGCGCACGCGCCGATACGTCCTCGGCCAGCATGGCCCGCTGCACGAAGCGCGGCTTCATGCGATCGGGCTCGACCATGTAGGCCGCAAACAGCTCGGCCACCACCTGCTGCGCGCCTTCCATGGTCTTCACCACCTGCTCATGGCGGTAGAGATTGCGGAACAGGAACTGCTTGAGCTGCTGCGACTGCTGCCTCATGGTATCGCTGAAGCCCACCAGAGGGCCAGGCTGGGCGCGCACCTCGTCCACCGAACAGGGCCGCACCTGTGCAATGCGCTGCTGCGTGGCGGCGATCACGTCATAGACCTGATCGCTGAGCATGCGGCGGATGCTTTCGTACAGCAGGCGCCGCTCGGCCAGGGGCATGCCCAGTTGAGGATGCTCGGCCAGTGTTGCGTCGTGATAGCGCGCGAACAGGGGAACAGCCTCGCACAGCTGGGGCATGGTGATCAGGCCGGAGCGCACGCCATCGTCCACGTCATGGGCGTTGTAGGCAATGGCATCGGCCAAGTTGCACAGTTGGGCCTCCAGCGAAGGCTGCCGGCCCAGCAGAAAACGCTGCGCCACCCCGCCGGGCTCGCGCGCCTCCAGGTGCTCGGCATTGGTGCGCGAGCAATGCTTGAGAACGCCCTCGCGCGTCTCGAAGCTCAGGTTCAGGCCGTCAAAGGCTGGATAGCGCTCTTCCAGCCGGTCCACCACGCGCAGGCTTTGCAGGTTGTGCTCGAAGCCGCCATGCGGCTTCATGCAGGCATTGAGCGCATCCTGGCCCGCATGGCCGAAGGGGGTGTGGCCCAGGTCGTGGGCCAGACAGATGGCCTCGACCAGATCTTCGTCCAGTTGCAGCGACCGGGCCACCGAGCGGCCCAGCTGGGCCACTTCCAGCGAGTGCGTCAGGCGGGTGCGGAACAGGTCGCCCTCATGGTTGACGAAGACCTGAGTCTTGTAGACCAGGCGCCGGAAGGCCGAGGAATGGACGATGCGGTCCCGGTCGCGCTGGAAGTCGCTGCGCGTGGGCGCAGGCGCCTCCGGGAAACGCCGCCCCCGGCTGAACGCCGGGTTGCAGGCATAGGGGGCCAGGGCCTGTTTCTGCATTCGATCGCCTCATCATGCTGACAAGGGCACTCTAGCAGTTCCGGCTTGCCCCCCAGCGCCGCGCGTCAGGCGCAGCAGGCGTCTATGACTTCGCGCACCAAGGCATCGGGCGCCGAGCGCATGACGGCCTTTCCCGGCCCGTCAATGAGAACGAAGCGGATCTCGCCCGCCTCGGACTTCTTGTCCACGCGCATCAGCTCCAGATAGCGGCCAGCGTTGTCACGCGCATCCAGCACGGCGCCGCGCACCGGCAGGCCCGCACGTTCGATCAGCACGCGCAGCCTTTGCACAAAGGCGGCATCCACCAGGCCAAGGCGCTGCGACAGCTCGGCCGCCATGACCATGCCGGCGCCCACGCCTTCGCCGTGCAGCCAGTTGCCGTAGCCCATGCCGGCTTCGATCGCATGCCCGAAGGTGTGGCCGAAATTGAGAATGGCGCGCAATCCGGCCTCTTTCTCGTCCTGCCCCACCACCCAGGCCTTGATCTCCACGCTGCGCTTGATCGCGTGCGCCAGTGCAGTGCGGTCGCGGGCAAGCAAGGCATCCATGTTCTCTTCCAGCCAGGCCAGGAAGTCCATGTCGGCGATCGGCCCGTACTTGATGACCTCGGCCAGGCCGGCGCTCAGCTCACGCACGGGCAGCGTGTCCAGCGAGGCCAGATCGCAAACCACCAGCTGCGGCTGGTAGAAGGCGCCGATCATGTTCTTGCCCAGCGGATGGTTGATGGCGGTCTTGCCGCCCACCGACGAGTCCACCTGCGACAACAGCGTGGTGGGCACTTGCACGAAGGGCACGCCGCGCATGTAGCTGGCGGCAGCAAAGCCCGTCATGTCGCCAATGACGCCGCCGCCCAGCGCGAACAGCACGGTCTTGCGGTCGCAACCACCGGACAGCAGGTCATCGAAGATCAGATTCAGCGTCTGCCAGTCCTTGTGGGCCTCGCCATCGGGCAGCACCACGGTCCGCACGCTGCGGTAGCGCTGCTCCAGCACGCGGCGCAGTGCGGGCTCATAGAGCGGTGCGACCACATCGTTGCTGACGATGACGGCCTGTGCCGCAGAAGGCAGCGCGGCATAGGTGGCTGCCTGGTCCAGCAGGCCGGTGCCGATGGCAATCGGATAGGAGCGCTCACCCAGGTCAATGGTCACGACCTGGGCAGCAGGCGAGGAGGAGGCGTGGGGCAAGATGATGTCGCTCCAGGGGAGAAAGAATGAAAAGGTTTCCGCGACACGGCAGCGCGCCCGGCAACCGCCGATCTTAAAGAAAAAGGCCTCGGCAAGTGCCGAGGCCTTTGGTGTTCCAGCGGGCAGCGTTCAGGCCAGCTCCGCCTGCATGCGTATGCGCTGGGCGGCCTGCGCCACAGACAGGCCGGATGTCTGGATCACGAAGTGCGCCGTCTCCAGATACAGGGGCTCGCGCTGCAGCAGCAACTCGCGCAGGCGCAACGCCGGATCCTCCACCTGCAGCAAGGGCCGCGTCACATCGTTGCGCAGCCGCGCGGCGATGTCCTCTGGCGTGCAATCCAGGTAGAAGACCTGGGTGCGCTCATGCAGATGGCGGCGATTTTGCTCGCGCAGCACCACGCCGCCGCCCGTGGACAACAGCAGGCTGGATGTGGAGGCCGACAGCTCATCAATGACCTGCGACTCCATGTCGCGAAAAGCCTGCTCGCCCTCACGCTCGAAAAACTCCCGGATGCTGCAGCCCAGGCGCTGCTCGATCACATGATCCGCATCCACAAAACGCATCGACCACAGGCGCGCCAGCTGGCGCCCTATGGTCGATTTGCCGGAGCCGGGCAGGCCGATCAGGGCGATCGGCCTGTGCCCCGTTAAGGGGCTGTCGGAGTAGTGGGGGCTGTCGGAGTGGTGGCAGTCGTGCATGCCGGATAGTCCACGGGCAGGGTCAAGGTGCTCACATTATTATTGGATTTGAAGGTGAACTGCACCTGAGTCGAGCCCGCAGGAGCACCAGTCTTCGAAGTCACCTGGAAAGCAACTCCGCTGCGGCCAGAGACACGATCAAGCACCGGGGATCCGTTGAACACGGACACCGTCACATTGGTGTCCAGGGATTTGGCCTCGATGGTCGTCCCGGCCGGCGCAGGGAAGCCCCTAGGAGTTCCTAGTTCACCCGTCCAGATGGCGTTACAAGTGGCATCCAACTTGCTCACCGTCAATTTATTGACCAACGCACCGCTTTGGTACAGGCTCAGCCAACCCACCGAAGTAGCCTTCAGGAACAGGCTGTCGCTGATGACTTGGCCCGTGCCCAGCACAGTCGAAATGGCCACGTTGATCAGTTGACCGTCAGCAGGACGAGGATTCTGCACCTGGTAGTCCACCGTGCACAGTCCGTTGACTGTCTGGCAGCCGCCACGATTGGAGGAACCAACGCGGCCGAAGTCCACTGTTGCGACCACAGGTACACCATCGGATACCGGATTACCGTTACTGTCCACGATGCCAATACGCAGTGTGGATGTATCACCGGAAAGATCCAGGTCCAGGTTGAATTTGGAGGCAGAAAGATCGAAGCCGCGCTGCGTGGAAATACCGGTGGTCACGGTCAAAAGATCTGACTGCGATGTCACATTCCGACCATTCACCGTCGCCCTCACGACAACGGAAGTGGGTGCGCTTTTGGACGATACCGACGTGGTCACAATGCCATCATTGTTCGAACGAGCCTGGGCAATATTGACCTGGACACCTCCTGTGGCTTCCACGAAATCCACAACCACGTCTTTGATCGGGCTGCCGCTGGAATCAACCACCTTGAAACGAAGGATGGCGGTCTCAGAGCGCCCATTGCCACCCGATCCTTTGATAACAATGGATTTGTCAGACGGGACCACGTCCAGGAAATTGATGGCCTGGACCAAGGCCTGAGGATCGCCTGTGGGAGGTGCGCTCGTAATGGCCAGATTCTGACCGCCGGACACTTCCTTGGTTGCAATTGTGGCAGAGGCCTTGACGCGGGTCGCGCCAATCGAGGTTGCGGTGGCCGCTGAAATTTCCACTTCAGCCACACCCTTGCTGTCCGTCAGGGCAGTCCTGGATTCAGGACTGAATTTCAGCAGACTCCCACCATCTTCCGAAAACGTAACAATTTCATTGGCAACTGCAGCACCTTTGGCATCCAGCAGGGTCGCACGCGCCCTGGCGGTGCTCTCGGACGCGGTGATCGAAATGACACCCTGCGCGCTGGAGGACGCGCCAGTGATCACCTGAATCGTCATGGTTCCTGCCGGAGTCTCGGTTCCTCCTCCCGTGCCACCACCGGTGCCCGGATTTCCCCCTCCGCCGCCACATGCGACCAGCGTAAAGGCCGTCAAAGCGGCCAGCCACAACTTTTTCATCAGAAATCTCCCTAAATTTTCACTCAGCGTTTTGCAGCGCTATCAGAAATCATTTTTGGTGTAATGAATACCAGCATTTCTCTCTTGGAAGAGGCCCTGGAGCGGCTCTTGAAAAGATTACCCAGAACAGGCACATCACCCAACAAAGGAATCTTGTTTTCCTGATTGGTTTCTTCCAACTCAAAAATACCGCCAATCACCACAGTGCCACCGTTTTGCACCAGGATCTGCGTCTTGATATGCTTGGTATCAATAGCAACCCCCTGGGTCGTTGTTTCACCGCGAGAATCCTTGTTGATATCCAGATCCAGGATGATATCGCCTTCAGGAGTTATTTGCGGCGTAACTTCCAGTTTCAACACCGCCTTCTTGAAGGCTATGGTGGTCGCTCCGTTGGGTGCAGTGACTGAATATGGGTACTCAGTACCCTGCTCGATCAGCGCCTTGGTCTGGTCAGCGGTCATGAGACGAGGGCTTGAAATGATCTTGCCTTGTCCATCGGCCTCCATTGCCGAAAGCTCCAGCGTAAGGAAGCGATTGGCTGCAGCATTGAAGATGGACATGGCAAACGTGCCAGACCCTGCAACACCTGCCACAGAGGCAGGAAGATTCACGAAGCTGCCCGAAGTGTTGACCGTGCCTCCAGCACCGGCGGAAGCATTTGCGTTATCGAACCCCGTACCGAAGACAACACGATTGTCACCGCCGATGCTGTAGCCACCATCACCACCACGCTGGGCACGCAAGTCCCCGCCGCCGAGGCGTACCCCCAGGGCACGACCGAACGTGTCACGGGCTTCCACAATACGCGCTTCAATGAGCACTTGCCGCACTGGCACATCCAGCGTGGCCAGCAATGCCTTCATCGCCTCAAGCTTGGCGGGAGTGTCCGTCACAAAGAGCTGGTTGGTTCGAGGCTCGGAGATTGCGGACCCGCGCTCGGACAGAAATCTCGTCGCAGTTCCGCCAGCCCCGGCAGAGCTGGTGTTCGTCGTAATTTGCAACAGGATATCGGCCGCCTTCGCATAGTTCAGCTGAAAGCCCTGGGTGCGCAGCGGCTCCAGTTTCTGGATTTCCATGGCGGCTTCATAGTCACGCTTGGTGCGCGCATCGATCTCATCCTTGGGCGCAATCCAGAGCACCGAGCCCGACTTGCGCATGCCCAGGCCCTTGGCATCCATGATGATCTGCAGCGCCTGGTCCCAGGGAACATCCTTCAGACGCAGAGTCAGCGCCCCGGAAACCGTGTCCGAGGTCACGATGTTGAAGTTCGTGAAGTCGGCAATCACCTGCAGCAGGGACCGCACTTCGATGTTCTGGAAATTCAGGGACAGCTTTTCACCGCTGTAGCCGGGGCCCTGCGTGAGCTTGCTCACATCCACCTTTTTCTGGCGGACCTCGATCACAAACTGGCTGTCGCTTTGGTAGGCGCTGTGCTCCCAGTCGCCGACGGGAGCGATACGCATGCGCACCGATTCCCCCTGCTGCACCGAGGAGATTGTCTGCACCGGTGTTCCGAAATCCGCAACATCCAGCTTGCGGCGCAAGCCTTCAGGCAGGGAGGAACGCAGAAAATCGACGACCAGTTCCTTGCCTTCGCGGCGCAGGTCCACGCCGACCTGGCTATTGCTCAATCCCACGACGATGCGGCCCGAGCCATCGCTGCCGCGACGGAAATCAACATCCCGAATGGGTTGGACATCGCTACCGACGGCTGTCTTGGCTTCAAACACACCCTGCTGCGCAGAAGGCTTCACCGCAGCAGACGCGGCCACAGGATCCAGCAGGATCAGCAACGCCTTGCCTTGGCGTTCAGTGCGGTAGGAAGTCGCCGATTTCAAATTCAGCACCAGCCGGGAACGGCCAGAGGCTTCCACGATATTGATGGAACGCAGGTTGCCCTGGTTGAGCTCGACCATCGATTTGCCCGTCGCATTGGTTGCGCCAGGAAAATCCAGTGCGATCCGCGCAGGCGACTGGATCGCAAATCCGGTCGGGTCCGCAGCCAGCGCTTCGGAAAGCTCGATGCGCACCACCTCAGTGCCCCCCTGGATGGAACCGGAGACCGACTCTATCGCGGACTGCGCCCATGCAAAGGAGCCCAGCAACCAACCGCCCAAGGCGATTCCCCAGCGAGCTTTGTGAGACATGCTGCGATGTGTGCCCATCATTTCCTTCCCTCCTGCAACTCCAGTGTGCTATTTCTTTCTATCCAGTCGCCGCTGCCATCCTGGACGATTTCGCGCAACTGGATGGAAGTCTCCGTGATCCGGGTGATCTTTCCGTAGTTCTGGCCCAGGTAATTTCCTGCACGGACCTGATACAGCAATGTTCCGACTCTGATCAAGGCCGTGGGCACACCCTTCTTGTCCAGGCTGCCCACCATGGTCATTGCATCCAGGGGCTCTGCTTCCAGTGGCTCCTTGCGGCGGTTGAGTTCTGCAGCCATCAAGCTGGTATTCGCGTTGGACTGCACGGACTCTCTGCGCAACACCTGCATCAGCTTCAAAGGGTTGAAGGGATCCATCCCCTCCGAACCCAGGTAGGCCTGAGGCGTGAATAACTTCGGCTCTTCCAATGGTTTGACGCGAGGCTTTGCATTGGCACGCTCCTGCGCCATCCAGGTCTGCAATTCCTCATGCTCGGATGAAGTGCACGCCACCAGCGACAGACAGGCGGCCAGCACAAGCCAGCCGCGAAAACGCATTTGCCTCATTTCTTGCCCTTCCCGGCGGCCGCACGTTGCGCCTGCACTTCCTCGGCATCCAGGTAGCGGAAGGTTCGCGCCGTCGCCTCCATGCTCAAGACCTCGCTGCCCTCCTTGCCCACAGGGACAATCGACAAGTTGTTCAAGGTCACGATGCGCGACAGGTAGGCCACGTCGGAAGCGAATGAGCCGATGTCATGAAATCGCCCTGTGACCTTCAAAGCAATGGGCAGCTCGGCGTAGTACTCCTTGACCACCATCGCCCCGGGGCGGAACGTTTCAAACTGCAGGCTGCGCCCCAGTCCGGCCTGGTTGATGTCCGAGAGCAGCGCAGCCATTTCCGCCTTGCTGGGCAACTGCTTTTCCAGCTGTGTCACATATTGCTGCACCTGTTCACGCTGCTTCTTCAGGCCATCCAGGCTGACCGCCTTGGACAGCTTCTGGCTGAAGTCCTGCCGCAGCGTGACTTCGGTGTTGCGCTCCTGCTCCAGCGTGTCCTCATAGTCCTTGATCAGTACGTACCAGAGCAAGGCGGCGACGCCCAACGCAATGGCAACGCACAACAGAAAACGCGGCAGCAAGGGCCACCGCGAAGGATCATTGGGATCAAGACCACGGAATTGGCGCTGGATGTTCTCCTGCAGTGCGGAGAAGTCGATGTCGTTCTTTTTCTTCTTGGCCATCACTGGGACTTTCCTGGGTTGGCCGCCGTCGGAAGGCCTTTCTCCGCAACGCTGGCGCGCGTGAGCTGGAAGCGCAGATTGAACGCTGCAGCACGGCGCTGGTCCTTGGGCGTGACGTTGACCGTCCTGGCCACGATCTCCACCAGTTCCGGCTTGGAGATCCAGGGCGTTCCCTCGGACAGATTGCGCAGCATCTCGGACACCCGCTCATTGGACTGTGCCGTGCCCAGCATGGTCACGGCCAGACCTTCCTGCCTGATGCTGGTGATGTAGACGCCATCGGGCAGTTGGGCCACCAGCTCGTTGAGCATGTGCACCGGCAGATTGCGATCGGACTGCAGGTCTTCCACGGCCTTTTGCCGGGCGCGCAGGGCCGTGATTTCATCCTCCAGCCCGGCGATTTCCTTGATCTGGGACTCCAGCACCGTGATCTCGGCGCGCAGCATGCTGTTCTTTGCCTGCTGGGCTTCGATCATCATCTGGTACCACCAGTAGACAGCACCAATGATCAAAACCCCTATCAGGGCCGAAAGAACCATGGTGGCCTGGAATGCTTCCTTGCGTCGCTTGCGTGTGGCTTCTCTGTGAGGAAGCAGATTGATCAGGATCACGACACAAACCTCCGCATGGCCAGACCGCAGGCGGTCAGATAGGCGGGGGCCTCGCGCGACATGCGCTTGAGGCGCACGCCGCTGCCGACTTCCATGCCATCGAAGGGATTGGCAAGGCTGCAGGCGAATCCGGTCTGCTGCGTGATGGCCTCGGACAGGCCGGAAAGCGGTGCCGAGCCGCCAGCCAGCAGGATGTGGTCTATGCGGTTGTGGGGCGTGCTGGTGAAAAAGAACTGCAGTGCACGCGACACTTCCTGCGTCATGCTCTGCACGAAGGGCTTGAGCACGGCGGAGGCGTAGTCCTCCGGCAGTTCGCCGTTGCGCTTCTTGGACTCGGCCTCTTCGAGGGAGAAACCATATTGGCGCGCGATCAGCTGCGTCAGCTGGGCGCCGCCAAAGGCCTGGTCACGGTCGTACAGCACCTCGTCGTCACGCAGGATCTGCATGCTGGTCGTCATGGCGCCTACCTCGAACAGCGCCACCAAAGCGTTGTTGCCCTGATTGGGCAGGCGCTCGATCAACCGTCCGGCGGCCATGCGGGAGGCATGGGGCTCGATGTCGATGACCATCGGTTTGAGGCCGGCCGCCTCGGCCAGGCCCTGGCGGTCCTGCACCTTCTCGCGGCGGGAGGCGGCAATGAGCACATCCACGTCGCCAGGCGAATTCGATGACGGGCCTATGACACAGAAGTCCAGACTCACTTCGTCGAGCGAAAAAGGAATGTACTGATTGGCCTCGGATTCGACCTGGACCTCCAGTTCCTGCTCGCTCATGCCGTCGGGCAGCGAAATCTTCTTGGTGATCACGGCCGAAGCCGGCAATGCCATGGCCACGTTCTTGGTCCGCGTGCCGCTTTTTTTGACCAGCCGCCGTACAGCCTCTGCCACTTCGTCGAACTTTTCGATGTTGCCATCCGTGATCCATCCCCGCTCCAGCGGCTCGATGGCACAGCGCTCCAGCAACAGTTCGCCCGACCTGGCACGAGACAGCTCAACGAGCTTGGCGCTCGAAGAACTGATGTCGATGCCTAGCAAAGGTGCGGGCTGGCGACTGAATAAGGATCCCATAGCAATCAACTTGCCCTCCCTCTTCTTGTGTATGTAAAGAACGCAACAAACCTTCACATATAGGTTGAATGCTATCAGCAAGACTGCGCGCAACTCACCATGCCTGCCGGAGCACGGTTGACGGTAGTGGCCAAAAACAGACATTGTTGCGGGCCATCAAATGCGACAGGAATGCACCCCTGCTTGCATGTCGGCCTGTACGCCTGGCTTAGGATGCGAGGCATGCGGCCATGCTGGCAACCGTGTGCAGCCGCCTCCTACCGACCCCCTGGGGAACGCATTTTTATAATGCGGCACTCCTCAGCACTCCCTGCGACATGCCGTCCTCAGACTCCCGAGAACCCCAGGCTGGAAAGCCTCGCTCCGCTCCGTCCAAGTCCATGCATTGGTTTCCCAAGGCCTTGCTATGGCTGGCGGGCATCGCCGTCGCCGGCGCGCTGGCCCTGATGCTGACGGTGGCCGTGGCCCTGGCCATGGCCTACCCCAACCTGCCCGACGTGTCCGAGCTGGCCGACTACCGGCCCAAGCTGCCGCTGCGCGTGTACTCCAGCGAAGGCGCCCTGCTGGGCGAGTTCGGCGAGGAGCGGCGCACGCTGACGCCCATCCAGGACATCCCCAAAGTGATGACCGACGCGGTGCTGGCCATTGAAGACACCCGCTTTTTCGAGCACGGTGGCGTCGACTACAAGGGCATGGCCCGCGCCGCGCTGGCCAATCTGGGCCGCGTGAAAAGCCAGGGCGCATCGACCATCACCATGCAGGTGGCACGCAATGTCTATCTGTCTTCCGAGAAAACTTTTACACGCAAAATTTACGAAGTCTTACTGACTTTCAAGCTAGAGCATCTGCTGAGCAAAAACCAGATTCTCGAGATCTACATGAACCAGATTTATCTGGGAAATCGGGCCTATGGCTTTGCCGCCGCCTGTGAAGCCTATTTCGGCAAACCGCTCAAGGACATCACCGTCGCCGAAGCGGCCATGCTGGCCGGCCTGCCCAAGGCGCCCTCGGCCTACAACCCGATCAGCAACCCCAAGCGCGCCCGCTCGCGCCAGCTCTACATCATCGAGCGCATGGAGGAAAACGGCTTCATCACGGCGGCCCAGGCCACTGAAGCCAAGGCCGAGCCGCTGAAGATCCGCACAGGCTCCTTCAACACCCGGGTGCATGCCGAGTACGTGGCCGAAATGGCGCGCCAGCTGATCTTTGCCCAGTACGGCAACGAGGCCTACACGCGCGGCCTGAACGTCTACACCACCATCAATGCCGGCGAACAGGAAGCCGCCTACGCCGCGCTGCGCCGCGGCATCATGGACTACGAGCGCCGCCAGAAGTACCGCGGCCCCGAGAAGTTCGTGGCCCTGCCCGCCGACGCCGAGGACCGTGAAGACGCCATTGACGACACCCTGGCCAACCACCCCGACAACGGAGACGTGCTCGCCGCCGTGGTGCTGGATGCCAACCCGCGCAAGATCCTGGCGGCCCGTGCCGACGGCGAGCAGATCGAGATCACGGGCGAAGGCCTCAAGCCTGCCGAATCGGGCCTGAACCCCAAGGCACCGCCCAACATCAAGATACGTCCCGGCGCCGTGATCCGCGTGGTCAAGACGCCCAAGAACACCTGGGAAATCACGCAGCTGCCCGAGGTGGAAGGCGCCTTCGTGGCCCTGGTTCCCCAGACGGGCGCCTTGCGCGCCCTGATCGGCGGCTTCGACTTCCAGAAGAACAAGTTCAATCATGTGACCCAGGCTTGGCGCCAGCCCGGCTCGGCCTTCAAGCCCTTCATCTACTCCGCGGCGCTGGAAAAGGGCTTCTCGCCCTCCACCATGATCAATGACGCGCCGCTGTTCTTCAGTGCGGGCGTGACGGGCGGGCAGCCCTGGGAGCCCAAGAACTACGACAGCCGCTACGACGGGCCGATGACCATGCGCACGGGCCTGAACAAGTCCAAGAACATGATCTCCATCCGGCTGCTGCAGGCCGTGGGACCCAAGCAGGGCCAGGAGTGGGTCACGCGCTTCGGCTTTGATGCCGCCAAGCACCCGGCCTACCTGACCATGGCTTTGGGCGCAGGTGCCGTCACGCCGCTGCAGCTGGCGGCCGGCTACTCCGTGTTCGCCAACGGCGGCCACCGCGTCAATCCCTGGCTGATTTCCCGCGTCACCGATCACAAGGGCCGCATCCTGTCCGAATTCACACCGCCCCCGGTGCAGGAACTGCCCCAGGCCATCGACGCGCGCAACGCCTTCATCATGGACAGCCTGCTGCAGGACGTGGCGCGCGTGGGCACGGCAGCGCGCGCGCAGTCCACGCTCAAGCGCCCCGACCTGTATGGCAAGACCGGCACGACCAACGATTCGGTGGATGCCTGGTTTGCGGGCTTCCAGCCCACGCTGACCGCCGTATCCTGGATCGGCTACGACACGCCGCGCAACCTGGGCAGCCGCGAGACCGGCGGCGGCCTGAGCCTGCCGATCTGGATCAGCTTCATGCAGCACGCGCTCAAGGGCGTTCCCGTGGCCGAGATGCCCGTGCCGCCCGGCGTCGTGAACATGGGCGGCGAGTGGTACTACGAGGAAAACGCGCGCAACGGCGGCGTCAGCAGCCTGGGCATGGACAGTGCATCCACGGGCAGCGCCGCAGGCGCCACGCCCCCGCCCGCCACCGAGGAGCGCAACCGCATCCTCGACCTGTTCCGCAACTGAGGCGGTCGACCACGCAAGAAAGCCCGGCCATGCCGGGCTTTTCTTTTGGAGCCAGCCGAAAGCCGGGGTCTCAGCGCGCCGAGAACTGCAGCGCCAGGCCCGATTGCTCGGTGGCGTAGCGGCTCAGGTTGGCGAAGAACTCGCCCGCGCCCTTGGTATCGAGCCAGGCGCCCTGCGACGCGTCGTAGCGGTAGTGGAAGCCGCCGGCCTTGGCGGCCAGCCAGATCTCGTGCAGCGGCTTTTGCTGGTTGATCACGATCTGGCTGCGGTTGGCAAAGACCAGGGTCACCATGCCTCCCACGCGCTGGGCATCGAGGTCGGCATCGGTTTCATCGTTGATGCGATCGCAGTCTTGCTCCACCGCCAGCAGCAGTCGTTCGGCAAGGTCCAGAAATTCTTGGTCGGTCATTACAATTCGCTTATGTTGAAAGCCTCGCAAATTCTAGTCAGGTGCATTGCCCTTGGGGCCTGTGCGGCGTCCCTTGCGGCCTGTGGGCAGAAGGGGCCTCTGTTCCTGCCCAGCTCGCCAGCCGCCAGCCACCGCGCCACGCTGCCGCAGACCCTGGGCATCTCCAGCCCGGCCGAGCGGGCAACGCCCGCACCGGCGCCCACCACCTTGCCGACCGGCCCCTCCAATGCAGCCGTCGAGGAAAGCTCCACGCCCACGGGCGCCTCGGACTCCCGCAGGCCACAGGCCGACTGACGCGGCAGCCGCACTGCGGCTTGATGCACGTCAACCCCGCTGCATGGCATGGCGCATAGAGTGACCGCATCTTGTCCCTCGACAACCCGCCATGCCCGTAGAGCTTTACCGAGACAAAAACCACGCCTGCCTGATGTTCACCGACCTCATCGAGGAAGATGGACAGGCCATCCAGGCCAACCAGTTCCTCATCGTCGATGACGACACGGGCGCCATCATCGATCCGGGCGGCAATCTCGCGTTCAACGAGCTGTTCATGGGCATGTCTCGGCATTTCGCGCCGCACAAGCTTTCCTATCTGATTGCCTCCCACGCCGATCCCGACATCATTGCCTCGCTGGATCGCTGGATGACCAGCACCAAGGCCCAGTTGGTGATCTCGCGCATCTGGGAGCGCTTTGCGCCCCACTTCACCAAGGTCGGCAAGACCGAGAACCGCGTGATCGGCGTGCCGGACGCCGGCGGCCGGCTGCCGCTGGGCCGCCATGAGCTGCACCTGCTGCCCGCCCACTTCCTGCATGCCGAGGGCAACTTCCACTTCTACGATCCCGTCAGCCGCATCCTGTTTACGGGCGACCTGGGCGTGTCCCTGATGAACGGCATCGAGGCACAGGTGCCGGTGACCGATCTGGTGCCGCACATCGCGCGCATGGAAGGTTTTCACCGCCGATACATGGTCTCCAACAAGATCCTGCGGCTGTGGGTGCAGATGGCGCGCCAGCTGCCCATCGACATGATCGTGCCCCAGCACGGCGCGCCCATCATGGGCGCCAAGGCGATTGCCGACCTGTTCAACTGGCTCGAAGGCCTGCAGTGCGGCATTGATCTGTTCGACCAGCGCAACTACCAGTTGCCCATGGCGGACATCGACCCTGTCACCCGCCAGTTGCGCCCTGCCCTGCGCGCCGTCGCCGGCTAGCTTCTGGCGCGCCGGCGGCGCAGTGCATGGGCCACACGCCAGCCCAGCAGCAGCGCAAGAATGGCGGCGTATACGCCGACCTCGGCGAAGTTGTTCTTGCCCGCGCGCATCCAGAAGAAATGCAGCAGGGCCAGCGGCGCCACCGCATAAATGCAGCGGTGCAGCCATTGCCAGCGCTTTGCGCCCATGGCCCGGAGCACACGGTGCGGCGATGTGGCGGCAAGCGCGGTCAGCAAGAGCAGGGCCGCAAAGCCCACGAGGATGAACGGGCGTTTGGGGATGTCGAGCACGATCTCGCCCCAGTCCAGCCCCATGTCGAACCACGCATAGCACAGCAGGTGCAGCACGGCGTAGAAGAACACATACAGGCCCAGCATGCGCCGAAAGCGCGCCAGCGCCGTCAGCCCCAGCGCCTGGCGCAGCGGTGTCACGGCCAGCACCACGCAAAGAAAGCGCAGCGTCCAGTCGCCCGTGGAGCGCAGCAGGGCCTCGGCAGGATTGGCGCCAAGAGTGTTCAGGATGGCTCCGGCAAGCAGCCACGCAAACGGCAGCAGGCACACAAGAAACACCATCGGCTTGGCCGCCCGGTGCAGCAAAAGGCGCTGTAACACCGTCATTGCATGGGCCGCATCAATAGAACTTCTTCAGATCCATGCCCGTGTAGAGCTGGCCGACCTGGGCTTCGTAGCCGTTGAACAGCAGCGTCTTGCGCTTCTTGGCGAACAGGCCATCCTCGCCAATGCGCCGCTCCGTGGCCTGGCTCCAGCGCGGGTGCGGCACGTCCGGATTCACATTGGAATAAAAGCCGTACTCGTTGCGCGCCGCCTTGTTCCAGGCCGTGCCCGGCTCCTTGTCGGTCAGGCGGATGGCAACGATGCTCTTGGCGCTCTTGAAGCCGTATTTCCACGGCACGACCAGCCGCACGGGCGCGCCATTCTGGTTGGGCAGCACTTCGCCATACATGCCGAAGGCCAGCAGCGTCAGCGGGTGCATGGCTTCATCAAGGCGCAGCCCCTCGGTGTAAGGCCAGTCCAGCACGCCGCTGCGCAGGCCCGGCATCTGCGCCTTGTCGGCCAGGGTCACGAATTCCACGTACTTGGCACTGCCCAGCGGCTGCACCTTGCGCAGCAGCTCGGCCAGGGAATAGCCGACCCAGGGAATCACCATGGACCAGCCTTCCACGCAGCGCAGCCGGTAGATGCGCTCTTCCAGCGGTGCGAGCTTGAGCAGCGCATCCAGGTCCAGTGTCTGCGGCTGCTGGACCAGGCCTTCGATCTTCACTGTCCACGGCCGCGTCTTGAGCGTGTGGGCGTTCTTGGCAGGATCGTCCTTGTCCAGGCCGAATTCGTAGAAGTTGTTGTACTGCGACGCATCGGCATAGGCGGTGACGCGCTCCATGGAGTTCGCACCCGGCAACTGCGAAGGCACGGAAGCCAGCGCCGCCAGCTTGCCGGGGCGCTGCACGCCTGCCGCCCAGCCCGGCAAGGCGGCACCGGCCGAACCTGCGGCCAGGTACTGCAGCCAGGCCCGGCGCTGCAGGTAGCTCGCCCGGGGCGTGATTTCGCTGCCTTGCGGATGTTGGAAGCCGTTGTCGTGGGAGCGGATCAGCATGGGAATCTCCGAAAGTGCCTGCTGAGGCAGGGGTGCCGGGCGGCATGACGATTGGGAGCCTTGCAGGCCCGCGCAAGTTCCATGCTACGCCCCAGCCTCAACTGCCATGAAAAAGAGCCGGATACAAAAAGGGCTGCATGCGCGCCGGCGCATGCAGCCCTTTGTTCGGCGGCAGTCCGAATCAGCAGCGGATCACAGCTCGCCGTAGCTGTGCAGTCCCGACAGGAACATGTTCACGCCCAGGAAGGCGAAGGTGGTGATGGCCAGCCCGCCCAGCGCCCACCAGGCGGACACGGTGCCGCGCAGCCCCTTGACCAGGCGCATGTGCAGCCAGGCCGCGTAGTTGAGCCAGACGATCAGCGCCCAGGTCTCCTTGGGGTCCCAGCTCCAGTAGCCGCCCCAGGCCTCGGCCGCCCACAGCGCGCCCAGCACCGTGGCGATGGTGAAGAAGGCAAAGCCCACGGCGATGGACTTGTACATCACATCGTCCAGCAGCTCGAAGCTGGGCAGCCGCTCGGCGATGCGCTTGCGCGCCAGCAGGATGCCGGCCACGATCAGCGCCGAGACGCCGAAGTACACCATCCAGTAGCTGCCGCCGTTGTCGGTCGCACCCTTGCGGAAAACGATGGGCTCGAAGCACAGCACCACGCCCAGCATCCACAGCGGGGCGAGCTTGTACCAGCGCGTCTCCGTGGCCTGCTGCTTGATGAGGTAGGCGAAGGAGACCATGGCCGCCAGCGCGAAGGTGCCGTAGCCGATGAAGTTGGCCGGCACATGCAGCTTCATCCACCAGCTCTTGAGCGACGGCACCAGGGGCTGGATCTCGTGCGCCTCGCGCACCAGCGTGTACCACAGCAAAAAGCCCACGGCCGCGCTGACCACCAGCATCACGAAGCCACCCAGGGCGCGCGTGTCGTAGTGCTGTTCGTAGTACAGATAGAACAGCGCCGTCATCCAGCAGAACATGACGAACACTTCATAGAGATTGCTGACCGGGATGTGGCCCACGTCAGGGCCGATCAGATAGCTCTCGTACCAGCGCACCATGGTGCCCACCAGCGCCAGCGTCACGGCCAGCCAGGCCAGGCGCGAGCCCAGCAGCGACAGCGCCGTGCCCTCGCCCCGCGCAAACATGCCGATCCAGTAGAAGACGGTGCTGATGAAGAACACCATGCTCATCCAGAGGATGGCCGACTGGCTGGACAGGAAGTACTTGAGGCCGAACACCGTGTCCGAGCGCGCCAGCTGCGCCCCCTCCGGCCCCTGGTACAGCGCAATGGCCAGCAGCGACAGCCCGGCCACCACCAGCATTAGCGCCCGCAGCGAGCGCCAGAACCAGCCCAGCCAGATGGCCGCGGGAATGGTGCCGACCAGGATGCACTTCTCGTAGACATCCATGTACTCGCCATAGCGCTGCAGCGCATAGAGCAGCCCCGCCGCCACGAGGGCCGCAAACACCCAGTCGAACCAGTTGCGGCGGGCGAAGAAGCCCTCGTTGAGCGTCAAAGTCGTCGTGGTGGCGGTGTTCATGCGGAACCTCCGGGGGGTTTCTTGTGGATGGGCTCGGCGCCTATCAGCTTGCCGGCCAGCATGGCGAATTCTCTATCACCATCGAGCGTTTTGCGATTGGTGGACAAGGCCATTTCGGCATGGCTTTGGCCATCGCGGGGCGTGAGCCAGATCCAGATGCGGCGGTCGCGCACGTACAGCATGCAGAACACGCCGATGATGAGGAACAGGCAGCCCAGATACACGACGTTCTTGCCCGGCGCACGCGCCACCTGGAACACGCTGGCCTGCACCTGCTTGAAGTCCTGCAGCATGAAGACCATGGGCACGGGGTAGAACTGCGCGTCGCTGAGCGAGAACACGGCCTGTGTCATGAAGGACTGCGTCTGCTCGCTGGGCTCCAGCGGTGCCTGGCCGGCCTGGGCCCGCACGATCTGGGCCATCTCGAACAGCACGCCATTGAGAATGCGCACCAGCACCTCGCCCGCACGTTCACGCTCGGCCGCGGGCACATTGCTTTCCATGAAATCGGAGACGGCCTGCAGCCCGCCCAGCGGCTTGCCATCGGGACCCTTCTTGTCGGTCTGTCCCGCGAACAGCTCCAGCGCCTTGGTGGCCGACTGCGCCAGCGCACCGCTCAGCTCGGAGCGCGAGGAATCGATGGCCTTGGCCACATAGGCCCGGGCCGCCTGCTCGCGCAGTTTGGGATCCTGCAGCGCGCTGCGCAGGCGCAGGAAGGTGTCCATTTCGCTTTCGGGGTCGGCGGGAATGCGCAGATAGCGCATGGCGTCGGCCTGGTTGTCGCGCACGCCCAGCAGGAACACGCGCTGGCCGTCGCCCGTGTCCACGGGCAGCATGTAGTTCTGGAACTCGCGCGCCTGGCCCGCGGCATCGCGCAGCTTGTAGCGGATGCTGGGGCCGATGTTGCGCAGCTCCTTCTTGGTCACGGTCTTGTGGGCCGCGCCCAGGCGCTCGTCGATGGCCTGCTTCAGGTCCACCTTGCGCACATCGGTGGCGCTGCCACTGGCGCCGCCCGCACCGCCGAAGTTCTCGACGTTGATGGTGCGCAGCTCGGCAAACTCCAGCGTCAGCGCCTCGTCCTTGCCGTCGGCGAGCTTGCGCGTGAACTGGCTGGAGCCGCCAATCACGCCCTCGACATCGAAGGGCTTGGTCCCGGCCTCCAGCGGCACGGCATGCAGCTTCACCGACGAGCCGCCGTCATCAAAGCTGGACTGGTAGATCTCGATGCCGCGGTAGCTGGCCGGGTGGTTGACCTCGATGCGCTTTTCCAGCTTCTCGCCCGTGGCCTTGTCGTGGATGACGACCTCGCTGGCAAACAGCTTGGGCATGCCCGTGGAGTAGTACTCGACGATGAACTTCTTGAGCTCCACCGCAAAGGGCAGCTCCTGCAGCAGCACGCCATCGGACTGCGACAGGATGGCCGTGCCCGCCGTGCCGCCCTCGGTCACCAGCAGGTTGCCGCGGAAGGTGGGGTTGCGTTCGCTCAGCCGGTGCTGCTCGGACACCTCGGAGATCAGGCCACCGCCGGTATAAGGTGTTTTGCCTCCCAGCCACATCTGCGCACGCACGATGAGGTCACCGTCGAACAGCCCCCCCAGGCAGATCAGCACGATGGCGCCATGGGCGGCGATGTAGCCCAGCTTGTGGGCCGCGCCCGCCTTGGCCGCCAGCATCCAGCCCGTGCCGGGACCGGCCGCTGTGTCCCGCTGCTGCAGCCGCACCTTCCAGCCGCCCGACACCAGCTGCTGGCCCAGGCGCCTGGCGGCTTCCTCGGTGCTGCCGGGCACCACGTTCTGCGCACGGTGGCCGAAGGCCTTGAGGCTTTGTTCGCGAACGTTTTCCTTGTAGCTGCGCAGATCGGCCAGGTACTTGGGCGCATGGCGTGCCACGCACAGCGAGGTGCTGATCACCAGAAAGGCCAGGATCAGCAGGAACCACCAGGCGCTGTAGACCGCATTGAGCTTGAGCGCAAGAAACAGCTGGGCCCAGAACGGTCCGAACTGGTTGACGTAGTTGCCCACCGGCTCATGCTGCTTGAGCACGGTGCCGATCACCGAGGCAATGCAGATGACCGTCAGCAGCGAGATCGCAAAGCGCATCGATGCCAGCAGCTCCAGCATCGCGCGCGCGGCCTGCGGGCGGGGGGAGGCAAGAGCGGCACCGGAAGAGTTGTCTGACATGAAGAGCGAAAAACCAAAACCCGAATGAAAAAAGCGGGACCATCTGCATTCATGCGATGGACCCGCCTGGCTTGGGGCGTCTATAGGGCAATAGGTTCCCGGTGATTACCCTGGGAACCGCATCGGTTCCGGGAGCACATCAACGCAGGCCAGCGATGTAGTCTGCCACGGCCTTGATTTCGCGATCGTTAAGCTTGGCAGCAACCTGCGTCATCTGAATGCTATTGCCGCGCTTGCCGTCACGGAAGGCCGTGAGCTGGGTGGTGGTGTAGTCGGCGTGCTGGCCGGCCAGACGCGGGTACTGGGCCGGGATGCCGGCGCCGTTGGGGCTGTGGCAGCCTGCGCAGGCGGCGATGTTGCGCTCCTGGATGCCGCCACGGTAGATGCGCTCGCCCATGGCCACCAGGTCCTTGTCCTTGGCAAAGCCGTCCTTGGGCTTTTGCGCATGCAGCCAGGCGGCGATGTTCTTCATGTCAGGTTCGCTGAGCATGCTGGCAAAGCCCTTCATCACCGGGTCCTTGCGCTTGTCGTCCTTGAACTCCAGCAACTGCTTGACCAGGTACTCGGGATGCTGGCCGGCCAGCTTGGGCTGGATGGGCACCGTCGAATTGCCGTCAGCCGCATGGCATGCCGCGCAGACGGCGGTGTAGCTGGCCTCGCCCTTCGCCAGATCGGCCTTGGCCGCCTTCGGCTGAGCCGGGGCAGCAGGTGCCTCGCCAGCGGAGAAAGCGGGAAAGGCGGGGGCTGCAGCAAGAATGGCAGCCGTCAGCAAAGAGGCAAGCAACTTCATATCGAGGGCGTGGTTCTGTTGTTGAAAGCGCAAAATTCGGCGGATTCTACAATGGGGCCCCCTGTGATTGATATCGTCAGGAACCCTGCTTTCGCCCCTGCGCGCAGAGGAAGACACATTCCTTGATCGTGGTCACAAACTGGCCACGGATCCGATGCGGAACATGTGTTTTTCACAACCCAGCATATCGATCTGTGCCAGCGCGGCAATAAGGTCTCTACCCATGTGGCGCGCAATACCACACCCCTTCTTTCCCGGATTCCAGGTCCCTCGCCCGCCTCAGCCCGCGCCGAAGCGGCTTTCGGCCTGCCTGCGGAATTCCGAGGGCGTCATCCCCTTGATTTCAAGGAAGCGCCGGTTGAAGTTGGCCAGATTGCTGAAGCCGACCTGAAAACAGATATCGGCGATGAAGCAATCGGTCTGCATGAGCAGATGGCAGGCACTGTTGATGCGCACGCGGCTGACAAAGTCGGTGAAGCTGTTGCCTGTGGCACGGCGAAAGAAACGGCTGAAGCGGCTTTCGCTCATGCCCAGTTCGGCCGCCACGTCCGCCAGGCTCAGCGGCTCGTTCACGCGCGCCATGATGCGGTTGACCACCTCGTTGATCTGGTCCACCTGGGCCTCGGCCTGCACGCCCTGCATCTGCACGGCCGACAGCAGCCGGTAGTCGGTGCATTCGGAAAGATCGGACAGCAGATCACAAAAGGCCGCGAAGCGGCGCATGCCGCGCGCACCCCGGACCGCCTCCCAGTGCACGCGCGCTGCCTCGGCCATGCCGAAGAACTCGATGCCGTGGCGCGCGCGGTCCAGCAGCTGCAGTACCTCGCGCATCTCGGGGATCTGCTCGGCCGCACGGGCAATGGGATCGTGGTTGAACAGGATGACGAGATCGCGTTCGGGCGCGCCGGCCTCGGGCACGTCAAACGATATCCAGTTGTGCGGCAGGCGCGGCCCGCACAGCACGAGGTGGCCCGGCTCGAACGGCCCTATCCAGTCACCCACGAAGGCACGGCCCGAGGTGTGGGTGATGAGGTGCAGTTCGTACTCGTCATGGAAATGCCAGCGCACCAGCGGACTCGGGAAACCATGCGCCAGGCAGCGCACCAGGCCACTGCCCTCCACGTCTTCATAGCCCAGGGCAGGCGTGCGGACAAAGTCGCGCTCCAGTTCGGGATGGCGCTGGCGCGGCGGGCGGCGGCGTGTGCTGGGCATGGCAGTCGGCCAATCAGGGACGATGGAGACGGGCACAGGGCGCACGGTAACACCGGCGGCCGCTACGCCCTGTGGTGCTGCTGCGCCTGCGCAGCATCCAGGCCCGCAAGCGCGGCATCCAGCTCCGCACGCCAGGGCGGCTGGGCGCCGGCGCGCGTGCAATTGAGCGCGGCAGCCGTGGCCGCAAAGCGCAGCACCTCGCGCCACGCGGCATCTGGCAGGGACTGCAACTGCTGCGCCTGCTCCACGCCGCGCTCGAGCAACGCCACGGACAGTGCCGCGCCAAAGGTGTCGCCCGCGCCGATGGTGTCCGCCAGCGGCACTGCAGGCGGGCGCACCGACAGCGGAGCGCGGCCTGCGCGCAGCAAGGTGGCGCCCTCGGCCCCCTGCGTGAGCACCACGGCCCTGGGCCCGCGCGACAGCCAGCTCCCGGCAACCTCCAGCACCGGCTGACCGGGCGCGATGAAGGCCGCATCCTCGTCGCTGAGCTTGACCAGGTCGGCCAGGGCCAGCCAGGCCAGGCAGTCGCGCCGGAAGGCCTGCGCATCGCGGATCAGCGTGGGACGCACATTGGGGTCGAAGACGATGAGGCGCCGACCGCGCTGCGCGGCCACCAGATCCAGGATGCGCGGCCCCGCCGGCGCATGCAGCAGCGCGATGGAGCCGAACTGCAGGATGCGGCATTCGTCCGGCAACTTCGGCAGCTCGGCAGGCGCCCACAGCGTGTCGGCCGTGCCCTGCATGTAGAAGGCATAGCGGTTGGTGTGTTCGCCGCGCTCCACAAAGGCCAGCGTGCTGGGCGCGCTGCAGCGCTGCACCAGGCGCATGTCCACGCCGTTGCGCTGCAGGTGCGCGAACAGGCGCTCGCCAAAGAGGTCCTCCGAGAGCTGCGAGACAAGGCCCGTGGCCTGCCCCAGCCGCGCCGCCGCGATGGCGCCATTGGCGGGCGCCCCGCCCTCATGGCCCTGGAAGGCCAGGCCACCCGTGGCGGTGAAATCGATCAGGGCCTCGCCCACGATGGCTATGCGCATGTCAGCTCCGCCTTGTGCATGTTTCGGTTCTGTCCACAAATGCCCGTACCCGCTCCGAGGCCCGGCGCACCGACTCCACCAGCTGCGGATGGCCTGCCACCTCGCCCCACAGCAGCGGCTCGGCGCACAGCGAGGCCACGGGATCGGGCGCCGCGCAGATGGCATGCGCCACCGCCGGGTCCATGGCCTGGTCCTGGTACGCATAGGGCAGTGTGCCCCGGTGCCAGCGCTGCAGGAAGGCCAGGAACAGCGCTGGCAGCATGGCCGCGGCATCGATGGCGGCGTTGTCCGCCAGCCGCTCGCGCAGCGTGGGCGCGATGAAGCCGGGGATCTTGGCAAACCCATCGGCCGCCACGCGCTGGTTGGTGTCGCGCAGGGCCGCATTGCCAAAGCGCTCCAGCACCGTGTCACGGTAGGCCGGCAGGTCCAGCGGGCTGGGCCGGCCCGGTGCGCAAAGGCAGGCGATCACATCCCGGGTCACGTAGTCCCAGGCCATCTGGCGTATCGCGGGCACGGCGCAGCCTTCGTGGATATGCTCCAGGCCCGCCAGCGTCCCGGCCCAGGCGATGCAGCTGTGGCTGGCGTTGAGGATGCGGATCTTGGCCTCTTCGTAAGGCGCCACCGAGGGCACCAGCTCCACGCCCACGGTCTGCCAGGCGGGGCGCCCGACAATGAAGCGGTCCTCGATCACCCATTGCGTGAAGCGCTCGGCCATCACCGCGGCCTCGTCGTCGCGGCCGGTGGCGGCCAGCACGCGCGCGCGCAGCTCCGGTGGCGGGCGGGGAGTGATGCGATCGACCATGGCGTTGGGGCAGCTGGTATGCCGCTGTGCCCAGTCGGCCAGCCCATGCAGCTGTGCCTGGCGCATGAAGGCCAGCAGGCCGGCGCGCAGGCGGTCGCCGTTGTGGCGCAGGTTGTCGCAGCTCAGCAGCGTGACGGGGCCGGCATCGGTGGCGCGGCGCGCCTGCAGGATGGCGCAGAGCACGCCATAGATGGTGGTCCCCGCCTCGCCCCGGCGTGCGCGCTCCAGGTCCTGCGCCAGATCGGGATGCGCGGCGTCGAGCGCTCCCTGACCATCCAGGCAGTAACCGGCCTCGGTGACCGTGAAGGAGATGATGCGGGTGGCCGGCCAGGCGCCCCGCTGCACGACGGCGGCCAGCCCGGGCGCGTACGGAATCACCTCGCTCAAGGCATCCATCCACTGGTAGTGCACCGTGCCGTTGGGCGCAATCGTCTCCAGCGTGTAGGCACCGCCTTGTCGCACCAGGGCGTCCAGCGTCTGCGCCATGTCAGGGCGCAGGTTGGCGCCCACCAGCGCCCACTGCGTGTCGCCCGCATTCATCAATCGCTGCTGGTAGGCAGCCTGGTGCGCGCGATGGAAAGAGCCCAGCCCCAGGTGCAGCACCGTGGGGCGGGAAAGGGAGGGGGCAGTCGCGTTCATGGTGTCCCGGACAAAGGGATGGGAAGAGACGGAAAGAAGAAGGCAGGGCTCGGCCGCCAGGCTCAGCAGGCCGCCAGCGCACGGCCATCGCGGTCGAACAGATGGAGCATGCAGCCCGGGTCGAGGGACACCCTCACCCCATCGCCCACGGCCAGCGGCATGCGCTCGGTCTGGCGTGCCACCAGCGGCACGCCGGCCACATCCACATGGACCAGCGTGTCGGCACCCAAGGCTTCGATCAGGTCCACGCGCCCCTGGACGCCAGCCCCATCACTGGGACCTGCATCTGCCTGGGACAGGCGCAGCGCCTCGGGGCGTATGCCCAGCGTGCCGTCCGGCGGCAAGCGCCCCTGCGTGCTGGCCGACAGGCCCGGCACGGCATGGGCCGCCAGCAGGTTCATCGGCGGCATGCCGATGAACTGCGCGACAAAGCGGTTGGCCGGGCGGTCATAGAGCTCCAGAGGAGAGCCCACCTGCTCGATGGCGCCGTCGCGCATCACCACCACGCGGTCGGCCAGGGTCATGGCCTCCACCTGGTCGTGCGTCACATAGATGGTGGTGGCGCCCAATGCACGGTGCAGCTTGAGGATTTCCACGCGCGTGTTGCCGCGCAGCGCCGCATCCAGATTGGACAGCGGCTCGTCGAACAGGAAGACCTTGGGCTCGCGCACGATGGCGCGTCCGATGGCCACGCGCTGGCGCTGCCCGCCCGACAGCTCGCCCGGGCGGCGCTCCAGGCAGGCCGTGAGATTGAGCGTTTCTGCCGCCCGGCCGACCTTGCGCAATATCTCCTTGCGCGGCACGCCCGCCAGGCGCAGCGCAAAGGACATGTTGTCGTACACGCTCATGTGCGGGTACAGCGCATAGCTCTGGAACACCATGGCCAGATCGCGCCGGCCCGAGGGCGCGTGCGTGATGTCGCGCCCATCGAGCAGCAGATGTCCCGCGCTGACGGACTCCAGCCCCGCGATCAGGCGCAGCAGCGTGGATTTTCCGCAGCCCGAGGGGCCGACGAAGACGATGAACTCGCCGCGCTCGATGGCGAGGTCCACGCCACGGATGATGTGCGCCTCGCCAAAGCTCTTGCGCATGTCTTGCAGTTGCAGATAGGCCATGGTTTTCTTGGTTGGAAGAGCGGCTACTTGACGGCGCCGAAGGTCATGCCCTGCACCAGTTGCTTCTGGCTGAACCAGCCGAACACCACGATGGGCGCGATGGCCAAAAGCGAGGCGGCCGAAAGACGGGCCCAGAACAGCCCCTCGGGGCTGGAGTAGGAGGCGATCAGCGTGGCCAGCGTGCCGGCGCGCGCGCTGCTGAGGTTGAGCGACCAGAAGGCCTCGTTCCAGCTCAGCACCAGACACAGCAGGCCCGTGGAGGCAATGCCGCCCAGCGCCAGCGGCAGCACCACATGGCGGAACTCGGCCCACAGGCCGGCGCCATCCATGCGCGCGGCTTCGAGGATCTCGTGCGGGATGTCCTTGAACGCGCTGTAGAGCATCCACACCATGATGGGCAGGTTGGACAGCGTGAAGACCACGGTCAGCACCGTGAGCGTGTCCAGCAGGCCGGCGCCCTGGGCCAGCACGTAGATGGGCAGCAATGCGCCCACGGCGGGCATCATCTTGGTGGACAGCATCCACATCAGCACATCGCGTGTGCGCCGCGTGCGAAAGAAGGCCATCGAGTAGGCGGCGGGCACGGCGATGGCCAGGCCCGCCAGGGTGGACCCCAGGCTGGTGACCAAGGAGTTGCGCGCGTGCAGCAGGTAGTTGCTGCGCTGCTGCACCTCGCCGAAGTTGGCCAGCGTGGGCTCGAACACGAACAGCGGCGGCACGGCAATGGCCTGCAGCTCGGTCTTGAACGCGGTCAGGAACAGCCAGCCCAGCGGAAAGAACAGCAGCAGCGCCAGCGCCCAGGCCGCGGCGGCACGCAAGGCGGTGGAAAGTGAAGGGGCCGTCATGCGCTCAGTCCAGGCTCTTGCCGACGATGCGGATCAGGAAGACGGCAACGATGTTGGCCAGCACCACGGCGAACAATGCCCCCGCAGAGGCCACGCCCACGTCGAAATGCATCAGCGACTGCTTGTAGATGAGATAGGTGAGGTTGGTGCTCTCGTTGCCCGGACCTCCCGCCGTGGTGATGGCGATCTCCGCAAACACGCCCAGCAGGAAGATCATCTCGATCATCACCACCACCGCCATCGGTCGGGCCAGATGGGGCAGCGTGAGGTGGTGGAAACGTTGCAGGGCATTGGCGCCGTCCATGCGCGCCGCCTCCATCTGCTCGCGGTCCAGCGACTGCAGCGAGGTGATGAAGATCAGGCAGGCAAAAGGCAGCCACTGCCAGGACACCATGATGACCACGGACAGCAGCGGCACCTCGGTCAGCCAGTCCACAGGCTCCAGGCCCAGCGCCCTGCACAGGCTGGCCAGCACGCCGTAGATGGGATTCATCATCATGTGCTTCCACAGCAGCGCGTTGACGGCGGGCATCACGAAGAAGGGCGAGATCAGCAGCACGCGCACCATGCCGCGGCCCGGAAATGGCTCGTTGACCAGCAGCGCCAGCAGCACGCCCAGCACCACGGTGATCGACACCACGCTGGCCAGGAACACCAGGGTCTGGCGCACGGCGGGCATGAAGTCCGGGTCGGTGACGAAGAACTCGTAGTTGCGCAGGCCCACGAAGGGGTGGCCGCCCGGCTGCATGAGGTTGTAGTCGACGAACGAGAAATACACCGTCATCAGCAGCGGCACCAGCATCCAGCACAGCAGCACGGCCACGGCGGGAGCCATGAGCGCGCGGGGCAGCAGGCGCGTCATGGGCGCGGGGCTTGGTCGAAGCATCGAGGCAGCCATCACTTGTAGTAGCCACTTTTCCTCATCTCGCGGTCCGCCAGGGTCTGCGAGGTCTTGAGCGCCTGCTCCACCGTGGCTTTGCCCGACAGCGCCGCACTGACTTGCTGCCCCACGGCAATGCCTATGGCCTGGAACTCGGGGATGGCCACGTACTGCACGCCGATGTAGGGTGAGCGCGGCTCGGTCGCATCGCTCAGGCTCACGCTGTCGATGGCGCTTTTCTCGGCGCCGGCAAAGTCCGCGACCTTCTGGAACTCGGCGCTCGCATAGGTGGACTGCCGCGTGCCCGTGGGAACGGCGCGCCAGCCATGCTCGCGCGCCACCAGCTGCACATACTCCTTGGAAGTGGCCCATTTGATGAAGGCCTGGGCCGCATCCACCTTCCTGGAGCTGGCGGGAATGGCCAGGTTCCAGGTCCACAGCCACGTCGCCCCCTTGGGCGTGGAGGCCACGGGAGCGGCCGCATACGCCACCTTGCCGGCCACCTTGGACTGCCGTGGATCGCCCACGAACGAGGCCGCAATGCTGGCATCAACCCAGGCCGCGCACTTGCCCTCGTTGAACAGCGCCAGGTTCTCGTTGAAGCTGTTGGCCGATGCGCCGGGCGGCCCGTAGGACTTCAGCAGCTCCACATAGAAACCCACCGCCTTCTTCCAGGCCGGTGTGTCCAGCTGCGGCTTCCATTGCATGTCGAACCACTGGCCACCGTGGGTGTTGACCATGGTGGTGACCAGGGCCATGTTGTCACCCCAGCCCGGCTTGCCGCGCAGGCAGATGCCGTAGACGCCAGCCTTGGGATCATGGGCCTTGGCGGCAAATTCCCGCACCTGCTCCCAGCTCGGCTGCGCGGGCATGGTGAAACCCGCCTTTTCGGCCAGATCACGGCGGTACATGAGCATCGATGCCTCGCCATAGAACGGCAGGGCGTGGAGCCTGCCCTCGTGCGACAGGCCCTTGCGGATGGAAGGCAGCAAGTCGTCTGCGTCATAGGCGGCATCGGTGGCAATCGGCAGCAGCCATCCATTCCTCGACCAGATCGGCACCTCGTACAGGCCCACCGTCATCACGTCGAACTGGCCTCCCTTGGTGACGATGTCGGTGGTCACGCGCTGGCGCAGCATGCCCTCTTCCAGCGTGACCCATTTGAGCGTGATGCCGGGATGGGCCTGCTCGAAGCGGGCAGAGAGTTTCTGCATCTCGATCATGTGGCCGTTGTTCACGGTCGCAATCACGAGTTCGGTGTCGGCCTGTGCGCCGGCGGCCGATGCGGCCACCGCCAGCGCCGCCCCCGCCCTGAGCAAGCTGTGCATGTCTGTCTCCTTCGCAATGAATGCTGTGGTCTTCGCGGTCCATCCCTGCCGCTGGTGACCGATTGTGGGGACAGGCCTGCGGGTGCATTGGTACGGGCAGCCCGGCCGCTGATACTTCTATGCACATGCCTGGCTAGAGATATCCCTGATCTGCGCAACACACTATCTGCGAGCAGCGGTCTGGCGGGAGCCGCTCCTAGAATGCTGGCCATGACTTCCAGCGAGCAGACCATGGCCATGCAGATCGCCCCGGTTCCTCCCAGCGCCCTGGGCGAATCGCCCTTCTGGCACCCCGCTGATCGCCGGCTCTACTGGTGCGATATCCAGGGCCTGCGCATCCATGCCTGGGACCCTGCCAGCGGCCAGCAGCAAAGCTGGGCCACGCCCAGCGAGCCCGGCTGCTGCGCGCCCACGGACCAGGGCCGCATCGTCATCGGCCTGCGAGACGGCTTCGGCCTGCTGGATCCGGCCACCGGCCACATCACCATGCTGGCCGGCCTGGACCACGATCCACGCCAGTTCCGCCTCAACGACGGCCGCTGCGACCGAGCCGGCCGCTTCTGGGCCGGCTCCCTGTTCGCACCAAAGACCGCGCCCGAGGCGGCACTGTGGTGCCTGCGCGCGGTGGACAACGGCGGCTACGCGGTCCAGCGCATGGCAGGCGACTGCACCACGGCCAACGGGCTGGCCTTCAGCCCCGACGACGCAGGGCTGTACTGGGCCGACACGCCCGCACACCGCATAGACCGCTTTGCCTTCGACCTGGATACCGGCACGCTGGGGGCCCGCGCACTGTGGAAGGCCTTCGCGCCCCGCACGCAAGGGCGCCTGTACGGCGGCCGGCCCGATGGTGCCTGCGTCGACACCCGGGGCCACTACTGGGTGGCCATGTACGAAGGCGGCTGCGTGCTGCGGCTGGACCCGCAGGGCGAAGTCGTGCAGCGCATCGAGACGCCCGTGCGCTGCCCCACCATGGTCTGCCTGGGCGGAGAAGACCTGCGCACGCTCTACATCACCTCCGCCGCGCACGGCCGCCCCGAGGAAGAACGCCGGGCCGCCGTGCCTGCCGGGGCGCTGATGCATTGCCGCGTCGAGGTGCCAGGGCTGCCGGTCAACTGCTTCCGGGAGGCGTAGAGCGGGGCCAGGCCCTCAGGCCATCAGGCCCGCAGCCGCTGCAGCAGGCCGGCGGTGGAGGCGTCCAGCCCCGCCATGTCGCCATTGCCCAGCCGCAGCTGAAGGTCACGCGCCAGCAGCTTGCCCAGCTCCACCCCCCATTGGTCGAAGCTGTTGATGCCCCACAGCGCGCCGGCCACGAACACGCGGTGCTCCTGCAGCGCAACCAGCGCGCCCAGCGCCGCAGGCGTGAGCGCGTCCAGCAGCAGGAAGCTGCTGGGACGGTTGCCGGGGAAATGGTGGTGCCCGTCCTCGCTGGCGCGCCCCTGCATCAGGGCCTGGGCCTGGGCCAGCGCGTTGGCCAGCAACTGTTCCTGGTGGCCTGGCAAGGTGTGCGAAGCCTGCTTCACCGCAATGATCTCCAGCGGCACGATGTCGCTGCCCTGGTGCAGCATCTGGAAGAAGGCATGCTGCCCATCCGTGCCGGGCTCACCCCAGAGCACGGGTGCCGAGCCCAGCGCCAGCGGCCGGCCCTGCCGGTCCACGCGCTTGCCGTTGCTCTCCATCTCCAGTTGCTGCAGATAGGCCGGCAGGCGCCGCAGGCCTGCGTGGTAGGGCGCGATGCAGCGGCTGCCAAAGCCCAGCAGATTGCGGTACCAGACGTCGAGCAGGCCCAGGCGCACGGGCAGATTGGCCTGCAGCGGCGACGTGCGGAAATGCATGTCCATGGCGTGCGCACCGGCCAGCATGGCGCGAAACGCGGCAGCGCCTACGGCAACGGCCACCGGCAGTCCGATGGACGACCACAGCGAATAGCGCCCGCCCACCCAGTCCCAGAAGCCGAAGGTGGTGGTGATGCCCATCTGCGCCGCCGCAGCGGCATGGGTGGTCAGCGCGACGAAATGGCGGGACACCTCGCTGCCGCCGTTTGCGTGGAACCAGTCGAGTGCGCTGCGCGCATTGGTCAGCGTCTCCTGCGTGTTGAACACCTTGGAGGCCACGATGAACAGCGTGCTGCGCGGCTGCAGGCCCACGAGCACGGCCTGCAGCGCGTGGCCATCCACGTTCGAGACGAAGTGCATGCGCCGGCGCGCATCGCCCAGGCCTTGCAGCGCCTGGACCGCCATCTGCGGCCCCAGACCCGATCCGCCTATGCCCATGCACACCACGTCGGTGATGTCCGCGTCCGCACGCACGCGCTCGGCATAGGCCAGCATGGCATCCAGCGTCTCGTGCACCTGGGCCAGCGCCCAGGCCAGGCCCGGCGGCGCATTGCCGGGCGGATGGCGCAGCAGCGTGTGCAGCGCCGCACGCCCCTCGGTGGAGTTGACGGCCTCGCCCGCGAACATGGCGTCGCGCTGGCGCTCCACCTCGCAATCGCGGGCCAGCTGCAGCAGCAGGTCTTCGGCCTGCGCGTCCCACAGATTCTTGGACAGGTCCGCAAAGCAGTGCGGAGCCTCCTGGCTGAAGCGCGCGAACCGGGCGGGGTCAGAGGCGAAGGCACCGCGCAGGTCGAACTCGGGCATCACGGCCCGGGCGTGGTTTTGCAAAAGAGGCCAGGCGAGGGCGTGATCGCAACGGATAAGCATGGGGTTCACCGACAGGGCTGCTTGCAGAGAAGTAATCAAATTACAACAATCATCATCTGAAGCTTCAATCAAATGACGTGGTGCCTCTATAATTTATTCGATTTCCTCAAAAATTGGTAACTCAGTTACCAAAATATTCACCTCGGGAGGCAACATGGGTTTCGATCTGGTCTTGTTTGGCGGCACGGGCGATCTGGCATGGCGCAAGCTCATGCCGGCGCTGTTCCAGGCGTTTCGCCACGGCACCCTGCCCGAGGGCGGCCGCATCCTGTGCGTGGCCCGCGATGACCTGAGCGACGACCAGTACCGCGCCCTCATCCAGTCGCGCTTTGACGGCGTCGAGCTGTCCAAGCGCCCCAACCCCGAGGAATTCGCCCGCTTCGCAGACCTGCTGCACTACCTGCGCATGGACCTGTCGCAGCCCGCCGACTACGGGAAGCTGGCACAGGCGCTGTCCGCGCGCGACGCAGAAACGGTGGTGATGTACGTGGCCACCGCCCCCAGCCTGTTCACCACGGTCTGCGAGCAGATCGCCGCCGTGGGCCTGAACGGCCCGCGCACCCGCGTGGTGCTGGAAAAGCCGCTGGGCCACGACCTGGCCTCCAACCAGGCCATCAATGCCACGCTGCGCAAGGTGCTGCGCGAAGAGCAGGTGTTCCGCATAGACCACTACCTGGGCAAGCCCTCTGTACAGAACCTTCTGGCGCTGCGCTTTGGCAATGCGCTGTTCGAGCCGCTGTGGCGGCGCGAGACCATTGCCAACATCCAGATCACCATCGCCGAGGAACTGGGCGTGGAAAGCCGGGGCGCGTTCTACGACCAGACCGGCGCGCTGCGCGACATGGTGCAAAACCATGCGCTGCAGCTGCTGTGCGCCATCGGCATGGAGCCGCCGATCAACGCATCGGCCCATGCCATACGCGACGAAAAGCTCAAGGTGCTGCAGTCGCTCAGGCCCTGGACGCCGGAAACCCTGAGCCAGCACGTGGTGCGCGGCCAGTACCTGGCCGGCGCCAGCCAGGGCCAGCCCGTGCCGGCCTACCAGCAGGAAAAAGGCGTGGCGGCGGGCAGCCAGACCGAGACCTTCGTCGCCCTGCGCACCGAGATCTGCAACTGGCGCTGGGCCGGCGTGCCCTTCTACATCCGCACCGGCAAGCGGCTGGCAGGAAGGGACGCGCGCATCGTCGTGAACTTCCGGCCCGTGCCCCACCCGATCTTCCGCTCACCCCTGTCCGAAGCCAATCGCCTGGTGATCAATCTGCAGCCCAAGGACGGGCTGGAGCTGCACCTGCTGGCACAGGGCGCCACCCAGCAGCAGGCCGAGCCTTCGCTGGCCCCCGTGCACCTGAACCTGGACTTCGACCAGCGCTTCGGTGCCAAGCGCGTGGGCGCCTACGAGCGCCTGCTGCTGGACGTGATCGCCGGCAGGCTGAACCTCTTTGTGCGCAGCGACGAGCAGGAGCAGGCCTGGCGCTGGGTGGAACCCATCCTTCAGCACTGGCGCAGCGACACCTCGGGGCCGCGCGGCTATGCGGCGGGCAGCTGGGGGCCCAGCGCAGCCAGCGCCATGATTGCGAGGGATGGTTTTTGCTGGAGCGAAGAGGTTTAGGCTCCCCCTGAGGCGCTTCGCGCCTTCCCCCTCTCTGCCCGCTTCGCGGGGGAGGGGGACGACAGCTTCGCGGCGGGGCGGCCCTTGCTCGCTGTCTCCGACTTTGGAGTGCGCCAGTTTCGTGCGCCACGCTTTGTCAGCACCGTTGCCTATAGCCCGCTGGACGCGCCGGTTCCATGGGGGAACCTACAATGAGGCCCCGAGAGACTGACCACACCATGAATCCTGCTGCGCCGGCTGGCGATGCCGCCCCCACTTCCTCCCTGATCGATCCCAAGCTGGCCATGGGCTGGATGCACACGGCGCGCTTTTTGACGACAGCTGCGCAGTTGCACCATCTTCCCAAGGTCGATGTGCCCGAGATCGCGTTCGTGGGCCGCTCCAACGCCGGCAAGTCCACCTGCATCAATACGCTGACGCAGCAAAAGCAGCTGGCCTTCGCCTCCAAGAAGCCTGGCCGCACACAGCACATCAACCTGTTTTCCCTGGGCAAGCAGGGCGTGACCGACGCCGTGTTGGCCGACCTGCCCGGCTACGGCTATGCCGCCGTCTCGCGCACGGACAAGCAGCGCTGGCAGCGCGTGATGCTGAACTATCTGGTCAGCCGCGAGAGCCTGTCGGCCATCGTGCTGCTGTGCGATCCGCGCCTGGGCCTGACGGAGCTGGACGAAGCCCTGCTCGACGCCATGCGCCCGCGCGTGCAGGAAGGCCTGAAATTCCTCGTGCTGCTGACCAAGGCCGACAAGCTCACGCGCGCCGAGCAGGCCAAGGTGCTGTCCATCACGCGGCTCAACGCCGGTGGTGGCGAAGTGCGCATGTTCTCCGCGCTCAAGAAGCAGGGCGTGGACGAGGTGGCCCAGCTGCTGTGGCACTGGAGCCATCCCGAAGTCCTGAATCCGCCGGCGGCCACGGACGAGCCCGCCGACGTCGCGAACGTCACGAACGTCGCAACTGCGACGCCCGCCGCGACCGACAGCCCCCAAGATTAGCGCCTGGAGGCGCTCGTGTAGCCAGCGCCCCGCAAGGAGCGCAACATGGTGACCACCTGCATTCGCGAGCTGCCTCACGGCATCCATCTGCACTGCCGCGTCAGCGGCGAACCCGGCCAGCCACTGCTGCTGTTCCTGCACGGCTTTCCTGAAGGCAGCTTCATCTGGGAAGGCATGCTGGAGCAGTTCGGCACGCAATGGCGTTGCGTCGCCCCCGATCTGCGGGGCTTTGGCCGTTCCAGCCAGCCGGCCGGTGTGGAGCAGTACAAGGCCAAGCACCTGCTGCAGGATCTGGCGGCGCTGATCGCCATCGAAAGCCCTGGCGCACCCGCAGCCTGCGTGATCGCCCACGACTGGGGCGGTGCCCTGGCCTGGGGTCTGGCCAACCGCCATCCCGGGCTGATGCAGCGGCTGATGATCCTCAACGCCCCGCATCCGGGCGCCTTTCTGCGCGAACTGCTGCACAACCCCGTGCAGCAGGCCGCAAGCCAGTACATGCATTTCCTGCGCCGACCTGATGCGCCCGCCCTGCTGGCCGAGAACGACTGGCAGCGCATGCTGGGCTTTTTCCGCACGCCGCAGGGCGAGTTGCCCGGATGGCTCACGCCGCAGTTGCAGCAGCGCTACCGCGAGCACTGGGACCTGGGCGTGCAAGGCTCCTGCCACTACTACGGCGCCAGTCCCCTGGTGCCGCCCCGGCCCGAAGATCCGGACTCAGCCGACGCACTGCGCAACCTGAGGCTGCCGCCCGAGATGCTGGACATCGGCGTGCCCACGCATGTGCTCTGGGGCGACAGCGACCCGGCGCTGCAGCCTGCACTGGTCGAAGGTCTGGAGCCGTGGGTGCCGCGCCTGACGGTGCAGCACCTGGCCGGCACCTCGCACTGGGTCGTGCACGAGCAGCCCGATGCGGTGCGGCAAGCGCTGGAGCAGTTCCTGTCCCGCCCCGTTCAGTAGATCGAAGGCTCGCCCTCGGGCCGGGTCTTGAAGCGCCTGTGCACCCAGTAGTACTGGTCGGGCATGGTGCGAATCGCCGCTTCCAGCTCGCGGTTCATGCGTGCCGTATCGGCCTCGACATCGTCGGTGGGGAAATCCGTCCAGGCCGGCGTGATCTCGGCCACGTAGCCCGTGGGCGTCATGCGCGTGTACATGCCCAGCACCTTGGCCCGGCCCAGGCGCGCGAAGCGCGACAGCGAGGGAATGGTGGCCGCGTTCACGCCGAAGAAAGGCACGAAGACCGAGTCGTTGCGACCGAAGTCCATGTCGGGCAAAAGGTACAGCAAACCGCCCTTGCGCAGGCTGGAGATGATGGGCTTGACCCCGTCGGCGCGGTTGAGCATGCGCACGTCGCCAAAGCGCTGGCGCCCCGACATGAACCACTCATCGACCGCCGGGTCCGGATGGGTGGAGAAGATCGAGGTGAAGGGCCGCGTGGTGTGCAGCGGCAAGGCCAGCCCGCCCGCGTCCATGCTGTAGAAATGCGGCGCGAACAGGATGGTCGGGGTGTCGCCATCGAGCTCATGCACGGCACCCTGCAGCTTCACGCGCTCGGCCACCACCTCGCGCGGCGCCGCCCACAGCCAGCTGCGGTCCAGCCAGGTCTGGCAAAAGACGATGAAGTTGCGGCGCGCCAGATCCACGCGCTGCGCCTCGGTCAGCTCGGGAAAGCACATCGCCAGATTGCGCAGCGCCACCTTGCGGCGCGGCGCGGCCAGCACGAACAGCACGCGCCCCAGAAACGCACCCAGCCCCCGCAGCCACGGCAGCGGCATCCACGCCAGCGACCGCATCAGCCACACGCCGATGCGCCCGCTCATGCACCCACCTCGCCGGCAGCTGCTTCACGGCGCGGCTGCTTGTAGCGCGCATAGCCCCACAGGTACTGCTGCGGGCATTGGCGGATGGTGTGTTCCATCGCCTCGTTGATCTGCTGCACCGCAGCTTCCAGATTCTCGGACAAGGGCACGGGCAACTCCTCAAGATACAGCGCATAGCCCCGCCCCCAGGACAAGCGCTCACAACGGGCCACGATCACCGCGGCCCCCGTCTGCAACGCCAGACGCGCCGCCAGCGTCATCGTATAGGCATCACGGCCGAAGAACGGCGACCAGACGCCCTGCCCCTCGGGCGGAACCTGGTCGGGCAGCAGCCCGACGGCCATACCCTTGCGCAACGCCTTGATCATCTGGCGCACGCCAGCCAGCGTGGTCGGCACGGCCTGCACGCCGGGGCGGTTGCGCGCCGTCTCCATGACGCGGGCCAGCCAGGGCTGGCGCGCGGGCCGGTAGAGAATGGTGATCGCGCCATGCTCGGCCGACCATTGCCGTGCCGCATGCTGCACCGACAGCTCGAAGCAGCCCAGGTGGGGCGTCAGAAAGATGATGCCGCGCCCGGCAGCGTAGGCCCGGCGCACGCATTCCTCGTTGTGCATCTGGCAGCTCGGCTGCCTGCCCATCCACATGCGCGGCAGCTCCGCCACCATGCGCCCCGCGTGCCCCACGGCCGGCGCCACGGCGCCGAAGCCGTAGCCGGCCTGGCGGGCATTGGCCAGAAAGCGGCGCCGGTACGTGCCGGAGGCCACGAAAGCCACCCAGCCGATGAGCGCGCCAAGGGGGTGCAATAGCCACAAAGGCAGTGCAGCAAACAGTCGGAACAAGGAAGGCATTAAAATGTGCGGGTCGCTGAGTTAACTGAGCAACTTGCAGAGCGACGTAAAACAAGTCTGCTAAAGCGTTCGCCAGGGCTCCTGCAGCTTGGGCAACGCCCATCAAAAAAAGCTGCAACCAAGGAGTTTATTCACATGGCGAACGATTTTCTTTTCACCTCGGAATCCGTCTCTGAAGGCCATCCGGACAAGGTGGCCGACCAGATCTCTGACGCGATCCTGGACGCCATTTTCGCCCAAGACCCGTACAGCCGCGTGGCGGCCGAGACACTGACCAACACGGGCCTGGTGGTTTTGGCAGGTGAGATCACCACGGGCGCCAACGTCGACTACATCCAGGTAGCACGCGACACCATCAAGCGCATCGGCTACGACAACACCGACTACGGCATCGATTACAAGGGCTGCGCCGTGCTCGTGGCCTACGACAAGCAGAGCCAGGACATCGCCCAGGGCGTGGACAAGGCCAGCGATGACGAGCTCAACACCGGCGCCGGCGACCAGGGCCTGATGTTCGGCTACGCCTGCGACGAGACACCCGAGCTGATGCCCGCGCCCATCTACTACGCGCACCGCCTCGTCGAGCGCCAGGCCCAGCTGCGCAAGGACGGCCGCCTGCCCTTCCTGCGTCCTGACGCCAAGAGCCAGGTGACCATGCGCTACGTGGACGGCAAGCCCCACAGCATCGACACCGTGGTGCTGTCCACCCAACACAGCCCCGACCAGTCGGAATCGGCCACCAGGATGAAGTCCAGCTTCACCGAAGCCATCATCGAGGAAATCATCAAGCCCGTGCTGCCCTCCGAGTGGCTGCAGGACACCAAGTACCTGATCAACCCCACGGGCCGCTTCGTCGTGGGCGGCCCCCAGGGTGACTGCGGCCTGACCGGCCGCAAGATCATCGTCGACACCTACGGCGGTGCCTGCCCCCACGGCGGCGGCGCCTTCAGCGGCAAAGACCCAACCAAGGTGGACCGCAGCGCCGCCTACGCCGCGCGCTACGTGGCCAAGAACATCGTGGCCGCCGGCCTGGCGCGCCAGTGCCAGATCCAGGTGGCCTACGCCATCGGCGTGGCACGCCCGATGAACATCACGGTCTATACCGAAGGCACGGGCGTGATCCCCGACGCCCAGATTGCCAAGCTGGTGGCCGCACATTTCGACCTGCGTCCCAAGGGCATCATCCAGATGCTGGACCTGCTGCGCCCGATCTACAGCAAGACCGCCGCCTACGGCCACTTCGGCCGTGAAGAGCCCGAGTTCACCTGGGAGCGGACGGACAAGGCAGCGGCGCTGCGTGCTGCGGCTGGCCTGTAAGCAAAATGCCAGGGGCGTTCACGCCCATCTGATGGCCTCTCGGCCCCATGCCGCGCCTGACGCAGCATGGGGCTTTTTTCATCTCGGTCCTTCTCACAACACTCACGTCAAACCGGCGCAGCAGGCTGCGGTAGCGGGTTGCTCGGCTGGTAAACTGCCTGCGCTCTTCCCAAGAGCGGCCATTTCCCGGCCCACCATTTCAAGTTCCGCCACATCCGAGACAAGTCAAGAAGCAATGGCTGCCCCCTCCAAAGCGATTTACTGGTTCAGTGCCCTTCTTTTGCTGGCCATATTGGGGGTGTATCTGCCCGGCCTGAACAACGGGCTGCTGTTCGACGATATGCGTCTGGCGGATGGAACGATTTTCGGCAACTATGGCAGCCTGTTGGACTTCAAGCAGCGCACGCTGTCGTATGGCAGCTTCGTCTGGATCGAACAGATTTTCGGAGACGGCTGGTGGAAGCAGCGCGTCTTAAATATCGCCTTGCATCTCGCGACCGTGGCGGCTCTCTATGCCTTGTTCAAGGCACTGCTGACACAGACGCGCTTTCCGCACGACATCGAGGAGCAACCCCACTTCCACGCGTCGCGCGATGCAGCCCTGCAACTGGGCCTGGTCCTTTTCGCGCTCAACCCTGTCGCGGTCTACGCCGTTGGATACCTGGTGCAGCGATCCATCGTCATGGCAACCCTCTTTGCCGTTCTGGCATGCTGGGCCTTTGTGCGCGGGCTTCAGGGCGGGCGAGCCCTCTGGCATGTCGCGGCATTGATCTGCTATGTGCTTGCCGTACTGTCCAAGGAACATGCTTTTCTGACAGTCGCCATGGTGGTGCCGCTTTACATTTTTGTGAAGCGCCCCGGCCTGAAGGCTGCCATGGTCATTGTGGGCATGGCCCTGCTGCTGCTGGCCGTTGCCTCGGCTGCCGTCTTTCATTTCTTCGGCAGTCTGATGGGCCAGATTTTCGATGAGCAATCCCAGGGCTATGCAAGGCAATTGGAAGCCCTTCAGCCCGGGATCACCTCTCGGATCTATCCCCTGAGCATCCTTAACGAGGCAGCCCTTTTCTTTGCCTATGGTTTCCTGTGGATCGTTCCCTATGTGGGCTGGATGTCCATCGATCTGCGACCGGCATTCCCTCTCGGCTTCGGATCGATCTGGCATCTGGCCGGCGCGCTGGGCTACCTGGCCCTGCTGGCCTGCTCCATCTGGGCCTTGCTCAAGCGCCCCGGTGTCATCGGCCTGGTCGCGCTCTGCCTCCTGTTTCCCCTGCTCTGGTATGCGACCGAATTCGCCACGGTCTGGCTGCAGGACCCCTTCGTTCTGTATCGCAGCTATCTGTGGGCTGTGGCCATCCCGGGATTGGCGGCCATTGCGCTGACGGGGGTCAAGCCACGCACCATCTACATCGTCGGCATCGTCATCGGCGTGGTGTTCGGAGCCCTCGCTTTCGAACGCGTGCTCTCTCTGCAGGATGCAGGCACATCCTGGGCCGATGCCGCCGAAAAAATCGATAAAAAGGCCCCGGCCAATGCCGTGGGACGCGGTCGTGCCTTCCTCAACGTCGGAACGGCACACGCCGACAAGGGCATGCTCGACCAGGCGCTGCAGGACTTCGCCACAGCCAACGCCCTTGGCGACCTGGGAGGCAACGCGCTGTTCAACATGGGTGCCGTGCTTTCTCAGCAGAAGAAATTCTCAGAAGCCCTGAATGCCTTTGCCGCAGCCCAGGCCAAGGGATTCAAGGGCCAGGCCTTGCACTACCAAAAGGCCGAAGCGTTGATGGCTACAGGCCAGTTGCGCGCTGCCTTCGAAGAGTACTCACGCGCCTTGGGCGAGCCCACTGAAGACAGTGCCAACGCCAAGCAAATGGAGCAGACCCTGCGCCTGAAACGCGCAGAGGCGGCCATAGGTGTGCAGCAATACAAAGTTGCAGCTGACGACTTCCGAACTCTGCTGCAGACCTCGCCAAACGCCCCTCGCCTGATCGTCGGATTGGGGCTGGCCCTTGTCGGCCAGGGTGATAGTGCGCAAGCCAAAGAGCTGCTGGAACCACTGGTTGCTCGCAGCCCCAGCGCGCCCGCTTTCTACGGGCGTGCAATGGCCTATCACGGCCTGGGCAACCTACCGGAAGCACTGAAGAGTCTGGACCAGGCAATACGCCTGGAGCCGCAGAATCCGCAGTACCGGCAGGTCCGCAATCAGCTGAGCCCGGCTACCGCAAAGCCTCAGACGACGAAGTAGGCGCTGTCCGCCATGGCCCTGCGCATACTTCACGTCGGCAAATTCTTCCCTCCCTACCGAGGCGGCATGGAAGTCTTTCTTGCCGACCTCATACACGAGCAACGGCGCCAGGGAATAGATGCATATGCCTTGGTCCATGGCGATCCAGAGCTGGATGACCCGCCATGGCTGGAGCGTGTGCCCGTCCAGTTCAATCTGGTCTATGCGCCCATAGCCATGGGCTTCCGCAGTGCCCTTGGCCGGGCCATCGAACGCATCCAGCCCGACGTACTGCACCTGCACCTGCCCAACAACTCGGCCCTGTGGGCGCTCACCCTGCCCATCGCACGGCGCGTGCCCTGGGTCATCCACTGGCACTCCGATGTGGTGGTGTCCAACATCAAGTGGTCCGTGGCATTGGCCTACATGCTGTACCGACCGTTCGAGCAGGCATTACTGGAACGCGCCCAACAGGTATTCGCAACGTCGCCGCCATATCTTGAGGCCAGCAATGCCCTGCGCACCTGGCGCAGCAAATGCGAGATCGTTCCGCTGGGCCTGAATCTGAGCAACATTCCTTCACCGGCCTCGCTGCAGCCAGGCAAGGGTTGGCGGCCTGACGCCCGGCTTCGACTGCTCTCCATCGGACGACTGACCTACTACAAGGGCTTTGAAACTCTGATTCGAGCCGTATCTGCCATGCCCGGGGTGGAACTGCTGATCGCCGGAGAAGGCGAGCTGCGTGCATCGCTGGAGGAACTGATCCGCCAATGCACGCCCGAGGGACAGCAGGCGTCCGTCCGGCTGACAGGTTCGGTTTCTGACGAGGAAAAACATGCCTTGTTTGCAGGCTGCGATATCTTCTGCCTTGCTTCGCGCGAGCGCACCGAGGCTTTCGGCATCGTCCTTCTTGAGGCCATGCTGCACCAACGTCCCTGCATCGTGACCGATCTTCCCGGTTCAGGTATGCCCTGGGTAGTTGCACAGGCCCGCTGTGGGCTGCACGTGCCTTTTGAAGACATCGACGCTTGGCGCAGCGCCATCGCACGACTACAGCATGACGGTGCGCTGCGCGAACGACTCAGCCGCAGTGGCCCCAAGGCCTTGCAACGCTATTTCGGCATTGGGGCCTGCGAACGCGCCATGGCCCGGCACTACCGCTCGATGGCGCCCGGTCTACTGCCTGAGCGCACAGTCGAGGAAACAGGACGCCATCTCATGGTGGTGATTTCCACGCGCAACCACGAAGCGAGCATCACCGAGCTCGTGCACCGAGTGCACTCGCTGGTGGATGCCACTGTTGTCGTGGTCGACAACCGCAGCACGGATGCCACCTGTCACCTTGCCGAACAAAGTGGTGCGCAGGTCATGCGCCCCCTGCTAGCCATGACCACCTGGGGCAGCTTGCAAACCGGCATACGCCATGCATTGGCCCAAGGCTTTGAGACGGTGATCACCATCGATGCCGATGGGCGCTACGAAGCCGAGGAAATACCGACGCTGCTCTCTGCCAGAGGGGCTGCCGACGTGGTGGTGGGCTACTTCGAAGCCCGCCACAGCCGGGTGCGGCGCATGGCCTGGCAATGGTTTCGTTGGGTCACCGGCTTTGCGTTGCGCGACTTTGTTTCAGGCTTTCGCGTCTACAACCGCAGCGCCATGCGCGTCGCAGCCTCAGCCGATGCAACGCTGCTCGACTACCAGGATATCGGTACGCTCTTGCTCATGCGCCGTGCACAATTGCGAATTGCCGAGATAGCCCTGCCTCTTCACACCGCCAAGCCAGACCGCTCCAAGATGTTCCAATCCTGGGCCCATGCGCTGCGCTATGTGGCTGTATCTACTCTGCTTGGGGTGGCTCACTTGCGCGCCAGATCCGGCGACTAAACCGGCACGCTGGGTAGATCCAGCGCCGCACGCATGCTCTCCACGAATCGGGTTTGTGTGAACTGCCGAGCCCGGTCCATGCAGACCCGGGACACCTCAGGCCCGTGCATATACTCCAAGTCATCCACTGCAGCCATTACGGACTCCGGGGTGGGGGGGTCGGCGACCAGAATGCCCGTCTGGCCTTGGACCACGGTTTCCAGCAGTCCCCCCTGCGCCACACCGATGACTGGTTTGCCAGCAGCCATGGCCTCCACCGGCGACATACCGAAGTCTTCGTCCACCGGCAAGTAGACTACCGCCCGGGCCCGCCCCATCCAAAGGCGTAGCTGCTCATCGGTTTGCCAACCCGTGAATTCAATATTCGCAGCACCTGCCGCCAGCGCCTTCAGGCGCCCAAGCTCTGCGCCACCCGATAACACTACCAACCGCCGCTGCGGCATACGCAAAAAAGCACGCACGATGATGTCGACGCGCTTGTTGGGCACCAGCCGCGCGGTGGACAGGTAATAGCCTGCGTCATCCAATGGCCTGAAACTTTCTGTGGCTACAGGCGGATAGACAACTGTGGCATCCAGTCCTGTGTAGCGCCGCAAACGCTGGCGCACATTCTCGGAGTTCACAAGAATGCGGTCCATGCGGCCTATGGCCTTCTCGTAGCGCCTGCGGAACCACCAGACGAATAGCCTGTATAGCGGGCGCAGGGGCGCAGGAAACTGAGCCAGTGTGCTTTCGTAGAGATCGTAGGCAAAGCGAGGAATCGTATGGCAGTAGTACAGGCGCAGCCCGCCGCGCTGCTGGTGAACCGCGAAAGGAGCATAAAAGCCGCTGTAGACCACCTGTTGTGCATCGCGCAGGCACTGCGATCGAAAGCGAAAGCACCACATGCTTTCAGGTATACGCGGCAACCAGGCCGACCAGCCGCCGCGCAGCTCGCGCACGCGCACCTGTGACCCTTCTAGCAGCGGCATAGCCTGCGCATAACAGCGGCTCACCAGGGTTTCGAAGCCAGGCAATGCCTCTGCCAGCATCAGGGTGACGCGCTCCGCGCCACCCGCGACCTGCATGAAATCATAGAGAAGGAAATGTCCGCCTTCAGTCCGTTTCGTCATGCCAACAATGCCTCCAAGCGGGCCAGCATGGCTTGGATACGTTTCTCCCAGGCATGCTCGCGCACGAACTCCTGAGCATACCCATGGGGACGAGCCTGCGCCTCGGCACGTGCCTGCTCTATGGCCTGCGCGAAGCCCGATGCTCCATTGCCGTAGCGAGCCAGCTCTCCCATGCCCACACGCAGAGCGCCGAAATCGGTACTCGCCACGCCGAGACCGGCCGCCACGTATTCATAGAACTTCAGCGGCCTCTCCACGTAGCGCATGCGCCCGTCCGTATCCTGGAAGGGGATAAGGCCGACCTCATAGCGCGGCAGCAGCTGCGCCAGCACATCGCGCGAAACGCTGCCGTGCCAGCGCAGATTTGGAGGATCCTCGGGTCGCGGAATGGCACCGGGGCCATAGATGTCGAAACGCCAGGCAGGCATGCGCCGCGCCACTGCAGCCAGCAAGCCCTTATCCAGCCAAGCCGTCATGGCGCCCACATACACGGCGCTGCGCGGCAACCGAGCCTTATTAGGCCACGCCAGCTCCAACAGCCGCGCTTCCACCCCGTTAGGTATGTACGGAACTGACATTCCCGGATTAAGCTCGAGAGCATATTCCTGCAGCGGCTTGGAGACGGCCCATACTTCGTCGAAGCCCGGTCCACGCAGCCCGTCCTCCAGGGCCTTCAGCGCCACCGGATGCAAATCCCTGGCGAAGCCCTGCGGCCAGTCATTGAGCCGGCAGACACGCACGCGCGCAACGATCCTGCCCTGCGCCAGCATATTGGGCGCGACATCGGCCAAGCACAGGTCATAGCGGGTGCGGCGCAACCGTGCCGGCAGCAGGCTGCCATAGAGACTGGTCTGCCATGCGAATCGCAGAAACAAGTGGTGCGCAGGAAACGGTGCCTTGGCGGTCCACTCAGTCAACCCTGGAGAAATCTCCCGGGCCATGCCCCCGCCGCCCCATGCACGGCGCAGGCGCGCATGGCGCTGACGGCCGACAAGGTCCAGGGGCGATGACAGAGTGGGCACATAGTCCACGCGCCAGCCCGCCACGGCCAGCGCCTGGGCCAGGTACTGGATGCCGACCTTAGTGCCGCCGTCGATGAAAGACTGGGTACCGAAAAGGATAGCCTGCATTTCAGGGTCCTTCACCGGTGCTTGCCGCACGGCCGCCAGCCCTCGAGCAGCGCGTTGACCTCGGCCCGCAGCCAGGCGCGCGTGGCCTCGGCGTTCCAGCGCTTCGCGGCCCGATCGGAGGCCTGCTTCATAGCCTGAACCTGCTCGCGCGTGACCGCATTGAGTACGCCAGCGAGATCAGCGGGCTCGAAACCGGGTGCTACTACACCACAGCCATGCGCATTGACCAAGGCTTGCATCTGCGGTGATGGGCCGATGGCGATGGCCAAACGCGCCTGAATGAATTCGAAGAATTTGTTCGGCAGGGCATGCAGGTAATTGAAATTGACGGGAGGCAGCAGGAACAGACCGACGTCATAGTCGTTGGTGCGAGCCGCGATCTCCGACATGGCCACGGGAGCCACGAAGTGTATGCGAGGCTGGTCCTGTGCCCTGCGCCGCAGCGACGCCATATAGGCCGGGTCCTGTTCGACCAGCATCAAATCCAGGGAGAAGCGCTGGTCCAGGTGTCGCATGAGATCAATCATGACTTCAATGCGGCGCGAGGCGATGGCCGCACCGTGATGGATCATGCGTATCGAGCCGTCGGCTACAGGCTGCACGGGCAAGTCCATAGGCTCGGGACAGTTGGGCATGACCGCTACCGGCAGCCGGTAGCGCGTTGCGTACTCTTGCGCGATGCCATCACAGACCGTGCTCATGCGCGCCACGCGCCCCAGTTCGCTCCGGCACACGGCATCGAAGAAAGGTCCCAGCAGCAAGCGCCATGCCGTCCTGTCTTCAAATTCACGTGGCGCATATTCGTGGGCATCAAGCCATACAGGAGCACCCCGCGCCAGCTCCAGCGCGGCCGGCAAGGCCATCACGTCGTTGGCGAGTACCAGATCGAAACTATTGGCCGGCAGCCTCTGTGCAGCATGCATCAGCGCGCGGATCTGGGCATGGCGCCAGTAATACAAGTGGTGACGGCGCGCCGCCAGCAGGACAGCATTGGCCGCAGCGGACCATGCGCCGCCTCCTACGTGGCGTACGGCTTCGAAGGCGTGGACACCTGCTGGCCGGAGGCCAAAGCCCAGCACATGAAGCTCGTGCTCCTGGCCCAAAGCCTCGATCTGGCGCATGACGCGTGGGTCCGAAACAATGGTCGACAGGGACAGCAGCAGAAGGCGCGCCATGGCATCAGCCCCCGAACTGGCGCGCGTACCAGCGCGTGAAGTTGATCCAGCGCCAGACCTGCCAACTGAAGGGCCGCTGGCCGGCCACGACCTGGTCGAAGGCCTTCAGGATCTCGTCCTGACGCAGGAAAGGCAGGTTCAGCGGCTGACGCAGCCATTCCCGCACCTGAGGTGCCATCTGCATCAGCCAGTCCTTCTCGGGTGTGGCGAAGCCGATCTTGTCGCGACGATTCAAGACCTCATCCGGGACCAGTCCCCTCATGGCACGCCTGAGCAAATGCTTGGTCTCCCCATTGGGTGCCACCAGATACTCTTCCGGCAAGGTCAGCAGAAAGTCCGCAAGCGCCGTGGTCAGGAATGGGACCCGGCTTTCCACGGAAAACCGCATGGAATTGCGGTCACCGTGGCGAAGTAGGCCCGGCAGGCCCACACCGTGCAGCGAACGGGCCAGCTCGGCGCAAAGGCGCCTGCCTGGAGCCGTCACTACGGGGCGTGGGTGTGGAAACCGCAACAATACGCCGTTCTCCTGCAGTACAGCTGCGTAGAGCCAAGCAGGCGCGGCCTGGCCTCGATTGAGGCGGCGCAGCCATTGGTACACGTCCTCGCCCGCGTACTCGGCTACGGCGGCCTTCATGCCCTCGACAGCAAAACGATCAGGCCAAGTCCCCCAGGATCGGAGAAAGGATGCCGCCTGTGCCCACCGGCCGGCATCCATCAGGCTGCGAACGCGCGGCCCCGGATAGCCCACATAGCCGCCGCACAACTCATCCGCGCCCTGCCCATCCAGCGTGACCACCATGCCATGCTCGCGCGCCAGGCGGAACACACGGTACTGTGCATAAATGCTCGTGCTGCCAAAAGGCTCGCCCTGGGCCACGATCATGTCGTCCAGATCGGCAGCCAGTTCCTGCGGCGCGATCTCGATCTTGTGCGGTGTCGCCCCCGCCCGGTCATTCACCAAATCAATCCATTGCTCTTCAGACAACGCACTTCCCGAGGCGACGAAACTGAAAGTGTGGAGAGGGGCGTCGGGCTCCAGATGGCGCATGCAGGCGACGATGGCCGATGAATCCAGTCCACCCGAAAGGGCCGCGCCCAACGGTACGTCGCTGCGCAGATGCAGGCGCACGCTGTATAGCATCAAGCGCCGCAGCTCCTGCGCTGCATCATCCAGAGACAAATTCTGAACGGGAGTAATCCTCGGCTGCCACCAGGATTTCAACGCCAACTCACCGGCAGCAAGGTCATAGCTGAAACTATGGCCGGGCGGCAAGGCCCGTATGTCACGAAAGAAAGTGCTCTCTCCAGTGTCGTAGCTGCCGTGGACAAGATAGTCGTAGGCGATCTGCCAGTCGAGTTCAGGCCGGCCACCCCGCAACGCCTGCAGCGCCGGGACTTCCGATGCGAAACACAGGCTCTCCTGCCCCAAATGGTAGTAAAGCGGCTTGATGCCAAAGGCATCGCGAGCCCCATACAGCTTGCCAGTGTGCCGATCCAGCAGCACAAATGCAAACATGCCGACTAGACGCGACAAGGCAGCCTCGCCCCAGGCTTCCCAGGCCTGCAGCAGGACTTCGGTATCGGAATGGGAACGAAAGTGCCGCCCACTTCGCTCAAGCTGTGCCCTCAGTTCGAGGTAATTGTAGATCTCGCCATTGAAAACCAGCGTGAGGTTACCATTGGCGCTATCCATGGGCTGGCTGGCCGCATCTGAAAGATCGATCACGCTCAACCGGGTATGGCCAAAGGCTCCAACGACTCCGTCTTTGCGCCAAGACACGAAATCTGCCCGATCAGGACCACGCCTGCGCAGTCTGCTCAAGGCTGCATCGAGCTGACTTGCAATGGCGACACGGCCATTTAGAGAGGCTATTCCCGCGATTCCACACATATCGGATAGAAAATTTTTCTAAGCCAAGAAACGGAGAATCTCATGCAAGCCCCGACTCACCAGCACAGCCGACATGCCGACACAGCGACTGAATCTCTGACACCACGTAACATATCAAGCTGGAAGCGTTGATTTTTTCAATGGTCACCATATAACAAATGATCTACAATCTGCTCCGCTGCATGTCCATTTCCATACAACTGATTTTTCGCATCTACCCTCAGCTCTATTCCCATTCGTATTGCTTCGACAATAGATTTCTCATCATCCGGCGCGACAAGGTTATTCGCTCCGATATCGACCAGCTCAGTCCATTCTGTCTCCGTGCGTAATGTAACGCACGGCTTTCCAAAGAAGTAAGCCTCCTTCTGTACCCCACCCGAGTCGGTGATGACCAGCGAACATGCGTCCTCCAGACGAGTCATATCAAGATAGCCCAACGGATCCAAAAGAGTTGCCGCGCGGGCCAATCGCTCAAGAAGTCCATTGCGCTCCAAAGCGCCACGTGTACGCGGGTGAAGAGGAAAAACCAGATGCAAGTCCGCTGCCACTGCCTCCATCGCTGCCACGATGGCGGCGAGGCGCCGAGGCTCGTCCGTATTTTCCGCCCGGTGGATGGTTACCAGCGCAAAACGGCCATCACCCACGCCCACAGGAAGTGGCCGTCCAGCCGACTTCTTCGCATAAAACAGCGATGCGTCAAGCATTACATCGCCTGTGCGTACCACTTTTTCACCAATGATTCCTTCGGACAACAAATTATTCACTGCCGAGTCAGTAGGAGCAAAAAGCAGACTGGAAACATGATCGGTTACTACGCGATTTATTTCTTCTGGCATCGCTCTATTCCAGGAACGCAATCCAGCTTCGACATGTGCCACTGGAATATGGAGCTTTACAGCCGCCAGGGCTCCTGCCATCGTCGAATTAGTATCCCCATACACCAATACCCAATCCGGTCGCTCGTGTTGCAGAACGGATTCGATCTGCTCGATCATTCGCCCCGTCATCGCTCCATGAGAGAGGCCTCCCAACGCCAACATCCTATCCGGCTTTGGAATTCCCATCTCATCAAAAAACACATCGGACATGTTTTTGTCAAAGTGCTGACCGGTATGAACGATCATTTCTCGAACATTCACACCAGATGCCTGACGTGCAGCGAAAGCATGAGATACAACGGCTGCCTTGACCATTTGAGGACGCGCCCCAATAACCGTAAGAATCTTCATACGCCACCCCACCATAGGCGAATGATGCAGCAATGACCTGCATCTGTATTACGCATCAACAAACTCCTGCTGCCATATTTCAAGAGAAAGCAATGCCCACAAATTTCGATTGAACGCACCTTGCGAGCTGATCATTCCGCCAATATCTGCTTTGGATGTCAAATATCCCCGTTGCTTCGCCCTAGTCGATCCAAGTATATCTTGCACGAATTCTGAGGCCCTGCCATTTTTTTTCAACCATTGATTCAACGGCACAGGGAATCCCATCTTATCACTTCTATTTTTTATGGACTCTGGTAGGCGGGAACCAAAAGCGACTCGGAGGAGTCTTTTTAATTCACCATTGGCAAATTTTATATTTGGTGGAATCGTAGCAGCGAACTGAACCAGTGGATGATCCAAAAATGGAACCCTTGACTCCAACCCATGGGCCATGCTCATGCGGTCTTCAACCTGCAGGAGTGCAGGCAGAAGCGTCTTGAAGTCAAAATGTGTCATCCGATCGAAATACGCCTCCGGTCCGACATTGTCCCCCCAGAATATTCTCTTGTACGCATCCAGCACCGGTGCGAAATCCACCGCAGCAGGATCAATGACATCACCCAACAGATTGGCTCTATTGATCAATCTGAAATATCGTTCGTCGCGAGAGCCGAACAATCCTTCCGCCCAGAATTCCTTGATCAGTGGCTGATAAGACTTTAATGCTACCAGATTGGGAATAATCGATTCATAAGTAACGATGAATTGGCCATTATGAGAAGTCCCCTCAATTGCCCCTTTGATGCATTGCTCAAAATATGCAACCAGGTACCTAGCATAGCCGCCGAATATCTCATCTCCGCCTTGCCCACCTAAAACCACTTTCAGCTTGCTGGCTGCGAGTCGTGACACCATGAATTGCGGGAAAGATCCTGGTCCAGCAATTGGCCCGTCAAGATGGTAGATGATGCTTCGAATATTTTGGACAAAATCGTCTTCATTGATATCCTGAACGTAACAGGACATACCATTTTCATGGGCAACATCCTCCGCATAACGAGACTCATCGTAAGCCGCCCCCTCGTTGAATCGCCCATTAAATATCTTGAATGACCCACTAGGCCTTGATTCACGTGCCAATATAGCCAAAAGACTGGAATCGACCCCCCCACTCACGTAAGCGCCTACCTCAACATCAGCACGCAAGTGCAGATTAATAGACTCAGCCATCAGCTCACGCAACCGCTCTACAAAATACTGCTCCGTATGATAAAGATCGGGTTCATACTGAATTTCCCAGTAGCGCCTTATCTTTATTTCCCTGCTCTCATTGATAGCCCCACAATGCGCGGCAGGAACTTCACGAACTCCCTCAAGCAATGCTTGCCCACTGATGGTGAACTGGAAGCTGAAATACTCTGAAAGTGCTTTCCTGCAAATTCGCCGCTGATCCATGAAAGGAGTTAACGCCTTTACTTCTGATGCAAAATAAATGATGCCATTTTGCTCGGTGTAGTACAACGGCTTGATACCAAAACGATCGCGCCCAAAAAACACCTTATTCCGGCGAGGATCCCACACCAGAAATGAGAACATGCCCCGAAGCCTATCGATGCATTCTTCACCCCACTTCAAATAGGCTTGAAGAATTACCTCGGTATCGCTTGTTGTATGAAAATCACCTCCAATCTCGCTGCGCAATTCACGATAATTGTAGATTTCTCCATTAAATGTAATAACCACACCAGATTCGGCGTGACGCATTGGCTGCGCCGCTTGCTCAGACAAGTCTATGATAGATAGGCGCATGTGCGCAAAACCTACTTGCCTGTCTGGTGAAATCCAGATACCTTGGCCATCAGGTCCGCGATGACGTTGGCGCTCGATACCTGTTGCCAGAATTCTTTCAGCCTGCTCAACGGCTTCCGCCGCAACGAAACCAAAAATACCGCACATGATCAGTTTTCCGTTTTCTTGACTGCGGCAGCTATATCTCTAGCAAAGACAGTCTTCACCCCTCTGCGTTTTAGCTCGTTCAAAAGATCACGGTAAAAATCTCGTAGGCCATAACTCTTATAAATATGACCTTCGAAATGGCTACGCGGCACCGACGCAAGATCTGAAATGCCTTTTGTTAATCCACGACGCAAATTATCATCTGATGCATTCAGATAAATCAGCATAGGGTGTACATTCAAGACTTTCAGTCCAGGATCATCCAATGGTATGCGCGATAAATCGAGAGGCTCCCCAATGTCAACATGGATACCATCCTCCCAAACATAGGACATCTTCACTAATCCATTGTAATCAACATGCGCTTGAGCAAATGGTTGACGCCAAAGGAAGGAACTCAGATCATAGGTAAGTCCACAGGCTTTCGCCAAATCACTGATGTTTTGTCCGAAGAAGTTCCGATGGCATCGTAATCCTACGGCATCAGGGAAAATTTCCATCAAATCCGGCAGCTTCTTACTGAATCTGTGCACCGGATCCGGTCGCGTATTATCCGGATGCAAACCAATTTCCACAAAAGATGTGGATGCTTTCAACAGAGCGCTATCATGTGTTGCGTAAGCAGTAATTTTCATTCCTGCCTGAGCAACCATGTCCAGCACCACCTCCGTCGCATAATCAGGTGCCCAATCTATATCCGTAGTAAGAACGACTGTATCAAGGCCATCGAGATTATAGAAGGATCGAAAAGGATCCTGAGAAAAAAACTCGTGCATGCTTTTCATTGGATCTCCGCCTTCGATATTTGACCAAGATTCATAACGCGCTGATACATTTCCGCAAAAGGCTTGGCTTGAGACGCAAACAAGTACTTCTCAGCCTTGGCGATCAATGCTGGGCGGAATCGCTCCGGACCACCCAATGATTCATCAAAAATAGTATCGATGGCCTTTGCGTAGTCACCGGCTGCATGAAATGGAACCAAAACACCAAAACCTTCCGCTTCGACAACCCGCTTGACATTGACCAATTCAGTGGAACCAATCATCGGCGTTCCAGCTGCAATGAACTCATACATCTTATTTGGCGAAGATATTTGTGTATTCAAATCCTGCGCCTGATACGGCATGACTCCAACATCCACCGAGGCAGCCCATTCAACGATCTCACTCCAGGGTACCGGATCCATGAAATGGACGCGGTCAGAGATACCCAGTTCAACAGCCAACTCCTTAAACTCTGGAATCTCCATCCCCCAAGTCAGTAAAATTAGATGTGCAGGCACCCTTGCTTGAGCCAATCCCTCAAACAACAGGTGTATTTTCCGCCCGCGATTGATACCACCCATAAATATCAGCGTGGGTGTACCTGGCTCTAGTCCAAGTTTGTCCTGAACAATGGTTTTACGACAATTTATATCGAATCCCACCGGCTGTTCGGTCGCATTCGTCAAAGGCGTATACGAACCGGCGCCATGATCCTTTTGCATCACTCTGGCCTGATCCTCATTGATCACTACTATTTCGTCGCAGTGACCTATCAAAACATGCTCAGTTTCAAGCAAGCGCTTTTTTCGCTCTCCAACAATGCCTGGCTGATAGCTGTAGAGTTCATGGGCGTCGTAAATCAAAGGAATATTGCGGCGCTTTGAGATCAGCGTAGCAACCCGCAAGGCAGGAAGATCATGAGCATGAACAACATCTACCCGATCCAGATTGCAGCAGAAATCAAGGACATTCCTTTCCCAACTATCCAATGGCTGCTCCACGAAATGCTTCACGATTTCCGAATCCAAACCCTGCAACTCTTCCGGTATATGGTCAAGAAACGGAAAATGTCCAAAAGTAAAAGACCACAAGCGTCTCCATATATAAGAATCAAAAGTCAGGATTGCCAATGGCAATGCGGCTATCCCTTTCAGCGAGTGACTGCTGTTAGACAATTGCTCCAAACCGTAACGAGGGTGCTTCAGAGAAATCCAGAGCTTGGATTTTCCACGAAGCTGCATCTTCATCGCTCGCGCTCGGCTCAAGTCAAACTCTAATTTGGCAATACGCGTATACGGCCCTGCAGAAGCAGGAACTTGCATCTCTCGACTAAATTCACCCCATTTGGCCAAGGCACCCCAATTGAATGATATGAGGGATAACACCAAAACGGCCGGCTTGCGAATAAAAATTCGCATTTGCTTAGCCTCGATCAAGGTCTTGATGGAAAACCGTGGCGCAGCCAAGGCAGCAACCATCTTTCCAATTTTGCGTCCTACCAGTTTGCTCGTGATTCCCAAAATCTTGTCAAAACGTGCCCTTGACAGCTTGTCATACTCATCTTCAAGCCGCCGCTGAATCAACTCCTCTTCATCTGGCACGCGCCATGCATTCTCAAATGAAGTGAATTTTGGATCGTTGCCGTAAAGGACAAGTGCAGACTCATTAAATCTAACAATTGGAAGACCATCAATCTGATTTTCGTTATCTCCCAGAGTCCCATAGGCCGCAGCCAGTATCACTTTGTGGCCTTGCTCGCGCAGCAACTTTGCCTCAAGCACAATGCGACGATCCACCATGCAATTACGGTCGATCATCAGAATATTACGCGGACCCTCGCTCACGAGATCACCTTGCGAGCAGAGATCTCCTTTTCCAGCAATTCAATATCCGCCTCGACGGCCAAATGCAGTTCCTTGATTGCCGTCTGCGCTTCAGCAGGGTAGTAATCGGTGAAATGCGTCATCCATGGATGCTGTTTCCCTGTTTCCTTATGACGCAGTTTCTTGATTGATCCTACAATCTGGCCCTCGCCCCCGACAACGAGAGCACCACCCGGAATATTTCCACGAGCGCGCGTCATGGCTGCAATGAAAGCGCCGCGGCCGACCTTAGTGCCAGGCAAAACCACTGCACTTGTGCATATCGCAGATCCCGCTTCGAGAGTCACCCCCTCCTTCAACCCGGATGGAGGAATAGGATCATTTGTCAGAACAACATAGGGAAATATCCAGACGAGGTCACCAATGACAGCACCACGACCTACATGAACATTACTGTGGAATCTTACCCAGTCACCAATAATTGCGTCACCTTCCAAGTCATTGAAGCTTCCCACCTGTAGATTCAATCCGGCCTGCACACCCTCTCTAATCAACGAGGTGTGCCCAACCCGCAAATCCGGACCAAAGCTACTACCCTCATAAAGAATTGAGTGTGAACGAATGATGCTTCGGGCACCAATCTTCAACGGTTTTCCCTTGTATTCTCCACCGGCGGGATGACCAATGACACAGAAATCCTCAATGACCGAGTCATCACCGATCTCTACATTATCATAAATTCTGACATGGGCACCCAGCGTTACACTACGCCCGATTTTTGCTCTGGAAGAAATCATGTCCACAGTCATATTGTCACCCATTGATATTTTCCAGTTGATCCACTACTTTGTGTGCGGCCAAGCCCCCGCCGAAGAAATTCCGTGTCTCCGTGACATCAGGCTTCTTTGCTCTTGAGAACGCACTTTCTATGGAAGCCTTATCTGTTTTTCCAATCTGTGCCCAATTATTCTCAAGAAGATCATGCCATGTATCCTCGCGGAACAGCATGACACATCGCCGGCCAGTCCATACTGCTTCACGTGGCAGTCCGCCGGAGTCGGTAAAAATGCAGTCAGCACCCTGCAAAAGGCCGAGCATTTCCAGATAAGTGACAGGTGGCACCAGTCTTATGGAACCTAATTTCCCGCCATTACCTTGCCAGCGCTCAACAATACCCTTGGTACGAGGATGCAATGGCAAAATAACCGGCTTATCAAGTTTTGATAGGAATTGAAAAATATCCGAGAATCGCGCGGCGTTGATGGTGTCGGTGTTCTCAGGCCTGTGCAGGGTGGAAAGATAATATCCATCGGATCGTAAATCAAACTGCTTTACGATGGCATATTTTCTTCGCTCGGAATACCTGACAAAACAATCCAGCAACACATCGCCAGTCAGAGAGGCGGTATGCTGAAGTCCTTCATTCCTCAGATTATGCAAGGCACGCTTGATAGGTGCACAATTTATTGTGGCAACATGATCTGTGACAGTGCGATTGATTTCTTCTGGACGCTTTCTGTCGAAATCACGCAGTCCAGCCTCGATGTGAACAACAGGAATATGCAATTTCACTGCAGCCAAAGCTGCCGCCATCGTTGAATTCGTATCCCCATCCACCAAAACAACATCAGGCATGATGTCCTTCAGTGCCTGTTCTATCCCCTCCATCATGCGCCCCGTCATGGCGCCATGCCCTAATTCAGAAATTCCGAGATTTAAATCCGCATCCGGAATATCCAGTTCGCGAAAAAAAACCGTACTCATACTATCGTCATAATGCTGCCCCGTGTGCAACAATATATGCTCATGCCCCCTCTCAATCAATACATCGCGTACGGCAGGTACTTGCATGAACTGAGGTCGCGCCCCTACGACTCTAAGTACTTTCATAAAACCCCGCTTTCTTTCAAATCAGTCATGTTGCAAATATTCCTATCGATGCCTTGTTTATCTTTATTTCAACGATTCACAAACAGACTGCATTGATTCAATAATATTACTCTGATCATTAACGCTTAGCCAGGGGCTCATTGGTATGCTAAGAACCTCTTTTGCCAATCTATCCCCCACCGGCAGCACGCAATTAGTTTCACGAAGAGCTGGCTGCTTGTTCAATGGAACGGGATAATGAATTGCAGTAGGAATACCTCTTTCCTGTAGTTTTTTGGCAAGCAGATCACGCTCGGGATGCCTCACCGTGAATTGCGCCCAGCTGCAGATATCATCCGTGATAGACTGGGGCAGCACCAATCCAGAACAAGATGCCAGGCCATTAAAATAGCGTTCAGCCACTTCCTGTCTTATTTTCAAATCGGATTCGAACACTTCGAGTTTGGCCAACAAAATTGCTGCCTGCAATGTATCCAACCTGCTGTTGACACCTACACGTACATGGTGATAACGCCGCTCTTGTCCATGCCTAGCTATCTGTCTTAAGCTTTTCTCGAGATTTTCATCGTTCGTGAATACTGCACCACCGTCTCCATAACACCCCAATGGCTTACTCGGAAAAAAGCTGGCGCAACTTATGTCAGAAATATTGCAACTCTTGACGCCTCTGTATGTAGCACCGAAACTCTGAGCGGCATCTTCAATGACAGGAATCTCATATTTCCGGGCAATATTCTGGATAGGTTCGAAATCTGCGCAACGTCCGTAAAGACTTACGGGAATAATAGCCTTCGTTCTTGTTGTAATTGCTGCCTCTATCAGACTTGGGTCAAGGTTGCAAGACCCCGAAAGCACATCTACATATACGGGCTTTGCCCCCAGCAAGGCAACTGTCTCCGCCGTTGCTATATAGGTGAATCCCGGAGTTATGACTTCATCGCCAGGCCCTACACCCAAGGCCATCAAAGCGATCTGCAGCGCATCGGTTCCATTGGCTACCGATATACAAAATCTGCCACCAACAAATTCGGCAAGCCGCTCCTCAAGTTCAGCGACTTCGGGCCCCAGAATATACTGCCCATGATTCAGGACGATTTGTATCCTCCTATCAATATCATTTTTCAGCAAAGAATACTGAGCTTTTAGATCAATGAAGTCCATATCATCCCCGAAATTGAGAATTATTTCTACTTATAGACGCTTAATCTGCCCATCGGACAGTTGATATTCGACACCCGATTCATTGCAACTTGCCATGCCATTGCCATTCAAAGGCAATTCCAGACGTGTACCATGCTCGCTCATCCACCCTATTTGTCGGGCTGGAACACCCGCCATCAATGCATAAGGCTTGACATTGCGATTAACCACAGCACCGGCTGCCACAAAAGCAAAGGCCCCAATAGTCACACCGCATACAATTGTCGAGTTCGCGCCCAATGTCGCCCCACGCTGCACAATGGTGAATCGATATTCACTCTTGCGAATGACCGTGCTTCTTGGATTGTAGACATTGGTAAAAACCACACTCGGTCCGCAAAAAACATCATCTTCCAATGTCACCGCATCATAAATACTGACATTATTCTGGACTTTGACATTATTTCCAATCACCACGTCGTTCCCAACATATACATTCTGACCAAAGGAACAATCCTGACCAATGCGTGCTCCTGCGCAGATGTGCACCCAATGCCAAATGCGTGTTCGCGCGCCAATCTGGGCACCAGGGTCAACGATGGCGGTCGAATGTGCGGAGAATAAGGAACTGTTCATTTAAATCTCCTTTTTCAACTTGAGTGATAGGCCGCAATGCAATCCTCTATATTACCTTGCATTCTTATCTGCCCCTCATTGAGCCAAATACCTTGATTGCAGAAGGTTTTCAATATCGGATCACTATGGGAAGCCAGTACAAGGATTCTAACTTTACTCATCATGGCCTCCAGTCGCATCCGGGCCTTGTCAATGAACTGTGCATCGCCAACGCCAATCATCTCATCCATCAAAAGAATATCCGGGGCGATCGCCGTAGATACAGCAAATGCCAGTCTTAGCATCATCCCGGAAGAATAGGTACGTACAGGAAGATGCAAATAATCTCCCAGTTCGGTAAAATCCTCTATATCCGGAACCAGTGCCTTGGCATCACGAGCACTTATCCCCATCACAACACAGCGTGTTGCGATGAACTCATAACCACTGGCCTCTGGATCCATTCCAAGCATCAGATCAATCAGAGACGATATATTCCCTACCGATCGAATCACGCCAGAGGTAGGCTCATAGACACTCGAAAGCACACGTAACATCGTTGACTTGCCAGCACCATTGCGGCCAATCAGACCGACTCTGTCGCCATCCTTGAGGGATAGCGTAATCTCACGCAAGGCCCTGACTGCAATGGTTCCTCCGCCCACATCCTCTATGCGACCACGGTGACCTTGGGCTTTTCCAAGCAAAGTGTTCAACAGCCCTCTTGATCTTGAGGAGAACAAGGGAAAATCGACATTTACCCGCTCAAGTTCTATGCTCGCCATGATTAAAGCCAGTACACAAGCCTACGCCGACTCTTCAGAAATATCGTGAAGAAAGCAATCAGCAAAAAAACAAAAGAACAAGCAGCCATCATGTAGCTGCTTGATTCAACCGATTTACCCAGAACCGGGGCACGAATCAAATCAAGAAATGCAGCCAACGGATTGACATGAACAATCAATTGCGCACGTTCGCTGAGCTGAGATGGCTGCCACATAACCGGCGTCAAGAAAATTGCAACCTGCATGAGACTGGTGACTATCATGGGGATGTCACGAAACCTAGAGCATAGAGCACCTAGAATACAAGCCAACAAAACCGCGCAGATAATAGTAAATGCCATCCCAAGAAAGAAAGGAATGATTTTTATATTTTCCAAACCACCAAAAACCAGAAGCACCAGCAAGGCTATTGGTATGTTATGCCCCATCATCAGCAGATTTCGCCATATTACTCTCAGGCCAAACGCCGTCTTGGGGTAAGGTGTCTGCTTCAAGAAGGCTGCAGCAGAAATGAATGTCTGACATCCATCGGATATGCAGTGGGATATAAAAAGGAATAAGACATGGCTGACACAAAAATATGGCAGATACGTCTTTATGTCAATATTGAATACCTGAGATCCAATCACCCCAAATGCACCGATAAAGATGGCGGTGTTCAGAGATATCCACACGGGACCTAGAAAAGATCTACGATATTGCTTAAGTATGTCTTCCAGACCCAGGTGCAGCCAGAATCGCCACAACCTTAATGCGGCCTGCACATCCATGATGAGCAGGTACCATTGAGAAACCGGCTTCAAACCAAGCGAGCTCATTCTGTCAATACCCCGCCGCCGCCGTCAGTACAAAAGGATGTGTGCATTCACTAGATGATCGCACTATATGAGAACTGCGAATCATTTCCACCGTTTCGATGCAATGCCGCGCATCCTCAATACCATAACCACGTCCGGCAAGAATCTCTTGGTAGCTTGTCGTATGCAGGTCGGTGAAGCCTTCGGAAAATTCCAGCTTCTCGCCACTGATGTCGATGTTCCGGAAAGTGGGCTTCTTGCCCTTAACCCCTTCTGGCAGGTCATTCGCATCGATAGACAGGAACCAGCGCACGCGCGCGCGCTCGTATTCCAGGTAGCCTGCTGCCTTGGTGTCCTCACGGAGGTGAATGTGGTTTTCCTGCAGGCTCCCGAAGATGAAGTGCAGCATGTCGAAAAAGTGCACGCCGATGTTCGTGGCCACGCCAAAGGATTTGCGCGGATCGCCTTTCCAGCTTTCCAGATACCACTTTCCGCGCGAGGTGACATAGGTCAGCTCGACATCGAACTTCGTGTCCCTGGGTGCTGCGGCCACCTTTTCACGCAAGCGCAAAATGGCCTCGTGATGGCGCAACTGCAGGATGTTGAAGACGCGTTTGCCGGTTTCGCACTCTATGCATGCGAGTTCGTCCAGCACGGCGGTGGTCGGCACCAAGGGCTTTTCGCAGATCACATCGCAACCCAGGCGCAAGCCCGCCGCGATATGGGCGTGGTGCAAGTGATTGGGAGAGCACACGGCAACATAGTCGAGCGCTGACGCAGGATCACGATTGAGGCGATGGGTATGCTCGAGAAAGCGTTCGAATTCGGTAAAGAAATCACTCTGCGGCGAAATACTGTCAATGATGCCCACCGAATCGTTGATGTCATACGCCACCGACAGGTTGTGGCCCGTGTCCTTGATGGCACGCATGTGCCGGGGCGCGATGTATCCGGCTGCGCCGATCAGAGCAAAGTTTTTCATGACGTAATTTAGAGGCGAAAGACGGTAAACCCGGCCTCAGCGGCCTGCTGTCTGGAGAAAAGGCTTTTTACGTCCGCGAGCACGGGGCGCTCGCCACGGCACAGACTGCGCAGTTGGAGGGGCGAAACCTGGCGAAACTCGTTGTGCCCAACGGCCACGACCAAGGCGTCGACAGGATGTTCCGCGTCAATCTGACCCAAAGTCAGCTCGTATTCATGAGCCACCTCCTCGGCACTGGCCCATGGGTCAGCAATGACCACGTTGGCGCCCCAAGCCTCGAACTCGCGGATCATGTCCACGACCTTGCTGTTGCGGATGTCGGGGCAGTTTTCCTTGAAGGTGATGCCCAGCACGCCGATGCGGCAGCGCGGAACATCCATGCCGTTCTTGAGCATCAGGCGGATGGTGTTGCGCGCCACATAGCGCCCCATGTTGTCGTTGATGCGGCGTCCGGCCAGAATGACCTGGGGGTGGTATCCCACTTCCTCCGCCTTGTGGGTAAGGTAGTAAGGATCCACGCCTATGCAATGGCCTCCGACCAGCCCAGGTCGGAAAGGCAGGAAATTCCACTTGCTGCCAGCGGCCTCCAGGACGTCCAACGTATCGATTCCGATGCGCTCGAAGATCACCGACAGTTCGTTGACCAGTGCGATGTTGAGATCACGCTGCGTGTTCTCTATGACCTTGGCCGCCTCTGCTACTTTCAGGCTGCTGGCCTTGTGGGTGCCTGCAACGATGATGGAGGCATACAGGGCATCCACCGCATCGGCGGCTTCGGAAGTGCTGCCGCTAGTGATTTTCTTGATCTTGGTCAGCGTGTTGACCTTGTCGCCTGGGTTGATGCGTTCAGGACTGTATCCGCAGAAGAAGTCACGATTGAATACCCTGCCACTGAAGCGCTCGAGGACCGGAACGCAGATTTCCTCGGTAGCCCCCGGGTAGACAGTGGATTCGTAGATCACAAGGGCACCGGGCGGCATGGCACGCCCCACGGTCTCACTGGCCTTGACCAGTGGCGTCATGTCAGGCCGGTTGGCTTTGTCCACGGGCGTTGGCACGGTCACGATGAAAACTTGGCAATCCGCCAGGTCTCGCGGGTCTGAGCTGAACTTCAGCCGCCGGGCAGCCTTCAGTTCGTCAGGACTGACCTCCAGGGTGGCGTCCTGGCCGCCTCGCAGCTCAGCGACACGCGCCACATTGATGTCAAAACCAAGGACATCGCGGCACCTGCCGAACTCGACGGCCAGCGGCAAACCCACATAGCCTAGCCCCACAACAGCAATCTTTGCTTTGTCTATTTGCATGTTTCAAGCGAAGAAAAAAATCGGTTTACCCGTTATCAATATCGACGCCGTTGGCCGGGGCCCGCCGGCCGTAGTTGTCCTCAAGGCGCACGATGTCGTCTTCACCAAGATAGTCTCCAGACTGGATTTCAATGATCTCCAGCGGGCACTCGCCCCGATTGGCAAGCCTGTGAACTCTTCCAACCGGGATATAGGTCGACTGATTCGGACCCAACAAGTAGTTGTCCTCGCCATTGGTAACCTCGGCTGTCCCCTGCACCACGACCCAATGCTCGGCACGGCACCTGTGGAGCTGCAGGCTCAAGCTCGCGCCTGGCTTCACCACGATGCGCTTGACCTGAAAGCGTTCACCGGCATCGAGGCAGTCATACCAACCCCAGGGTCTGTAGACCTTTCTGTGCGTCTGCACCAGCTCATGACCCGAATCACGGAGTTTCGCCACGATCTGCTTCACATCCTGCGCACGCCGCTTGTCTGCGACTAGGACGGCGTCGGGCGTCTCCACAACAACGATCTGCTCCAAACCCACCCCGGCCACCAGCCTACTGCTGGAGACAAACAAGGAATCAGCACAATCATGGGCCAGTACATCCCCCATCAGGGCATTACCCTGCGCATCGCGCTCCTGTAGATCCCACAGTGCGTCCCAGGCGCCAAGATCCGACCAACCCGCACTCAGCGGCATGACACAGCCGTCCACGCCCAGCGCAGGACAACCCGGAAGATGCTCCATCACGGCGTAGTCGATGGAATCACTTGGACAGGCCTCGAAACTGTCTACGCCCGGACGAATGAAGTCCAGATCGTGCCGAGCCTCCTTCATGGAGGCCTGGCAGGCGGCAAGAATGTCTGCGCGACATTGTCCGAGGACATGCAACCACACGCTGGCGCGCATCATGAACAGCCCGCTGTTCCAGAAATAGTCGTCGCCAGCGAGGTATTGGAGAGCCTGTGGCCTGTCAGGCTTTTCCACAAAACTGGCAATGCGAAATGCGCCTGCCTCGCCCCGCCAGGGCTCACCCCTTCGGATGTAGCCATACCCGGTCTCAGGGCGATCAGGCGCAACCCCGAACGTCACCATGGCCCCCTGCTCGGCAATCTGGAAGGCCTGCTCAACCGCGAAGGCAAACGCCTTCACATCAGCCATCACATGGTCGGCAGGCATGGCAAGCAGCACGGGATCTTCGTCGGAAGAAACGGCCTGCAAAGCCGCCAGCGTCAGGGCGGGTGCCGTATTGCGCCCCGAAGGCTCCAGCAGGATGCAGGCATCCTGTATGCCGACTTCCACCAGTTGGCTGGCCGCAAGAAAGCGATGCTCCACGTTGCAGACCAGCATTGGCGACCTGACTTCTGGAAGCATGCGCCGGCTTGGCGACATCTGCAGGCGTAGAACGGTTTCCTGCAGCATCGAGCGCTTGCCGGGCAAAGCCAGGAACTGTTTTGGGTAGGTCTCGCGAGACAGAGGCCACAGCCGTGTACCAGAGCCACCACAAAGGATCACTGGCAAAATCGCCGCAGTTTCCTTACCTTGATGCATCGTGTCCTGCCCAAGCTTCATCAGACGCGGTGCCAGCACTTCGCTGATGCTCGGCATCGGCTTCCAGCATTGCCAGTCGTTGGGTCAGCCGGCGCACGTCCCGTTCAATGCGGGTGTTGACCATGTCGGCATGCAAAGACTTGATCAGAAGCACGACGCTGGCAAACAGCAGCAGCATTGCAGGCGGATAGCTGATGCCCAGCATCCGAGCAGCCCTGTCGATCAAACCCGGCCAGACCCCCAAAACCACTGCAGCCACGGCCACGACCACCCAGAACAGGCCGTGCATAAGATAAAGATGGTCACGGCGGATCAGGTAGAGGATCAGCACTGCCAACCCCACCCCCATAAACGCCGTTGTAGCTTGCAGAGATGCCATTGTTTCCAATAAAAACTATTGCACCGAACTGCTCACTACACGCTCGGCCTCATGAGTGGTTGCGGTGTGGGTAAAAATTCAAGCGAATAATTGCGTACACATAAAAACTCACGATTGTAGTTTGGTAACGGGTAACCATATGAAAGCTCGCTGAAACAGCTTTCCGCCCGAACCGCCACCGATGAGGCCGGTACTCCAGGACAACACTACACTCGGCTTTTAACGTATTGCGCTCAGCGGCGTTCGTCCATGCCCTCCACCACCCAGCTCCTGGTCATAGACCCCCAGAACGACTTCTGCGATCTGCCTGAGGACTGGCGCCCCGGCGGGCAACGTCCCAGCCTTCCCGTGGCGGGCGCCCATGCCGACATGCAGCGGCTTGCCGGTTGGATACGGCGCGAGGGGGCGAAGGTGGACGCCGTCACGGTGACGCTGGATTCGCACCAGCGCTACGACATCGCCCATCCGGCTTTCTGGCAACAGGGCAATGGCGACGACAGCGGCGATGTGGCGCCGTTCACCGCGATCACGGCGGCGCAGGTGCGGGCGGGGATGTTCCGGCCACGCAACGCCGAGGCGCTGCAGCGCAGCCTGGACTATCTGGATGCACTCGAAGCCAACAGCCGCTACACGCTGATGGTCTGGCCCGTGCACTGCGAAGTGGGCAGCTGGGGCCACGGTATCCATGCCGATGTGCTGGCGGCCTGCGGCGACTGGCAGCAGCAGCGCCAGCGCGCCGTGTACAACGTTTTCAAGGGGCTCAATCCCTGGACCGAGCACTACAGCGCGCTGCTGGCCGAGGTGCCGGACCCTGCCGATCCGGCGACCTTGCTGAATACGGCCTTGCTGGAGCGGCTGGCCCAGGCAGACATGCTGGTGGTCGCGGGCGAGGCGAGCAGTCACTGCGTGCGCTCCACGGTCGAGCATCTGGTCGAGCACCTTCCCCATCCTGAGCGCATCGTGCTGATGCACGACGCCATGAGCCCGGTGCCGGGCTTCGAGTCCGCGCACCATGATTTTCTAGCAGCCATGCAGGCCCGCGGATTGCGGCTGGCCTCCAGCCAAGAACTCCACCTGTAGGGGCGGACCGCCTTCACGCGCGCAGCCCCCTTTCCTGTTTCCCCAGCATCGCACCATGGCTCCCATCATCACCAGCCTGCTCGACACCGATCTCTACAAATTCACGATGTGGCAGGCCATGCTGCACCGCAATCCCCAGACCGAGGCCGAGTACGAATTCGTCTGCCGCACGAAGACCGCTTTCCCGCTGGCCGAGCTGCTGCCCGAGGTGGAGCGCGAGCTGGACGCCCTGTGCGCGCTGCGCTTCACGCCCGAAGACCTGGCCTACCTGGGCGGGCTGCGCTTCATGAAGAGCGACTTCATCGACTTTCTGCGCATCTTCCAGTTCCAGCGCGCCTTCATCCGTGCCTGGGCCGATGGCGACACCCTGCACATCGAGGCCAAGGGCCCCCAGGTCCATGTGATGGGCTTCGAGATCTATGTGCTGGCCATCGTCAACGAGCTGTATTTCCGGCGCTTCGACGCCGAGGCGGCGCTGGCCGAAGGCCGCAGGCGCCTGGCCGGCAAGATAGAGCGTCTGCGCCACCTGGCCTGCGAGGCCAGGCTGCGCAATCCCTTCGAGCTGTTCGACTTCGGCGTGCGCCGGCGCTTCTCGGGCGCCTGGCAGCGCGAGGTGGTCCAGGCCTTTGCCACACAGACGGCGCAGTGGTTCAAGGGAACGTCCAACGTGCTGCTGGCGCGCGACTTCGGCATCGTGCCCATAGGCACCATGGCCCATGAGTACCTGCAGAGCTACCAGGCCCAGGGCGTGCGCCTGCGCGACTTCCAGATCGCCGCGCTGGAGGACTGGGTGCAGGAGTACCGGGGCGACCTGGGCGTGGCCCTGACCGACACCGTGGGCATGGATGCCTTCCTGGCCGATTTCGACATGTATTTCGCCAAGCTCTTCGACGGGCTGCGGCACGACTCGGGCGACCCGTATGCCTGGGGCGAGAAGGCCATCGCCCACTACCAGAAGCTGCGCATAGACCCGCAGGCCAAGCGCCTGGTGTTCTCCGACGGGCTGGACCTGGACACGGCCCTGGCCCTGTACCAGCGCTTTGCCGACCGCATACAGCTGGGCTTCGGCATCGGCACGCGGCTGACCAACGACATGGGGCTGGAGACCATCAACATCGTGATGAAGCTCACCCATGCCAACGGCCAGCCCGTGGCCAAGATCTCGGACTCGCCGGGCAAGACGCTGTGCAACGACGAAACCTATCTGGCCTATCTGCGCCAGGTCTTCGGCCTGGCCCAGCCTGTCGCCGTCTGACACCGCCTGACACCGCCTGACACCGCCAAGGCTCCATTCATGCTGCGCATCACCATTGCCCAACTCAACCCCACCGTCGGCGACATCGCCGGCAACGTGGCCCGCATGGCCGAGGCCGCTGCCCGCGCCGCGCACGCGCAGGCCGACCTGCTGGTCTTTCCCGAACTGTCGCTGTGCGGCTACTACCCTGGCGACCTGCTGGACGAGCCCGCCTTTCGCGAGCGCCTGGAGCAAGGCCTGCAGCAGCTGCTGCAGGCCACGCGCCAGTGGCCGCAATTGCACTGGGTCATCGGCGCGCCCACGCGCGCCAGCGGGCCGGGCAAGCCGCTGCACAACAGCCTGCTGGTGCTCAAGGACGGCGCCGTGCGCCTGCGCTACGACAAGCAGCTGCTGCCGACCTACAACATCTTCGACGAACGCCGCCACTTCGAGCCCGGCCCCGACGCGGCCAAGGTGCTGCGCATAGGCCAGGCCCAGGTGGGCTTTCTGGTGTGCGAGGACGGCTGGAACGACGCCGGTGCCGACTACGCCACCAACCCCTTCGCGCGCATGGCCGACGCCGCGCCCGACCTGGTGGTCAGCATCAACGCCAGCCCCAGCCACCTGGGCAAGCGCGAGCAGCGCCACGAGATCTTCGGCCAGGCGGCCACGCGCCACGGCCTGCCCATCCTCTACGTGAACCAGATCGGCGGCCAGGACCAGATCGTGTTCGACGGTGCCTCCTTCGCGGTGGAGCCCGGGCGCGGCGTGGTCTTCGAGGCCGATCGCTTCGTGGAGGACCTGCGCACGCTGCAGTTCGGCGACGGACGCTTCCTCGACGCGGCCGGCCAGCCCTGCACGAGCGTGCCGGCCGCAGGCCTGCCCACCATGGAGTTCTACCGCCGCCAGATCGTGCTGGGCCTGCGCGACTATGCGCGCCGCTGCGGCTTCACGCGCGCCGTGGTCGGCAGCTCGGGCGGCATCGACAGCGCGCTGACCCTGGCCCTGGCGGCCGAGGCCCTGGGCGCGGACAACGTGGTGGCCGTCACCATGCCCTCGCGCTTTTCGTCGAGCGGCTCGGTCGATGACTCGGTGATCCTGTGCCGCAACCTGGGCATCACGCTGCATGAGCACCCGATACGCGAGCTGGTTGACGGCTATGCGCGCCAGTTCGAGGCCAGCTTCGGCCAGCCGCTGCGAGGCCTGCCGCTGGAGAACCTGCAGGCACGCATCCGCGGCACCACGCTGATGGAGTACTCCAACGCCTTCGGCCACCTGCTGCTGACCACGGGCAACAAGTCCGAGATCTCGGTGGGCTACTGCACGCTGTATGGCGACACCAACGGCGGCCTGGGCCTGCTGGGCGATCTGTACAAGACCGAGGTCTTCGAGCTGTCGCGCCACATCAACCACAGTGCGGGCCGAGAGCTGATTCCCCAGGCCATCATCGACAAGCCGCCCTCGGCCGAGCTGGCACCCGACCAGAAGGACGAGGACAGCCTGCCGCCCTATGCGGTGCTGGACGAAATCCTCAAATACGCCATCGAGGGCCGGCACCTGTCCACCGCCGAATACGGCACGGCCGAGCGCTTTGTGACCCAGCTGCTGGGCCAGCCCGGCGGGGCCGAGCTGGTTGACCGCGTCAAGCGCATGATCTTCCGCAGCGAGTACAAGCGCCGCCAGGCCCCGCCCATACTGCGCGTGCGCCCGCGCGCCTTCGGCACCGGCCGCCAGATGCCCATTGCCGCCCACTACGAATGAAGCCAGAGTGAAGCCACCGAGCCTGTTTATGCAAGAGACTGCCGCCATGGACGCCCCCACCGAAACCCCGGCCACCAGCGAGCGCGTGCACACCGCCGTGCTGATCGGGCGCTTCCAGCCGCTGCACAACGGCCACATGGCCCTGCTGCGCGCGGCGCTGGAGCGTGCCGAGCAGATCGTCGTCGTGCTGGGCAGCGCCTGGCAGGCGCCCAATCCCAAGAATCCCTTCAGCTGGCAGGAGCGCGCGCAGATGCTGCGCGAGGCGCTGCCGCCCGCGGACGCGGCCCGCCTGCACTGCGTGCCCGTGCGCGACTACTACAACGAGCCGCTGTGGGTACAGGCCGTGCAGCAGGCCGTGCAGTCCTGCGTGCCCGAAGGCGCCAGCGTGGCCCTGGTCGGCCATTTCAAGGACGCGACCAGCGGCTACCTGGCGCGCTTTCCGCGCTGGCAGCTGATCAGCCTGCCGCGCCTGGGCCAGTTCGACGCCACGCCGCTGCGCGACATCTACTTCGGCGAATCCGGCGTGGACTTCGAGGCCCTGGCCGCCCAGGTGCCGCCCGCCACCCTGCAGTTCCTGCGCCAATGGGCCACCACGCCCGTCCATGCGCAGATGTGCGAGGAATGGCGCATGCTGGCCCGGTACCGCCAGGCCTGGGCTGCGGCGCCCTACCCGCCCGTCTTCGTGACCGTGGACGCACTGCTGCGCTGCCGCGTGCCGCACGAAGGCGCGCAACAGGACCACATCCTGCTGATACGCCGCGCCCATGCCCCGGGCCTGGGCCTGTGGGCGCTGCCGGGCGGCTTCCTGGAGCCGCGCGACACGCTGTGGCAGTCCTGCCTGCGCGAGCTGCGCGAGGAGACCTGCTCCACGCTCAGCGAGGCCGACCTGCAGGCCGCCCTGCAGTCCGTGCAGGTGTTCGACCACCCCGACCGCAGCCTGCGCGGGCGCACCATCACCCATGTGCATTATCTGGACCTGGGCGTGCTGCCCTCGCTGCCGCCCGTGCAGGGCGGCGACGATGCGGCACTGGCGCGCTGGGTGGCCGTCTGCGACCTGCCCGCCATGGAAAGTGCGTTCTTCGAGGACCACTTCCAGATCCTGCGCCAGTTCCTGCCCCTTCCGGTGCAACAGCCCCTGGCGGACACGGCCGTGAAAATCGGCTAAAACCGGAGATTGCGGCGCCATCTTGCGCCGCAATACCGTTTTTCCGGGCTTCCCGTGTTCCCCCGCGTTTGAATGACTACCACCCTACAGATCCGACCCGCCACCCCCGATGACGCCGAGCTCATCGTCCGCTTCGTGCGCGAACTCGCCGTCTATGAAAAAGCCGAGCATGAAGTCCTGGCCACGCCAGAGCATGTGAAGCGCACCCTGTTTGCCGACAACCCCGCCGTCTTCGGCCTGATCTGCCTGCATGGCGACCAGCCCGTGGGCTTTGCGGTCTACTTCTTCAATTACTCGACCTGGCAGGGCCGCCACGGCCTGTACCTCGAAGACCTCTACGTCACGCCCGAGGCGCGCGGCCTGGGCGCGGGCACGGCGCTGCTGCGCCGCCTGGCGCAGATCGCCGTCGAGAAGGACTGCGGCCGCTTCGAGTGGAGCGTGCTCGACTGGAACCTGCCCTCCATCGAGTTCTACGACCGCCTGGGCGCCCTGCCCCAGACCGAGTGGATCCGCTACCGCGTGACCGGCGACACCCTGCTGGAGATGGCACGCGAGCCGGGCTGAGGCCGGCCCCCTTTGTCTGCCTACTCGGGCTCCACGCCCTGGCGCACGGCCTGCTCGACCACCTCGCGCGTCAGCGTGGGCACGAAGGTCTCGATGAAGGCATAGGCATAGCCGCGCAGCCAGGCGCCCTTGCGAAGGCCCAGCCGCGTGGTGTTGACCTCGAACAGATGGCCGGCGTCCAGGGTGCGCAGGCCCTGGTCGCGCTCGGCATCCAGCGCCACCGAGGCGACGATGCCCACGCCCATGTCCAGCTCCACATAGGTCTTGATCACGTCGGCGTCCATGGCCGTGAGCACCACGTCGGGCTCCAGGCCCTCGCGCGCAAAGGCCTCGTCGATGTGGGCGCGGCCCGTATAGCCCTGCTCGTAGGTGATGATGGGAAAGCGCGACAGCGCCTCCAGCGTCAGCGCCTGCTGCGACTGCAGCAGCGGGTGGCCCGGCGGCACGACCACGCCGTGCGTCCAGCGGTAGCAGGGCAGCGCCACCAGGCCTTCATAGCCGGCCAGCGCCTCGGTGGCCACGCCGATGTCGGCCTCGCCGCTGCGCAGCATCTGCGCCACCTGCTCGGGCGAGCCCTGGTGCAGGTGCAGTCGCACCTGCGGATAGCGCTGGCGGAAGTCGCGCACCACATGGGGCAGCGCATAGCGGGCCTGGGAGTGGGTGGCGGCAATCGACAGTCGGCCCTGCTCGCTGGCGCTGAAGTCGGCGCCCACGCGGCGCAGGTTGTCGGCCTCCAGCATCAGGCGCTCGACGATGGGCAGCAGCGCCTCGCCGGGCGGCGTCAGCCCGGTCAGCCGCTTGCCTGCGCGGATGAAGATCTCCACGCCCAGCTCTTCCTCCAGCTCGCGGATCTGCCGGCTCACGCCGGGCTGGGAGGTGTGCAGCGTGTGGGCCACCTCGGTCAGGCTGTAGCCGCGGCGCACGGTTTCGCGCACATAGCGCAGTTGCTGGAAGTTCATGGGCAAGGCTCCGCCCGGGGCCGGTGCGGCCCGGGCCTGTGGAAGGCAAAAGCAGGAAGGAAAGAGAGAGGGGAACGGCGAGAGGCTTTCAGGCCGAACAGGCCACGGCCGGCTCGTCCGGGGCATCGGCCGCTGCCTCGCGGGGCAGCTCCAGCAGCTCGATCAGATTGCCTGCGGGGTCTCGCGCATAGCAGCGCCGGCCCTCGCTCACGGGCGCCACCTCCAGCGCCAGGCCGCCGTGCACCAGCAACTGCTGGCGCAGCGCATCCACGTCGCTGACCGTCAGCGCCAGGTGCACAAGATTGCCCGCAGCGCGCTCGGTGCCGCCGGACTGCCCCTTGTAGGGCACCAGATCGATGCGCTGCCCGCCGGCCAGAAAGCTCAGGCCCGGACGCCCCGCAACGGTCAGGGCAGACAGGCCCAGCACTTCGCCATAAAAGCGCTCCATGGCCGCCTGGGCGCGCGCCGGGAAGGACAGCTGGACATGGTGGACGCCACAGACGATGGCCACGCCCGGCTTCATGGCAGTGCGGCCGGCAAGAGGGGAAGGCCAGGCGGGGCGTGTGGTGTGGGTCATCGAAGCGTCTCGGAAAAGAATCAGCAGCCCGAATGCTGCTGCAGGCCATTGTCGAGACAAGTCGAAAAAACCAAAAATAATAAAAATTCAGTCTGTTATTTCCAAATCATCTCAAGAGATCGAACGCCGGTGGTCGGCTCGGCGTGCCAGCCATTCGCCGCCGAACTGCAGCACCGACACCAGGGCCACCAGGATGACGATGACCTCGAACATCACACGCGTCTCATAGCGCTCGTAGCCGTAGCGGATGGCCAGGTCGCCAAGGCCGCCCGCCCCCACGGCGCCCGCCATGGCCGAGGCATTGACCATGGCGATCACGCTCACGGTCATGCCGCCGATCAGGCCCGGCAGCGCCTCGGGCAGCAGCACCTGGCGCACGATCTGCGGGCGGCGCAGGCCCATGGCACGCGCCGCCTCCACCAGGCCGCCGTCCACTTCGCCCAGGCTCACCTGGGCGATGCGCGCAAAAAACGGAATCAGGTTGGCCGACAGCGGCACCACCGCCGCCCAGGTGCCCAGCGTGGTGCCCACGATGGCGCGCGTCACCGGCAGCAGGGCCACCAGCAGGATGATGAAGGGAATGGCCCGGCCGATGTTCACCGCCGCCGACAGCCCCCGGTACAGGCGCGGCCTGGCATAGAGCCCGCCCGGCGCCGTGGTGTGCAGCACGATGGCCAGCGCCAGCCCGGCAACGATGGCGATCAGCGAGGACGCGCCCGCCATCAGCAGGGTTTCCAGAAAGGCCTGCAGGTATTTATCGAGCGGGGGCAGGGACATGGCCAAGCAGTTGCAGTGAATCGGCGCCCAGCGCCTGTTGAAGGGAAGACAGCGCGGCCGGCGAGAGCGGGGAGAGCGACGAGGGCAGATCCTGCACCGGCACGCCCACCAGCAGGCGGCCCTGCGAACGCCCGCGCATGCAGTCCAGCCCGCCCTGCAGCAAGCGGGCACGCGGGCCCAGCACCTGGAGCTGCGCCAGCGGCAGGCCCTGCTGGCTGCCGCCGTCGGCCCATCCGATGGCCAGCACGGCGACGGCCTCCGGGCCATCGGCCGCTGCCACCAGTTCCAGGTCCGCCGCCAAGGCCTGCCGCAGCGGCCGCAGCAGCGCACGCGCAGCCTCCGAGCGCGGTGCCGCAAACAGCTTCCAGACCTCGCCGATCTCCTGCAGCCGGCCCTGGTCCAGCACCAGCACGCGGTCGCAGACCTCGCGGATCACGGCCATGTCGTGCGTGATGAGCACGATGGTCAGCCGCAGCTTGCGGTTGATCTCGCGCAGCAGCTCCAGGATGGACTGCGTGGTCTCGGGGTCCAGGGCCGAGGTGGCCTCGTCGCACAGCAGGATTTCGGGCTCGTGCACCAGCGCGCGCGCAATGCCCACGCGCTGCTTTTGCCCGCCCGAGAGCTGGGCCGGATAGGCGCCGCTCTTGTCCGCCAGCCCCACCAGGGCCAGCAGCTCGTCCACCCGTGCGCGCACGAGCGCGGGCCGCCAGCCTGCGGCCTGCAGCGGCAGGGCCACGTTCTCGTACACCGTGCGCGAGGACAGGAGGTTGAAGTGCTGGAAGATCATGCCGATGCGCCGGCGCAGCGCCACCAGCGCGTCCTCGTCCAGCGTGGCGACATCGGTGCCATCCACCAGCACGCGGCCGCTGCTGGGCCGCTCCAGCGCATTGATGGTGCGCAGCAGCGTGGATTTGCCGGCGCCGCTGCGGCCGATGATGCCGAACACCTCGGCACGCGCCACCTCGAAGCTCAGCGCCTGCAGCGCGTGCACGGGCTCGCCCGCGCTCCTTCCCGTGCCCGTGCCCGTTCCCGGGTAGTGCTTGCGCACGCCCTCGAAGACGATGTGCGGCCGCTGCAGCGCATCGATTGCATGGGGCTCGCCGGCCGCCGCCTGTTCCACCTTCATTGCCTTACACGCCTCAGAAGGCCGGCAGCACCGAGCCCTGGTACCTGCTCTCGATGAACTGGCGCACGGGCTCGGACTGGTAGGCGCGCAGCAGGGCCGCGACCCAGGGTGCAGCGCGGTCGCGCTCGTGCACGGCAATGATGTTCACGTAGGGATTGCGCTCGCGCCTTTCGACGGCAATGCCATCGCGCGTGGCGATCAGCCCGGCCTGGTAGGCAAAGCTGTTGACGATGGCCGAGGCATCGAGATCGTCCAGCGAGCGCGCCAGCACCACCGAGGCCGCCTCCACCAGCTGCACCTTCTTCTGGTAGCTGGCGATGTCGGCCAGGCCCGCCGTGCCCTTGAAGGGGTCGAAGCCCTCGCGCAGCTTCAGGATGCCCTGGTCCTGCAGCACCACCAGCGCGCGCGTCTGGTTGCTGGGATCGTTGGGAATGCCCAGGCGCGCGCCAGCGGGCAGGTCGGCCAGGCGTTTGTGTTTTTTCGAATAGAAGGCGATGGGCGAGATGTAGGTGTCGCCCGCCGCCACCAGCCGGTAGCCGCGCTGCTGGTTCTGGTCGCGCAGGAACGGCACATGCTGGAAGGAGTTGGCCTCAATGTCGCCGTTGTTCAGCGCCTCGTTGGGGCTGGCCGCGCCGCTGATGACCACGGGCTTGACCTGCAGCCCCTGCTCGCGTGCCACGCGGGTCACCACCTCCCAGATTTCCTCGTCCACGCCGCCGCGCACGCCCACGCGCAGCGGGCCGGCCTGCGCGGCCCGGATGGCGCCTGACATCGCCGCCACCGAGGCCCCCGCCGCCAGTCCCCGCAGAAATACTCGCTTGTCCATCGCACAGTCCTTTCAAGAATCAACAGGCACCGATCAACAGGAATCGATCAATAGGCACCGGGGTGCAACTCACGGCCGGCCGCGCGGGCCTGGGCCTGCAGGCGGGCGAAATGCTCGGGATAGAAGCGCTCGGCCACATCCAGGTGGGAGCGCACGCGGCCCTTGAGCGCGTTCTCGCCCACATGGCTGAACAGCGGGTTGTCCGGGTCGCTCTGCGGCCCCGTGGCCAGCACGGCCAGCTCGGGCGGCAGGGTCAGCAGCGGGACTTGGCCCAGGTCCAGACGCGGCGCCAGGAAGTAGGCGATGGAGTAGCGCTGCACGCCCGCGCGCGGCACCAGCACGCGATGCACGTTGGCGCGCAGATAGCCATTGGTGGCCAGCTCCAGCATCTCGCCGATGTTGATGACGAAGGCCCCGTCGCGCGGCGGCACATCGACCCAGCCAGCCGGCGTCTCCACCTGCAGCCCGCCCACCTCGTCCTGCAGCAGCAGGGTCAGCAGGCCGCCGTCCTTGTGTGCGCCCACGCCCTGGCCTGCTGCGCCCAGCTCGCTGCCCGGGTAGTGGATGATCTTGATGCGGTGCGCAGGCAGGCCGCTGACCAGGGCGTCCAACGCGCCCTCGGGCAGCTGCAGCGCGGCCACGAAGTGGCGCAGCAGCTCCAGCGCCACGCCATGCGCTGCCGCCTGCCAGGCCAGCACCTCCTCGCGGAACCCGGGCAGGGCCTGCGGCCACTGGTTGGGGCCTTGCAGCCCCTTCCAGTCCGGCACGCCGGGGCCTGCGGGAATCTCGGGCGACTCCTCGCCCAGGTCGATCTGCTCGCGCTGGTCGGGCCGCTGGCGCGTGATCTCCATGCCCACGGCCGTATAGCCCCGGAAGTGCCGCGTGTTGGCAATGGCCAGCGCCTGCTTGTCCGCCAGCGGCAGCGCAAAGAATTCGCGCGCGCGCCGCTGTATGCCCTGCCATGCGTCCCGGCCTATGCCGTGCCCTTCCAGGTAGAAGAAGCCGGTGTCGCGTGCCGTGCGCGCCAGCTGGCGCAGCGCCTGGGCCTGCGTGGCCGGGTCGCGCAGGGCCTGCAGGTCGATGACGGGCAGGGCCGGGGTTGCCGCCGTGGCGGCGGGCGCTTCGAGGGTGGATGCTGTCAAGGTGCTCATGCTGTGCTGCCAGGGAAGTGGGAAGGAAGGGGCGCTCAGGCCGCCAGGCGCTGATCGCGGTCTTGCTCGTGGTCTTGTTCGCGGTCTTGTCCGCGTTCGGCAGCCAACACCGCATGGCCCTGCGCCTGCTCCAGCGCCTGCTCCAGGTCGGCCAGCAGGTCCTGCGGGTGCTCTATGCCGATGGACAGGCGCACCAGCCCGGGCGCAATGCCCACGCGCGCCAGCTCCTCGTCGCTGAGCAGGCTGTGCGTGGTCTCGGCAGGAATGGCGGCCAGCGACTTGCTGTCGCCGATGTTGACCAGGCGCAGGAACAGGCGCAGCGCGTCATAGAAGGCGCGCGCCGCCGGCCGGCCGCCGCGCAGCTCGAAGCCCAGCAGCGCCGGCACATGCCCGCCGCGCAGCTGGCGCAGGGCCAGCGCGTGGTCGGCGTGGCCGCTCTGGCTGGCGTGGTGTATGCGCTCCACCAGCGGATGGCGCTGCAGGAAATCGATCACGGCCAGCGTGTTGCGGCTGGCGCGCTCCTGGCGCAGGCCCAGTGTCTCCAGGCCCTGCAGCAGCAGGAAGGCGCTGTGCGGCGCCAGCGCCGCGCCGCAGTTGCGCAGCAGCACGGCACGGGCCCGCGCGATGAAGGCGCGGTCGGGAAATTTCTCGGTGAAGACAAAGCCCTGGTAGGCCGGCTCGGGCGCGCTGAACTGCGGGTAGCGCCCCGCGTGCGCCACCCAGTCGAAGCGGCCGCTGTCCACAATCAGCCCGCCCAGCACATTGCCGTGTCCGCCAATGGCCTTGGTGGCCGAATGCACGACGATGTCGGCGCCCCAGTCGAAGGGCCGCAGCAGCAGCGGCGAAGCCACGGTGTTGTCCACCACCAGGGCCACGCCGGCCGCATGGCTGATATCGGCCAGCTGGCGCAGGTCGGCAATGCCGCCCGATGGATTGCCCACGGACTCCACGAACACGGCCTTGGTGCGCGGCCCTATCGCCCGGCGCAACGCCTGGAAATCATCCTTGGCCACGGCCGTGCTCTGCACGCCGCGCGAGGCCAGCACATGGGCGATGAAGTTGTGCGTGCCGCCATACAGCTGCGAGGCCACGACCACATGGTCGCCCGCACTGGCCAGCGTGGCCAGTGCCACGTCGATGGCGGCCATGCCCGAGGCCAGGGCCAGCGCGGCCACGCCGCCTTCGAGAGCCGCAATGCGCTGCTCCAGCACCGCCAGCGTGGGGTTGGCCGTGCGCGAGTACACATCGCCCTCCTCCACCAGGCCGAACAGGTTGGCGCCGTGCTGGGCGCTGTCGAACACGAAGGAGGTGCTCTGGTAGATGGGCACGGCCGCGCTGCGCTGCTGCTCTCGCCCCCGGTAGCCGGCGTGCAGGGCCTGGGTGTCCTGCTGCCACAGCGCATCGCTGGCTGCGTCGTGCGGGGCGGACTCGGTGCCGGTCGCTGAGGTCATGCATGGACTCCGTATGAGTGGTCGATGCAGCCCATTATTCGAAGCCCGCGCCCTGCGCACTACGAAGAAAAACGCGTTCGCTTATTCGGTTTGCGCATGTCGCCGGACCGCGCCCTTCCTAGTTGCCACGCACATATGGATGCGCGTTTTGCGTCGTTGGAAACACGGCACTCAGCGGACAGCATCGGCAGTCCCGAAACTGCTTTGGAGGGAGTTCCATGACCCGCAAGACCCAGACCGAGATCGACAGGACCCAGGACAGCCGCTGCGCCCATGGCGCCGATTGCGGTGCTTTCGGGGCGCTCGATGCTCCCGAGGCGACCGAGCCCTCGCTCTCGCGCCGCACCCTGATCCGCGCCGGCGCCGCAGCCGGCGCGCTGGGATCGGCCGCCTGGTTCAGCGGCCGCGCCGGGGCGCAGCCGCGCCAGAAGATCACCTTTGCCTGGAGCCAGGCCAGCTTCTGCCATTCGCCCATTCCCGTGGCGCTGGAGCGCGGCCTTTTCGAGCGCAACGGCCTGGACGTGGAGCTGCTGAACTGGGGCGGCTCGGCCGACCAGTTGCTGGAGGCGCTGGCCACGGGCAAGGCCGATGCGGGCGCGGGCCTGATCCACCGCTGGATCAAGCCGCTGGAGGCGGGGCTGGATGTCAAGCTCATCGGCAGCGTGCACGGCGGCTGCCTGCGCCTGGTCGGCCTGAAGTCGGCCGGCGTCACGCTGGACCCCAGCACGCTCAAGGGCAAGACCATCGGCGTGGCCGATCTCAACAGCCCGGCCAAGCAGTTCTATTCCATCCACCTGGCCAAGCGCGGCCTGGATGTGGACAAGGACATCGAATGGCGCGTCTACCCGGCCGACCTGCTGGATGTGGCCGCCAAGAAGGGCGAAATCCAGGCCATCGCCGACGGCGACCCCAATCTCTACCTGATCGAAAAGCGCAACCCCGGCACCTTCCTCGAACTGGGCAACAGCGCCAAGAACGAGTACGCCGAAAGCATTTGCTGCGTGATCGGCGCAGGCGCAAAGTTCGCCCGGGCCAACAAGCCCGCAGCGGCCAGCGTGGTGCGCGCGCTGACCCAGGCCTCGGACTACATCGCAGAGAACCCTAACGAAACGGCGAAGATCTTTGCCAGGTACTCGCCCAAGGTGCCCGTCGAGGACCTGCAGCGCCTGCTGGCCGAGCTGACCTTCAAGCACCATCCGCACGGCAAGCCGCTGCGCGACGAGGTCCAGGCCTTTGCGGCCGACTTCCGCACGGCCGGCGTACTCAAGAAGCAGACCGACCCTGGTCGCTTTGCCAGCCACATCACGCTGGATGTCCTCGCATGAGCACCGCAAGACCACGCTGGCGCCTGGGCGCCACGGATGCCGCACCCGGCCTGGAACGGGAACAGGCGCAGGTCACGCGCAAGGCAGGCCCCTGGCGCACCGGCCTGCTGGCCGCCGCCGCCTGGGCCGGCCTGGGCATGCTGACCCTGCTGTGGCCCAACAAGGAGATCGGCTTCAGCGAATGGGCATTCACGCAGGAATTCGGCATTGCCGCCCTGGCCGTGGCCCTTTTGCTGCTGGCCTCGGCCGCGCTGCCTGTGCGACCCGTACGGGCAGCACGGCGCATCGACCGCTGGCTGCGCCCGGCCGGTGCCTGGCTGGTGGCCGCGCCGCTGCTGCTGGCGCTGTGGGAGACGCTGACGGCCAAGCTCGGCGCGCTGCCGCCGCCATTCTTCGCGCCACCGCAAAGCCTGATCGACGTGGTCCATGAGGACTGGCAGCGCCTGGGCCTGTCCACGCTGTATTCGCTGCGGCTGCTGCTCAACGGCATCGTGTTCGGCGCGGTGATCGGGTTTCTCACGGGCGTGTGGATAGGCTGGTCGCGCATCGCGGGCTACTGGGTGCATCCGCTGCTGCGCTTCCTGGGGCCGGTGCCGGCCTCGGCCCTGCTGCCGCTGGCCTTTTTCTTCGCGCCGTCCAGCTACTCGGCAGCCGTGTTCCTGGTGGCGCTGGCCACGTTCTTCCCGGTGGCCGTGCTGACCTGGTCGGGCGTGGCATCGGTCAGCAAGAGCTACTACGACGTGGCGCGCACGCTGGGCGCATCGCCCTGGTTCCTGGTGCTGCGCGTGGCCATCCCGGCCGCCCTGCCCCAGGTCTTCGTGGGCCTGTTCATGGGGCTGGGCGCCTCGTTCTCGGTGCTGATCACGGCCGAGATGATGGGCGTGAAGGCCGGCCTGGGCTGGTATCTGCAGTGGGCCCAGGGCTGGGCAGCCTACGCCAACATGTACACGGCGCTGCTGGTCATGGCCGTGCTGTGCTCGGGCCTGATCACGCTGCTGTTCACCGTGCGCGACCGCACGCTGTCGTGGCAGAAGGGAACCGTCAAATGGTGATTGCCGCAGAACACGCCGCCAACGCCGCAGCCACGCCCGCCATCGCCGGGGCGGCCCTAGCCGGGGCGGCCCTAGCCGGCGCGGCCATCGATGTGCAGGCCGTCAGCCACTGGTTCGGCCAGGGACAGGGCGCGCTGCAGGTGCTCGACGAGGTCAGCCTGCAGGTACGGCCCGGCGAGTTCGTCGCCCTGCTGGGCCCCAGCGGCTGCGGCAAGTCCACGCTGCTGCGCCTGGTGGCCGGGCTGGACGCGCCCACGGCCGGCGCCGTGGCGCAGGACGGCACGGCCATCACCGAGCCCGATCCCTCGCGCATCGTTGTCTTCCAGGACCCCACGCTGTTTCCCTGGCGCACGGTGCGCGGCAACGTGGCCCTGGGCCTGCAGGCACGCGGCCTGCTGGACAGCCAGGCCCACCGCATCGACGAGGCCCTGCGCCTGGTGGGACTGGAGGATTTCGCGGACAGCCATCCCCACCAGCTGTCGGGCGGCATGGCCCAGCGCGCGGCCCTGGCGCGCGCGCTGGTCAACGACCCGCGCCTGCTGATCCTGGACGAGCCGCTGGGCAAGCTCGACTCGCTGACGCGGCTGGCCATGCAAAGCGAGATCCTCAAGATCTGGCAGCGCGCAGGCTTTTCCGTGCTGCTGGTCACCCACGATGTGGAAGAGGCCCTCTTCCTGGCCCACCGCGTGCTGGTCTTCAGCCAGCGGCCCGCCCGCATCGTGGCCGAGATCGATGTGGACCTGCCCTACCCGCGCCAGCGCGGCCATGCCCGCCTGTCCGAGCTGCGCCACGAGGCCCTGCGCCACCTGGGCCTGGACCAGACCTGGTAGCGCCCGCCTCCGATGCAACGCAGCGACTCCCCCGACTGGCTCAACCCCTTGATCGGCGCCATGCAGCAGGCCCAGGTCGGCCTGCTGCAGCTGCTGCATGGCCTGGGCCTGGCCGGCACGGTGGATGGGCAGCCCGCCTGGCCCTGGGCCCTGCGCCTGTCCGGCGAAAACCTGCTGATCGACCTGGGCCAGGCCCGGGGCCTGCTGTGGTCGCTGGCGGCCGTGGCCACCGCCATCGTTTTGCTGTTGCTGGCCCTGGTGCTGGTCCTGGTTCTGCGCCGCATCCGCCTGCCGGCCCTGGTGCTGACCGCGCTGGCCGCGCTCGCCCTGCTGCTGGCCCCCTGGCCGCGTGCCGACCTGATCCTGGTGCCCGCGCATGCCACCAGCTTCCATGCCTCGCCCACGGGCTTCAGCGTGGAGAGCATTGCGCGCGGCGGCGCCGCCTATGCCCAGCACTGCACGGCCTGCCACGGCGCCGATGGCCGGGGCCACGGCCCGCTGGCCGCCAGCCAGCCGGTCTGGCCCCCCAACTTCACCAGCCCGCTGCTGTGGCGCCGCGCCGATGGGGAATTGCTCTGGGCCATTCTTCATGACCGCCGCCCCGTGGAGTCTGGCGACGGCGCACGGGCACACGGCCAGGCCGACCGGCTGTCCAGCGACGACGCATGGGCCCTGATCGACTTCATGAAGGCCCGCGCCGCAGGCCAGATGCTGCAGATCGCCGGCAACTGGCCCTATCCCGTGGGACTTCCCGACATGGCCGTGCAGTGCGCAGGCCAGCCCGCACGCCGCCTGAGCACCTGGCAAAGCCGCCAGCAGCGGCTGAGGGTGGTGGCAGGCAGCGGCCCGGTGCAGGAAGACCCGCGCCTGGTCAGCCTGCAGCTGTCGCCCGATGGCGGCAACCGCGCCGCCAGCGCCCTGGACTGCACCGTCAACGACCCGCGCGCCTGGCAGGCCATGGCCCTGCTCAGCGGCTCGGAGCAGCTGCAGGGCATGCAATGGCTGGGCGACCGCAGCGGCTGGCTGCGCGCGCTATCGCGTCCGGGCGCCCAGGGCTGGTCGGAGGACGACCTGGTCTGCCGCACGGACACGGCGGCCAAGGCCACCTCCGGCGCTGGCGCCGTGGCCGACGGCCTGGGCGCGCTGATTGCACGCATGGACGCCGAGCCCGTGCGGTTCATCAAGGGTGGGTTTGTGCATTGAGTTGTGCATTGATCAGGGCCATCCCGGCCTGGCATGCAGTTATCGTCACCGCGCTGGCGGCCACTGGCGCGCGGTGTGCACCAGGGACAGCACCCAGACCGTCGTGCCTTCTATCTCATAGACAAGGCGATAGCTTTCATGGGGGATCAGCTCGCGCGTGCCGGCAATCCTGCCCGTTTTGCCCATCTTGGGATACGCGGCCAACCGGGCCGCTGCGTCGCTGAAAAGCAGGTCCATGCGCAAGGCTGCGCGAGGATTGTCAGTTGCGATGTAGTCCCAGATATCGGCGCGATCCTGCTGCGCCTGCGGTGTCCAGATGACTTTCACGCACGGTCTGCCGCAACCTGACGGCGCCGGGCAGCGAACTCGGCCTCGACTTCCTCATTCGAGCGGCCAAGTCCAGCGCGCATGGAGGCACGTCCCGCCTCGACCTTGCGCTGAAGATAGCCGTCATATTCACGGGCCTTGCGGCGCTGCTCAATGTAGTCGCGCATCAACTCCCGCATGACCTGAGATGCGGGCCGGTCCTCGCCTGCGGCTTCGGCCATGAAGTCTTCGCGCAGCTCGGCTTCCAGTTTCATGGTGAAAACGGCTTCCTTGGGCATGATCCACTCCTGTGAAGATACCAACAAAGTATATACAACGTCAGTACCAAACACTCCAGAAACTCAACCGCTCCGCCCCATTCGCAACTTGCACTTGCCAATGCATCAATCAAATCAGGACTAGTTGCAAGCAAGGCCTCTTTCTATATTCGCGCCTCGACGGCGCCCGGCTTCCATGGGCCGCAGCTGCGCACGACACTACTGCGGGGACCCCACCCCTGCCTGACTGACCCACAACAAGGAGAGACTGCGATGACCGATCTCACCATCAACGGCAAGACCGTTTCCATGGACCTGGACCCCGAGACGCCCATTCTGTGGGCCCTGCGCGACACGCTGGAGATGACCGGCACCAAGTTCGGCTGCGGCGCGGCGCTGTGCGGCGCCTGCACGGTGCACATGAATGGCCAGGCCATACGTTCCTGCGTGACGCCGATCTCGGCGGCCGCGGGCCAGAAGATCACCACCATCGAGGCCATGACCTCGGGCTCCGACCGCGTGGGCACCGCCGTGCGCGATGCCTGGGTGCGCCACGACGTGGCCCAGTGCGGCTACTGCCAGAGCGGGCAGATCATGAGCGCCACGGCCTTCCTCAAGTCGCTGCCCAAGGGCAAGAAGCCCAGCGGCGAGGAGATAGACGCGGCCATGGCCGGCAACATCTGCCGCTGTGGAACCTATGCACGCATCCGCGCGGCCGTGGCCGATGCCGCGCGCACCCTGGGCTGAACGGAGAACGCCGCATGCTGACCACCTTCAAACCCGCCGAACTGCCGCGCGCCCTGCAGCACATCCTGGACCGTGACGAGGCCGCTGCTGCCATCGCCGACGCGCCAGCCCTTGCACAGATCCCCCGCCGCAGCTTCCTCAAGATCGCCGGTGCCGGTTCGCTGGCCTTGGGCGTGTTTCCCGCCATGGCGCAGGCGCCGGGCAAGGGCGAGGCCGCCGGCCTCAAGCCCACCGAGCAGCCCGCCTCCTTCGTGGAGATCTCGCCCAATGGCGAAGTCACCGTGGCCATCAACCGCCTGGAGTTCGGCCAGGGCGTGCACACCGCCCTGCCCCTGGTGCTGGCCGAGGAGCTGGACGCCGACTGGAGCAAGGTCCGCGCCCGCCTGGGCGGCAACGATGCGGCCTATGCCGATCCGCGCTACGGCATCCAGATGACGGGCGGCTCCACCGCCCTCAAGCACAGCTACACCCAGTACCGCGAGCTGGGCGCCCGTGCGCGCGCCATGCTGGTGGCCGCCGCCGCCGCGCAGTGGAAGGTGGACGCCGCCACGCTGCGCACGCGCGAGGGCTTCGTGCTCGGTCCCAATGGCAAGAAGCTGTCGTATGGCGAGCTGGCCCAGGCCGCCATGGCCCAGCCCGTGCCAGCCACCGTCGTGCTGAAGAATCCCAAGGACTTCCGCCTGATCGGCAAGCCCACGGGCCGCATCGACGCCCGGGCCAAGAGCAGCGGCCAGCAGAGCTTCGGCATCGACATGCACCTGCCGGGCCAGCTGACGGCGGTGATTGCACATCCGCCCGTGTTCAAGGCACAGCTGGCCTCGCTGGACGACGCTGCGGCGCGTGCCGTGCCCGGCGTCAAGGCCGTGCTGCGCGTGCCCGTGGACGGCGGCGGCGAAGGCGTGGCCGTGATCGCCACCGGCTACTGGCCTGCGCGCAAGGGCCGCGAGGCGCTGAAGGCGCAATGGAACACCGACGCCGTGGAGAAGGTGGACAGCGAACGCCAGCTGGCCCAGTACCGCGAACTGGCCGCGCAGCCCGGCGCGCGCCACTTCGACGCCGATATCTCGGCGCTGGACAAGGCGCCGCGCCATATCGAGGCCGAGTTCAGCTTCCCCTACCTGGCCCATGCGCCCATGGAGCCGCTCAACTGCACGGTGCAGATGGGCGAGACCGGCGAGGCGGGTGCCGACCTCTACCTGGGCACGCAGTTCGCGGGCGTGGACGGCATGGCCGCCGCGCGCGTGCTGGGCCTCAAGCCCGAGCAGGTGCGCGTGCACGTGCAGATGGCCGGCGGCGGCTTTGGCCGCCGGGGCGTGGGCACCAGCGACTATGTGGTCGAGGCCTGCCAGGTGGCGCTGGCCGCGCGCCGCGCCGGCCTGAGCGCCCCCGTGCGCATGGTCTGGAGCCGCGAGGACGACATCAAGGGCGGCTACTACCGCCCCATGCACCTGCACCGCGCCAGGATCGGCTTCGACGAACGCGGCAAGGTGCTGGCCTGGGACCATGCCATCGTGGGCCAGTCCATCACGGCGGGCACCATGTTCGAGGGCGGCATGATCAAGAACGGCATCGACGCCACGGCCGTGGAGGGCATGCGCGAGCCCTATCCGCTGCCCATGCGCCTGACCGTGCACCACCCCAAGGTCAACGTGCCCGTGCTGTGGTGGCGCAGCGTGGGATCGACCCACACGGCCTTCGTCATGGAAACGCTGATCGACGAGATCGCGCGCAGCAGCCGCCAGGACCCCGTGGCCTACCGCATGCAGATGTTCGGCGACAAGCACCCGCGCCATCGCCTGGCCCTGCAGCTGGCCGTGGACAGGAGCGGCTACGGCAAGCGCCAGCTGCGCGCGGGCCGTGCCTGGGGCGTGGCCGTGCACGAGTCCTTCGACACGGTGGTGGCCTATGTGGTGGAGGCCTCGGTCAAGGACGGCCGCCCGGTGCTGCACAAGGCCACGGCCGGCGTGCACTGCAACCTGGCCGTGAACCCGCGCACCATCGAGGCGCAGGTGCAGGGCGCAGCGCTGATGGGCCTGTCCATGTGCCTGCCCGGCGCGGCGATCACGCTCAAGGACGGTGTGGTGGAGCAGAGCAACTTCGGCGACTTCGCCGTGCCGCGCATCACCGACATGCCCGAGATCGCCGTCCACGTCGTGCCCAGCGCCGAGCCGCCGACGGGCATGGGCGAGCCCGGCCTGCCGCCGCTGGCACCGGCCTTCGCCAACGCCGTGGCGCAGCTCACGGGCAAGCCCGTGCGCAAGCTGCCGTTCGATCTGGCGTGATCGATCTGGCCTGAACGGCCGGACCTGATCCCGGTCAGCCCCCGGAAAGGGCGGCGGCACCTGCGGCCGCCGCCCTTTCCAGTTCTTCCATGGTCAGCAGATAGTCCGGGCAGTCCTGCAGCCGCTGCACGGCCAGGTCGATGAAGGCACGCACGCGCCGGGGCAGCGCGTCGCGGCTGCCGTAGTAGACATGCAGGCCGATGTGCTCGCTGACATGCTCCAGCAGCACGGGCACCAAGCGCCCCGCGCGGATGTGCGCGGCCGCGCAGATGTTGGACAGCTGGCCCAGCACCTGGCCGGCCAGCACGGCATGCAGCTCCAGCTCGGCATCGTTGGTGGACAGGGCCGGCTGCAGGTAGCGGTGCGTGAGCTCGCCATCGACCGGCAGGTACCAGGGCATCACCGTGTCCGTGGCCGCATGGCGGAACATGCTGCAGCGGTGCGCGGCCAGCTCGTCCAGCGACCGGGGCACGCCATGGCGCTGCAGGTACTGCGGCGCCGCGCAGACGATGAGCTGCACGGGAAACAGCCGCCGCCCGATCACGCTTTCATCGGGCGAGGCGCCGATGCGAAACCCCGCATCGACCCGGTCCAGCACCCAGTTGCCTATGCCGTCGTCCAGCCGCACATCGGGGACGATGCCCGGGTGCAGGCGGCAGAACTCATCGAGCAGCGGCATCAGCACGGGCGCAAAGCAGGACTTGGGGCCCACGATGCGCAACGGCCCCGCAATGCCCTCGCGGCTGTCGCGCGCCAGGTTCAGTGCGCGGTCCAGCGCGGCCAGCGCCGGCTGGGTGTCCTGCAGGAAACGCTGGCCCTCCTCGGTCAGCGCCAGGCTGCGCGTGGTCCGGTGCAGCAGGCGCACGCCCAGGTGCTGCTCCAGATGGGCCACCGCCTGGCTGGCGGCCTGGGGGCTCACGCCCTGGGACAGCGCCGCCTGGCGCAGGCTGCCCAGCTCGACCGCCTTGGCAAAGGTGGCGATGGCGCGCAGTTCATTGATGGGCATGGTGCGGAAATCCGGTATTCGTGGGCTGACAGTGCCGCAGTATCCCGCCTTTGCGCATGCCCTGCCCGCGGCTTGCGGGGCAAGCTAGCGCCCCTGGCGCGCCAGCCACACGCCGGCTGCCGTCAAGGCCATGCCCGCCAGCGCCAGGCCGCCCAGCGTCTCGCCGAACATGGCCCAGGCGATCAGGGCCGTGGCCGGCGGCGTCAGGTAGAACAGGCTGGCCACGTGCACGGCGCCGCCGCGGCGTATCAGCAGGTTGAGCAGGCTGACCGCGCCCACGGACAGCACCAGCACCAGCCAGCCCAGCGCGAACAGGAACTCGCCGCTCCAGCGCACCTGCATGGTTTCCGTGGCCAGGGCCAGCGCCCCCGTCGCCACCAGGCAGGGCAGGTACTGGATGACCGAGCCCGTGCGCAGATCAAACGATGGACAGAACCGCTTCTGGTACAGCGTGCCGGCCGTGATGCCGGCCAGCGCCACCACGGCCGGCACCAGCATGGCCAGCAGGGCATGGACCGGCACCGAGGCGATCTTGCCCGCCACCACCAGGGCCACGCCCGTGAAGCCCAGCGCCAGCCCGGCCCACTGCCGGGGCCGCACGGACTCGCCCAGCAAGGTGCCGGCCACCAGGGCCGTGATCAGCGGCTGCAGCCCCACCACCAGGGCCGTCACGCCCGAAGGCAGGCCGTGGGCGATGGCCGTGAACACGCCGGCCAGGTACACGCCATGCACGAACAGCCCTGACACGCCAATGTGCAGCCACTGCCGTGCCGACCGCGGCCAGGGCGCGCGCAGCACCAGGGCTACCGCCGCCATCAGCACCAGGACGATGGCATAGCGCAGCGTCAGAAAGGTCAGCGGCTCCACATAGGGCAGGCCGAACTTGGCGCCGATGAAGCCCGTGCTCCACAGCAGCACGAACAGCCAGGGAAGCAAGGCGGCCGCCATGGCAGGCGGCGAGGGTCTTTGGGTCATGGAGCGGATGCGGAAAAGGGCGGGGGCGGCGCCAGTGTGTCATGCCCCGTGCGCCAGGGGCTGCGCGTGGCAAACCACCGCACCAGGCAGTCGCGCAGCGCCGTCATGGCCGCGCTGCTGAACGCCGCCGAGGGCCGCACGAAGTAGATGCCCGAGGCGCCATCCAGGCGCCATTGCGGCAGCACCCGCACCAGCCGGCCTGCGGCCATGTGCTCGCTCATCAGCCAGTCGCCGCCGGCCAGAATGCCCACCCCCATAACGGCCGCCGTGAGCAGGGCCTCGCTGTCATTGCTGACCATGGGGCCGCGCACCAGCACCGTGTGCCGGGCCTGGCCCTGAGGCACATCGCCCGATGCGCCACCGTGCACCAGCTCCCATTGCGGAAACGATTGCAGCCCCGTGAAGCCCAGGCAGCGGTGCGCCGCCAGGTCCTCGGGGTGCATCGGCGTGCCGTGGGCCTGCAGGTAGGCGGGCGCGGCGCCCAGGATGCGCTGGTGCCCGCCCAGCCGCAGCGCCACGAGACGGCTGTCCGCCAGCCGGCCTATGCGCACCGCCGCGTCGAAGCGCTCGCCCACGATGTCCACGAAGCGGTCCGCATACTCCACCTCCAGCACGATCTGCGGATGGGCCAGCGCAAACTCGGCCAGCAGCGGGCTGAGCCAGCGCCGTCCCATGGCGGCCGGCAGCGACAGCCGCAGCCGGCCCCGGGCCTGCGAGGCGCCCTGGGCGGCCTCCTTCTGGGCATCGGCGATCAGGCCGGCCGCCTGGCGCACCTTGTCCACCAGGCGCAGGCCCTCGTCGGTCAGGTGCAGATGGCGTGTGCTGCGCTCCACCAGCCGCACGCCCAGCCGGGTCTCCAGCGCGTTCAGGCGTTTGGACAGCACGGACGGATGGCGCAGCAAGGCCCGCCCCGCCGCAGCGAAGGAGCCTTGTTCATGCAGCGCCACCAGGGCCGCCAGTTCATCGGCGTGCTGGCTGTCCAGAAGGTTCATGGGGTCAGGATGATCGCACCTTGGGAGCGTCCCTGCTCCAGATCGCCATGCGCCTGCGCCACTTCCGCCAGCGCATACCGGCGCCAGACGCCGGGCACGATGATGCCGGCCGCCACGGCGGCCAGCACGTCCCGTGCCCGCTCCTGGTACTCGGCCGCCGTGGCCGTGTGCGCGGCCAGCGAGGGGCGCGTGAGGAACAGCGAGCCCTTGGCATTGAGCGTGGCCACCGAGATGGGATCTGGCAGGCCGGAGGTCGCGCCGAAGGACACCAGCAGGCCGCGCGGGCGCAGGCAGTCCAGCGAGGCGCCCAGCGTCGTGCGGCCGATGGGGTCGTAGACCACGTCGGCCTTCAGGCCCCCGGTGGCCTGCAGCACCTGGCCCGGCAGCGTGGCCGCGTCGAACACGAAGACCTCGTCGCAGCCGGCCGCCCGCGCGCGCTCCACGCTGGCTGCCTTGGACACCACGCCGATCACCAGGGCGCCCAGGTGCCTGGCCCAGGCGCACATCAACTGGCCCAGCGCACCGGCGGCGCCATAGATCACGATGCGGCTGCCGGGGCCCACGGCATGGGTGGTCTTGAGCAGGTACTGCGCCGTGATGCCCTTGAACAGCACGGCCGCCGCCGCGTCGTCAGGCAGCGCATCGGGCAGCTTCACCAGGCGCTCGGCCGGATACAGGCGGGCGCCGGCATAGGCGCCCAGCGGCCCCGTGGCGTAGCCCACGCGCTCGCCCACGGCCACATTCGTCACGCCCTCGCCCACGGCGGCCACCCGCCCCGCGCCCTCCAGCCCCAGGCCCGAGGGAAAGGCGATGGCGACAGCGCCCTTGCGCTGGCTCACGTCCAGCGGATTCACGCCGATGGCCGTCTGCTCCAGCCAGACCTGGCCGGGGCCGGGCGCCTGCACCTCGACCGGCTCCAGGTGCATGGCGTCGGGGGTGCCTGCGGCGTCCATGCGGACCTTGATCAATGGATTCATCTCGCTGCTCCGTGAAATGGGTGCAGCGTAGAAGAAGCGATTGACGGCAGCAATAGGCCGGCGTGCAGTTCACTGCTGCATGGGGTGCAGCAATGACCACGAACCAACGCGCACGCCGCCCACGCCGCCCGTCAGAAGTCGTGCCGGAGGCCCAGCTCGAAGGCCGTGGAAGCGCGCCCGCCAAAGTAATTGGCCGCGGCCGGATTGCCGCTGACAGCCGCACCCCCGGCAATGGCGAAGGCCGCCCCATTGCGGTTGGACATGCGGGCCGCATGCGCGTACAGCGCCGTGCGCCGCGACAGCGAGTGCACATAGCCCAGCGCCCACAGGTCGGCATCGCTGGCGCTTTGCGCCGCCGTTGCGCCCTTCTGGTCGGCCTTGACGTAGCTGAGCTTGACCACGCCGCTGCCCACGGGAACGCTCATGCCCACCAGGGTGTTGACCGTGCGGTCCACGCCATGGACCCAGCGGCGCTGGGCCAGGCTGGCCTTGAGCCAGCCGAAGTCGTAGGAGACACCGTAGCTCTGGTCCTTGAAATGGATGCCGCTCAGGGTGTTGCGCGTGGTGAACTGCGCGCCCGCCACGTTCCAGCCCGCGCCCGCCCAGCCCAGCCGAAAGCCGTTGCCGCGCGTCTGGCCTGCCGCGGTGGCGCCCTTCTCGCCCAGGGTGGCGATCAGGCTGCCGGACACGCCCTGCAGCCCGCCCAGGCCGGCCGGCAGGAAATACTCCACCGCATTGCTCACGCGCAGCGTGGGATTGGCAGCCTGCGACTCCGGCGCCGTGCCGAAGGCCTGGCCCAGCGCGCGGGAAGCCGTGAACGAGCGAAAGCCATTGGCGCTGCCGATGCCCAGCGTGGCAAACGGATCGAAGCCGCTCCACACCAGGTGCGTGGGCACCCAGTCCCGCCCCAGCCGCAGCTCGCCCCATTGGCGCGAGGCCAGGCTGACCGTGGAGCGTCGGTCCCAGAACGGGCCGCTGGCGCCCATGGCGCCGGTGTCGGCCAGCAGGCTGCCGTCCAGGTAGAAGCCCGCGCTCAGGCCGTCGCCCAGGTCCTCCTGCCCCCGCAATACCAGCTTGCTGGTGGAGTTGGCGCCGCTGGCCTGCGAGGTGACCGTTCCCAGGCCCTGGTTGCGCACCTGCCTGACGCTCACATCGACGGTGCCCGAGATCGATACCGAGGACTGCGCGCCCGCATGCGCGGCGGCCAGCCCCAGCGAGGCGGCCAGGGCCTGGCGTATGAAAACCTGCATGTTGTCTCCTTGTGATTTTTTGCTTTGCTTTGCTCTTTGCTCTTTGTTTTTCTCGGGCGTGTGCCGGTGTCTGCCCGGCTACTCGGGCTTGAAGCCCGCGCCCTTGAGCAGCGCGGCGCTCTGCGCCACATCGGCGGCGATGAAGCGCTTGAACTGCTCGGTGCTCTCCGAAACCGTGTCGATGCCCAGGCTCGCGAAGGCGCCGGACCTGGCCAGCTCGGCCACCGCCGCGTTGGAGGCCTGGTTCAGCCGCTGCACCCGGTCGGCAGGCGTGTCCTTGGGCGCCCACAGTCCGTACCAGGAGGTGTAGGCAAACCGCGGCAGGCCGCTTTCCTGCATGGTGGGCACCTCGGGCGCCAGCGGGCTGCGCTTGCCGGAGGTGATGGCAATCGGCCGCACCTTGCCGGCCTTGGCCAGCGGCAGCACGGAGACCATGGAGTCGAGCAGCAGGTCCACATGGCCGCCGCCCACATCCACCAGCGCGGGCTGCGTGCCCTTGTAGGGCACGTACTCGAGGCGCATGCGGCCCTGCTGGGCCAGCAGCAGCGTGGCCAGGTGGCTGGGTGCGCCCACGGCGGGAATGGCCGCCGTCCACGTGCTCTTGGCGCCTGCGGCCAGCACCTCGCCCAGCTTGCTGTGGGGCAGCTGCGGCGAGATCACCAGCATCAGCGGCGCCTCGCCCACGCGCGCCACGGGGACAAAGTCGGTCTGCGGGTCATAGGGCGGATGGGCCAATACCTGCTTGGCCAGCACATGCGTGGCGGCCGAGAACAGCAGGGTGTAGCCATCGGGGGCAGCCGCCAGCACCGCACGGCCGCCCACCACGCCGCTGCCGCCCACACGGTTCTCGACGATGACCGTCGTGCCCAGCTGCTTGCGCAACTGCTCGGCGAACAGGCGCGCGGCGCTGTCCACGCCGCCGCCCGCCACGAAGGGGACGATGACCTTGACCATCTTGCCCGGCTCGGGAAAGGCGGCGGGCGCACTGGACGAGGCCATGCAGGCGATGGGCAAGGCAGCCAGCGCACCCAGTAAGGCGCCCAGCACCGGCCCCTTCAGCCGTGTCAGAGTTTTCATGCTTTGTCTCCTGTTTCTTTTGAAAATGGGCCGGCCGTTGTGTGGCTCAGCCCGGGTCCTGATTCGGCGCGCGCCGCCTGTGCCTGCGCACCAGCACGCTCAGCGTGTCGTCCAGGGCCTGGGCATCCAGCCCCCGCGTGATGAAGACGATGCGCGTGCGCCGGTCGGCACCCGGCCAGCGGGGCAGCGTCTGCGGCGGGGCGAACAGGTGCTGCACGCCATGGATGACCAGGGGCTGGTCCGGGTGCTCCTGCAGGTGCACGATGCCTTTGACGCGCAGCAGGTCATCGCCGCGCATGGCCGTGACCCAGTCCATCCATTCGCCGAACGCCTGCGCGGGCAGGGGCTCGTCGCGCTGCAGCACAAAGGACGAGATGCCGTCGCGGTGCGCGCCTGCCGGCGCTGTCACCGGAGCTGTCACCGGAGCCATGGCCCGGTAGCCGGGCGTCTGGAGCATGCCCGCTGCGGCGTCCTGCTGCCCCGTCGCGCCTTCCGACATCAGCCGCTGCAGCAGCGCCACATGGTGGCCGGGGTCCATGCCTTGCGGCGCCTCGCCGTTGATGGCCTGCACCTGGGCCAGCAGTTGCGCAGCGGGCTGTGCGCCGCCCAGCAAGTCTGTCTTGGTCAGCAGCACCAGGTCGGCCACAGCCAGCTGCCGCACCGCTTCGGGATAGCCTGCCAGCGTGGCGCTGCCCAGCACGGCATCGACCGTGCAGGCCACGCCGGCCAGCGCATAGCGCGCGCGCACGGCGGGCTCGCCCAGGAAGGAGCGCAGTATCGGCCCCGGGTCCGCCAGACCGCTGGTTTCGATCAGCACGCGGCGCGGCGCGCCCTGTTCGCGCAGGGCCAAGCGCTCCAGCGCCTCCACCAGATCGCCGCGCACGCTGCAGCACAGGCAGCCATTGGCCAGCAGCACCGTGTCCTCGCAGGCCAGGCTGGTCAGGTCCTGGTCGATGCCGACCGCACCGAACTCGTTGACGATGACGGCCGTCCCGTGCAGGTCCGGCAGCGCCAGCAGCCGGTTGAGCAGCGTGGTCTTGCCGCTGCCCAGAAAGCCCGTGAGCACGGTGACCGGAATGCGCTGGCCCGCCGCTTCGGGCAGGGCCAGCAGGCTGGAGAAATGCCCGCTCATGACGCCACCCCGCCGTGCACCCCGCCCTGCACCCCACCATGCACCTCGGCGAACGAGCGCAGCGTGCGCTCCAGCCGCGCCAGCGCCCACTGCGCCACGGCCTGCGGCACCTCGTCCGAGCCCAGCGCATCGAGCAGGCCGCGCAGCGGCTGCGCGCCCTGCCCGGGTGCGGGCCGGGCACGGAACCAGGCCGCCACCTCGGGCTGCTCGCAGCGCTCGCCTCCGTCCTGCAGGTAGTCCACGATATCCAGCTCGAAGTCCTCCAGCCGCAGGCTGATGCCGCCTGCCCCGCAGGCGCAGGCACTGCCCAGGGCGACATGGCGCAGCGCCAGGGCGCACCACAGGTCCCAGAGCCGGCCGGCCTGCAGGGCGTGGTCGGAGGCCATGGCCGTGCTCACTGCCCGTCCCAGGCCACGGCTGAGGTTGCCGTTGCGGCCGACGGAGACCTGCCGCTGCGCAGCGCCTGCGTGCCCTCGTGGTCCACCTGTCCCTGGCCATCCAGCGCCACGCGGTAGACCTCGCGGGCCACCTGGGCGCTCACATAGCCTTCGCGCACGTCCTCGGCCACCTTGTCCAGTTCGCGCGCCAGCGGGTCGCCAAAGCCCCCGCCGCCGCCCGACAGCATGCGGTAGGCATCGCCGCGTTCCAGGCGCACGTTGAAGATCTTGGCGTTGGCGTGGTCGGTCTTCCACTCGCCCTTGTGGCGCACGGCCAGGCCGTTGCCCATGGCGTCGCCGCCGCCCTCCAGGCCCCAGGGCTTGCAGTGCACGCGGTCGATGCGCGTGGTGACGGTGAAGGGCGACAGCGCCTGCACCACCATCTCCGCGCCCAGGCCGCCCCGGTACTGGCCCGCGCCGGCCGAGTCCTGGCGGATCTCGTACTTCTCCACCAGCACCGGGTACTTGGCCTCAAGCTGCTCGGTGGGGCTGTTGTGGGTGTCGCCGTCATTGATGCAGACGGTGACGGACACGCCGTCCTCACGGCTCTTGGCGCCCCAGCCGCCGCCCAGCGGGCCGATGCCGACGATGAACAGCCGCCCGTCCTCGGGCGAGATGCCATGGATGTTGGGAAACACCAGGTCCGCATGGTGGCCTGCGATGGAGCGGTCGGGAATCGCGGGCGCCAGCGCCTTGAAGATGGTGTCGATCACCGTCATGGGGAAGGTCATCCACACGCGCATGGGATACGGCCTCTCGGCGCTGATCACCGTGCCCATGGGCATGATCACCTTGAGCGGCCGAAAGCTGCCGTCGTTGACCGGGTAGTCGGTCGGCGTGGTGAGGCATTTGTAGGCCACCTGCGCGCAGGCGATGCCCGTGGTGAAGCCCGAGTTGTAGAAGCCGCGCACCTGCTTGGACACGTCCGACAGGTCCACCGTCATCTCGTCGCCCTGCACCGTGACCTTGACGCGGATGGGAATGCGCTTGCCGATGTCCAGCCCGTCGTCGTCCATGAAGGACTCGGCCTCGTACACGCCATCGGGAATCGACAGCGTGTTCTTGCGCGCCACGGCCTCGCTGGAATCCATGATCTGCGCGATGGCGCCGTTGACCGCATCCACGCCATAGCGCTGCAGCAGTTCCACATAGCGGCGCTCGCCCGTGGTGATGGCCGTGATCTGCGCGCGCAGATCGCCCAGGGCCCGCTCGGCCAGGCGCACGTTCATCGCGATGATGTCGATCAGGTCCTGGTTGACCTCGCCCTGGCGCTGGTACTTCATGATGGGGATCTGTATCCCCTCGCTGAAGATGTCCGTGGTGACGTTGCCCAGCGTGCCGCCCACGTCCAGCCAGTGGGCCATGCAGCAGGTGAAGCCTTCGAGCCGGCCCTCATGGAACACCGGCATGGTGAACGTGAAGTGGTTCAGGTGGCTGCCGGTGGTGTAGGCATCGTTGGTGACCAGGATGTCGCCGGGCAGGATGTTCTCGTAGCCGAAATGGCGGATCTTGGCCTTGACCGTCTCCGACATGCCGCGGATGAACATGGGCAGGCCCAGGCCGATGGACACCGTGTCGCCCTCGCGCGTGAACAGGCCGACCGTGAAGTCCAGCGCCTCGTAGATGATGAGGTTGTAGGCCGTGCGCGTCAGGTTGGTCTTCATCTCCTCCGTGACGGCGTACAGGCCGTTGCGGATGATCTCGACCGTGACCGGATCGACGGGCCTGGAGTCAGTGGGGTGGTTCATGTGCGGTCGCTCCCGATGTCGATTTGCAGATTGCCCAGTTCGTCCACGCGCAGCCGGTCGCCGGGCTGCACGACGGTGGTGGATGCGTGTTCCTCGATCAGCGCGGGCCCCGCGATCTCGTTGCCCGCCAGCAGGCGCTCGCGCAGATGCACCGGCGTGTCCACCCAGCCGCTGGAGCGGAAATAGACGGGCTTGACCGTGCGCACGGAGGCACGGCTGGGCTCGGCACTGCCGCGCTCCACGCTGTGCCTGGGCGGTTTCTTCATCGTGCCCAGCACGGTGACGCGCAGGCTCACGAGGTCGGCCGGCTCCTGCGGGGCCGAGGTGCCGTAGCGCACCTTGTGCAGCTCGTCGAACTGGCGCTTGATGGCCGAGCGGTCCCGTCCCTCGAAGAAGGCCATGGGCAGGTCCACGGTCACCGCATGCTCCTGGCCCACGTAGCGCATGTCGGCGGCGCGCTCGATCACGATGCCGTCCGGCGCGATGCCGGACTGCGCCAGCGCGGCGCGGCCCTCGTCCTCCATGCTCTGGTAGGCGGCCTCGATCTCCTCGAAGGAGACCTCGCCCAGCTTGCGAAACACCGAGCGCACGTAGTCGTAGCGCAGGTCGGAGAACAGCATTCCGTAGGCCGAGAAATAGCCGGGCGCATAGGGAATCAGCACCTTGCGGATGCCGATCTCGCGCGCAATGGCCGAGGCGTGCAGCGGCCCCGCGCCGCCGTAGACGACCATGGTGAAGCTGCCCGCATCCAGGCCGCGCTCGGTGGTCACGGCCTTGACGGCATGCGACATCTGCGTCACGGCGATGCGCAGGATGCCGTCGGCCGCCTCGGTGGGCTCCAGTCCCAGCGGGGTCGCCACGCGCTCGGCCATCTGGCGCTGGCAGGCGTCCATGTCCAGCTGCAGCTCGCCGCCCAGGAAATGCTCCGCGTCCAGCCGGCCCAGCACCAGGTTGGCGTCGGTCACCGTGGGCTCCAGCCCGCCACGGCCATAGGCCACGGGGCCGGGGATGGAGCCGGCGCTCTGCGGGCCCACGCGCAGCGCGTTGCCCGTCTCCACGCGGGCGATGGAGCCGCCGCCCGTGCCCACTTCGTGGATGTCCATCATCGGGATCTGTATCGGCAGGGCCTGCTCGTAGCCGCCGATCAGCGCCGAGCCCGTGGTCAGCGGCCGGCCTTCGCTGATCACGCCGGCCTTGGCCGTGGTGCCGCCCATGTCGAAGGCGATGGCATCGCCCATGCCCAGTTGCGCACAGATGGCCTGGGCGCCGATCACGCCGGCCGCCGGACCCGATTCGAGCATGCGAACGCAGCCCACCTTGGCATGCTCGACCGGGAACAGGCCGCCCGTGGACTGCACGATGTAGAAATCGCCCTCGAAGCCCTTGCCGCCCAGGTGGTTCTCCAGCTGGCCCAGGTACTGCGACACGCGCGGCCCCACATAGGCATTGGCCACGGCGGTGGACACGCGCTCGAACTCGCGGTACTCCTGCGACAGCTCGTGCGAGGCGCAGACGAAGGCGCCCGGCATCTCTTCCTGCAGGATCTGCTTGACGCGCTGCTCGTGCGCCGGATTGCGGTAGGAGTGCAGCAGCAGCACGGCCACGGCCTCCACGCCCTGCCCTGCCAGCTCGCGGGCCAGCTCGCGCACGGCCGCCTCGTCCAGCGGCTTGTGCAGGCTGCCATCGGCGCGCAGGCGCTCGGACACCTCATGGCGCAGCGAGCGCCGCACCAGCGGCTGGTGCTTGTTGAAGAACAGGTTGTAGGCATCGGGCCGGTTCACGCGGCCGATCTCGTAGATGTCGCGAAAGCCCTCGGTGATCAGCAGCGCGGTGTGGGCGCCGTTGCGCTCCAGCAGCGTGTTGATGGCAATGGTGGAGCCGTGCAGGAACAGATGGCCGTCGCGCCAGTCGATGCCCGCGCTGTCTATCGTGGCCTGGATGCCGTTGACCAGCTCGCCATGCGTGGACAGGGCCTTGCCGAACAGCAGCCGGCCGCTGGCCTCGTCGAACGCCGCCATGTCGGTGAAGGTGCCGCCGATATCGACGGCAATGCGCAGCCGGGGACGCTGCGAAATCGCTTGTTGGTTATCCATGAATTTCTCCGGAGTCAGACGGCAGCGGTATCAGTGCCGATACGGTTGCGCAGCACGCCCAGGCCCGTGATCTCGACCTCGACCACATCGCCGTGCTTCATGTACAGGGGCGGCTCGCGGCGGTCGCCCACGCCGCCCGGCGTGCCCGTGGCGATCACGTCGCCGGGCGACAGCGGCGTGAAGCGCGACACATAGGCCACGATGGTGGGGATGTCGAAGATCAGGTCGCCCAGGCTGGCCTGCTGCATCACGCTGCCGTTCAGGCGCGTCTGCAGCGCCAGGCTGCGCACGTCGGCCACCTCGTCGCGCGTGACCAGCCAGGGACCGAAGGGCGCCGTGCCGGGAAAGTTCTTGCCGGGCGTGAACTGGTGCGTATGGCGCTGCCAGTCACGCACGCTCACATCGTTGAAGCAGGCATAGCCGGCGATGTGGTCGAAGGCATCTTCCTTTGCAATGTGGCGCCCGCCCCGGCCGATGACGAAGGCCAGCTCGCCCTCCCAGTCGAAACGCTCCGAGAAGGCCGGGCGCAGCAGCTCGTCGCCATCGGCGGCCAGGCTGTCGTTGAAGCGCAGGAACAGCGACGGGTGCTCGCTGTCGGCGCGCCGCGTCTCGGCCACATGGGTCTTGTAGTTCAGGCCCACGCAGATGAGCTTGCCGGGGTTGGGGATGACGGGCAGCGCCTGGGTCTGCGCCGCATCGACGGACACGGCGCCGGCCTGCAGGGCCTGCTCCAGCTCGCCCAGCGCCTGTGCGCGCAGCACAGACAGCAGGTCGGGATGGCGGGCGAGAAAGTCGGCGGGCGGCAGCAGGAAGCGCTCGGCCAGAACCTGCCCGTAGCGGGGCTGTCCGGCATGGATGAAGCTGGCGAGTTTCAACGGATTTTCCTTAGGTTCGGTGTCTGGAAAACCTGCCACGGCAAGGCCGCTGGCAAGGCATGACTGCACTGTAGAAATCCGTTTGATATCTGGATAGATAGAATTTCAGGCTTTCAGAATTGCCTCATCAGGCATACCTCAACCGGGTAACCACCATGCACCTGCCCAGCGTCAAGCTCTTCCTCGAGGTCTCCGAAGCCGGCAGCATCAGCAAGGTCGCGGCACGGCGGCACACCGTGCAGTCGCACATCAGCCGGCAGATCAGCGAATTCGAAGCGTCGCTGGGCGGCCCCTTGCTGCGGCGCACGGGCCGGGGCGTCACGCTGACGCCGCTGGGCGCGCGGGCCGCGCTGCGGCTGCGCAGCTGGCTGCAGGAAACCGAGCAATTACAGGAAACGCTGCGTGCGGACGCAGGCCAGCTATGGGGCGAGGTACGGCTGGGCATCGTGCCCTCGGCCGCGCACCCGCTGATGACGCATGTGTTCGACTGGCTGCAGCGCGAGCATCCGGGCATACGCCTGAACATCACCGAGGCCCAGGGCACGGAGCTCGACGCGCTGCTGGACAGCGGTGCCGTGGACCTGGCCATCCTCTTTCGCTTCGCGCGCCCGGCCGGCGGCGACGAGCGGCTGCTGAGCACCGCGCACAGCTATCTGGTGTCGCGCCCTGGCGATCCCTTGACCCTGGCGCCCACCACGGAGTTCGCCGCGCTCGACGGCCTGCAACTGGTGCTGCCGCGACGCCCCAGCCATTGGCGCGATGCGCTCGATGAGGCCGCGCACAGCCACGGCTTTCGGCTCGCGGCGGCGGCCGAGGCCGACTCGCTGACCGTGCAAAAGGAACTCGTGGCCCATGCGACCGGCCTCTACTCGGTGATCGGCCCGTACTCCATCGATGCCGAACTGCGCCAGGGCCGGCTGCAGGCCAGCCGCCTGGTCAACCCCGGCCTGGTGCGCCATGTGACGCTGGCCCTGCCCCGGCACGGCAAGCTCACCCAGGCCTGCCGCGTGGTGGGCGATGCCATCGAGGCATTGACGCAGGCCTGGGGGCAGCAGCTGTCGCCGGGGCCGCTGAGCACCTCGGGACTGCTCGGCGGTTGAAGGAATCAGATATCGGCCCCATCGGCTCCAGTCGTTGGCCATGCACGCCGTGGCCAGGCCATCGGAACAGAACGGCCGCAACCATGTCAGCGGGCCTGGCCATCACGCACGGCTGCAATGGCCTCGATCTCGATCATGGCCGCCGGGTCGTACAGCGCCTGGATCTGGGCAATCGTGTCGGCCGGATAGGGGGCGCCGAAGAACTCGCGGCGCAGGGCAACCACCTCGTCGAAGTGGCCCATGTCAGTGACGAAGATGGTGACCTTGATCACGTCCTTCAGGCTGGAGCCGCCCGCCTCCAGCGCGCGGCGCAGATTGGCAAACGCCTGCCGGCCCTGGGCCAGGAAGCCGCCCGGCACGATGCGGCCATCGTCTCCGGCGCCGGCCTGGCCGGAGATGAACAGCAGCTCGCCAAAGCGAATGCCTTGCGACAGCAAAAACGGCTCGTAGGGGTCGGGTTGCGTGGTGACACGGTGCAGCATGGTTTCATTTCCTTCATCCATCCCCGGCAGAATCGCGCTTGGGACATGGGTGGACGATAGGGAAGCCGGATGATTGCGACAAAGGTTCATTTGTCAGGCATAAGATGAGTTTTCCTCACCCGATTGCTCACCCGCCCCTTGCGTCCTCCAGCCCTCATGCAACGCAACCAGCTGCCGCTTTCCGCACTGCGCGCCTTCGAGGCCGCCGCCCGCCTGGGCAGCTTCAAGCAGGCCGCCGACGACCTGGCCGTGACCCCCACGGCCATCAGCCACCAGATCCGCGCGCTGGAGGAACAGCTGGGCCTGGCGCTGTTCGATCGCCAGGTACGCAAGGTGGTGCTGACCGAGGCGGGCGCCCAGCTCTATCCGGTGCTGCGCGACGGTTTCGACGCCTTTGCCGCCACGCTGGAGCGCCTGCTGCAAAAGCGCCTGCGCGCCCAGGTCAGCATCTCGGCCACCAATGCGTTCACCGTGAAATGGCTGGTGCCGCGCATGGCCAGCTTCCGCGCGATGCACCCGGAGGTGGACCTGCAACTGCAGGCCTCGGACGATGTGGTGGACCTGCGCTCCCATGCCGTCGATATCGCCGTGCGCTACGGGCGCGGCCCCTATCCGGGCCTGGCGGCCGAGCCCCTGTTCAGCGACCGCTTTGCGCCCGTGGCCAATCCCCGGCTGGGCGTGCTGGGTCCGGCCGACCTGGCCCGCCTGCCGCTGATCCGCTTTGACTGGAAGACGGCGCACGCCAGCAATCCCACCTGGGAGCGCTGGTTTGACGAGGCAGGCCTGGCCTGGAATTCACCGGCGGGGCAACTGCGCTTTTCCGACGAGGGCCATGCCATCCAGGCGGCCATCGCCGGCCATGGCATTGCCCTGGTGAGCCTGGCCCTGGTGGCCGAGGACATTGCGGCCGGCCACCTGCTGCAGCCCTTCGGCCCCTCGATCACCGGCCATACCTACCATCTGGCCGTGGGCGAGCAACGGGAGCCGGGCCCCCATGTGCGCGCCGTCATGGACTGGCTCAGAAGCCAGTCCATGGCCTTGCCGTAGCCGAACCGTAGCCGCCCTCAGTAGCCCCGCGCTGCGTCCACCGCCTGCGGCAGCTCGCCGCTGGCGCGCCAGCGCCGGATGTTGCCCGCCACGATGGCCGATGCCGTCGCGCGGTCCGTGGGTGCCGAGATGTGGGGCAGCACGGTCACGGCGGGGTGCGCCCACTGCCAGGACGATTCTGGCAGGGGCTCCTGGTCAAACACGTCCAGCACGGCATGGGCCAGGCGGCCGCCGTCCAGGGCGGCGCGCAGCGCGGCATCGTCCACGATGGGGCCGCGCGCAAAGTTGATCAGCGAGGCATGGGCGGGCAGCGCGGCCAGCGCCTGCGCGCCGACGATGCCGCGCGTCTGCGGCGTGAGCGGCAGCAGGCATACGAGGATGTCGGTCTGCGCCAGCATGGCGGGCAGCTCGGCATCACCCGCATGGCATTGCACGCCTTCCATCTGCCTGGGCGTGCGGCTCCAGCCGCGCACCTGGAAGCCTGCCGCCAGCAGCCGCTGCGCGGCGGCCTTGCCCAGTGCGCCCAGGCCCAGCAGCGATACCGTCCTGTCCTGCGCGCGCACGCCGTCATGCGCCAGCCATTGGCGCGCGGTCTGCTGGCGGGCATAGCGCGGCATGTCGCGGTGCAGGTACAGGGTCCAGGCCAGCACGGCCTCGGCCATGGTGTCGGCCAGTTGCGGGTCCACCAGGCGGACGATGCGCAGGTCGGTATCGCCCAGGTCGGCCACCAGGCGCTCCACGCCGGCCCAGACGCTGTGCACCCATTGCAGGCGCGGCAGCGTGCGCAGGTCGGCGGGCTGGGGGTTGGCGACGATGGCGACCTCGCAGGCCGCGCGCTGGTCGGCATCCAGCGCGTCGAGCGCCACCACGCGCTCCTCTGGCAGGGCGGCCTGCAGGGCCTGCAGCCAGGCCTGGGCGGCCGGGTAGCCGGGTGCGCAGACGAAAGGAAGCGGGGGGAGCGAGGCGCGAGGAGACAGCGAGCCGCTCATTTGGCGAAGACCTTGTCCAGGTCGGCGAAGCCCTTGACCTCGATGGGATTGCCGCTGGGGTCGCGGAAGAACATGGTGGCCTGCTCGCCGGGCTCGCCCTCGAAGCGGATGCCGGGCTGCAGCACGAAATCCACCACGCCGCCCGACAGCCGCGCGGCCAGGGCCTTCCAGTCGTCCATGGCCATCACCAGGCCCAGGTGGGGCATGGGCACCATGTGGTCGCCCACGCGGCCGGTGTTCGTGACCGGGAAGGGCTCGCCCAGGTGCAGCGAGATCTGGTGGCCGAAGAAGTCGAAGTCCACCCAGGTCTCGGTGCTGCGGCCTTCCTGGCAGCCGAGCAGCGTGCCGTAGAAGGCGCGCGCTTCGTCCAGATCGCGGACATGGTAGGCAAGGTGGAAACTGGTGCGCATGGCTGATCCTTTGGTTGTGCTTGTGGTGCAGGCAGGCTCGCAGGCCGCGGCCTGCCGTGGGTGGCGCGAGCCTAGCAGAGGCTTTTCGAAAGTGATAGCGTTGATTTCTTTGCAATCCCCAAGGAAATCTTTTGGAGACCCGCTATCTCAAGAGCCTGATCGCCGTGGTGGACAGCGGCTCCATCGCCGATGCGGCGCGCGCCGAGCACCTGACCGCCGCCGCCGTGGGCCAGCGCGTGCAGGCGCTGGAGCGCGAGCTGGGCTTTGCCCTGCTCTCGCGCAGCGGCCATGCGGCCCGCCCCACCCAGGCCTGCCTGGCCCTGCTGCCGCGCGCGCGGCGCCTGGTGCGCGAGGCCGCGCTGCTGGGCAGCGATGCCAGCGCCGATGGCCTGGCCGGCACGCTGCGCATCGGCGCCATCTCGACCGCGCTCACCGGCATGCTGCCGGCCGCGCTGCGCAAGCTCACGCAGGCGGCGCCACAGTGCCGGCCCGTCATCGTGCCGGGCACCTCGCGCGCACTGTTCCAGATGCTGCAGGCCGGCGAGCTCGATGCCGCCGTCATCGTGGCGCCCCCTTTTGAACTGCCCAAGGCGCTGCGCAGCGTGCAGCTGCGCCGCGAGCCGCTGGTGCTGCTGGCCCCGCCCCAGGCGCGCGGCCGGCCTGCCGCGCTGCTGCGCAGCCTGCCCTACATACGCTACGACCCCGATGCCTGGGGAGGCCGCCATGCGGCCGACTGGCTGGCCGACCAGGGGCTGGAGCCTGCGGTGCTGTGCGACCTGGACGCGCTGGAGGCCATTGCCATGCTGGCCGCCGACGGCATGGGCGTGGGCCTGGTGCCGCACTGGACGGGCCTGGAGCGCTTCATGGGCGACTGCCGCATGCTGCCCATTGCGGGCGCCGCCTATGAGCGCGCCATCTGGCTGGTGACCAGCGCCGAGCCCGACCTGCCGCGCATGGCCGAGCTGCTGGAGGGCGCACTCGCGTAGGTTGCGGCTTCCGTTCTCAATCCGCCTGCACGTAGCCCGTGACGCGGATCATCTCGCGGTGCTTGGCGATCTCGCGCGCATAGGCGGCCGCCGCATCGTCCAGGCCCATGGGCTTGGCGACATCACGGCCGTCGGCCTCCAGCTTGGCGATGACCTGCGGGTCCAGCAGGGCCTGGCCGATGGCCTGGTTCAGGCGCTGCTTGACGTCCTGCGGCGTGCCGCGCTTGACGAAGTAGCCCGCCAGGCTGGCGTACTCGAAATCGCGCAGCGCCGGCACTTCGGTGATGCTGGGCACGGCCGACAGCACGGCAGGCCGGTTGCGCGACAGCACGGCCAGCGCCCGGAAGCGGCCGGTGCGGATCATCTCCAGCATGGACGCCTGGAACGGCATGATGCTGAAGTCGATCTGGCCGCCGGCCAGGTCCTGGATCACGGGCGCCGTGCCCGCATAGGGCGCGTGGGTGAACGGCACCTTCACCACCTTGCCCATGTACTCGGTGATCAGGTGGTAGAGCGAGCCCACGCCCACCGAGCCGTAGGTCAGCGAATTGCTTTCGTTGCGCGAGCGTGCCAGCGCCAGGAACTCTTCCATGTTCCGGGCCGGCAGGCCAGAACGCACCAGCAGCACCAGGTGGGTGACGGTGATGTACTGCAGGTTCTCGAACGCATCGGGCTGGTAGCGCACGGCCTTGTTGGTGAGCGGCGGCAGGATGAGTTCGTTTTGCGTGCCCTGGAAGAACATGCTGCCGTCGGCCCTGGCGCCCAGCACTTTGGATGCGGCAATCGTCCCCGTGGCGCCGCCCAGGTTTTCCACGATCACCTTGGCCGCCAGTCCCTCGCCTATGGGCTTGCTCAGGATGCGGGCGCTGACGTCGCTGGGCCCGCCTGCCGGGTAGGGCACCATCAGGCTGACCGGGCCGGGCGCCGAGGCCGCGGCAGGCTGCAGCAGCAGAGGCGCCAGCGGCAGGCCGGCGGCGATTTTCAGGAGCGAGCGGCGTGTGGGCAAGGCAAGTGGATTCATGGAAGTGCACCAGGCAGTGGCTTGAGGGGGAAGGCGGGAATCAGGCGCGCCCTACCACCGGGCGTGGGGCAGGCGCGCAATGGTGTGGAGCACCGCCAGGCCGCGCGGGACGATGGTGTCCACCTCGCAGTACTCGTCGGTGGTGTGGAACTTGCCGCCCACGGGGCCGGTGCCGCACAGCGTGATGGCGCCCAGGCTGGAGGTCACGCCCGAGTCCGCGCAGCCGCCGCTGAACTCGCCCTCGGCCTTGTGGCCCAGCGCGCCCAGCTCGGCCTGGTACAGCTCGAACAATTGCTGCGACTGCGGCGTGGGAACGAAGGGGCGGAACTCGCCGGTGATGTTCAGCGTGGAGCGCGTGCCCTGGATGAAGGACTTGTCGCAGATGCAGCGGATGCGGCCCACCAGGGACTCGCGCTGGTCCAGATCGAAAATGCGCAGGTCGATGGCCGCCTTGGCCGACGGCGCCGACGTGTTCACCGACAGGCCGCCCGACACCAGGCCCACGTTGACGGTGACGCCCTTGTCCAGGTCGGTGAGCGCGTCCAGCGCCACCACCTTGTGCGCCAGCTCCGAGATGGCGCTGATGCCCTCGGCGAAGTTGGCGCCCGAGTGCGCCGCCTTGCCCTCGATCTCCACGCCGAAGAACACGCCGCCCTTGCGGCCCGTGACCACGTTGCCCGAAGGCCGGCCCGGCTCCGCATTGAAGACAAAGCCCGCCTTGCGCGCAAAGGGCTCGATGACGGACTTGCTCAGGGGGGAGCCGATTTCCTCGTCGCAGGTGAACAGGCCCGTGACCTCGGGCGCGGGCTCCGCGCTGTGGGCCAGCGCAGCCAGCAGGAAGGCGTTCATGACGATGCCCGACTTCATGTCGGCCACGCCCGGGCCGTAGGCCCTGCCGCCTTCGATGCGGAACGGCCTGCGCGCGGCCTCGCCTTCAGGGAAGACCGTGTCGCAGTGCCCCATCAGCAGCACGGGCCTGCCCACGGTGCTGCCCGCGTTCACGGTCACCGAGATCGCCGCCTCCACGCCATCGACGAAATGCGGGCTGACCTGCAGCCCCTGGCCCAGGAAGAAGGCCTCCAGGCGCCGGAACACGCGCGCCACGCCGGGCTTGTCGAAACTGCCCGAGTCGATGTTGACGATGTCGGCCAGCAGCGAAAGCATGTTCTCCCGCTGGCCCTTGATCCACTCCGACGCGCCGACCGCCCGGTCCGCACTGACAATGGCTTGCTGTGGCATCCGCTGCCTCCGTATTTTTTCAATACTTGGTATTGTTATTTAATACTTCAGATTCACAATCAGGTAAAACGATGATCGAAAACGCGTTGTATGTGGGTTCCGTGGGCAAGGCATTCCGCGTGCTGGACTGCTTCAAGGGCGCGGCGGGCGACCTGAGCCTCACGGAAATCATGGAGCGCAGCGGCCTGGACAAGAGCGCCGCCCAGCGCTACGCCTACACCCTCAGCGCCGAGGGCTACCTGCAGCAAAACAGCCAGACCCGCCGCTACCGGCTGGGCCCGGGCGTGCTGGACCTGACCTTCCACTTCCTGCGCACCCATGCGCTGGCGGAGGCGCTCAACCCCCTGCTGCTGCAGCTGTCCAAGGACACGGAGCAGAAGATCAGCCTGTCGCTGCGCGACGGCGACTGGCTGGTGCATGTGCTGCGCCACCAGACCAGCACCGAGCACTACCACGCCTCGCTCGTGGGCCGGCGCGTGCCCCTGCAATGCACGGCGGGCGGGCGCGCCGTGATGGCACGGCTGGACGAGGCGCAGGTGGAGCAGTTGCTGGCCCCCGGCCGCCTGCTGGCCAGCACGCCCCGGACGCTGACCACGGCCAAGGCCGTCCAGGCGGAACTGAAGAAGGTGCGCGAGCGCGGCTACGCCATGGTGGTCGATGAATTCATCATGGGCGAGGTCGCGCTGGCCGCCGCCGTGGTCGATGCCGAAGGCGTGCCGCTGGGCGCCCTGCACCTGAGCGGATCGTCAAGCCAGTGGAGCGGCGCCGACTACGCGAAGAAGTTCTCGCCCCTGCTGCTCAACGCCATCGCCCAGTACGAGCGGCGCAACGCCTGAGGCCGCAAAGATGCGCTGTAAGGGACGCTGAAGGGACGCCTAAAAGTGCTCCCACAGGCGCGCCGACATGGCCCATGCCAGCGCGCTGCGGGCATCAGCCGCGCAGGCGCCGCTCTTGCAGCGCGGCCCCTGCGGCCAGCAGAACGCCCAGCAGGGTCAGCATCCAGGGCGAATCCACGGGGATGGAGGCCGGCGAGGGCGACGGGCCTATGGGCGTGGTGACGGTGCCGGTGCAGCCGGTCTCGCAGGAAGCGTCCCCGCCCCCCGTCACGTTGGCCGTGTTCACGAGCGTGGTGTTGCCTGCGGACGCCTTGGCCGTCACCGGGATGGTGAAGCTGGCCGACTGCCCCACAGCAAGGCCCGCCGGCACGATGCAGGCAACGCTCTGCCCGCTGGCCGTGCAGCCGGCAGGCATGGTACCCAGCGCCAGGCTGGTGGACAGCACGTCGCGCACCGTGGCGTGCGCCGTGGTGGCGGTCGTGCCGGTGTTGGTCACCGTGAAAACATAGTTGGCGGACTGCCCGGCCAGGAAATTGCCCGACGAGAAGGTCTTGGCGAGCGAGAGTTTGGGCGCGTTCACCGGCACCACCACCGTGGGGCTGTCGCAATTGGCCAGGCACAGCGGATCGCCGCCCCCCGTCACATGGGCCGTGTTGAGGATGGAGGAGCCCGCCGTGCCGGACCTGGGCACCACCGAAAGCGTGAAGGTCGCGGACGCGCCCACGCCCAGCCCCGCAGGCACCGTGCACAGGACGGTCTGGCCGGAGAACGCGCACCCGGCAGAGACGCCCGTCACCATCAGGCCCGACGCCATCTCGTCGCGCACCACGGCGTCCTGCGTGGTGACCGTCGTGCCCACATTGCGCACCGTGATCACGTAGCTGGCGGCCTGCCCCTCGGCGAAGGCTCCGGCCGACGCCGTCTTGCTCACCTCCAACCTGGGTGACTCCACCGGCGTGGTCACGGTGCCACTGTCGCAACGGGCCACGCAGGAAGGGTCGCCCCCGCCCGTCAGACTGGCCGTATTGGCCAGCGTGGTGTTGGCCGCTGCGGCCTGCGGCGTGACGGGGATCACCGCACTCCATTGCCCGCCCGTCGCCAGCCCGGCGGGCACAGTGCAGCTGAGCACCTGATCCATCACCGAGCACCCTGCCGGCAGGGTGCCCAGGGTCAGCGTGGAGGCGATCACATCGCGCACAAGGGTCGGCGCCGTGGTGGCCGCCGTACCTGTGTTCCTCACGGTGATGGTGTAGTAGGCCGCCTGCCCCACCACAAACACCGGGCTGGACGCCGTCTTCGCGATCTGCAGTTGCGGTGTGTTCACCGGCTCCACCACCTCGTTGCTGCTGCATCCGGATAAGCAGGACGGGTCGCCCCCGCCGTCAACGCGCGCCGTGTTAGAGATGGTGGTGTTGCCGGCGGTCGTCATGGGCGTCACGGGAATGGTGAAGCTCACCTGGCCGCCGGGAGCCAGGCCCGCCGCTATCGTGCAGGTGACCAACTGGCCCGCCGCCGTGCAAGGGCCCGGCAGCGTGCCGATGGTCAGCGTGGTGGCGATCACATCGGTGATGCGGGTCTCGGCAATGGTGTCCGCCATGCCCGTGTTCGTCACGGTCAGCACATAGCGCGCAGGCTGGCCGACGATGAAGGCATCGTCGGAAGCGCGCTTGACGATCCGCAGCCTGGAGGCGTTGACGGGCACCAGCACCTCGTTGCTGGTGCAGCCAGCCGCACAGGAAGGATCGCCGCCGCCACCGACCTGGGCCACGTTGGAGATCGCCGTGTTGGCCGCCGCCGGCTGGGGCGTCACCGAGATGGCAAAGCTCACCTGGCTGCTGGTCGCCATGCCCGCAGGAATTGTGCAGCTGACCAGCTGACCCGCGAACGAGCAGCCTGCAGACACGGAATTGATGAGCAGGTTGGCCGCCACCGTGTCGGTGACCGTGGCGGGCGCCGTGGTTGCCGCCGTACCCGTGTTGCGCACGGTGAGCACATAGCTGGCGTTCAGGCCCACGACGAAGGACTCCATGGAGGCCGACTTGGCAATGGCCAGCCTGGGCGCCTTCACGGGCACCTGGACTTGGCTGCTGCAGGCGCTGGGGCACAGCGGATCGCCGCCGCCCGTGGCCGTTGCGGTGTTGGTCAGCAGGATATTGGCCACGGTAGGCGTCACGGGAATGGCAAAGCTGACCTGGCTGTGGGTCGCCAGCCCTGCGGCAATGGTGCAACTGACCGCCTGGCCGCTACGCGTGCAGCCCGCCGGCAGGCTGCCGATGGTCAGGCTGCTGTCGAGCGTATCAGTCACCACGGTGGCCTGCGGCGTCGCACCGGTTCCCACGTTCTCGACAGTGATGGCATAGCTGGCCTGCAGGCCGACGATGAAGGAATCCATGGAAGCCGACTTGCCCACCTTGAGTCTGGGCTGGCCCACGACGGTGGTCTTGGCGCTGGTGCAGCTGGTGGTGACAGCGTCGCACTGCGGCCCGGGCGGCGACGGCGGCAAGGCCGAGGTCGCAGGTGGCGCGGGATGCGTTGCAGCGTAGTTGACGATGGAGCCCACAGCGGGCGCGTTGACCTGGATGCTGAAGGTCTGGCTCGCGCCGCCACCGGCCAGCGTGCCCGGCAGCGTGCAGGTGAGCAGGGCACCCGGCACATTGAGCGGCGCGCAAGCGACCGGTGCGGTGGAGGTCGTGGCCGCCACGCCCGGCGGCAGCTGGTCCTGCACCACGGGGTTGCTGATCGCGGCGGTGCCGCCCGTGCGGTAGTTGGTCAGCGTGAGTTGGTAGGCAAAGCCCTGGCCTACGAGGACTGAGTTCGGGCCTGACTTTTCCACCACGACCTGGCCCTGGCGCTGGTTCACGAATGTGCTGGAGTTGTTGGCCGGATTGGTATCGTTGATGGTGATGGCGGCCGTGTTGGTGATGCTGTTCGTCCCCGATGCCGGCGTCACCTGGAAGCGGTAGACCAGGTAGTCGCCCGAGGTGGGCGGCACATGCGCCGCCCCGCCGCTGCTGTTCACCGGCAGCACGCCGGTCCTCATCGACAGTGCCCTGCCGTTGGCCGCCTGCGTCCCGCACACGGCGGCACCGGAGGAGATGCAGGCAATGGGCGATGTCAGGCTGACGTTGTCCGGCAGCAGGTCGGCGACGGTCACATTGCCGGCCGCGTTGGGTCCGTAGTTCCAGACCTTGAGCTCGTAGTCGAACGGCGTGGCATTGTCGAAGGTGTCCGGCCCAGTCTTGGCAATGCCGATGTCCGTATTGAAGTTGGCACAGCCGTCATAGGATGCCGGATCGCTGGGATCGCGCAGGTTGGCGGCGGGAATGATCTGTGCGGACTGCCCCGGCGGCGTCCAGCGCAGGCGCAGGTGGTTGAGCCCGCCCTGGTTGTTCCAGTGCACGCGCATGGCATAACAAGTGTTGTTCTGCGCCACCACGAAGCTGCCGGGAATGTTCTCGAACTGCGTATCGCCCGAGGTAAACGACCCCAATTGCCCCACAGGTACGTTGTAGTCGAAGGTTCTGTAATGCGCCGCGTTGGCCTTGGTGAAATTGGTGGAGAACTCCACCTTCACCTCATCATCGTGCGCAGCGGAAAATCCATAGGTTCCCGCCGTGGGAAATACAACCAGCGCATACACCACGCGGCCCTGCAGCCACTGCTGGCATGCGGCGGAAGACTGCCAGCCGCTGCCGGCCGCGCTGTTGCACAGCGTGGCACTGGCAATATTCCAATCGATATTCTGCGCAGTGCCTGAAGACGCGATGTTGGTGGTGGAGCTGGCAAAGCTCACCAGATTCTGCAGCTGTACCACCGAATTTCCACCGGAATAGTTCAGGTAGTTGGGAGCCGGCGATCCACCAGGCACCGAAACCTGTCCACGGAAATTGTCGAAGATGACCCCAGCCTGCACCGCGACGGGCATCAGCGCCGCCAGAGATAGTATGCCAATCAGTTTCCACCAATCGGGAGATGATTTTCCCTGGCGCCGGGAATAGGCAATTCCGAGATCCGAAACCATAAAGGCGCGCTCCCTCTTAAAAGGAATACATGGAGTACAGATGAAATGAATGGATTGAATTGACCACCGGGCCAATCAACCACATCATCCCGGACGCGCCGAAACAACTTGTAGGATGTTTTTGATTATTTAAATTACATCTTCTTTCAGATGCTGCGGATACCTTTGATTCAGCAGTCCGCGCATGGGTGTTTACGCGGATTTCCGGGCAGGATAGCAATCATTATTATTTTCTATTGAAATGAATACAAATTTATTAATAACCATCGACACTGCAGACGATTCGAAAATCTGCCGCTATACTGCGCCCCTTCTTTCTTGAACGAGCTGCTGCAGGAAAGACGTTTTCCGGGCCTTTGCCGCCCGGGTGTCTTTCATCGTCCGTACACCCAACGGATGCGGCGAGCGCCAACCAGGCCTCGCGGATCTGCAGCCATGAGCACTCCTCAACGACTCCAGCGTGCCTTTGCACGCACGGGCATCTCTCTCGACTATCGCGACGGCATCTACCACGTGCGCGATGGCCAGGCCGAGGCCCACATTCTTCTTCCCGACAGCCTTCCCCTGGAGGACAAGGCCGTGCGCCAGCTGCTGGCCTTTGCGGCCGTGCGCCGGCATGACGGCCAGGGCAGCCACGGCGCCGTCTGCCGCGCCTGCGCCACGCCCGACTTCCATCCGGGCACGGTGGCGCCCGTGGGCAGCGTGGTGGCCACGCCATCGGACTTCGTCATTCCGGCCGCCATCGGCACGGACATCAACTGCAGCGTGCGCCTGCTGACCACGGGCGCAAGGCTGGATCAGCTGGCACCGCACAAGGGCCGGCTGGTGGAACTGCTGAGCGCCAGCCTGCTGGGCAGCGGGCGCGACGTGCCCGTGACCACGGCCGCCTTCCGCGCGCTGTTCGACCACGGGCCGGCCGCCTTTGTGGACCGGCTGAGCGGCCAGGGCCTGTGGGGCCATGTCGACAGGGACCGCCTGCACCGCGAGCTGGCCGCCTGCATCGGCCTGGACAGCTTCGCTGGCAGCGCCCGCCACGCGCCCCATGCCTATCTGCAGGAGCGCCATGCCGTGTTCCGCGACCCGTGCCTGGGCACGGTGGGATCGGGCAACCATTTCGTGGAACTGCAGGTGGTCGATGAGGTGCTGGACCGCCACGCGGCCTACCGCGCCGGCCTGCGCGCGGGCGACGTGGTGGTGATGATCCACAGCGGCTCGCGCGACCTGGGCTTTTACGTGGGCCAGGCCTGGATGGACCGCGCCCGGGCCGAGTGGCCGCAAGGCGTGAAGCACCCTGCCAGCGGCCTGTACGGCCTGTCGGGTCCGCTGGCCGGCGAGTACCTGCAGGCCATGGGCGTGGCGGCGCGCTATGCCTGGGCCAACCGCGTGGTGCTGGCCGAGCTGGTGCGCAAGGACCTGGAGCAGATCGTGGGCGCAGCGGATTCGCGCCTGGTGGTCGATGTGCCGCACAACGTGGTCCTGCAGCAAGGCGGCATGAACATCCACCGCAAGGGCGCCACGCCGGCCAACGAGGGCGACTTCGCGCTGATCCCGGGGTCCATGGGCGATGCCTCCTACCTGGTCACGGGCCTGGGCGCGGCCGATTGGCTCTGGTCCTGCAGCCATGGCGCGGGGCGGCGCATGCGCCGCCAGGCCGTGCGCGCGCTGCGCCCCGAAGCCCGCGCAGGCCATGCGGGCGAACAGGGCTGGCAATGCGTGACGCTGCGCGAGGAGCGCCGCATCGAGGAGGCGCCCGAAGCCTACAAGCCCATCGGCCCGGTCATCGAGTCGCAGGAGGCCGCCGGCCTGATCCACGCCGCCGTGAAGCTCAGGCCCTGGATCACCTTCAAGGCCTGAGCACCGGCAGGCGCCTCACTGCAGCCGCAAGCCGTCCGCCGCACGGTCCTGAGCCAGCTTGCGGTACAGCGTCTGGCGGCTGATGCCCAGCATGCGCGCGGCCTGGGTGACATTGCCCCGGCAGTTCTCCAGCGCCTGCCGCACGGCCGAGCGCGAGAGTTCATCCAGGCTCTGCGGCGCAGCGTCGAGCCGGGGGCCGCTGCGGGCGGTCTGCGCCAGCTCGGCCTGGAAGTCGTCGGGCAGGTGCTGCCACTGCAGGCAGTCCTCATGGGGATCGAGCATGGCGCAGGCCGTTCTCAGCACGCTGGCGCACTGGCGCAGATTGCCGGGCCAGCCATGGCCGGCCAGCTGCGCCAGCAGGGCCGGTGCCATGCGCAGCGGGCGCGCGGGTTCGATGTCGGCCAGCATGCGCGCGGCCAGCGCCTCGAAGTCGCCGCGCTCGCGCAGCGGCGGCAGCTCCACGGCCAGGCCGTTGATGCGGTAGTACAGGTCGGCACGAAAGCGCCCCTGGTCGGCATCCTCGCGCAGCCTGCGGTTGGAGGCGCTGACCAGCGCGAAATCGACCGCAACGGGCGTGCCACCGCCCAGCGGCACCACCTGCCGCTCCTGCAGCACGCGCAGCAGCCGGGTCTGCAGCGACAGCGGCATGTCGCCGATCTCGTCCAGGAACAGCGTGCCGCCGTGCGCCTGGCGCAGCAGGCCCGCCTGTCCTTCGCGCCGCCCGCCCGTGAAGGCGCCCTGGCGGTAGCCGAACAGCTCGGCCTCGATCAGCGACTCGGGCATGGCCGCGCAGTTGATGGCCACGAACGGGCCGTCGCGGCGCGGCCCGCTGTCGTGGGCCGCGCGCGCAAACCATTCCTTGCCCACGCCGGACTCGCCCTGGATGAGCAGCGCAATCGGCTTGCCCAGCACGCGCCGGGCCTTGTCGGCCGCCGCACGCCAGCGCGCATCGCCCGTGTCCAGCCGCGCCAGCGCATCGCGGGGGGCCTGCCGTGTTTCCCCCGCTTGCCGCGCTCCCAGCGCCTCCTGCACTGTCTGCGCCGCCGCCCCCGCCATGATGGTGCGCCGGTCCGGCACCAGCTGGCCGAACAGCGCCGTGCCGTCATGGCGCCGCAGCGGCTGGGCCGCATCGGGCTGGCGGTGCTGGCGTGACAGCAGCTCCTGCAGGCTGGCGTCCAGCACCTGGTCCAGCGCCACGCTGCCCAGCTGCGCGTGCGACAGGCGCAGCAAGGCCAGAGCGGCGCGGTTGGCACCCACCACCCAGCCGTCGCCCGAGATCAGCGCAATGCCTTCGCCCACCGTGCCAATGCCTTCGGGCCGCGCGTGCAGGTGCAGGCGGATGTGGCGCTGGCCGTCGCAGGCCATGAGGCGGTTTTCGATCATGCGGGCCGCCGTGCCGACCAGGCCCAGCGTGTGCGGGCTGCCCCGGCCATATTCGCTGGAGATGTCCAGGATGCCCAGCAGCTGGCCCGTGCCCGACAGGATGGGCGCGGCCGCGCAGGTGAGAAAGCCGTTGCGCTCCAGGAAATGCTCGCCGCCCTGGATTTCGATGGAGTCCATCTCGGCCAGTGCCGTGCCGATGGCATTGGTGCCGCGCTGCGCCTCATGCCAGGACGCGCCGCTGGCCAGGGCCACGCGCTCGGCCTTGCCCAGAAAGAAAGGGTCGCCGCAGGTATCCACCAGGGTGCCGCAGGGGCCGGCCAGCACCACCACGCTCTGGCTGCCGCGCACCTGCTCGGACAGGTATTCCATGACGGGCCGTGAATGCGCCAGCAGCGCATGGTGGCGGCTGCGCAGCACGCCCAGCGCGTGCTGCTCCAGGTTGTCGGCGGCGCCCAGGCGCCCGGTGGGACGCAGTCCCTGCTCGATGCAGCGCTGCCACGAGCGCGCCAGGCGCTCGTCCACCAGGCCGCTGGGGCAGCGGCCCGACTCCATCAGGCTGTGACGGGCCTGGCGCAAGGCCACAAGGGAGGCTCTCGATTGCATGCTGTCTCCTGCTCGGGCGTCATTGCGCCGCGTTGCGGGCCAGTATGCGGGGCCGGCGGGCACCGGGCAAGCCAAGTGGCGGGTCAGGCGCCCGACTGTTCCATTTCTGGACAGTTGTCCTGTTGCGCAACGTCACGGCACAGGGCGAACGCGCACGGGAATACCCGCAGCAGCCACGTCCCGCGTGCCTTTGCGGGCACCTGCCCTGCGGCCTGCTGGCTGGCACGGCTTTTGAATCATGTCTGCCGTCCGGCCATGGCCGGATATCCCGATCCACACCCGATCACAACAGACCCATAAGCATCCTCAGGAGACAAGCAGCATGACCGTCTACGCAGCACCCGGCGCCACTGGCGCCAAGATCGCCTACAAGGCCCGCTACGACAACTTCATCGGCGGCAGGTTCGTACCTCCGGTCAAGGAGCAGTACTTCGACGTGGTCACCCCCATCAGCGGCAAGGTCTACACCCGCGCCGCGCGCTCCACGGCCGAGGACATCGAACTGGCGCTGGACGCCGCCCATGCCGCCAGCGACGCCTGGGGCCGCACCAGCGCGGCCGAGCGTGCGAACGTCCTGCTGAAGATCGCCGACCGCATCGAGGCCAACCTGGAGCTGCTCGCCTATGCCGAGACCGTGGACAACGGCAAGGCCATCCGCGAGACGCTGAATGCCGACATCCCGCTCACCGTGGACCATTTCCGCTATTTCGCGGGCTGCGTGCGCGCCCAGGAAGGCGCGCTCAGCCATATCGACGAGACCACGGTGGCCTATCACATCCAGGAGCCGCTGGGCGTGGTGGGCCAGATCATTCCCTGGAACTTCCCCATCCTCATGGCGGCCTGGAAGCTGGCGCCCGCGCTGGGCGCAGGCAACTGCGTGGTGCTCAAGCCGGCCGAGTCCACGCCCATCAGCATCCTGATCCTGGCCGAGCTCATTGCCGACCTGCTGCCGCCCGGCGTGCTCAACATCGTCAATGGCTTCGGCCGAGAGGCCGGCATGCCGCTGGCCACCAGCAAGCGCATCGCCAAGATCGCCTTCACGGGCTCCACCTCCACGGGCCGCGTGATCGCCCAGGCCGCCGCCAACAACCTGATCCCGGCCACCCTGGAGCTGGGCGGCAAGTCGCCCAACATCTTCTTCGCCGATGTGATGGACAAGGACGATGCCTTCCTCGACAAGGCCGTCGAAGGGCTGGTGCTGTTCGCCTTCAACCAGGGCGAGGTCTGCACCTGCCCCAGCCGCGCGCTGATCCACGAAAGCATCTACGACCGCTTCATGGAGCGCGTGCTCCAGCGCGTGGCCGCCATCCGGCATGCCAACCCGCTGGACACCGACAGCATGATGGGCGCGCAGGCGTCCAAGGAGCAGCTCACCAAGATCCTGTCGTACCTGGACCTGGGCAAGCAGGAGGGCGCCGAGGTGCTGGCCGGCGGCGGCCAGGCCCATCTGGGCGGCGACCTGGAAGGCGGCTACTACGTGCAGCCCACGCTGTTCAAGGGCCACAACAAGATGCGCATCTTCCAGGAGGAAATCTTCGGCCCCGTGCTGGCCGTGACCACCTTCAAGGACGAGGCCGAGGCCCTGGCCATTGCCAACGACACGCTCTACGGCCTGGGCGCGGGCGTGTGGAGCCGCAACGGCAACGTGGCCTACCGCATGGGCCGCGCCATCAAGGCCGGGCGCGTGTGGACCAATTGCTACCACGCCTACCCGGCGCACGCGGCCTTTGGCGGCTACAAGGAATCGGGCATCGGCCGCGAGACCCACAAGATGATGCTGGACCACTACCAGCAGACCAAGAACCTGCTGGTCAGCTACAGCGAGAACAAGCTGGGCTTCTTCTGAAGTTCTTCCCAGGTGAATGCGGCCGGCGGCGCGCAGCGCGGCCGGCCGTCCAGGAAAGGACCACCCCATGGTTGACAAAGTGATTGCCACCGAGGCCGCGCTGGCGCTGATCGCCGACCTGCAGGCGCAGCACGGGCCGGTGTTCTTCCACCAGTCCGGCGGCTGCTGCGACAACAGCGCCGCCAACTGCTACCTGCCCGGCGAGCTGACGATAGGCGCCCAGGACGTGCTGCTGGGCCAGGTGGGCGGCGCGCCCTTCTACATCGGCAAGTCCCAGTACGAATACTGGAAGCACACCCAGCTCATCCTGGACGTGATCGAGGGCCAGGGCGGCACCTTCTCGCTGGAGGGCAGCACGGGCAAGGCCTTCCACACACGCTCCAGGCTGTTCACGGACGAGGAATACGCCGAGATCCTGGCCGGCGAGGGCAACGGCCCCTGACAGGGGCCGCGCGGCGGACTACTTTCCGGTCAGCCGCTTGACCGCGGCCTCGGTCTGGCGCACATGCTCGTCCGGGTCCGAGCCCATGTGCACGAAGCGGACCTTGCCGTCCTGGCCGATCACGTAGGAGATGCGGTCGGCGCGCTGGGGGTTGGCGGCGGCCGAGGCGTCGTAGGCGCGGATGGTCTGCGCCTGCGGGTCCGATGCCACGGCGAACTGGTCGCGGCAGGCCTCGGTGGAAAAGCGCTTGAGCGTATCGATGTCGTCATGCGACATGCCCACCACCGTGGCGCCCATGGCCGCGAAACGCGGCGTGGCCTCGGCAAAGGCGTGGGCTTCCATGGTGCAGCCCTGCGTGAAGGCCTTGGGGAAGAAATACAGCACCACCGGCCCCTTCCTGAGCGTGGCGGCCATGTCGAAATCGAAGGCCTTGCCCGCCACCGCGGCCGGCGTCGTGAAGCGCGGCGCGCTGTCGCCCACCTTGAGCGCTGCCTGGGCCAGCGGCGACAGCAGCAGCGCCGCCAGCACGGGTGCGGCGGCGCGCGCGCAGCGGCGGCCCCAAGAGGTGCGATGGTGGGTGGAATCGCCGCAGCGGATATCGGACATGCATGGCCTCCTGAGCCTGGAACGGGATGCGCCATTGTGGCCAATCGGCCCGGGCCGCTGGCGCATTTGCCGTGGATCAGCGCGGGGATTCGCCGGGCCTGATCCTGAACCAGATCGAGTACATGGCGGGCAGGAAGACCAGCGTCAGCACCGTGCCGGCCAGCGTGCCGCCGATCAGCGTATAGGCCAACGTTCCCCAGAACACCGATTGGGTCAGCGGGATGAAGGCCAGGATCGCCGCCAGCGCGGTCAGGATCACGGGCCGGGCGCGCTGGACGGTGGCCTCCACCACCGCCTGGAACGGCGCAAGTCCCTCCTGCTCGTTGTGCTGGATCTGCCCGATCAGGATCAGCGTGTTGCGCATCAGGATGCCCGACAGCGCGATCAGCCCCACCAGTGCATTGATGCCGAAGGGCTGCTGAAAGACGATCAGCGTCGGCACCACGCCGATCAATCCCAGGGGGCTGGTCAGGAACACCATGACCATGGCCGATATCGACCGCACCTGCAAGATGATGATGATCAGCGTGATGGCGATCATGATCGGGAACAGGGGCAGCATGGCCGTCATGGCCTTGCCGGATTCCTCGATGGAGCCGGCCTCGTCGATGCGGTAGCCCGCAGGCAACGCCTTCCTGATGGGCTCCAGCTGCCGGGTGAGGGCCGCCGAGACATCGGGCGGCTGCAGGCTGTCATCGATATCACCGCGGACCGTGATGGTGGGCATGCGGTCGCGGCGGCGCATGACGGGCTCCTCCATCTGCACGGTGACCTCGCCCAGCTGCGACAGCGGTATGCGCTGGCCAGTGGCGTTGGTGAGCGTGAAGTCGCCGACCCTGGCCACATCGTGGCGGGTGCCGCCCGCAGAACGCGCCATCACCTGCACGGTGCGGATGTCCTCGCGCACGGTGGTCACGGGCACGCCGCTGAGCAGGAATTGCAGCTGCTGCGCGACTGCCGCGGAGGTCAGGCCCATGGCCTGCAGCCGGTCCTGGTCCAGGGTGAAGCGCATGACGGGGGTGCGCACGCCCCAGTCGGAGTTCACGGTCCGCATCATCGGGCTGTCGTGCAGCACCTGGTGCACCTGGCCGGCAATGTCGCGCAGCCGCTGCGGGTCGGGGCCGGAGACGCGATACGCCACGGGGAACGGGGAGTACGGCCCGAACACGATCTGCGATGCGCGCACCTGCGCCTGCGGGGCCAGTCCCTGGGCGATGGCCTCGCGCAACCTGAGCTTGAGTGCGTCGCGCTGCGCCTGGTTGGCGGTGCGCACGACGATCTTGGCGAACGACGGGTCGGGCAGCTCAGGGGAGATGGCCAGAAAAAAGCGCGGTGCGCCCTGGCCGATATAGGCGGTCACGATCTCCGATTCGGGCTGCTGCAGCAGCCAGGCTTCCACCGTGCGGGTGGTCTCGCTCGTCTGGCCGATGGAGGTGCCGTAGGGCATCTGCACCTCGACCATCACCTCGGGCCGGTCGGAGATGGGAAAGAACTGCTTCTTCACGATGGACATGCCCAGCACGGAAGCCACCATGAGCCCGCCCACGACTGCGGCCACCATGCCCTTGCGGGCGATCACCTTGCCCAGCACGCGCCGCAGGCGCTCGTAGCGGGGCGTGCCATACATCGCCGCATGTCCGCCTTCGACCTTTTTGAGAGGGGGCAGCATCTTCACGCCCAGATAGGGCGTGAACACCACGGCCACCACCCAGGACACGATGAGCGCGATGCCGACGATCCAGAACATGTTGCTGGTGTACTCGCCCGCCGTGGAGCGTGCGAATCCGTTGGGCATGAAGCCCACCGCCGTCACCAGCGTTCCGGACAGCATGGGCGCCGCGGTATGGCTCCAGGCGTAGGCGGACGCGGCCACGCGGTCGTAGCCCTCCTCCATCTTCACCACCATCATCTCGATGGCGATGATGGCGTCGTCCACCAGCAGGCCCAGCGCAAGGATCAGCGAGCCGAGCGTGATGCGGTCGAAATTCTTTCCCGTGGCGGCCATGATGATGAACACGGCCGCCAGCGTCAGCGGCACGGCCGCAGCCACCACCACGCCAACGCGCCAGCCCATGCTGGCGAAGCACACCACCAGCACGACCAGCAGCGCGGCCAGGAACTTGAGCATGAACTCATCGACGGAGGCGCTGATGTTCACGGCCTGGTCCGTCACCTTGGTCAGGCCCATGCCCAGCGGCATGTCTGCGTTGATGGCGCCCACCTCCCGGTCCAGCGCCTTGCCCAGGTCCAGCCCGTTCCAGCCGTCGCGCATGACGACGCCCAGCAGCAAGGCAGGCTCCGCACCGTTGCGGATGATGAAGGTCGAGGGGTCTTCGTAGCCGCGCTGGACGGTGGCGATGTCGGACAGCTTGACCGTGCGGCCCTGGGCCGCGATGGGCGTGTCGCGGATCTTCTGCAGCGCGTCGAACGCACCGTCGAGGCGGATGAACACCTGGGGTCCCTGGGTCTCCACCGACCCGGCAGGCGTGAGTGCGTTCTGGTTGTTCAATGCCGCGAAGACGTCCTGCGGGCTGATGCCCAGCGTGGCCAGGCGCTCGTGCGAGAACTCCACGTAGATCCGCTCGGATTGCTCGCCGACGATGTTGACCTTCTTGACGCCCGGCACATGCAAAAGACGCTGGCGCAAGGCTTCGGCATCGCGCACCAGCGCCCTGGGCTCCTCGCCGCGCGCCTTGAGGGCGTAGATCGCAAAGGTCACGTCGGCGTACTCGTCGTTCACCATCGGGCCGATCACGCCCGCCGGCAGGTTGCGGGCTTCGTCACCGAGCTTCTTGCGTGCCTGGTAGAACTCCTCCTGCACCTCGCCGGGGGGCGTGGAGTCGAGCAGGGTCAGCGTGGTGAAGGCCAGCCCCGGTCTGACGAAGGTTTCGGTGCGGTCATACCAGCGCAGCTCCTGCAGGCGCTTTTCCAGCTTCTCTGCCACCTGGTCCTGCATTTCCTGCGGGGTGGCGCCAGGCCAGGCCGTGATGATGGTCATGACCTTGACGGTGAAGGCCGGATCTTCCGCCCGGCCCAGCTTCAGGAAGGCAAAGACACCCGTCAGCGAAATCAGCAGGATCAGGAACAGCGTGATGGAACGCTCACGGACGGCAAGCGCCGACAGGTTGAAACGGCCTTCACTCACGGGACACTCCCGTGGACACGGAGGACGCCGTGGACGTTGTTGCCGTTGTTGCCGTTGAAGGCGCCGGCGCCTCGCTGTCCAGCCGCACCTGCGCCCCCTCGCTCAGCAAATGCGCGCCGAGCGCGACGATCCGCTCCCCCAGGCCCAGCGCACCCACCACCTGGGCATTGCCGTCCTGTACCTGAACCACGGTGACGGGCTGGCGCCTCACCTGATCGCCCTGCACCACCCAGACAGCGGCACCCTTGCCCTCGTCGAGGATGGCGCCGATGGGGACCTGCAGGGTTGCCTTGCCGGCCGTCGCTGTCGATGTCGATGTCGATGTCGATGTCCCGCCAATCCTGAGCGTGACCGTGCTGCCCAGCGGGGCGCTGGCCGCCGCGCCGGCGTCCAGCACATAGCGGGCCTCAAAGGTGCGAGTGGCCCGGTCGGCCACATCGGACAGCTGGCGCAGTCTGGCGGGGATGACCACCTCCTCCCTGCCGAACAGGCGGGCCTGGGCCGCCGAGCCCAGCGCGGGCCGCAGTGTTTCGGGCAACTGGACGACCGCTTCGCGCCTGCCGGCATGGGCGAGGCGCACGACCACCTGGCCGGCACTGACGACCTGGCCAGGCTCGGCAAGTGTTTCCATCACGATGCCATCGGCATCGGCCAGCAGTTCGGCGTAGCGGCTGGCGTTCAGCGCTGCGGCGGCCTGCGCTTCGGCCGCCCTGAGCTGGGCGCGGGCGGCATCCGCGGCCGCCTTGATCTGTTCATGGGCCAAGGCCGAAACGGCACCCGTTCCCTGCAGGTCCCGGTAGCGCTGCTCCTCGTCGCTGGCCTGCTGGGCCCGTGCCCTGGCGGCTGCGACGGCCTCCTGCTGGGCATGGGCGGCCAGCTTCAGGTCCACCGGGTCGAGGCGCAGCAATGCCTGGCCGCGCCTGACCGTCTGGCCTGTATCCACCAGGCGCTCGAGCACCTTGCCGGCCACGCGAAATCCAAGATCGCCCTGCACCCTGGCCGCGATGGTGCCGGTGAAGACGCGCTCGGAAGCATTGCCTGGCGCTACCAGGGTGGTGCGAACGAGGGGTGGCTGGGTGCGCGGATCCGGCGGCGGGCTTTTGCCGCAGGCTGCGAGTGCAAGTGACAGTGCGCCGACAGCGGCGATGGACAGATGGCGGTGCCGAAGCATGAGGGGGTCCCGATCAATGAGCAGGACCCGATTCTGTGATTAGTGACCATTTATGTCAATGGTCACAACTACAGGATTTAGGGCGACAGGCTTCTCAGCACCAATCCGGCCAGTTGTGCGGGCGCCTCGTCCGCATGGTCGAGGCTGTGCTGCAGCATCACCGGGTTCAGATAGGGGAGCATGACCAGGAAGATGGCGCGCCCGGTTTCATCCAGCGGCGTCTTGCGCTCGAAATCGCCCCGCTGGCGCCCGGCGTCGAGCACCTGCAGCAGCAGCTGATGCATGCGTTCCTCATAGGCCTGCGCTGCCTGCCAGCGCTCGGCCGACGCCGAAATGGCGATCTCGTACAGCTTGCGGTCCTCGGAGAAAAGCCGCAGCGTGGCAGCGACGATCGCCTTGAACAGGCGCCGCAGCTGCTCGGGAGGCGCATCCGTGCTGGCGACGGCCTGGCGGATCTCCGCCTCCATCTCCATCAGGCAGTTGGAACAGATCATCTCGCCGATGACCTGCTTGGACTCGAAGAACTTGTAGATGTAGGCCTTGGAAAAGCCGATGGCCTTGGCAAGGTCGGACACCGTGGTTTTCTCGTAGCCGTAGCGGCTGAAATGCTCTTTTGCCGCAGTCACGATCTGTTGCCGGACATCGTGTTCGACCGGGCCGCGCGCAGAGGTCGGATAGACGTTGGTGGTGCTCATGCGGCCTAGCTTACTCCATCAAAAAAATACTATGCAAGTGACCATTTTGGAATATAGTCACAGCGTCGCCACGCTTCTGACTGTTGAACATGCCGCGTCTTGCCGCCCCCGTTTTTCTGATGCTCGCCAGCCTTTGTGCAGGGTGTGCGGTAGGCCCTGACTACCAGCCGCCCGCCACGGCCCTGCCCCAGGCCTACATGGGGGGCCGCGCTCTGGGTGAGGGCAAGCCTCCATCGCCGGACTCCCCCACGGACCTTGCAGCCTGGTGGGCAGCCTTTGGCGATGCGCAAATGGCGCGCCTCGTCACGGCGGCACTGCAGCAGAACCTGGATGTTGCCCAGGCCGCTGGCCGCGTGCTTCAGGCACGCGCCGGGCTGGACGCGGCGGCAGCTGCGTTGCGGCCGTCGGCCCAGGTCTCGGCGCAAACGGCCAGGAGCTATCAGTCGGTCGAGACTCCGCTGGGCCGGGTGCTCGACTCCATGCCGGGATTCGATCGCTACGGCAGCGCCCAGGAGGCCAACCTCGGTGCCAGCTGGGAGCTTGATCTCTTCGGTGGCCTGCGCAGGGCCCGGCAGGCTTCCCTGGCCGAGTACCAGGCATCGGAAGCCGGCGCCACTGCCGTGCGGCTCGCGGTGGCCGCCCAGACTGCGGACATCTATATCCAGATTCGCGGCCTGCAGGCGCGGCTGGCAGTGGCACGCTCGCAAGTGCAAACCCAGCAGCAACTGCGCTCCATCGTCGAACTCCGGTTTGGCAAAGGCCTGGCACCGGAGCTTCAGCTGCGCCAGGTCGAGGGAGCGCTCGCACGGGCACAAGCCACCGTCCCGCCGCTGGAAAATGCGCTCGAAGCCGCGCTCAACGCCATGGACGTGATGCTGGCCACGGCACCCGGCACGCACCGGGCCGAACTGGCCGATCCCCGCCCGGTCCCCGTGCTGCCAACCCTTTCCCTGGCGGAGGCGCCCGGCGATCTGCTGCGGCGACGCCCGGACCTCATCGCGGCGGAGCGGCGCCTGGCAGCGTCGAACGCACGCATCGGCGTGGCGATCGCCGAGTACTACCCGAAGCTGTCAATCAGCGGCCTGATCGGCAGCGCCACCTCCATCTCCGCGGGCAATCTCTTCAGCGCCGGCGCATCGCAGGCCAGCGTTGTGGGCGGCCTGCGCTGGCGGCTGTTCGACTTCGGGCGCATCAACGCCCAGATCCACCAGGCGCAGGCACAGGAGGCGGAAAGCCTTGCCGCCTACCGGCAGTCGGTACTGCGCGCCACGGAAGAAGTGGAGAACGCCCTGGTCTCGCTGGACAGGCGGCAGGAGCTGATGGCCGTGCTCGCCAGGGGCGCGGATGCGCTCACGCGGGCCCGGCAGGCCGCAGGCGCCGCCTACGACAAGGGCGTGGTCAGCCTGATCGAGGTGCTGCAGGCGGATGAAAGCCTGCTGGGCGTGCTCGATGCACAGGCGCAGGCCCGGATGGAGTCGGCGCGCTCGACGGTCGCGATCTTCAAGGCGCTGGGCGGCGGCTGGACGCCGGAGCCCCTGCCTTCCAGGGCATTGGCAACCGCCAGCCACGGTCTTCCCGCCAGCGTTGCCCCCTGAACCTGCCACTTCCCGAAAGGAGCCCCCTTTCCACACACAGCAAAGCAACCGAACACCCCTGCGGGACATGCGGCCCAGGCGACCTGCCCAAGCAGGCGGCCCAAGCCATGGCCCGGCTCCACCCACCCCCATCCGTCAAACCATGTCAAACACAACCCCCTCCCCCACCGTTGCTGCAGCCGCACGCATCCTGAAGCCGGCGCTTGCAGCCATAGCCTTCTCAAGCTGCTTCGCAGCCCATTCGCAGCCGCAAGACGCCTCGGCAGCCACATCGGACGCAGCGCTTTCCCGCGCCGAAGTCATCGCCGATCTCGCACTCTGGCGCCGCGCCGGATTGGACCGCCATGCGGAGATATCGATCTCCTACGGAGTCGAAACGCAGGAATATCGGGCCGCATACCAGGAGTACCTGCGCCTTCGCAACAGCGAGGCGTTCCAGGCGGAGGTCCGCAAGGCGCTGAGTCGGTAAGGCGGAGCGCCTTCCCGCCCAGGCCATCGCGGCAGCGGCTGGCTGCCTGGGGACGTGGCCCGGGGCTTTGCCTAAAGGCCCAGGTCGGACAGACCGGGGTGGTCATCGGGGCGACGCCCCAGCGGCCAGTGGAACTTGCGCTCCGATTCCTGGATGGGCATGTCGTTGATGCATGCGAAGCGCCGGCGCATGAGACCGTCAGCCTCGAATTCCCAGTTCTCGTTGCCGTACGACCGGAACCAGTTCCCGGCATCGTCGTGCCACTCATAGGCGTAGCGGACTGCGATCCGGTTTTCCGCGTACAGCCAAAGCTCCTTGATCAGCCGGTAGTCCAGCTCCTTCTTCCACTTCCTCTCAAGAAGGGCCTGGGCCTCGGCGCGGCTGTTGGCGAACTCCGCCCGGTTGCGCCATTTCGTGTCGGGGGTATAGGCCATCGCGACCTTGGCCGCATCGCGTGTGTTCCATCCATCCTCGGCCAGACGGACCTTTTGGACGGCGCTTGCGAGAGAGAACGGGGGCAGGGGTGGGCGAGTTTCCATGATGTGACCTTTGAAAAGATGTAGAACGATCTGTCTACATGCGCCACTCTAACGGAGGTGGAACGATCTGTCTACAATGTCTTCATGAAAACTTCCCAGCCATCTCTCGAGTCATTGCCGCCCCGCGAGCGCATCCTGGTGGCAGCCCATGGCCTTTTCTACGCAGAGGGCATCCGGGCCACGGGCGTGGACCGGATCATCGAGCGGTCGTCGGTCAGCAAAGTCACCTTCTACCGCCAGTACGCCAGCAAGGACGACCTGATCCGGGCGTACCTCGACTACCGCCATGAACGGTGGATTTCCTGGTTCCAGGCCAGCCTGGCGCAGGAGGCCGCCGGGGGCTCGTCAGCGTTGGATGCCCTGTCCACCACCCTCAGGAGCTGGTTCGGCCAGCCCGACTTTCGGGGCTGCGCCTTTCTCAATGCCGCTGCCGAACTGGGCTCGTCCGACCCTGAGATCCTGGCGACGGTCCGGCGGCACAAGCAGGAAATGTCGTCCGTGCTGGATCGCCTGTTCGGTGGCCGTTCCGTGTCCGTGGGCGCTGCGCTCACCCTGGTGGCGGACGGCGCCATCGTCCATGCGCAGATGGGTCAGCCGATCGATGAAGTCATGGAGAACTTCAAGGCAGCGGCCGAAGGGATCGTGAGCCGCCCCGGGTTGTGAGCAGGCTCAGGAGCGGGGCGCCGCTGAGGCTTCGGCGCGCCACAGCGGCAGGTCGTTGCTGCCTCGCCACCTTTGGCCACGCAGGGGCCGGATCTGGCAAGTCAGTGCTTTGCCACACGCTGTCCTGCCGCGTCGATGACGGCTTCGCCGTCCTCCTTGGAGAATGCCCCTTGCTGGGGACGCGGCAGTATGTCCAGCACCACCTCGGATGGCCGGCACAGGCGCGTGCCCAGTGGCGTCACCACAATGGGGCGATTGATGAGGATAGGGTGCCGGAGCATGGCGTCGATCAGCTGGGCATCGGTCCATTCCGGGTCGCCCAGGCCCATCTCGTCATACGGCGTACCTTTTTGCCGCAGAACCTCCCGCACAGGCAGGGCCAGGTCCGCCAGCAGCCGCTCCAGCGTGGCCCGGTCGGGCGGTGTCTTGAGGTATTCGATGACGGCGGGCTCCTCGCCGCTGTTGCGGATCAGGGCCAGCACGTTGCGCGATGTGCCGCAGGCGGGGTTGTGATAGATCGTGATGGTGCTCATGGCAGATGGGTTCTGTGAGGGAATTCAGGCAGCCACGCTCAGGCGCAGCGCAAGGGCGGCAAGCGTGATGAGCAGCACGGGGGCCGTCAAAACCGTACCGACCCTGAAGTAGTAGCCCCATCCGATGGTCATGCCTTTGCTGGCCAGCACATGCAGCCACAGCAGCGTGGCCAGGCTACCGATGGGCGTAATCTTCGGGCCCAGGTCGCAGCCGATCACGTTGGCGTAGACCATGGCATCCCTGACCACGCCGGTGGCACTGGAGGCATCGATCGACAGCGCACCCACCAGCACGGTGGGCATGTTGTTCATCACAGACGACAGCAGGGCCGAGAGCACTCCCGTGCCGATGGCTGCGCCCCAGACGCCGCCTTGGGCAAAGCGGTCCAGAACGGATGCGATAGAGGTGATCAGCCCGGCATTGCGCAATCCGTAGACCACCAGATACATGCCCAGCGAGAACACGACGATCTGCCACGGCGCGCCATGCAGTACCTTGCGGGTGCTGATGACGCAGCCGCGTGCCGCCACGGCCAGCAGCAGGGCGGCACCTGCGGCCGCGACCGCGCTGACAGGCACGCCCAGCGGCTCCAGCCCGAAGAAGCCGACCAACAGCAGGACCAGGACCACCCAGCCCGCGCGAAAGGTCGCCGGATCGCGGATCGCATCGGCCGGGCGCCTGAGCTGGGCCAGGTCATAGGTTGCGGGAATGCCGCGCCGAAAGAACAGCATCAGCATGGCGAGGCTGGCCAGCACCGAGGCGAGATTGACCGGCACCATTACCGAGGCGTATTCGTTGAAGCCGATGTTGAAAAAGTCGGCCGAGACGATGTTGACCAGGTTGGAGACGATCAGCGGCAGGCTGGCCGTGTCGGCGATGAAGCCTGCCGCCATGACGAATGCCAGCGTGGCGGAGGGCGAAAAGCCCAGCGCCACGAGCATGGCCATCACGATGGGCGTGAGAATCAGGGCGGCGCCGTCATTGGCGAACAAGGCGGACACAGCCGCACCCAGCAGCACGATGAACGCGAACAGCTTGCTGCCCCGGCCGCCGCCCCAGCGTGCGAAGTGCAGCGCGGCCCATTCGAAGAAGCCGGCCTCGTCAAGCAGCAGGCTGATGATGATGACGGCTACAAAGGTGGCGGTCGCATTCCACACGATGCCCCAGACCACTGGAATGTCGGAAAGATGCACCACGCCGGCCAGCAGGGCAACGACCGCGCCCAGCGAGGCGCTCCAGCCAATGCCCAGGCCGCGCGGCTGCCAGATAACCAGCACAAGGGTGGAGATGAAGATCAGGACTGCCATGAGCATGGTGCTGGGAGATTCGGGTTTCAGAAGGCGCGCATTCGTGGACGAAGGGGGCGTCAGTGGGAGGCCAGTTCGCGGGCGGTGCCCTGTAACCTTGCCTTTTCCAGCTTGTCGTCGGGCAGGTTGACCAGCAGCTCCAGACGACGACGCATCATGTGCAGAGTCTGTCGGAATGCTTCCAGCTTGACCTCTTCAGATGCGTCTCCCTGCGAGGGATCGGCGTATCCCCAGTGGGCGGTGGCGGGGTGGCCGGGCCAGATCGGGCAGACCTCGCCAGCTGCGTTGTCGCAGACGGTGATGATCAGGTCCATCTGCGGCGCCTGCGGGGCCGCGAACTCATCCCAGCTCTTGCTGCGCAGCCCCTGCACAGATACGCCGGCACGCTGCAGCACCTGCAAGCTCAAGGGATTGGGCTGCTGATTCGCGCGGGGGCTGCTGCCGGCCGAATACGCTTTGAAGCGCCCATTGCCCATGTCGTTGAGCAAAGCTTCGGCCAGGATGCTGCGCGCCGAGTTGTGAGTGCACAGGAACAGGACATTCAGGGGGGTGATGGAATCAGACATGGTGGCTTAGCAGCAGGACGTGGAGGAAGAGGCAGCTACGGTGCCTGGGGCGCAGCAGGCAGATGCGGCCGCCTGGCGCGGGGCCGTCGGCGCGCAGCACGCGCCGCTGGCTCCGACAGCTGCATCAGGGGCCTCGTGAAACACGGGAATGTTCTCCAGCGAATGAAAGTGCTCCCAGGCAATCCCCTGGGGATCGGTGATCCAGTGCTTGTCGCTGCGTGCATAGCAGCAGGTGGTGGCGCCTTCGTCGAGCATCGCCAGGTCGGCGGCCCTGGCGCGTGCCTTGAGCGCATCCAGCTCCTCGGCCTCATCCACTTGGAAGCCCAGGTGGTCCAGGCCGGCTTTCTCGCCTCGCGTCGAAATGGCGAAGTTCACCCGGGGCTCGTCCAGCATCCACTTCGCGTAGTCGCTTTCCACGCGGGCGGGCTCGGCACCAAACAGCTGGGAATAGAACGCGATGTTCTTGGCCAGATCGTCGACGTGCATATGGACATGGAAGCGTTTCATCGTGGACTCCGTTCAGCAGTTGCAGGGCAAGGCATCCACCATGGCGCATGCGGCGCCCTGGCAGCAGTTTTCGGTGAGGTAGGCGAGCAGGTCGTTCATCGCCGCAAAGGACGCCCGGTACAGCACATTGCGGCCCAGGCGCTCCTGGCTGACCAGCTCGGCATGGGACAGCTCCTTGAGGTGGAACGACAGCGCGTTGGGTGCGATACCCAACTGTTCGGCCAAGGCGCTGGGCGTAAGCCCCGCAGGGCCGGCGACTACCAGGGCGCGGAAAACGCGCAGGCGCGCTTCATGGGCCAGGGCCGAAAGCGATCGGATGACTTGGGTTTCTTGCATGCATCAATAATACAACTATTGTTGAATTGTTGTTGAAAAAAGTGAAGGCGATCGTGCGGCGCCATTGCGCAAGCTCCGTGCGGAACGCCACTGAACACGCCGCGCGTCACGCAGATAACTCGTTGATTTCTCACGTCCTCGCAAGCCATGCACCATCGATCCTTAGAGAGATGCGCCACTGAACTTTCGTCTGTACGGAAAACGCGCCACTGCACTTTAGTTTTTTGGCCAGCAAGGCTGAGGAGCGAGCTATCGGCCGAGGCGCAAGGGCTCAGGGCCGATGTGCGGCGGCGTCGCGGGTTGCCATGGGCTCTTGTGTGGCAGCTACCCGTTGCCGTCGTTTGTCGCAGGCCTGTCGGTGTCGGCTTTGCCTCGGCAGCTGCCGCCCCCCGCCGCCGGGCGAACTCACGCTGCATGGCGCCAAGCAGTCCTTAGCCCCTGCGACAAGCGCTGGCCCAAATGGTGGGGCTACTCGAAGGCTAGGGCATTCTCCGGGCGCTCGCCCCGTGCCAGTGATCGTCTCACCCCCACTCAAACTTGCAGTCCCGAAACACGGATGGACGGCCAGGCTCGCCATGACACCCTGACAGCTCTACCCTCGCAAACATCGCCATCAACGGCGGACAGCACATCCACTGATGCTGACGACGTTCACACGGGGCGCAGCTGAAAACATTTCAGAACTTCATAGACACCGCCACGCGCATATTCCGCGCCTCCCCGTAGTACGACGAGGTCGAAACCCCTTGGTACTTGCGGTCGAAGACGTTGTAGAGGTTGGCCGAGACCGTGAGCTTCGGATTGATGGCGTATTGCACCATCAGGTCGGCCACAGCATAGCTTTTCTGCTCGACACGGCTGACGTTGGGCAGGCCCAGGAAGGAGAGGTCGCTCCAGGTGCCGCTTTGCCAGCGCACGCCGCCGCCCACGGTCAGGCCGTGGCCTATGTGAGGCAGGCGGTAGGTGGTGAACAGCTTGAGGGTGTTGCGCGGGATTTCGGGGTTCAGGCGGTTGCGCTCGGCGTCGCGCGCGATGTTGCGGGCAAAGCCGACGGAGGCGTTCCAGTGGCGGCGAATTTCGCCGGTCATCTCCACCTCGAAGCCACGCGTTTCGGCGCCCTTGACGGCACGGTAGGCCTGCTCGCCATTGGGCGCGTAGCTGCCCGTGATGGCCTGGGCCACGTTGTCCTGCAGCAGGCGGTAGACGGCGGCGCCCACCTGCAGGCGCTTGTCCAGCAGCTCGCCCTTGAGGCCCAGCTCGTAGCTGCGGCCCAGTAGGGGATCGAGCTTTTTGCCGTGGATGTCCAGGCTGCTCTGCGCCTGGAAAATATCGGTATAGCTGGCATAGGCCGACCAATCGCGGCCCACGTCCAGCACCAGGCCGGCGAAGGGCGTGAGCTTGCCGTTTTCGGCCATGGCGCTGCCGCTGGTCTCGCCGCTGGCGAAATCGGTGTAGCTGTCGCGACGCTTCCAGTTCGTGATGCGTGCGCCCGCGATGACGGACAGCCGGTCCGTGGGGCGCAGCTGCAGCGATCCGTAAGCACTGCTGCTGCGTTCCACGGCCGCGTTGCGGCCTAGTACCGGGTTGTCGGGCTGCACCGGCGTGCGGCCATCCCAGGTGAAGAGGTTGTCTATGGTGTTGTCCCAGCCAGGGAAGGCCCAGCGGCCATGCGAGCCGCTGTCGTTGCGCGTGCGCGCCACACTGGCGCCGAAGGCGGCCTGGTGCTGGCGTCCCAGCAGCTGGAAGGGACCGGAAGCCGTGAGGTCCAGCGTGTCCTGCCGAGGCCGCCCCGTCCACCAGGCGGCCCACAGGCCGGCACCTGCGCCGGTGGTGCGGTCCACAGGCTGTTCATTGGTCCAGCCCGGAATCTCGTCATAGCTGCTGCGGTCGAGCGTGTAGATGGCCTTCAGGCGCCAGTCGCTGGCCATGCGGTGTTCGAGCGAGGCGAAGACGCTGCGGTAGTCCCGCCGTGCCGAGGCCCAGCGCGCGCCCGAGGACGCGGAGCGGCTCCAATCGATGCGCGTGCCATCCGTGTAGAAGAAAGGCCGGCCCCCACGGCCTACGCCAGAAGCGTCGTAGTCCTGCGCGGAAAAGCCCACGGTGGCCAGCGTGGACGGCGACAGGTCAGCCTCCACCACGCCGTACAGCGAGCGGCTGCGGTCCTGCTCGTAGTCGACCTTGGAATGGCGGTTCTGCGATACGGCCACGATGCGCCCGCGCACCGATCCGGAGGCGTTGAGCGGCGATGACAGATCCACCTCGGCACGTGCGAAATCCCAGGAGCCTGCCGTGAGCCTGGCGCTGCCCTGGAACTCGGCCGTGGGCAGCTTGCGCACCAGGTTGATGGTGGCGCCGGGCGTGCCCGCGCCGCTCATCAGCCCCGAGGCGCCGCGCACGACTTCGACGCGGTCGAACATGGCCATGTCGCTGGTCTGGAAGATGGCCGGGTAGTCGCTGAACAGGCGGTTGACGCCATCGACCTGGAAGTTCTTGATCTGAAAGCCCCGCGCGAAGAACTGGTTGGTGTCGCCGCCCGTGGGACCATACTGCGCATAGCTCAGGCCCGTGGTCTGGCGGGCGATGTCTTCCTGCAGCACGATGCCCTGGTCGTCCATGCGCTGGCGCGTGATCACGCTGACCGACTGCGGCGTCTCGCGCAGCGACAGGGACAGGCCCGTGGCGGCCCGCGATTCGCTGGCGGCGTAGGACTGCGTGCCCTCGGTGACGGCGCTGCGCTCGGCCTGGGCGGTGACGCGCACCTCGGCCAGCGTGGCCGCGCCGGTGGGCGTTCCCACGGCCAGGGACGGTCGCACCACAAAGCCGCCGCCCTCGCGCGGCAGGGCCTGCAGGCCCGTGCCGGCCAGCAGCGCGGACAGGGCCTGGTCCACGGTTCGATCACCCTGCACGCCGGGGCTGGTCCTGTCTGCGGTCTGGGCGGTGGAGAAGGACAGCAGGATGCCCGCCTGGGCACCAAAGCGATTGAGCGTGGCGGTCAGCGGCCCGGCAGGAATGTCGTAGCGCTGCACTGCCTGGGCGTGGGGCTGTGCCTGTGCGTGGGCCTGCGCCGGGGCAAGCACCGCCACCAGCGGCAGTGCCAGAACGGCGGGGCGCAAGGCCTGCCGCAGTTGAAATGCCAGTCGTGTGGCGCGAAAAGTCGGGTGATGGCCCATGGTGTGCGTGTCCCTCGGTCCTGGATGGTTGGCAATGGAATGCGGGCGCAGGAAAAAGCGCTTCATCTCCATTGCCCCGCGAGACGCGAAAAGCGATCAGCCAGGATCGACAAGAGCCAGGAAATCAGGCCGGCTCGACCACCACCCAGTAGCGCGTGGCCGTGCGCAGGCGCACCGGCAGGGTGGCCAGCAGCATGGCCAGCACCTGGTCGGTGTCGGCCAGCGGATAGGTGCCGCTGACGGGCAGCTGCGCCACGGCGCCATCGCAGCCCAGGTGGCCGGGCCGGTAGCGCGACAGCTGGTCCAGGAACTCGGCCAGCGGCATGTCCTGGGCCACCAGCATGCCGCGCGTCCAGGCTGCCAGGGCCGGATCGGCGGGCCCGGCCGGCGTGGTGGCCTGAGCGTCAAACTGCGCCTGCTGGCCTGTTTGCAGCAGATGGAGGTGGCCGGGCCGTTCGCGGGGCGCGATCTCCGTGGCGCCTTCAAAGACCGCAACCCGGCTGGGCCCCTGGCCGCGCTGGCGCACGACGAAGCGCGTGCCCAGGGCACGTATGCGGCCATGGCGGGTTTCGACGAGCAAGGGCGGCGCACTATCCTTCAGGCCCTGGGCCGTGGCCACCTCGATGTCGCCGCCGCGCAAGCGCACCAGGCGCTGCTGCGGGCTGAAATCCAGGTCGACCGCGCTGTCGGCATTCATCTGCAGCTGGGTGCCGTCCGGCAGGCGCAGGCTGCGCCGCTGGGCCGTGCCCGTGCGCAGGTCCGCCCCCAGGCCGGCCAGCCAGTCGCCCGAGGATGCCGGACCTCTCCATGCCACGGCACCGGCACCCGCGCCCGTGAACAGCAGCACGGCCAGGCTGCGCACCGCCAAGCGCCGCCCGCGCCCGCGTGCCGTGCGCGCGGCCTGGGCCAGGGCCACGCTGGCCGGCGTACCGGACAGCGGCTGCAGGCGTGCGCCCATGGCCTCTATGCGCAGCCAGGCGCGCTCATGGTCGGGATGGGATTCGCGCCAGTGCTGCAGGCGCTGCACCAGCATCTCGCGCGTGCCGGCGCTGTGATCATCGGACTGCAGCTCCACCAGCCATTCGGCGGCCTGCTCGCGCACCGCAAGAGGAATGGGCAGGCTCATGCGCCGTCGTCGTCCAGAAAGCAGACTTGCACCACGGCCCGCGCGATATGGCGGCGCACGGTGGGCACGGAAAGGCCCAGTTCAGCCGCGATGTCGGCCTGCCTCATGCCGTCGATCTGCGACAGCAAAAAGGCCTGGCGCACGGGCAGTGGGAGCAGGGCCAGCAGGCGGTCCACCTCGACCAGGGTCTGCAGCACGATGGCGCGGTGCTCGGGGGACTGGGCCACGGCCTCGGGCATGAGGGCCAGGGCGTCCAGATAGGCCTGCTCCACGCAGCGCTTGCGGTAGAGGTTGGCGGCCAGACCCTGGGCAATGGTCATCAGCAGGGCACGCGGTTCGCGAATGGCCTGGATCTCGGCGCCGCTACGGCCCAGCAGGCGCACATAGGTGTCCTGGGTCAGATCGGCCGCATCAAAGGCATTGCCCAGGCGCTTGCGCAGCCAGCCCAGCAGCCAGCCGTGGTGGTCGGAGTAGAGAGTGGCGACATCGGGAACAAGGGCGCGGTCGGCGGCGGGCATGGGAAAGCGGCACGAGTGAAGCAGGAGGAAAGGCACCGGGGCAATATGCAGCGGCAAACAAGAATGCTTCTTATTTTCATTGTATCCAAATCCTACATCGTCAGTGCACCAACCTGCGCACCAACGCCTGAGTGCGGACGCTCGGCGCGAACACCATCGTGGGCTGATTCCACCTTCGTTGAAACCAGTCGGAGCGACGGCATTGAGTCGACAGGAATCAGCGGTGCAGCGCGAAATGGGGCCTTCGAGGCGAGGCACGGCGCACCGAAGAATCGACTGGCCACTTCCAAACGGTGAAGCGGTCGTCCAACAATGGAAGCCTTCAACGGCAGGTGTTGGTCGTCCCTGTCACTCTCGCTTTGCACAGTGAAGGGCGTAGATCAGCCTGAGGCCATCGTTAGAAAGTCTGCAGTTGCCAACTGCTCCGCAGCGATTGCTGCTGCTCACGGCCACCTCGTGACCTATCAGTTGCAGCCACATGGTGGTCATCCAAGCTTCAGGGCTGGCGGCATCGCCAGATGCTTCGCTCCTCATCCGCACCCGACCTGGTGAAGCTCCCCTTTAGGACTGGCCCGTCATCGTGCCACGAAGGCGGAGCTTTTCTCCCTCTGACCACAGAGGTCACCAGACGAGGCCTCGGTCTCGTTCGCGCCTGATCAAGGGCAGTCAGTCTGCACGGCTGGCTGATCTTGGGTGCGCTCAGCACCACGGCCAGGGCGCCTTCGATGCGACGTCAGGTCACAGCCCGCAAGGCTGCATGGTGATTCAGCGACAGCCTTTCGCCGGAAGTTCTGTGTGCTCCTGCAGGCCGCGCTTCGCCGCTGGCCAGCGCGGGCGCGCCCCGAAAAAACTAAAGATCAGTGGCGTTCCGCACTCCGCGCCGGATGTGCCGTCTTGCGGCACATCCGGCCCTACCCCTTGAAACCTGGCCGAATTGCCTTATTATTAGCACTCGTTGGGTATGAGTGCTAACAATCCTCTGTCCCACATTGCTTCGAATGCCGGCCCGCCGGGCCGGCAAGTCTTTGTTTCAACTTTGTTGATGATTTAGGAGTTGGTATGAACCTGCGTCCCCTGCACGATCGCGTGATCGTCAAGCGCCTCGAAAACGAAACCAAGACGGCTTCGGGCATCGTGATCCCCGACAACGCCGCCGAGAAGCCCGACCAGGGCGAAGTGCTGGCAGTGGGTCCCGGCAAGAAGAACGACAAGGGTGAAGTGATCGCCCTGAACGTGAAGGTCGGCGACCGCGTTCTGTTCGGCAAGTACAGCGGCCAGACCGTCAAGGTCCATGGCGACGAACTGCTGGTGATGAAGGAAGACGACCTGTTCGCGGTCGTCGAAAAGTAATCCACGCGCTTCGAAACCGCACTTTCCAACTGAATCCGGAGAATTGAAATGGCAGCAAAAGACGTAGTTTTCGGCGGCGAAGCACGCGCCCGCATGGTTGAAGGCGTGAACATCCTGGCCAACGCGGTCAAGGTCACGCTGGGCCCCAAGGGCCGCAACGTGGTGCTGGAGCGCTCCTTCGGCGCCCCCACCGTGACCAAGGACGGCGTGTCCGTGGCCAAGGAAGTGGAACTGAAGGACAAGCTGCAGAACATGGGCGCCCAGCTCGTGAAGGAAGTGGCTTCCAAGACCAACGACATCGCCGGTGACGGCACCACTACCGCCACCGTGCTGGCCCAGGCCATCGTGCGCGAAGGCTCCAAGTACGTGGCTGCCGGTCTGAACCCCATGGACCTGAAGCGCGGTATCGACAAGGCTGTCGCCGCCCTGGTGGAAGAGCTGAAGAAGCAATCCAAGGCCACCACCACCTCCAAGGAAATCGCCCAGGTCGGCTCGATCTCCGCCAACTCCGACGAATCCGTGGGCAGCATCATTGCCGAAGCCATGGACAAGGTCGGCAAGGAAGGCGTGATCACCGTTGAAGAAGGCAAGTCGCTGGCCAACGAACTCGACGTCGTCGAGGGCATGCAGTTCGACCGCGGCTACCTGTCGCCCTACTTCATCAACAACCCCGAAAAGCAGGTTGCCCTGCTGGACAACCCCTTCGTGCTGCTGTTCGACAAGAAGATCAGCAACATCCGCGACCTGCTGCCCACGCTGGAAGCCGTGGCAAAGGCCGGCCGTCCCCTGCTGATCATTGCAGAAGACGTCGAAGGCGAAGCCCTGGCAACGCTGGTGGTCAACACCATCCGCGGCATCCTGAAGGTTGTGGCTGTCAAGGCTCCTGGCTTCGGCGACCGCCGCAAGGCCATGCTGGAAGACATCGCCATCCTGACGGGCGGCAAGGTCATCGCTGAAGAAGTGGGCCTGGCGCTGGACAAGGTGACCCTGGAAGACCTGGGCCAGGCAGTGCGCATCGAAATCGGCAAGGAAAACACCACCATCATCGACGGTGCTGGCCAAGCTGCTGAAATCGAAGCCCGCGTCAAGCAGATCCGCATCCAGATCGAAGAAGCCACCAGCGACTACGACCGCGAAAAGCTGCAAGAGCGCGTGGCCAAGCTGGCCGGCGGCGTGGCCGTGATCAAGGTCGGCGCTGCCACCGAAGTCGAGATGAAGGAAAAGAAGGCCCGCGTTGAAGACGCCCTGCACGCTACCCGCGCTGCTGTGGAAGAAGGCATCGTGGCCGGCGGCGGCGTGGCTCTGCTGCGTGCCAAGCAAGCCGTGGGCGAACTGAAGACCGGCGACGCCGAGCAGGACGCCGGCATCAAGCTGATCATGAAGGCCATCGAAGCGCCCCTGCGCGAAATCGTGGCCAACGCCGGTGGCGAGCCCTCGGTGGTGGTCAACGCCGTGCTGAACGGCTCGGGCAACTACGGCTTCAACGCCGCCAACGACACCTACGGCGACATGCTGGAAATGGGTATCCTGGACCCGACCAAGGTGACGCGTACGGCCCTGCAGAATGCCGCTTCCGTGGCATCGCTGCTGCTGACAACCGAAGCCATGATCGCCGAGTCCCCCAAGGCTGAAGGCACCCCCGCCATGCCCGACATGGGCGGCATGGGTGGCATGGGCGGCATGGGCATGTAATTGCCCGCCGCAACCGGGCAGGCCTTGCGCCATGCCCGGTTTGCCCCGCAAGAAAAAGGCCGCCCTCGGGCGGCCTTTTTCATTGCATGAACGCTGTTGCCGATGTCTTCAGGACACGGCCTGGCCCCAGGCCCGGCCCAGGCGCGCCACGGCCTCGGTGATCTGGGGCACGGTGGGCGCCGCATACGACAGGCGCATGCACAGGCCGGCCTGCTGCGCCGCCTCGGCCGGGAAGAAGGCCTTGCCTGGCACATAGAGCACGCCCTGCTCCACAGCGGCCGTGAACAGCGCCCGGGCCAGGGCCTCGGGCTCGCCCGCATGCCGTTGTGGCGGCAGCAGCTGCGCCCAGACGAACATGCCGCCCGCAGGCCGCACGAAGCGGATCTGCTCGCCCAGGGCCGACTGCATGCCCGAGCACAGCGCATCCATGCGCGCCGCGTACTCGGCGCAGGCCTGGGCCAGCTGGGGTGCATAGCGGCCCGAGCGCAGATAGTGCGCGGCGATCATCTGCGCCAGCGGCGAGGTGCACAGGTCAGCCGTCTGCTTGGCGATGGTGCAGCGGCGCAGCAATTGGGCGTCGGCCAGCATCCAGCCGATGCGCAGCGCAGGCGCCACGGTCTTGGACAGGCTGGACAGGTAGACCACGGGGTTGGACTGGGCACCGCACTGCGCCAGGCCCGTTTCGTAGATCGACGGCTCGCGCTGGCCGGTAAAGCGCAGCTCGCCATAGGGATCGTCCTCGACGATGACAAAGCCATGCTCGCGTGCCAGCGCCACCAGGGCCGTGCGCCGCGCCGCGGGCAGCAGCGTGCCGCCCGGGTTGGAGAAGTTGGGCACGGTGTAGAGCAGCTTGGGGCGGCGCGCATGGGGCCACAGCGCCAGCAGGCTGGCCAGGGCACCGGTGTCCAGGCCGTGTTCATCCGTGGGCACGGCCACGACCTGTGCCTGGGCCAGCTTGAGCGTCTGCAGCGTGGCCGGGTAGGCGGGCACCTCGACCAGCACCGGATCGCCAGGCTCCACCAGCACCTTGACCAGCAGGTCGAAGGCCTGTTGCGAGCCCGTGGTCACGATCATGTCGGCCGGCGTGCAGGCAATGCCGCGCGTGGCGCACAGCGCGGCCAGGGCTTCGCGCAGCGGCAGCAGGCCTTCGCTGGCGCCGTACTGCAGGCTGGCGGCAGCGTCCTGCTGCAAAGCGGCCATCGCGGCCTGTTGCAGGCCTTCGGCATCGAACAGGCTGGGCGAGGGATAGCCGCCCGCCAGCGAGAGCATGCCGGGGCGGCTCAGATAGGGAAACAGCTCGCGTATGGGCGAGCCTTCGGGGTGCGCGAACAGCGGGTTGAACAGATGGGCGGTGGGCGACTGAATGCCCAGGTCTGCAGTGCTCATGAAGGCCTCTTGCGGCTTTGCAAAAAACAAAGGGGCGCGTGCACAGGCCTGGCGCCTGCGCATGCGCCCCGGGAAAGGGGATACAGGGTGGATGCCGGCCAAAGCCGGCATCCAGGCAGCCGGTCAGGCCACAGCCTGGGCGGCCTGGGTGCGCAGCGCGCTGCGCAGCTGGTCGATGGATCGCTGCTGCGCCTGCTCGTACAGCGCGATCTCGTCATGCACGCGCGCACCCAGGTCGGCCTCGAAGGCCTGCTGGGCCGCATGGGCCGCATACTGCTTTTGCTCTTCGCCGCCCAGGTTGGACTGGAAGATGCCGGCCGCGCTCACGGGCAGGAAGTCCTCATAGACGATGGGCTCGGCCTGGGCCAGGCCACGGGCGATCAGGGCGTCCAGGTCCGAGGCGGCGGCCGCGGCGGCCTCGCCTGCGGCCAGGGCGGCTCCCTCGTCGCTCAGCGTGAAGCGGTAGAAGGCCAGGTCCTGGCGGCGCAGTTGCTCATGGGTGTCGGGGAAAGCCTCGAAGACCTGGGCCAGGCGGCTGCCGTAGTCGGGTGCGGCACTGCCCGCGCTGCCCATGTCGCGCACCTGGGCCAGCAGCTGGTCGTAGAGCGCGCGGCCCTTGCGCGTGAGCGCCACGCCGCGCTGCTCGATCTCGCCGAAGCGCGCCGTGTGCGAGCCTGCGCCCGTGGCATCGCCGGCAAAACGCACGGTCTCCTTGAGCGCCTTGAAGCTGGTCTGGCGCAGCAGGATGGGGCAGGCGCGGCGCGGCGGGCCTTCGACCACGTCCTTGGCGTCCATGCCGCGTGCGGGCATGGCGGCCTGAGCTGCATCGATGTCCAGGGTGCGCGGCGTCAGGTGGTTGATGTGCGGGCCCTTGAAGCAGACCACGTCGGCGATCAGGCGGTGGGCCTTGTGCAGCGCGTCATAGGTGGCGCCGTCCACGGTGGATTCGCTGTGCCAGCGGAAGGTCTCCAGCGCCTCGCCGACGAATTCATCGGCCTCGGCATCGGTGAGGCCGCCGTTGGCCACGGACTGGGCGATCAGCGCCAGCGCGCGCTCGGTGAAGATGTTGCGGCGCGCCAGGATGGCGGCAGCCTGGGCGCGCAGCGCCTCGTCGGCGATCAGGTCCAGGCGCAGCAGCGAGGTGAAGACGCGGAAAGGGTTGGCCAGCAGCGCGGCATCGCTGACGGGACGGAAGGCCGTGGAGTGCACAGGCACGCCGGCCACCGACAGGTCGTAGTAGCCCACGGGCTCCATGCCCATGATGGCGAACAGGCGGCGCAGCATGGACAGCTCGGCGGCCGTGCCCACGCGGATGGCGCCGTGGCGCTCCACGCCCAGGCGGGCCAGCTCGCCACTGCGCTGCATCCGGGCCAGCAGCTCAGGCTCGGCCTGCAGCGTGCGCTGGTTGATGTCGGCCACGAGTTCGATCAGCGTGCCGTACTGGGGCACTTCATCGCGGTACATCTCGGACATGGCGCTGGAAAAGCGCGCGCGGATCTCGTCGGAAGGCACGAAGGCGTTGGCGGACGTAGAAGACATGGTGCTTGTGGGGACTGATGGTGGGGCCGCAGATCAGCCTGCGGCATGGTGAATTCCTGGCACGCATGCTAGGTCTGCGCCTTGAGCCTGGTCAAACGATAATCGGGCCCATAGGTCATTCCCAAACAGAATGCCCCTCCCACGATTGCCCCACCGCTCCCTGCCATGCTGCTGTCCCGCCGTTTCCTGCCCCCCATGTCCCTGCTGTGCGCCTTCGAGGCGGCGGCCCGGCACCAGAGCTTCACGGCAGCTGCGGCCGAGCTGCACCTGACGCAAAGCGCCGTCAGCCGCCAGATCCGAGCGCTGGAGGAGCGGCTGGAGGCGGAGCTCTTTGTGCGCGAGCGCCAGACCGTGCGCCTGAGCCCGGCCGGCCAGGCCTATGCGCAGGAAATCCGGGGCGCGCTGATGCGCATCTCCACGGCCACGCTGGGCTTTCGGGCCAACCCGCGCGGCGGCAGCCTGAACCTGGCCATCCTGCCCACCTTCGGCACGCGCTGGCTGGCGCCGCGCCTGCCGCAGTTCTTCAGCGCCCACCCGGGCATCACCATCAACCTGACGACGCGGCTGTCCCAGTTTGACTTCCAGCTCGAAGCCGTGGACGCCGCCATCCATTTCGGCCTGCCGCACTGGCCGGGCGCCGAGCTGGCCTTTCTGATGAGCGAGACCGTGGTGCCTGCCTGCAGCCCCGCCCTGCTGGCCCAGCATGGCTTTGCCCAGCCCCAGGACCTGCTGCAGGCGCCGCTGCTGCACCTGGCATCGCGCCCCGATGCCTGGCAGCGCTGGCTGTCCGTGCACCACGCGCCCATGGCCGAGGGCCAGGGCATGCTGTTCGACCAGTTCGCCACCGCCGCCCAGGCCGCCATCGCCGGCGTGGGCGTGGCCTTGCTGCCGCGTTTTCTGATCGAGCGGGAACTGGCCCAGGGCGATCTGGTGCGTGCCCTGCCCCATCTGCCCGAGATGGAAAGCGCCGAGCGCTACTACCTGGCCTGGCCCACAAGCCGCGGCAACTACCCGCCGCTGCAAAGCCTGCGCGAGTGGCTGCAGCAGGCGGCCCAGGATTTCATGCGGGACGGCCCGCAGCCCTGACGCCCGCAGCGCCTGCCACCAGCGCCTGCAGCGCCGCCACCGGCAACTGCCCGGCCAGGCCGATGGCCACGATGGCGGGCACCTGCTGCTGCACGGGCGCTGATGCGGCACGCAGCCGGCCGCTGCGCCCGGCAAACTGAAGCTCGCTCCACTGGCCCGCCCCGGTCTGCACCACGCCCTTGAGCCGCAGCACGCCAGCCGGCATGGCCTGCAGCCACGCCTGCAGGGCCGTCTCGCACAGCCCCCCGGGCGGCTGGCAGGACCAGGTCTCGAACTGCCGGCCATGCATGGGGCGCGCAGTGCTGGCACCCCATGAGACCTCCCGCACGCCACGCAGCAGGGCTGCGCCACTGAGCAGCTCCACGGGCACCCGGGCTTCGTGCACATCGCAGCGTTGCGCGGCTGGCGCGTGGCTGGCTATCCAGCCGTGCACGCGCTCCAGGGTCCGGGCTTCGGCCAGATCGGTCTTGTTGACGATGACCAGGTCGGCCCGGGCCACCTGGCGCTGCAGCGTGTCGGCCAGCAGCGGATCGGCCGCCTGCCCGGGCAGGGCAGCGGCATCGACGACCACGATGACGCCGTCCAGCGCCAGTGCGGGATCGGCCAGGCCCAATTGGGCGATGCGCCAGGGATCGGAGACGCCGCTGGCCTCGACCACCACGGCGTCGAAGCGCTCGCGCTGCTGCAGCACGCCGATCAGGGCCATGGAGAGGTCATCGCCGATCTGGCAGCACACGCAGCCATTGGTCAGCGCAATGGTGTCGCCGCTGTGGGCCTTGATCAGGCCTGCATCGATGTTGAGCGCACCGAAGTCGTTGACCAGCACGGCCAGCCGCTGGCCATCCGCATGGCGCAGCCAGTGGTTGAGCAGCGTGGTCTTGCCGGCGCCCAGGAAACCGCCGATGACCGTGAACGGCAGCCGCTGTCCCATGTCATGCCGCCTTGAAGACGCGCCCCGACAGCACCGTGCCCCAGACCCGGAGGTCCTTGAGCACCATGGGGTCCAGAGACAGCGGATCGTCCTCCAGCACGCAGAAGTCGGCGCGCTTGCCGCATTCGATGCTGCCGATCTCGTGGTCCATCTTCAGTGTCCAGGCCGCGCCCAGCGTGACGGCATGCAGGGCCTGGGCCACGGTCAGGCGCTCGGCCGCGCCCAGCACGCGACCCTTGGGCGTGATCCGGTGGACCGCGCACCAGGCGGTGAACAGCGGCCCCAGCGGCGTGACGGGCGCATCCGAGTGAATGGCCAGCGGCACGCCGGCGGCCAGCGCGCTGGCGCAGGCATCGAGCCGCATGGCCCGGTCCGGCCCCATGGTCATCTCGTAGTGCTGGTCGCCCCAGTACCAGAGGTGGTTGGCGAACAGGTTGGCGCACAGGCCCAGCGCCGCCATGCGGCGAAAAAGCGGCGCATCGATCATCTGGCCATGCTGCAGCGTGTGGCGGTGGTCGGGCCGGGGGGCGCGGGCCAGCACGCGGTCTATGGCGTCGATGGCGGCCTCGCTGGCCTCGTCGCCATTGGTGTGCGTATGGATGAGCAGGTCTGCGCGGTGGTAGGTCTCGAAATCGGCCTCGTACTGCGCGGGCGCGGTGACCCAGATGCCGTTGGGCGCGCCGTTGTAGTGACCGGGCCAGCGCAGGCGTGCCGAAAAGCCCTGGATGGAGCCGTCCAGCATCATCTTGACCAGGCCGTAGCGCAGCCTGTCGGTGTTGCGCGCCATGAGCGTGCGCACATGCTCGGCACCGGCCTCGGCGCCATGCGTGCCGTGGAAGGCCTGGAAGGCGGGCAGGATGCGGATGGGCACCTGGTCGTCGCCCAGCGCGGCCTCCAGCACGCGGCAGTCCTGCTCACCCAGTTTGTTGACCAGGTCGGTGGCCGTGGTCACGCCCTGGCGGCAGGCCAGGCGAGCGAAGGAGCGCACGCCGGCCTCGGTCATGGGCGCCAGCAGCCCGGCGTTGCCGATCTTGCGCAGCACCAGGAACATGGCGGCCGGCTCCTGCAGCTCGCCCGTGGGCTCGCCGGCCAGGGAGTGGCCGGGCGCAAAGCGCACCACGCCCTCGACCTCGTTGTCGCGCGTGATCTCGGCCAGGCGCAGCATGGCGCTGTTGACGTTCATCAAATGGCCGTTGGCGTGCGAGATCACGACGGGACGGCCTGCGGCGGCCCGGTCCAGGTGCTCCACCGTCATGCGCTCGCCGCCGAAGTAGATGGGATCGAACCCCCAGGCGATCAGCGGCTGGCCGGGCGGCAGGCCCTGCGCATCCATGCGCGCCGCCACCTCGGCCAGGCGGTCCACCACGGCATCCATGGAGCGCAGGCCGGGCCAGGTCTTGCCATCGGGGTCTCGCCGGTCGAACCAGCCCGTGTATGTCCAGTCCCACATGCTGCCCTCCTTGAGGTGACAGTGGCCCTCCACCAGCCCGGGCAGCAGCACCTGGTCGGCAAAGCGCTCGTCGACGCGGCACTCGCCCCAGGCCGTGCAGCGCGCGAGGTCCCCGACCGCGAGGATGCGCCCGTCGCGCACGGCCACGTGCGTGGCCTCGGGCTGCATGGGGTTCATGGTGATGATCTTGCGGGCGGCGTAGACAGTGATGCTCATGGTGGCGGGTGCTCCGGGTTCACAGGGCCAGCGGCGCGCGCGGCACGCCATCGATGTGGTCCACGCGGATGCAGCGCACCCAGTGGCCGGGGGCGGCTTCGCGCAGCGGTGGCGCCTCGGCCGAGCACGCAGGCACGGCCACGGGACAGCGCCCGGCGAAGCGGCAGCCCGCAGGCGGGTCGATGGGACTGGGCGGATCGCCGGCCAGCCGGATGCGCCGCGCCGCGCGCTCGCGCCCGCCGCGCACCGTGGGCACGGCCGACATCAGGGCCACGCTGTAGGGATGCAGCGGCCGCGCGAAGAAAGCCTGGCGCGGTGCGCGCTCCACGATCTGGCCCAGGTACATGACGGCGATGTCGTCGCAGATGTGCTCGACCACGGCCATGTCGTGCGAGATGAACAGGTAGCTCAGGCCCAGCTCGCGCTGCAGCCGCGCCAGCAGATTGAGGATCTGGGCGCGGATGGCGATGTCCAGCGCCGACACGGGCTCGTCGCAGACCACGAGTTCGGGCCGCGTGGCCAGGGCGCGCGCGATGTTGATGCGCTGGCGCTGGCCGCCCGAGAACTGGTGCGGGAACAGCTGGCGCTGTTCGGGCCGCAGGCCGACCTGGGTGAACAGCTCGGCCACGCGCGCCTCGCGCTCGGCCGGCGTGCCCACGTCCATCAGGTCCAGCGGAGCGCGCACCGCATCGCCCGCGCGCTGGCGCGGATTCAGCGAGGAGAACGGGTCCTGGAACACGATCTGCATGCGCCGCCTCGCCTGGCGCAGGGCCTCGCCCGACAGGCCGCCCAGGTCGGTATCGCCCAGCTGCATGCGGCCCGCCGTCACGGGCGCCAGGCGCATCACGGCCAGCGCCGTGGTCGTCTTGCCCGAGCCCGACTCGCCCACCACGGCCAGCGTGCTGCCGCGCCGCAGGCTGAAGGACACGCCGTCCACGGCCTTGACCACCTCGGGCCTGCCGAACAGGCCCTTGCCCGGGCGCGGAAAGTGGACCTGGAGATCGTCCACCTGCAAGAGGGTATCGTCCATGCGTGCGTTCATGCCAGGGCCTCCGTGTGGGCGCGGATGCGGGAAGCGGGAGCGTGCAGCCAGCAGGCCACGCCGTGGGATGGATCATCCAGCGCGACCAGCGGCGGCGCCTCGCTGGCGCAGCGCGGCTGGGCCTCGCGGCAGCGCGCACGAAAGGCGCAGCCGCTGCCCAGCTCCCAGATCGAGGGCACGACGCCGGGGATCTCGGGCAGCTCGGTGCGCCCGCCTGACTGGCTGCTGCCCAGCTCGGGCAGGCAGGCGATCAGGCCGCGCGTGTACGGATGGGCGGGCGCCGACAGCACCTGCTCGCAGCGGCCCTGCTCGATCACGCGGCCCGCATACATGACCATGACGCGGTCGGCCATCTCGGCCACGGCCCCCATGTCATGCGTGATCAGCACGATGGCCGTGCCCTTGTCGCGCTGCAGCTCGCGCAGCAGGTCGAAGATCTGCGCCTGCACGGTCACGTCCAGCGCCGTGGTGGGCTCGTCGGCGATCAGGATGTCGGGCCGGCAGGCCAGGGCCATGGCGATCATCACGCGCTGGCGCATGCCGCCCGACAGCTGGTGCGGGTACTCGTGCACGCGCCGCTCGGGCGCGGGGATGCCGACCTGCCGGAGCATTTCCACGGCGCGTTGGCGCGCGGCGGCCGCGTCCAGGCCGGCGTGCAGGCGCAGCGGCTCGGCGATCTGCTCGCCCACGGTGAGCACCGGGTTCAGCGAGGTCATCGGCTCCTGGAAGATCATGGAGATGCGGTTGCCGCGCACCTGGCGCATATGGGCCTCGCCGGCGGCCACCAGGTCCTCGCCCTGGAAGCGCACCTGCCCGCCCGTGATGCGGCCCGGAGGCGAGGGAATGAGGCGCAGCAGCGCCAGCGCCGTCATGCTCTTGCCACAGCCGGATTCGCCGACCACGCACAGCGTCTCGCCCGCGCGCAGATCGAAATCCACGCCGTTGAGCACCGTGGCCTGGCCGCGCCGGCCCTGGAAGGCCACGCGCAGGCCGCTGACTTGCAACAGGGGGGTGTCGGTGTCCATCAGCGCTCCCTCAGCTTGGGGTTGAGTGCATCGTTGAGGCCGTCGCCGATCAGGCTGACGGCCAGCACGGTGACGAAGATGGCGGCACCGGGAAAGGCCACGGCCCACCAGCACGACAGCAGGTACTGGCGGGCCGACCCGATCATCAGGCCCCAGCTCATCTGGTTGGGATCACCCAGGCCCAGGAAGGACAGGCCGGCCTCGAACAGGATGGTGGCGCCCACGGCCAGCGTGGCCGACACCACCAGCGGCGGCAGCGCATTGGGCAGGATCACCTTCCAGATGATGCGGCCGTGGCGCGCGCCGATGGCGCTCTCCGCGCGCACGAATTCAAGCTGGCGGATGCGCATGAACTCGGCCCGCGTCAACCGCGCAGTGGCCGGCCAGCTCACGCTGCCGATGGCCAGCGTGACCGTCACCAGCGAGGGCGAGAACAGCGTGACCACCACCATGGCGAACAGCAGCGCAGGCAGCACCTGGAAGAACTCGGTCACGCGCATCAGCAGCGCATCGACGCGGCCGCCGTAGTAGCCGGCCATCGCTCCCAGCGTCACGCCGATGCACACCGACAGCAAAGCCGCGAAGGCGCCCACCAGCAGCGTGGCGCGGCCGCCGTGGATGATGCCCGTGAGCACGTCGCGCCCCAGCTGGTCGCTGCCCAGCCAGGCCTCCTCGCTGAACGGCGGGCTCAGCGGCATGGTGCGGATCTCGAACGGGTCCGCAGGCCAGATCCAGGGGCCGGCAATGGCCACCAGCAGCACGATGAGCAGCATGGCCATGCCGGCAATGGCCGAGGGGTTGCGCAGGAACATGCGCAGCGCTTCGCGCGCCGGGTGCTCGGCATGGGCTGCGGCCTGCGGCGCGGCGACGCTCGGCACGGACACGGAAGGTGGTGTGATGGCATTCATGGTCTCAGGCCGCCTTGATGCGGGGATCGATCAGCCGGTAGCACAGGTCGGTGACGAGGTTCATCACGACCACGACGATGGAGGAGAACAGCAGCACGCCCAGGATGGTCGGGTAGTCGCGCCGCAGCACCGAGTCGAAGGCCAGCCGGCCCAGGCCCGGCCAGTTGAAGACCGTCTCCACGATGATGGCGCCGGCCATGACGTTGCCGAACTGCAGGCCCAGCATGGTCACCACGGGCAGCAGCGCGTTGCGCAGCGCATGGCGGTAGAGCACCACATGCTCGGCCAGCCCCTTGGCGCGCGCCGTGCGGATGTAGTCGGCGCCCAGCACGTCCAGCATGGACGAGCGCGACAGCCGGCTGTACTGCGCCAGGTAGACCAGGGCCAGTGTCAGCGCGGGCAGCACCAGGTGCCGGGCCACGTCCAGCAGGTCGGCAAGGCCCGCGCCGCCTGCGGCATCGGCCGAGCGCATGCCCGACACCGGCAGCACGGGCCACCAGGAGGCAAACGCCAGCACCAGCAGCATGCCGGTCCAGAACACGGGCGCCGCAAAGCCCACCAGGGACAGCACGGTGATGCACTGCGACAGCAGGCCGTTGGGCCGGCGCGAGGACAGCACGCCCAGCAGCGTGCCCACCACGAAGGCCGTGAGCACGGCGGCCAGCACCAGCAGCAAGGTGGCGGGCACGCGCTCGGCAATCATCTGCGCCACCGGCAGGTTGAAGAAGTAGGAGTAGCCCAGATCACCACTGGCCACGCGCGCCAGGTAGATGCCCAGCTGCACGGGCAGCGGCCGGTCCAGCCCGTAGCGTGTGCGCAGCTCGGCCATGAGCTCGGGCTCCATGCCGCCGCTGGCGCCGGCAATGGTCTCCACGGGGTCGCCGGGCGCCGCATGCACCAGCATGAAGTTCAGCACCACCACGGCCAGCACCAGCGCCAGGCCCTGCAGCAGCCGCTTGAGGAGTGTGCGGAGAAATGCCATGGCCGGGTCCTCCTGGATTACTTCAAGAAAATCTCGTCATAGGGCGAGGCCGGCCCCCAGACCGTGGTCGGCAGGTTGCCCACGTTCTTGCGCGCAGCCGTGTGGTAGGGCGAGTTGTTGATGAAGATCACGGGCAGCTCGTCGGTCACGGTCTTCTGGAAGGCCGCATAGAGCTTCTTGCGCTCGGCCGTGTCCAGCGTGCTGCTGGCCGTGTTCAGCAGCTCGTCCACCTTGGGATTGCGGTAGGACTGGGTGTTGGTCCAGACCACGGGCTTGATGTTGGTGGACAGGTAGCTGCGGTGCACGCCGATGACCGGGTCGCCCCAGTTGAAGACGATGTCCATGGACAGGTCGAAGTCATGCGTGGCCAGCCGCCGGGACCAGGCCGGGAAATCGGCCGAGGCCCTTACATCGACGGCGATGCCCACCTTCTTGAGCTGGGCGCGCACGTACTCGGCCACGTTCTTTTGCTGCTCGTCCGTGCCCGGCAGGTAGTCGATGGTGATCTTGAAGCGCTCGCCATTGGCGCCGGGCTTGAGGCCGGCCTCGTCCAGCAGGGCCGCCGACTTCTTGAGGTCCAGCGGATAGCGCACCAGGTCGGCCGAGGCAAAGGGGCTGGCCGCCACGATGGGGCCGTCGGCCACGCTGGCGAAGCCGCCCATCAGCGCCTTGGTGATGAAGTTCTTGTCGATGGCATGCGCAATGGCCTTGCGCACGCGCACGTCGTCCAGCGGCTTCCTGTCGGTGTTGATGGCCAGCCAGTTGATCGAGCCTATGCCCTCGAAGCCCTTGCCGGTCAGCGTGATCTGGGGATTGGTGGACAGGCGCTTCAGGTCGATGGAGGCCTGCAGGTAGGGCACCATCTGCACGTCGCCGCGCTCCAGGCTCAGCAGCAGGCTGGAGGAGTCGGGCACGATGTTGAAGACCAGCTTGTCCAGGTAGGGCCGGCCGGGCAGGAAGAACTTGTCGAAGCGCTCCATCACGATGCGCTGGCCCGCGCGGAACTCGGTCAGCTTGAACGGCCCCGAGCCCACCACGTCGGCGCTGTTGCGCGCATGGGTCTTGAGGTCGGCACCGTCGCCATAGATGTGCCTGGGCAGTATGGGCGCCAGCGCCGGGCTCATGGCCAGCAGGATGGCCGGATGCGGCGCGTTCATGCGGATGATGGCCGTGTAGGGGTCGGGCGTGTCCACCTTCTCCACGGGCCCCAGCATGGTCTGGAACGGGTGGTTGGCCTTGATGGCCATGATGGAGAAGGCCACGTCGGCCGAGGTGATGGGCTTGCCGTCGTGGAACACGGCATTTCTGCGCAGGTTCAGGGTCAGCGACTTGCCGTCCTCGGCCAGCTTCCAGGACTCGGCCAGGTAGGGCTGGGGCTTCCACTGGTCATCGAAGCGCAGCGGGCTGGCGAACAGCTGGGTGGAAGGCATGGCCGTGGCAATGCCCGATTGCACGGCGCCGTTCAGGTGCCGTGGCACCTGGGTGCTGCCCACGATCAGGGTGCCGCCGCGCTGCGGCTCCTGGGCCTGGGCCTGCAGCGGCGTGGCCGCCAGGCCCGCCAGCGCGCCAGCCAGGGCCAGGGCCGCCAGGGCGCGGCGTCGGAAAGTGATGGTGTGCATGGACTGTCTCCCTCGTTGGATCGCCAGGCCGCGCGGCTCGCTGCCTTCAATCCAGAATACGCAACAAGGGCGCGGGCCGCGGGGGCCACAGCCGTCCAAACGTAGGAGCCAGAGGCCCGGTGTTTACCCGCGTCGGCCGGCCCAAACCTTTACTTGCCCGCACCCGCACCGCAACATGGCGCCGACCGCGCGCCCTCTGCACGGCCGCGCCAAGAACGCCCCCCGATTGCCTCCGTTGCGCCATGAGCACCCCTTCCGCCACAGACCCACGCCACCAGTGGGCCCGCCTGTTCGCGCTGCCCGAGCAGCCCGGCCTTCCCCTGAAGGACCGCCTGCGCCTGGCCCTGGTCCAGCCCATCCTCGAAGGCCGCCTGCCGCCTGGCGCGGCCATGCCACCCTCACGCGAGCTGTCGCGCCTGCTGGAGGTGTCGCGCAATACCGTGACCACGGTCTACGAGCAGCTGGTGGATGAAGGCTTTCTCGAGGCCCGCCCGCGCAGCGGCGTGTTCGTGGCCCGGGATTCGCGCCTGGCTGGTGTGGACGGCGCCGTGGCCCTGCCTGCGGCAAGTCCCGGGGAGCCCGCACCGGACTGGTCTGCACGCGTGCTGCGCTCGCTGACGGACAGGCACACGCTGTCCAAGCCGCTGCAGTGGCGCGAGTACCCCTACCCCTTCGTCTACGGCATGCACGATCCCGCGCTGTTTCCCACCGAAGGCTTCCGGGAATGCTGCACGCGCAGCCTGGCGCGCGCCCAGCTGCCGCACTGGACGCCGGACTTCGAGACCGACGACGTTCCCGACCTGATCGAGCAGATCCGCCTGCGCCTGCTGCCCCGGCGCGGCGTGTTCGCGCTCAAGGAAGAGATCCTGGTCACCGTGGGCGCGCAGCAGGCCTTCTACCTGCTGGCCGACGCGCTGCTGGACCCCTCGCAGCGCCTGGGCTTCGAGGAGCCCGGCCACCCGCATGCGCGCAACACCTTTTCGCTGCGCCGCCCGCACTGGGTGCCCGTGGCCGTGGACGAGGAAGGCGTGGTGGTCGAGGGCCTGCCGCCGCTGGACTATCTGTTCGTCACGCCCTCGCACCAGAGCCCCACCACCGTGACGCTGAGCCTGCAGCGGCGCGAGCAACTGCTGCGCCGCGCCGAGCAGGGCGATTTCGTGATCATCGAGGACGACTACGAGGCCGAGAACCTCTACCAGGGCACGCCCATGCCCGCGCTCAAGAGCCTGGACAAGGGCGGGCGCGTGATCTATGTGGGGTCGCTGTCCAAGAGCCTGTCGCCCGCGCTGCGGCTGGGCTATATCGTCGCGCCGCGCGCGCTGATCGACGAGTTGCGCGTGCTGCGCCATGCCATGGTGCGCCACCCCAGCGCCTTTCTGCAGCACGCCTATGCGCTGTTCCTGTCGCTGGGCCACCATGAAGCCCATGCGCGCCGCGTGAACCAGGCCATGCTGGAACGCGTGGCGCAGGTGGACCGCTCGCTGCGCGCACACCTGCCGGATTTCATCTTCCGCCAGCCCCAGGGCGGCGCATCGCTGTGGGTGCAGGCGCCGGCGTGGCTGGATGCCGATGCGCTGGCCGCCGTGGCGCGCCGCCACGGCGTGCTGATCGAGGCAGGCAGCGCGTTCTTTGCGACGCCGCGCCAGCCCTGCCCCTTTTTCCGGCTGCGCCTGTCCTCCATTGCCACCGATCAGATCGATGCAGGCATTGCGGCACTGGCACAGGCGGTGGCCGAACTGGCCCGGTCGCGATGACCGGGTCCGGGCCCGTGGTCACTGCTGCGCGTAGGACTCCAGCGGCTTGTCGTTGGGCTTTTGCAGCAGCTGCTTGAGCATGTCGCTCATGGGCAGGTTCAACGGGGCATACTTGGGCGGAATGGGCTGCACGAACCACTTGTCGTAGATCTTCGCCACTTCGCCCGAGGCCATCATGCCCACCAGCACGTCGTCCACGGCCTTCTTGAAGGCGGGATCGTCGCGGCGAAACAGGATGGCGATGGGTTCGGAGCCCAGCACCTCGCCCACGATCTTGAAGCCTGCAGGGTTCTTGGAGTTGGCAATGACGCCGGCCAGCAGGTTGTCGTCCAGCACGAAGGCATCGGCACGGCCCGATTCGAGCATCAGAAAGCTCTCGAAATGGTCCTTGCCCAGCGAGGTGGGCAGGTTCACGCCATTGTCGCGCCCGTACTTGCGCAGCAGCTGCACGGCAGTCGTGCCGGCCGAGGCCGCCACGGGCTTGCCGTCGAGCTGCTTGAAGGAGGTGATGCCCGAGTCGGCGCGCACGGCCATGCGCACCTGGCTCACGTAGGTGGTCACGGCAAAGGCCACCTGCTTTTGGCGCGCGAGGTTGTTGGTGGTCGGGCCGCAGCCGATGTCCACGGTGCCGTTCTGCACCAGGGGCATGGTGTTCTGCGAGGTCAGGGCCATGTACTCGATCTTGGCCTTGGGCACGATCTGGGCCAGCACCTTCTCGCACAGCTCGACGTGGTAGCCCACGTACTTCTGCGTGGTCCCGAAGGCATAGGCCATGGGCGCCGAGCTTTCGCGCACGCCCATCACCACCTTGCCTGTGCTCTGGATCTTGTCCAGCGTGCCGGCCGCTTCCTGTGCATGGGCAGCGCCAGTTGCCGCCACCACACATGCCATCGCCACATGGGCCAGTACGAATCGCATCGAGGGTCTCCTTGGATAGTTGTTGCAGGTCCGAAGGCGCGCTGCGCCTCCACCCTGCCGAGCCGCCGTCACTGGCTGCATGCAAGCAGGGCCGCCGTCAAGGCGATTGCATCAACTATCGAGCAATCAGGCGCCTGTGCATAACGATGAAATGGAAGAAGGTCATGCTCCACCCACATGACCCGGCACCCTGCTGGTGCGCCGCGGGGGCCACAGGCCCGCAGCGCCCGGTCAGCCGGCCGACCCTGCCGCAAGCCGGTGCATGAGGCCCTGCGTCGAGGCATCGACGCCCTGCCAGTCGCCGCTGTCCTGGCGCGCATGCAGCTGGCGCGCCAGGTGCTTGCCCAGCTCCACGCCCCATTGGTCGAAGCTGTTGATGCCCCAGACCGCACCGGCCGAGAAGACACGGTGCTCGTACAGTGCGATCAGGGCACCCAGCGATGCCGGGTCCAGCTGCTGCAGCAGCAGGAAACTGCTGGGCCGGTTGCCCGCGCAATGGCGCTCCGCACCCTCGCCGTGGCGCCCCTCCATCAGGGCCTGGGCCTGGGCAATGGCGTTGACGACCAGGCTCTGGTGGTGGGCGCCCAGGTATTTGCCGCCGTCGCGCAGCGCGATGAATTCCACGGGAATCACGTCCTGGCCCTGGTGCAGCATCTGGAAGAAGGCATGCTGGCCATTGGTGCCGGGCTCGCCCCATATCACGGGCGCCGTGCGCACGGGCAGTGTCTGCCCGTCGCGCGTCACGCCCTTGCCGTTGCTCTCCATCTCCAGCTGCTGCAGATAGGCGGTCAGCCGCCGCAGGCCATGGCTGTAGGGGGCAATGCAGCGGCTGGAGAAGCCGCAGAAATCGCGGTACCAGACGTCCAGCAGGCCCAGGCGCAGCGGCAGGTTGCCCTCCACGCCGGAGGAAAAGAAATGCGCGTCCATGGCATGGGCGCCGTCCAGCAGCGCACGGAACTGCGCCGCGCCGATGGCGATGGCCACCGGCAGGCCGATGGCCGACCACAGCGAAAAACGCCCGCCCACCCAGTCCCAGAATCCCAGCGTGCGGCGGATGCCGAAGTCGGCTGCGGCCTGCACATTGGTGGTGAGCGCCACGAAGTGCCGGTCGATGGAGCACGCGGCCTGCGCATCCTCGCTGCCGCCCTGCTCCAGAAACCACCGGCGCGCCGAGTGCGCGTTGAGCATGGTCTCGGCCGTGGTGAAGGATTTGGAGGCGATCAGGAACAGCGTGCTGTGCGGGCGCACGCGGCGCAGCACATGGCCGAGCTCATGGCCATCGACGTTGGAGACGAAATGGAAATTCTTGCCCGCATCGACCCAGTCCTCCAGCGCATTGACCACCACTTCGGGGCCCAGGTGCGAGCCGCCGATGCCGATGTTCACGATGTCGGTGATGCCCTCGTCGCCACGCACCTGCTCGGCCAGGGCCAGCATGGCATCCAGCGTCTCGTGCACCTGTGCCAGCGCCTCGTGCATGGCCGGCTGCCACTGCTGCACGGTGGCGCAGTGGCGCAGCTGGCCGCCGTCGCGCGGCATGCGCAGCAGCCAGTGCATGACGGCGCGGCCCTCGGTGCAGTTGACGGGCTCGCCGGCCAGCATGGCGTTGCGCTGGGCCAGCACGCCGGCCTGCTGCGCCAGCTCGCGCAGCAGCGTCTCGGTGGCTTCGGTCCAGAGGTTCTTGGACAGGTCGGCGAAGACATGCGGGGCCTGCTGGCTCAGCGCGTCCAGCCGGCCCGCGTCCGCGGCAAAGGCCTGGCGCAGATCCAGGGACCGGATGTCTTCGTTGAAATGGCGTTCAAGTGCCGACCAGGCCGGCAAGGTGTTGCACAAAACGGGCAAGATCTTCATCCAATCAGTCTGCGGCCTGCTGCATCAATGCTTCGAGCTTGCGGGTGTCGGCAGCGAAGGCGCGTATGCCTTCGGCCAGCTTCTCGGTGGCCATGGCGTCCTCGTTGAGGGCCAGGCGGAAACCGGCTTCGTCGTAGTGCACGGGATCGAGGGCCAGGGTCCGCGCGGCCTCGGGGTCCAGGGCGCGCGCCAGGGGCGCATCGCTGGCGCCCAGCTGGGCCAGCAGTTCGGGGGCAATGGTCAGCAGGTCGCAGCCCGCCAGCGCCACGATCTGGCCCGTGTTGCGAAAGCTCGCGCCCATGACCTCGGTGGCGATGCCGAAGTGCTTGTAGTGCTCGTAGATGGCGCGCACGGAGCGCACGCCGGGATCGTTGGCGCCGGCCATGGCGGCCTCGTCCCACTGGGCGCCGGCCTGCTTCTTGTACCAGTCGTAGATGCGGCCCACGAAGGGCGAGATCAGCTGCACCTTGGCCTGGCCGCAGGCCACGGCCTGGGAGAACGAGAACAGCAGGGTGAGGTTGGTGTGGATGCCGCGCAGCTCCAGCTGGCGCGCCGCCTCGATGCCTTCCCAGGTGGAGGCGATCTTGATGAGCACGCGGTCGATGTGCACGCCTTCGGCCTGGTACAGCTCGATCAGGCGCTCGGCACGCGCCACGGTGGCCGAGGTATCGAACGACAGGCGCGCATCGACTTCGGTGGAGACGCGGCCCGGAATGGTGTTCAGGATCTCGCAGCCGAAGCGCACCAGCATGCGGTCCATGACCTCGTCGAGGCGGCGGCCCTTGTACTGGGCCACGGTGGCGCGCATCAGCGGCGCGTACTCGGGCTTTTGCACCGCCTTGAGGATGAGCGAGGGATTGGTGGTCGCATCCCGCGGCTGGAACTGGGCCAGTTGGTGGAAGTCGCCGGTATCGGCCACCACGGTCGTGTACTGTCGAAGCGCATCAAGCTGGTTCATGGAACATCCTTTGGGCGGGAGCCTGGCGAGGGGCGGCATCGCACCAGGGCGGTGCGGTTGTACCGGCAAATCCTCCGAGTGTATGCGCGCGCATGGATTGCATCGGCGTCAGGAAAGTAAGCGAAGGCTGCCGCTCATGCAAAATGCGCGCTGGACCTGCCTTGCGGCAACCGCTTCCCTTTACCCATAGAACAACGCCCACCGCCTAATGCTGGACCGCATCACCGCCTCGCTGCCCTCGCTTGCTCCCGCCGAACAACGCGTGGCCCGCCTGGTGCTGGCCGATCCACGGGCCTTCGCACGGCAGCCGGTGCGCGAACTGGCCGAGCGAGCCCATGTCAGCAAGCCGACGGTGGTGCGCTTTTGCCGCAGCATGGGCTACGACGGCCTGGCCGACTTCAAGCTCAAGCTGGCCGGCAGCGTCAGCGAGGGCGTGCCCTTCATCCACCGCAGCGTGGACACCGACGACAAGACCAGCGACGTGATGGTCAAGGTGGTGGACAACGCCGTGGCCGCCTTCCTGCAATACCGCAATGCCGCCAGCACCACGGCCATAGAGCAGGCGGCGCAGGCCATCGCCTCGACCTGGCAGACGGGGCGGCGCATCGAGTTCTACGGCGCAGGCAACTCGGGCATCGTGGCGCAGGACGCGCAGCACAAGTTCTTTCGCCTGGGCGTGACCAGCCTGGCCACCAGCGACGGCCACATGCAGGTGATGAGCGCCACCCTGCTGGGGCCCGGCGACTGCGCGGTGATCATCTCCAACTCGGGCCGCACGCGCGACCTGATGGACGCCGCCGACATCGCGCGCAAGAACGGCGCCACCACGATTGCCATCACCGCCAGCGGCTCGCCCCTGGCCTCGGCCTGCCACATCCATCTGGCCGCCGACCATCCCGAGGGCTACGACCGCTACAGCCCCATGGTGTCGCGCCTGCTGCACCTGCTGGTCATCGACGTGCTGGCCACCTGCGTGGCGCTGCGCATCGGCCCGGCCCTGCAGCCTGCGCTGGAGCAGATGAAGAACAACCTGCGGGCCAAGCGCTACACGTAGCACCGAACCCAGGCGCACCCGCCTCGTTCAGCCCTGCCAGCGCCTGAGCACCAGCGAGGCGTTGACGCCACCAAAGCCGAAACCGTTGACCAGGGCATGCTCCATGGCCCAGGGCCTGGCCGCGCCGGCGATCAGGTCCAGCCCCTGGGCCAGGGGATCGGGCTCCACGAGATTGCGCGTGGCCGGCGCCATCTGGTCGCGCAGCGCCAGCACCGTGAAGATGGCCGCCACCGCGCCCGCCGCGCCCAGCAGATGGCCCGTGGCCGACTTGGTGGAGCTGATCGCCACGCCGCTGCCCTCGCCAAACAGGGAGCGCATGGCCGCCAGCTCGCCGCGGTCGCCCACGGGCGTGGAGGTGGCGTGGGCATTGAGGTACTGCAGCTGATCCGGCGACAGCCCGGCCATGGCCAGCGCCTGCGCCATGCTGCGGCGCGCGCCGTCGCCATCTTCCGGGCCCGAGGTGATGTGATAGGCATCGGCACTGGTGCCGTAGCCAACGACTTCCGCCAGCGGCACGGCGCCGCGCGCCAGGGCGTGGTCCAGCCCCTCCAGCACCAGGGCGCCCGCGCCCTCGCCCATCACAAAGCCGTCGCGGCCTGTGTCGAAGGGGCGCGAGGCCTCTTCGGGGCGGTCGTTGTATCCCGTGGAAAGGGCCTTGGCCGCCGCGAACGCACCCAGGCTCACGCGGTCGATGGCTGCCTCGGCGCCGCCGCACAGCGCCACGTCGGCCTCGCCCGAACGGATCATGCGCAGGCCGTCGCCCAGGGCCTGCACGCTGGCTGCGCAGGCGGTGACGGGGGCTCCCAGCGGTCCCTTGAGCCCATGGCGTATCGACACATGCCCGGCCGCGAGATTGACCAGGAAAGACGGTACGGTGAAGGGCGACAGGCGCGACACCCCCCGGCTGTCCGTGGTGCGCACGGCCTGGGCAATGGCGCCAAAGCCGCCGATGCCCGAGCCAATGATGCAGGCCGTGCGCGTGCGCTCGTCCTCGCTGGCAGGTTGCCAGCCGGCCTGGGCCAGCGCCTGGTCCGAAGCGTCCAGCGCCAGCGGGATGAAGCGGTCCATCTTGCGCTGGTCCTTGGGCGAGACCACGGCATCGATGTCCCAGCCGCCTTCCGGGTCGCGGGCCAGGTCGGGCACCTGGCCTGCCACCTGGCCCGGCACATCGGGCGCCAGATCATCGGGCAGCCGGCTCAGGCCCGATGCGCCGGACAGCAGCCGGCGCCAGGCCAATTCAGTGCCCCGACCCAGCGGCGAGACCATGCCCATGCCCGTGATGACCACGCGGCGTGCGAGAGGACCCGTGCTCATGAACGCTCCCTGATGGACCATGCAGAGACTGCAGCGCGCACGGGGCACAGGCTGCTCGGGATTGAAGAGGCGTTCATCGGTTCTTCCCTGTAGAGTGCACAGCCCCTGCCGCAGATGGTGAGCATTGCCTGCAGGCACGGACTTATGATGATGGCCGTCATCATAAACGCATTTTGATGACAACCATAATCATTGGACAGTGCACATGAAAGTCACGAAAGCCCAGGCCGCGCGGAACCGGCAGGACATCCTCGAAGCCGCTGCGCGGCTGTACCGCGAGCACGGGCTGGACGGCGTCGGCGTGGCCGAGGTGACGCGCGGCGCGGGACTCACCCACGGCGGGCTCTATCGCCACTTCGAATCCAAGGACGCGCTGGTGCGCGAAGCCTGCGCACGCGCCTTCGACTGGTCCATCGCGCCGCTGGACGGCCTGCAGGGTGAACAGGCCGGCAGCCTTGCCGCGCGCGTGCAGTCCTATCTGTCGCCGCAGCACCGCGACAGCCCCGGCGAGGGCTGCCCCGCTGCGGCGCTGGCCGTGGACGTGGCTCGGGCAGGCGGTGATCTTTCAGCGGTGTTCGCCGAAGGGGTGGAACGCAACATCGGCAGGTTTGCGCGCGTGATCGGCACACTTGGCGACGATCAGGCACCCGATGCCGCACAGCGCGCCCAGGCCATGGCCATGCTCAGCAGCATGGTGGGCGCCCTGGTCCTGGCGCGTGCCACGGTCGCCGCCAATCCAGCCTTGTCCGACGAGATCCTGGAAACGGTAAAGGCCCACCTTCTTGCGACCGAGGGACCGCCCCGCTGACCGGCTCCGCCTGCGCTATACGTCCTGCGAAGGCAGCGGCATGGCCTGCTCGATCAGGCTGGCGTGCAGGGCAGCGCCCAGCGGCAGCACCTCGTCGTTGAAGTCATACCGGCTGCTGTGCAGCGGCACCCCGGGCTGGGCGCCCGTGGATTGCCCCAGGCGCAGGTAGGCGCCGGGTTTGTGCTGCAGCATGAAGGAAAAATCCTCCGCGCCCATGCTGGGCTCCAGCTGCCGGTCCAGGTTCTCCACGCCCACCAGCGCCTGGGCCACGTCGGCCGCAAAGGCGGCCTCCGTGGGGGAATTGATGGTGGCGGGATAGATGCGCTCGTAGTTGACCTTGGCCGTGGCACCCAGCCCCAGCGCCACCGCGCTGCACAACTCCTGCAGTCGCTGCTCGACACGGTCCTGCACGGCGGGATCGAAGGTCCGCACGGTTCCCACCAGCGTTGCCGTGCCCGGCATCACGCTGAAGGCGCCCAGGTCCCCGGCCTGCACGGCACACAGGCTGATGACGGCACTGTCGATGGCGCGCACATTGCGCGAGACGATGCTCTGCACCGCCGTGGTGATGTGCGCGGCCGCCAGCACCACGTCCACCGTCTGGTAGGGATGGGCGCCGTGGCCGCCGCGCCCCGTGATCTCGATGGTGATGCGGTCGGCAGCCGCCATCATCGCGCCCATGTTGATACCGACGGTGCCGGCGCGCATGGCGGGCCAGTTGTGCATGGCGTACACGGACTGCATCGGAAAGCGGTCGAAAAGCCCGTCATTGATCATGGCCCGCGCGCCGCCCCGTCCTTCCTCGGCAGGCTGAAAGACCAGCACGGCCGAGCCGTCGAAACGCCGTGTCGCAGCCAGGTAGCGGGCGGCGCCCACCAGCATGGCCGTATGGCCGTCATGCCCGCAGCCGTGCATCAGCCCCTGCTTGCCCGATCTCCAGGGAAATTCGTTGTGCTCGACCATGGGCAGTGCATCCATGTCGGCACGCAGGCCCACCATCGCTCCCGAGCTATGCCCCTGGCCACGGATCACGGCCACCAGGCCCGTGGTGCCCAGGCCTTCGTGGATCTCGTCCACGCCGCATTGCCGCAAGGCCTCCTTGACGCGCGCAGCCGTGAAGCGCTCCTCGAACCCCAGCTCAGGATGCGCATGCAGCTCGCGGCGCAGCGCCGTCAGCTCGGGGTGGTACTGAGCGATCTGGGCAAAGACCCGACCGCCTGCCTTGTATCGAGTGGCTTCCATCGCCTTGGTTCTTTCGCTTCATTGGCCTGCGCATTACCTTAACGCAGGAAATCGCGCCCGCCCACCGTCAGCCCATCGACAGGAAACAAAAAGGCCTCCCGAAGGAGGCCATCCGTTGCGCAAACGCCGCGCGCTCAGAAGCGATGGCGCAGGCCGACGGTGAAGCCCGTGCGCTTGGTGGCGCCATTGGCGTCGAGCATCACGCCCGAGCCGCCACTGGTCTTGGTGTGGTCCAGGGCCACATAGGCATCCGTACGCTTGGAGAAGGCGTAGTCGAGCACCGCCACCAGGAAGTCTGCCTTGCCATTGAAATTGCCCGTGCCCGAGCCCGACTGCTTGGCATGGTAGTAATGCGCGCCCACATTGATCTGGGGCGTGATCTGGTAGCCGAAGCCCATCTTGTACATCTGGCGCTTGTTGGCGTCGCCGGCCACGAAGCCGCCGTTGGACGAACCCGTCCAGAAGGAGTTGAGGATGGCCTGGTCGAATCCACCGCCTGCGGTTGCCGCCGGGAATGCGTCCTTGCGCTTGTTCAGGCCGTAGCCCAGGTTGACGTACCAGGGACCCACGCGGTAGGAGCCGCCCAGGGTATAGGCATCGACCTTGGTGCCGGCCGGCAGCGTCGTGCCCAGGTAGCCGGCGCCTGCGGAAATGCCGCTTTGCGAGTAGCGCAGATAGCCGCCAGCCGTCTTGATGGCGCCACCGGGCACCACGCCAGTGCCGACCTTGTCGAAGGTGTTGTTCTCGTCGAACGAATACTGCAATGCGCCGCGCACGGGGCCGAACTCGGCCAGGTACTTGACCATGTTGCTGGCGCGCGCACCCATGGACATGCCGATTTCAGGCTTGTAGGCCTCCATGTACGGCGAATACGGGAAGGAGGCATAGGTGGACGTCACCAGATCGAACAGCATGTTGTACTGGCGACCCAGGGTGATCTGGCCGAAGCTCTTGCTGCGCAGGCCCACCCAGGATTGCTGGAAGTAGCTGGCCGCAGCCTGCTCGCCAGTGTCGGTGAGGAAACGGGCTTCCAGGTTGGCAATGGCTGCCAGACCGCCGCCCAGGTCCTCGGTGATGTTGATGCCCCAGCGGCTTTGCGACATGCCGCCGCCGATCATCTGGGTCTTGCCGCTCTTGGTCGGGCCTTCATTGGTGGTGTGGCGCACGCCGGCATCGACGATGCCGTACAGCTGTACGCTGCTTTGCTGGGCGAATGCTGCCAAGGGTGCCGTTGCTGCCAACACCGCCAGTGCCACGCTCTTTTTCACGAATGAAGAATTCATTGTGTTGTCTCTCTCTTGTTAACGATTGGTTGGTGGAAATTTCATTCTAGAAACGCTTTTCCCGCCTCGTCACCGTTGGCACAAGCACAACACAGGTCTTTCCCTAGCACAAAACAAAAGAGCCAGTCCGAAGACTGGCTCTTTTTTGCTTCAAATGGCAACTGGCTTACGCCAGCCGTTCATTAGAAAGCGTGGCGGATACCGACTTGCACGCCAGTCTGGCTTTCGCCAGCGGCCACTGCGCCGTTGTACACGCCCTTAGCTTGCAGGCCCAGAGTAGAACGATCCTTGTTCTTCAGGAATGCCAGGTTGCCGTACAGCGAGGTACGCTTGGACAGGTTGTGCACATAACCCAGGGTGATCTGGTGAGCCTTGGAGTCGATGTTCTTCTGGTCGTACAGAGCGTACTGCAGCTTGACTTCGCCCACGCCGCCCACGGGAGCGGAAGCACCCAGCATGTAGGAGTTGGTCTTGATGTCGCCCCCAGCGTCGCGCTTGAACTTGGTCTGCTGCAGCAGGCCGCTCAGCTTGGCAACGCCGAAGTTGTACGAAGCACCCAGGGTCATTTCGTCGCGGTCAGCAGCAACAGCGGACAAGCCCGTGCCAGTGACAGTCTTTTGCTGGGCCAGGCCCAGGCTCACGCTCAGAGGACCGTTGTCATATGCAACGTAGCCGCCGATGTAACGACCCACATTGTTGGCCACTGTAGTGCCAGCAGTGTTCTTTTCGTCGAAAGCGTAGCCGATACCGGCGTTGAAACCGCCGAAATTGGGGGTGTAGTACGAAACCAAGTTGTTGGCGCGGATGCCGTTGTCGTCACCGCTCGCACCGCCTGCCCAGTTACGGAAGCCCATGAACTGGCCGATACCGGTTGCGCTGAACAGGTCGTAGGAGGTCAGCTTTTGGAAGGTCGGCACTTGGTCGCGGCCCAGGCGCACTTCACCGAAGTTGCCAGACAGGCTAACGGTGGAACGACGCTTGAAGTCGAAGCCGCTGCCACCGGTGTCACCGAAGATTTCGCCTTCCAGCCAGAAGCCGGCCTTCAGGCCGCCACCCAGGTCTTCCGTGCCACGCAGGCCCAGACGGCTCGTGGAAGCGCCGCTGGTGCCCAGGCCGTACACGCTGTCGCCCGCTTGGTTCTTGTTCACGTAAGCAACGCCAGTGTCGACGATACCGAACAGGGTCACGGAGGATTGAGCCATTGCGGCGCCGGAAGCAGCCAGCACTGCCAGGGCAATCAGAGATTTTTTCATTACGAGTTACTCCAAGGTTTAGAAGGGCGCCGGTCGTGAGGAAGAGAGGCTTGGCCTGAGGCTCCACCGGTTTCCCGCGCCAACCTCCTGGTGGGGAAGTTAGGGCCTATTGCACCAGACCGCCGCTGCCCATGCAAAGAAATTCACCCACAAACGGGCTTGAACCCCCGTTTTTCGTTGCACTGCCGCAACAAACCTGCAGACCAACACAATCAGGCCCAACCCGAACATCGCGCCGGCCTTGTTGCGCTTGCACAAAGAGAGGGCATGTCGTCCTGGTGTACCGTTCAGACCCTGAATTTGCCAAGATTTTCCGCTCTAGGGACCGCCCATGGACAAGATACTGACTGCCGCCGATGCGGCGCTTCGCACCCTGTTTGCACAGCCTTCCGCCGCCGAACGCTCCCCGGCCGCCGGTATCGCGGAGGGAGAGCTGACCGAGGCACAGCGCCGCCTGTCGGGCGCCTTGATGCGCGTCAATCATGTCGGAGAGGTCTGCGCCCAGGCGCTGTACAACGCCCAGGCCATGGTGACGCGCGACATGACGCTGCGCGAGCACCTGCTGGAGGCGGCGCGCGAGGAGACCGACCACCTGGCATGGACCCGCGACCGGCTCAACGCCCTGGGCGACCGGCCCAGCCTGCTGAACCCGCTGTGGTTTGCCGGGGCCTTCGCCATTGGCGTGGTGGCCGCCAAGATCAGTGACGCCGCCAGCCTGGGCTTCGTGGTCGAGACCGAGGAGCAGGTTTCCGCCCACCTGGAATCCCATCTGGGCCGCCTGCCTGAGGAGGACCGCCCTTCGCTGGCCGTGGTGGCCCGCATGAAGGATGACGAGGAACGCCATGCCGCCGCTGCGCGCGAAGCCGGCGCGCTGGAGCTGCCGCCGCCCGCCCGCGCCCTGATGCGCCTGGCCGCCAAGGTCATGACGACGACCGCTCACCGCATCTGAGATCCGAAGCTTCTGAAACGACGGAAGCTGCATCCAGCCAAAAAAGAAGCGGGCCCGGCCCGCTTTCTTCATTCTTGCCGAGTCCCTGCCGAGGCACGGACCCAAGCCTCCAGACACATCAGGCCTCGACGATGTCGAACCCCGTGGTGATCTCGGCCGTCTTGCCCAGCATGATGGTGGCCGAGCAGTATTTGTCGTGGCTCATGGCAATGGCCCGCTCCACCGCGCCCGCTGGCAGGCCGGTGCCGCTGACGGTGAACTGCATGTGGATCTTGGTGAACACCTTGGGGTCGGTGTCCGCGCGCTCCGAAGTGAGCTTGACGCTGCAGCCTTTGACCGCGTGCCTGCCGCGCTTGAGGATCAGCACCACGTCGTAGGCCGTGCAGCCGCCTGCGCCTGCCAGCAGCATTTCCATGGGGCGGGGTGCCTGGTTCTGGCCTCCATTGGCAGGATTGGCCGCATCCGGCGCCCCGTCCATATTGACCACATGGCCGCTGCCCGTTTCCGCCACGAAGCCCATGCCCGAGCGCATGCCGGTCGTGCCGCCTGTCCAACTCACTGTGCATTCCATTGTTGCGTCCTCAAAAAACTGTTGCTATTTTGCATCAACTACACAAAAACCCTGATTTTGTTGCAACGCAGCACCTGCCGTGCATACAATGCACCCAAGCGTTATCTGAAGGGTTAACCCGGACACCCCTCCAGATGGACTGCAGATTGTGAACCAACTTCACCCTGCATCGCACCAGTTGTCTCCTCCACCTCCTCTATTGGTGGATTCAGCCCCCGGCTTTACAGCCTGGGGCTTTTTTTTGCCTTCGTCGTCCCTGGCCCAGCCTGGACGCTGCACTGCAGCATGAGTCACAAGCGCCTATGATGGCCGCCTGACACCGACAGGCCGCCTCCCGGCCTGCTGCTCTCCAGCCTTTCGCCGACGATGAACCACCCCCTGACCCCTGCCGACTACCTGACCAAGATCCTTACCGCGCGCGTGTACGACGTGGCCGTGGAGTCGGACCTGGAGCCCGCCAAGGCGCTGAGCCGCCGCCTGCACAACAAGGTGCTGCTCAAGCGCGAGGACCAGCAGCCGGTGTTCAGTTTCAAGCTGCGAGGCGCCTACAACAAGATGGCACACCTGTCCGCCGAGCAGCTGGAAAAGGGCGTGATCTGCGCCTCGGCCGGCAACCATGCGCAAGGCGTGGCGCTGGGCGCACGCAAGCTCGGTTGCCGCGCCGTGATCGTGATGCCCACCACCACGCCGCAGGTCAAGATCGATGCGGTACAGGCGCTGGGCGGCGAGGTGGAACTGGCCGGGGAAAGCTATTCCGACGCCTACAAGCACGCCGTCAAGCTGCAAAAGGAAAAGGGCCTGACCTTTGTGCACCCCTTCGACGATCCCTATGTGATCGCCGGCCAGGGCACGATTGCCATGGAAATGCTGAGCCAGCTGCAAAAGCTGGGCAGCCCGCGCCTGGATGCCGTATTTGTCGCCATCGGCGGCGGCGGCCTGATCTCGGGCGTGGCCAACTACATCAAGGCCGTGCGCCCCGACGTGAAGGTGATCGGCGTGCACACCAAGGATTCGGACGCCATGCTGCAGTCCGTGCGCGCCGGCCACCGCGTGGAGCTGGCCGATGTGGGCCTGTTCGCCGACGGCACGGCCGTCAAGCTGGTGGGCGAGGAGACCTTCCGCATCGCCCAGGGCCTGGTGGACGACTACGTGGTGGTCGATACCGATGCCGTCTGCGCCGCGATCAAGGACATCTTCGTGGACACGCGCTCCATCGTCGAGCCGTCCGGCGCCCTGGCCGTGGCGGCGATCAAGCAGTACGTCGCGAAGAACAAGACCAGGGGCGAGACCTATGCCGCCATCCTGTGCGGCGCCAACATGAACTTCGACCGGCTGCGCTTCGTGGCCGAGCGTGCCGAGGTGGGCGAGGAGCGCGAGGCGCTTTTTGCCGTGACCATCCCCGAGGAACGCGGCAGCTTCAAGCGCTTTTGCGAAGTCGTGGGCAAGCTGCCTGGCGGCCCGCGCAACGTGACCGAGTTCAACTACCGCATCAGCCACGAGAACAAGGCCCATGTCTTCGTGGGCCTGACCACGGCAGCGCGCGGCGAGTCCGAGAAGATCGCCAGGAACTTCGAGAAGCAGGGCTTCGAGGCGCTGGACCTGACCTTCGACGACATGGCCAAGGAGCATCTGCGCCACATGGTCGGCGGCCATTCGCCGCTGGCCCAGGAGGAGCGCCTGCTGCGCTTCGTCTTCCCCGAGCGCCCCGGCGCATTGTTCAAGTTCCTCAGCCTGATGGCGCCGACCTGGAACATCTCGCTGTTCCACTACCGCAACCAGGGCGCCGACTACGGCCGCATCCTGGTCGGCATGCAGGTGCCTGCCAAGGATGGCAAGAAATTCGACGCCTTCCTGAGCAATCTGGGCTACCCCTGGGTCGAGGAAACCGGCAACCCTGCCTACCAGCTCTTCCTGAAGTAGGCCCCGCCTCGGCTGTCCAGACATGCAGCCCATACGCCATTTCCTGCTGGCCCTGCAGTTCTTCAGCCGCATTCCGGTCACCGGGCGGCTTGCGGCCTGGGCCGGCTGGAGTCCGGCAATGCAGCACGCCAGCGTGGCCCATCTGCCGGGCGTGGGCTGGCTGGTCGGCGCCTGGGGCGCGGCGTGGCTGCTGGCCGCAGGCTGGCTGCTGGCACCCAGCCCCTGGATGCCTCTGGTGGCTGCCGTGCTGTCCACCGTGGCCACGCTATGGATGACAGGGGGCTTGCACGAGGATGGATTGGCCGATGTGGCCGACGGCCTGGGCGGCTTTGTCCCGCCGCAGCGCGCGCTGGAAATCATGAAGGATTCGCGCCTGGGAGCCTACGGCGCCATGGCGCTGGTGATGGCGCTGATGACCAGGATCTCCCTGGTCGCGCTGCTGGTCGACATTCGCGTGCAATGGGCGGCCTTGCTGCTGTGCAGCATCCATGTGCTGTCGCGCATGGCGCCGCTGGCCCTCATGCAATGCCTTCCCTATGTGGGCCAGGCCACCCACTCCAAGGCCTTGCACGCCGCGGGTCGGCCATTGGCTGCCAGGGGCCTGGTCGCGGCAATCCTCTGGTGCCTGCCCGCCCTGGCGCTGACAGGCTGGCTGGCGGGCCTGCCGCTCGTCATCGGCCTGGTCCTGCCCGGCGCCCTGGTCACGGCGGCCATGGTGCGCTGGCTGCGCCGTCGCCTGGGCGGCATGACGGGCGATTGCCTGGGCGCCGCCCAGCAGGTCTGTGAACTGGCCATGCTGCTGGGCGCCGCCGCTGTGCTGATGCGCATGCAATGAACGCTCTCCCAACGCCGCGCCTTTGGCTGGTACGCCATGCCCGCCCCCTGGTGGAGCCCGGCATCTGCTATGGCCGGCTCGACATGGAGGCCGACGCCCAGGCCACGGCCGATGCGGCGCAGGCCCTGCATATCGCGCTGCCTGCGGATTGCCGGATGCTGCATTCGCCGCTGCGCCGATGCAGCCAATTGGCCCGGGCTCTGCAGGCCCTACGGCCCGGCCTGGCATCGCAGGCGGATGGCCGGCTGCTGGAGATGGATTTCGGCCACTGGGAAGGCCAGCCCTGGGAGGCGCTGGACCGCAGCGCCATCGATGCCTGGGCGGCAGACCTGGCACGGCACGCGCCGGGCCGGGGAGAGTCCCTGGCCGCCATGCTGCGCAGGGTGGACGAGGCCTTGCAGCAGGCAAGGATGTACTCGAAGGACGACGATGCCGGGCGCGACATCGTCTGGATCACCCATGCCGGCGTGGCGCGCTGCGTGCAATGGCTGATGCGTGAAGGCAACGCCCTGCCTCAGGCGGCCCAGTGGACGCTGCCGGCGCCTGACTTTGGCGGCTGGCTGGTATTGGAACTGCAGCCGCCGCACTGACCGGACTCAGCGCTTGTCGGGCAGGGACAGCTGCAGCGTGATGGAAGCGGGGCCATCGACGCTGGGGCCCAGGCGCGCCTCGCGGCCCGAAACCGACTGCAGCACCACGCCCTCTTCCACGGCACGCCCCACGCGAAACGGCTTGGCCGGCTGGTTGCCCACGGCGATGACCGCCGCGCCGCCGCCGCTGTCGCGACCGGCCAGCACACCCACCAGCGCATAGCGCGAGACCACAGGCGCCGCAACGGGCACAGCAACACCCTGAGCAGCGGCCACGCCCCCCAGGGCCTGCGCCAGCGCGGGCGCATCGACCTGCAGTGCCTCGGGGGGAGCCGGTGGCACGGGCGACCCCGCGCCGCCATTGCCCAGGCGCATGGCCCAGAAAGCCACGATGCCGGCCGCCAGCAGCCAGAGCACGAATGTGGCCGCCTTGACGTGCCAGGTCCGGGCCTGGCCCCGGTTCAATGAAAGTGTCACCATCGCGCGATTATGATGGAGCGATATGTCCAATTTGCTGCACCGTTCCATGACCAGCCTTCCCCGCCGTCCGCTGCCTGCCCTGCGCACCGCCGTCCAGTGCGGCTTCACGCTGATCGAGCTGATGGTGGTCCTGGTCATCATCGGCGTGCTGGCGGCCCTGATCGTGCCCAACGTGCTGGACCGCGCCGACGATGCCCGCGTCACGGCTGCACGCACCGACATCACCAACATCTCCCAGGCGCTCAAGCTCTACCGCCTCGACAACCAGCGCTATCCCACGGCCGAGCAGGGCCTGCAGGCGCTGATCATCCGTCCCACGAGCGGACCGCTGCCCAACAACTGGAAGCCCTATCTGGAAAAGCTGCCCAACGATCCCTGGGGCCGCCCGTACCAGTACCTGAATCCGGGCATCAAGGGCCCCATCGACATCATGTCCTTCGGTGCCGACGGCCAGGCCGGCGGAGAGGGCAAGGATGCCGACATCGGCAGCTGGCAGTAAGTCGATGGCCCGGGCGATGGCCCGCAAGCGCCGCGCTGCACCGCACCACAGGCCCGCACTCCCGGCGGGCCTGCCTGCTCTCATGCCCCACCAGACGGTTGCGCCCACCCTGACCACTCCTTCGCGCGGCTTCACCCTGCTGGAACTGCTGGTGGTCATCAGCATCATGGCGATTGCCGCTGCCGGCGCAAGCCTGTCTCTGCGCGACAGCGGGCAGGCCCAGCTGGAACGCGAGGCCGAGCGCTTGGCCGCACTGCTGGAATCGGCCCGCGCACAGGCACGAGCCAACGGCGTGCCCGTGCGCTGGCGGCCCATGCCGCAGGGCTTTCGCTTCGAGGGCCTGCCGGCCAGCGCGCAATTGCCTTCGCAATGGCTGCAGCCCGGGGTGCAGGCACAGCCGGCGACGCCGCTGATCCTCGGCCCCGAGCCACTGATTCCTCCCCAGTCCGTCACGCTGACGCTGCGCGACTCCAACAGCCCGCCGCTGCGCGTGGCCACGGATGGACTGCGGCCCTTTGCCGTGCAATCCCTGCCATGACAGGCATCCACGGACCACGCCGCAGGCACGGCGCGCCAAGGCGCCTGCCGCACGGCTTCACGCTGATCGAGGTCCTGGTGGCCCTGGGCATCGTGGGCATTGCCCTGATGGCAGGCCTGCAGGCCACATCGGCCCTGACTCGCAATGCCGAGCGCCAGTCCGAGGTGCTGCTGGCCCAGCTGTGCGCGCAAAACGAACTGGTGCGCCTGCGCCTGTCGCGCCAGATGCCGCCCGTGGGCGACAACAGCTTCACTTGCGAGCAGGGCAGCCGGCAGCTGCAGGTCCAGCTCAGCGTGCGCCCCACGCCCAACCCCAGCTTCCGCCGCGTGGATGCCCTGGTCGTCACGGCCGAGCATCCGGTGCTGCGGGTATCGACCATCGTGGGCCGCTTCTAGATGCGTTTGCGCCCTTTCTCCCGCACGCAAGGCTTCACCCTGGTGGAGCTGATGGTGGCCATCGCCGTCATGGCCCTGCTGGCCCTGGTGAGCTGGCGCGGACTGGACAGCATGGTGCGCTCGCAGGAGACCATTCGCGCGCGCAACGAGCAGCAGATCGTGCTGCAGACCGTGATCGCCCAGTGGAATGCCGACCTCGAAGCCCTGATGCCGCTGGAGCACGCCCAGGTCATCGACTGGGATGGCCAGGTGCTGCGCATGACCCGCAAGAGCAGTGCCGCCGTGGACGATGGCGCCGTGGTCGTGGCCTGGGCCCGCCGCCAGACAGCCGGACGCGACCAGTGGCTGCGCTGGCAGTCGCCACCGCTGCGCACGCGTGCCCAGTGGCGCGAGGCCTGGAACCAGGGGGCGCAATGGGGACGCAATCCTTCGGACGACCAGCGCCGCCGCGAAACCGTGCTGCTGCCCCTGGACCAGTGGCGCCTGTACTACTACCGCGACAACGCCTGGAGCAACCCGCAGTCCAGCGGCTCGGACAACGGCACGGGCACGCCCAATCCACCATCCGGCGGCACCAACAGCAGCGCACAGCTGCCCGCGATTCCTGACGGCATACGCGTCGAACTGACCCTGCCGCCCGACAGCGCCGTCCCCGGCCGCGTCACCATGGACTGGGTCAACCCCCTGCGATCCAACAGCCGATCATGATGCGCGCACCCCGCACCCTGCCCGTCCGCCGCCGCCATCGCGGCGTGGCCCTGCTGGCCGCCATGCTCACGGTCACGCTGGTCGCCACCTTTGCCGCCACCGCGCTGTGGCAGCAGTGGCGCAGCGTGGAGGTCGAGACCGCCGAGCGCAACCGCATGCAGGCCGCCTGGATTTTGCTGGGTGCGCTGGACTGGTCGCGCGTGGTGCTGGCCGAGGATGCGCGCACCAGCCTGCAGGTGGACCACCTGGCCGAACCCTGGGCCGTGCCGCTGCAGGAGGCGCGCCTGTCCACCTTCCTGGCGGCGCAGAACAACGTCAGCCAGGTCGATGACGGCATGGCCGACATGCAGGACGCCTTTCTCTCAGGCCAGATCATCGACCTGCAGTCGCGCCTGAACCTGCGCAACCTGCTGGGCGCGCCCGACAAGCCCGAAACCCTGCGCCCGCTGGCACGCCTGCTGGAACGCCTGAACCTGCCCCCTGCCTATGCCGCCCAGATCGTCCAGGCCCTGCGCGCAGCGGCCACCGCCGGCGAGGGCGCGCAGTTCCTGATGCCGCGCACGCTGAGCCAGTTCGGCTGGCTGGGATTGCCGCCCGAGGTCGTCTCGCGCCTGGAGCCCTACATCACCCTGCTGCCCGAGAACACGCCCGTCAACCTCAACACCGCCAGCGCCGAAGTCATCTGGGCCAGCGTGGAGGACCTGACCTGGTCCCAGGCCAGCCAGCTGGTGCAGCTGCGCGCATCGCGCCCGCTGCGCAGCCTGGCCGATGCCTCCAACGCGCTGGGCCTGCCGCAGAAATTCGAGGGACAGAACCTGTCGGTCGCCACCAGCTTCTTCGAGGCGCGTGGCCGCATGCGCCTGGGCGAGATCGTGGCCAGCGAACGCTCCATGTTGCGGCGCAACAACATGACAGTCACTACCATCTGGCGCGAGAGGGGGGACTGGGGATTGCCCGAAGCTCCCGCGCCGTGACAGATGCCTGTCACACTCGGCCCCTACAATGCCCGCTTCCGTCCATGAGCACCTTGATTCTTCATCTGCCTGCGGGCCCCGCTGGCGAATACGCCTACGCACTCAGCAGCGACGGCCTGCGCGCCGACCGGCATGGCCACGCCGCAGCAGGCCTGCTGCCCGATCCTGGCCGCACCGGCCAGACGGTTGCCGTGGTGCCGCACCAGGCCTTGTCCTGGCATCTGGTCAGCCTCCCCCATGGCGTGCCTACGGGGAGCCGGCGTGGACATGTGCGCCTGCGTGCCGTGCTCGACGGGCTGCTGGAAGAGCGCCTGCTCGACGACCCCTCCCAACTGCATCTGGCGCTGCAGCCTCAGGCACGCGCGGGCGAGCCCTGCTGGGTTGCCGCCTGCGACAAGGCCTGGCTCCATGCCCATCTGCAGGCCCTGGAGTCCGCAGGCCGGCCCGTGGGCCGCATCGTGCCCGAATGCCCGCCCCAGTCCACGCCCCAGCTGTGGGCCGTGGGCACGCCTGAATCGGCCTGGCTGCTGGCCACCGGCCTGAGCACGGCCCCGCAAGGCATGGACTCGCTGGCCTGCCTGCCGCTGCGCACCGACAGTGCCGACCCCGCCATGCTGGCCGCCCTGCTGCAGGCCCTGCCCCCCGACACCCCGATCCAGGCGGACCCGGCGCTGGCCCGCGCCGCCGAGGCCCTGCAGCGCCCCGTCAGCCTGCTGACGGACGCCCAGCGCGGCCTGGCGGCCCGCGCACAAAACTGGGACCTGGCGCAGTTCGACCTCGACCTGGGCGGCGGCAGCCGCACCCGCCGACGCATGCTCGACGGCTGGCAGAGCTTTCTGCGCGCGCCGCAATGGAAGGCCGCGCGCTGGGGTGCCGCGCTCGCACTGCTGGCCCAGGTGGTGGGCCTCAATGCCTGGGCCTGGACCGAGAACCGCGCCATCGCGGCCAAGCAGGTCCAGGTGCGCTCCACGCTGGCTACCAGCTTTCCCCGCGTGCCCGTCATCGTCGACGCGCCCGTTCAAATGCAGCGCGAAGTCGCCACGCTGCGCCAGAGCGCCGGCGCGCTGACGCAGGGCGACCTGGAGCCCCTGCTGGCCGCCGCATCCCGGGCCCTGCCCGCTGGACAGTTGCCCCAGGCCATGGACTACCAGGACCGGCAGCTGCGCCTCAAGGGCGTCTCGCTGGAGGCCGAGGCACTGGAGCAGGCACAACAACATCTGGCCGCAAGCGGCCTGCGACTGCAGCGCGACGGTGCCGACCTGCTGCTTGCCCAGGAGGCCCGGCCATGAACATGCGCGCATCCCGCCAAAGCCTGGCACCCCTGCGCGCGCGCTGGAATGCTCTGGCGCCGCGTGAACAGAACATGACCCTGCTGGCCGGTGGCGTGGTGGCACTGGCCCTGCTGTGGTGGGTGGCCCTGGCCCCCGCCCTGCACAGCCTGCGCACCGCGCCCGAACGCCATGCCCAGGCCGACCGCCAGTTGCGCCAGATGCAGCTGCTGCAGGCCGAGGCCGAGCAGCTGCGCGGCAACGCACGCCCCGTGGTCGGCGATGCCAAGGCGCTGCTGCAAAGCTCGCTGTCCGCCGAACTGGGCGCCTCCGCCCAATTGAACTGGATGGGCGACCGCGCACAGATCACGCTCAAGGCCGCACCCGCCGCCGCGCTGGCGCGCTGGCTGGCCCAGGTCCGCAGCAACACGCACGCCGTTCCCGCCGAGATGAAGCTGGCCCGCAGTGCATCTGCAAGCGCCGCAGGCGCTGCCGATGCCGTGCGCTGGGATGGCAGCCTGGTGCTGGACCTGCCTGTCGATCCGTCGCGGGCACCTTGAGCATGCGCCGCCAGCCCCGCTCCCAGCCTGTCCTGCGCTCACCGCGCGGCTGGGCGCTGGCAGGCGCCCTGTGCGGCTTGGTGGCCACCACCGTCGTCTGGGCACCCGCCGCCTGGCTGGCACGCGGCGTGGATTCCGCCACACAGGGCCAGGTACTGCTGCTGCAACCGCGCGGCACGCTGTGGAACGGCTCGGCCTCCCTGGCCTTCACCGGAGGCGCCGGCAGCCGCGACCGCACGGCCCTGCCCACGCGGCTGGAATGGACGCTGCGCCCGCGCCTGGACGGTGCCCGCATTCAGCTGCGCAGCGAATGCTGCACACCCACGCCCGTGGTGCTGGACCTGCTGCCGCGCTGGCAGGGCCTGAGCGCCGTGGTGCACGACAGCGACACGCGCTGGCCCGCCTCGCTGCTGTCCGGCCTGGGCACGCCCTGGAACACGGTGGACCTGCAAGGCCAGCTGCGGCTGGCCACGCAGGCCCTGCAACTGCAATTGCTGTGGCAATCGGGGCGCTGGCGCAGCGACGGCAGCACGCGGCTGGAGGCGCTGGCCGTATCCTCGCGGCTGTCCCCTCTGCGCCCGCTGGGCAGCTACCGGCTCGACATCCTCGGGGGCGACAGTCCGCAGCTGCAGCTCAGTACCCTGACCGGCGACCTGCGCCTGAGCGGCCAGGGCCAATGGGTAGGCCAGCGGCTGCACTTCCAGGGCGAGGCCTCGGCCAGCCCCGAGCGCGAAACCGCGCTGTCCAACTTGCTCAACATTCTGGGACGGCGCCAGGGGCCCCGGTCCATCATTTCCTTTGGTTGATCCATGACTCAGCAGCACACGACCCCGTTCTGGCGCAACACCCTGCACACGCTGGCCGTCAGCGCCATGCTGGCCTGCACCGCTGGCACCGCCCAGGCCCAGCAGACCAATGCACCGGCCGGCGCCACGCCCAGCCTGCGTCCGGGCGAGCCTGTGACGCTGAATTTCTCGGGCGCCGACATCGAGGCCGTCTCGCGTGCCATCGGCGCCATCACCAACCGCAACGTGGTGGTCGACCCCCGCGTCAAGGGCCAGATCACGCTGCTGACCGACAGGCCCGTGCCGCCCGCCACCGCCTACCAGCAGTTCCTGGCCGCGTTGCGCCTGCAGGGCTTCACCATCGTCGAATCGGCCGGCCTGTACAAGGTCATCCCCGAAGCCGACGCCAAGCTGCAGGCCAGCGAGGTGGCCGTGGGCGCGGGCCGCAGCAGCACCGGCAGCCAGATCGTCACCCAGATCTTCAAGCTCAACTACGAGAACGCGGCCAACCTGGTGCCCGTGCTGCGCCCCCTGATCAGCCCCAACAACACCATCAACGTCAACCCGGGCAACAACTCGCTGGTCATCACCGACTACGCAGACAACCTGCAGCGCATCTCGCGCATCGTGGCGACCATGGACGTATCCAACGCCACCGATGTCGAAATCATTCCGCTGCGCCATGCCGTGGCCACCGACATGGTGGCCCTGGTCTCGCGCCTGATCGAAGGCGGCACGGCCAGCCCCGGCGGCCTCACGGTGACCGCAGGCGGCGCCAATATTCCGGGCCAGAGCGACAACGCCTTCAAGACCTCGCTGATGGCCGAGCCGCGCAGCAACTCCATCGTGCTGCGCGCGGCCAACCCGGCACGCCTGGCCCAGGTGCGCTCGCTGATCGCGCGGCTGGACCAGCCCGCCATGAACGGCGGCGGCGACCAGGGCAACATCCACGTGGTCTATCTCAAGAACGCCGACGCCGTGGCGCTGGCCGCCACCTTGCGCGCCGCCATCGGCGCCCAGGCCACGGCCGCCGGCACGGCCAGCGGCCAGCCCGGTGCGGGCGGCACCCTGCCGCAGGGCGGCGGCATGTCCTCCATCCCCACCTCGCAGCCCGTGGTCTCGCGCGACTCCAGCGGCACGGCATCCATGGGCATGGGCTCGTCCTCGGGCCTGGGCAGCGGCGGCGGGGGCGGCGCGCTGGGCGTGGCCCAGCAGCCCTCCACGGGCGGCATGATCCAGGCCGATCCTTCGACCAACTCGCTGATCATCACGGCACCGCCGCCCGTCTACCGCCAACTGCGCGCCGTGATCGACAAGCTCGACGGCCGCCGCGCCCAGGTGCTGATCGAAAGCCTGATCGTCGAAATCAAGGACAACCGGCTGGCCCAGTTCGGCATCCAGTGGCAGGCCATGCTCAGCAACAACGGCCGCGTGATCGGCACACTGGGCACGAACTCCAATGTGGCGGGCGCCAACATCCTGAACCTGCTCGGCCTGGTCAAGGATGGAGGCCTGGACGGCAGCGCCATTACGGGAGACACGTTGTCCAGCCTGAGAGGCACCAACCTCGGCTTCACGCAGCGCGTCAACGGCAAGGACACGCTGGGCTTTCTGGCCAACTTCCTGCAAAACAGCGGTGACGCCAACATCCTGTCCACGCCCAACCTGATGACGCTGGACAACGAGGAGGCGCGCATCATCGTGGGCCAGAACGTGCCCATGGTCACGGGCTCGTACGCCAGCAACTCCACGGGCGGCACGGTCAACCCCTTCACCACCGTGGAGCGCAAGGACGTGGGCCTGATGCTGCGCGTGCGCCCGCAGATCAACGAGAACGGCACGGTGAAGCTGGCCGTGTTCCAGGAAGTCTCCTCGGTGGACGAGTCCACGCGCAAGGACACCAACGGCCTGACCACCAACAAGCGCTCCATCGAGTCCAACGTGCTGGTCGAGGACGGCAACATCGTCGTGCTCGGCGGCCTGATCGACGACAACTACTCCCAGGCCGAGGACCGGGTGCCTCTGCTGGGCGACATTCCCGTCGTGGGCAACCTGTTCCGCAACACCAACCGCAAGCGCAACAAGACCAACCTGATGGTCTTCCTGCGCCCCGTGGTGATGCGCGATGCGACTGCCACCAACCAGGTCTCTTCCGAGCGCTACGAAGCCATCCGCGCGCAGCAACAGAGCCTGCAGCCCGAGCCCAGCGCCCTGCTGCGCTCGGTCAATGCCGCGCCCGTGCTGCCCACGCTGACGCCGCAGCCGGACCCCGGCTCGTTCACCAACCCGGCCGCCATCGTCAACGTGCCGGGCGCCAGGCCCGAGCTGATCGACTTCACCCAGCCGCAGCCCGCCGCTCCCGCCCCCGTGCCGGCCGCGCCCGGCGCGCTCTGAGGCAGGAAGGCCCCATGCGCTATCCCCTGCCCTATGCGTTTGCGCGCACCAGCCAGCTGCTGATCGAGGACGACGGCCACGAGCCCCTGCTCTGGCACGGCCCCTCGCCGGACTGGCAGGCCCTGTCCGAAGTCCAGCGCAGGCATGCGGTGCAGCGCTGGCAGATGCTGGACGCGGGCACGCTGGCCCACCGCATCAGCGCCGCCTATTCGCAGGGCGAGTCCAGCGCGGCCCTGGTGGTCAGCGAGGTCGAGTCCGACGCCGACCTCTCGCGCATGATGCAGGAGCTGCCTGCGGTCGAGGACCTGCTGGAGACGGCCGACGACGCGCCCATCATCCGCATGCTCAACGCCCTGCTCACGCAGGCCGCGCGCGACGGTGCCAGCGACATCCACATCGAGCCCTACGAGCGCCATTCCAGCGTGCGCTTTCGCGTGGACGGCGACCTGCGCGAAGTCGTGCAGCCCAACCGCGCACTGCATGCAGCGCTGATCTCGCGACTGAAGATCATGGCCGACCTGGACATCGCCGAAAAGCGCCTGCCCCAGGACGGCCGCATCAGCCTGCGCCTGGGCACGCGCGCCATCGACGTGCGCGTCTCCACCCTGCCCAGCGCCCACGGCGAGCGCGCCGTGCTGCGCCTGCTGGACAAGAGCGAGAGCAAGCTCAGCCTGGAGGCCGTGGGCATGCAGGGCGAGACGCTGAGGCGATTCACCCACCTGACGGCCCAGCCGCACGGCATCGTGCTGGTCACCGGCCCCACGGGCTCGGGCAAGACCACCACGCTGTATGCGGCACTGTCGCGCATGGACGCCAGCCACAGCAACATCATGACGGTGGAGGACCCCATCGAGTACGAGCTGGCCGGCGTGGGGCAGACCCAGGTCAACGCCAAGATCGACCTGACCTTCGCCAAGGCCCTGCGCGCCATCCTGCGCCAGGACCCGGATGTGATCATGATCGGCGAAATCCGCGACTTCGAGACCGCGCAGATCGCCATCCAGGCCTCGCTGACCGGCCACCTGGTGCTGGCCACGCTGCACACCAACGATGCCTCCAGCGCCGTCACGCGCCTGATCGACATGGGGGTGGAACCCTTCCTGCTGTCGTCCTCCCTGCTGGGTGTGCTGGCCCAGCGCCTGGTGCGCAAGATCGACACCACCGAGCCCAGCGGCTACCGGGGGCGCACCGGCATCTTCGAGATGCTGGTGGTGGACGACACCATCCGCGCGCAGATCCACCGCCAGGCCAGCGAGGCCGAGATCCGCGACACCGCGCTGGCCGCGGGCATGCGCCTGATGCGCGACGACGGCGAGCGCCTGGTGCGCGAGGGCATCACCACGCCCGAGGAAGTGCTGCGCGTCACGCGCGACTAGGCGCAGGCGGCCACGCCCGACCCTGCGCAGCACGGGGCATCCCTGTTTGCCACAATGGTCGGCATGTTGGAATCCCTACGCGCCTGGAGCGCTCCCTATGGCGGCGACCTGTTCCTGTGGGTCGCCACGCTGAGCCTGATCAGCTACATCGCCCTGTGGTGGTTCAAGTCACGGCTGTCCACCAGCCAGCTGCGCCGCGTCATCCGCCTGTCGGCGCTGGTGGCGCTGCCGCTGTCCTGGCTGGCCATCCAGCAGGGCGAGAACCATCTGGCGGCAGCCATCCTCCCCCTGGTCTGGTGCGTGGTGCTGGGCATCACCTGCGCGCGGGAAATGTCCAGAAGAAACTGAGTGCGCGAACGCGCACCAGGAATGCCCTGGCGCGGCAAGGCCCGCGCCGCCCCCACCCACCGTGAACTGGAAGTTGGAACCTGCCATGACATCATTCAATGAAGTCCGTCTGTCCATGCTCGACCTCGTGGCCGTGCGCGAAGGCGGCACCGTCGCCGAGGCCCTGGACATCGCGCTGGCCACGGCCCGCAAGGCCGAGGCACTGGGATTCGAGCGCTACTGGCTGGCCGAGCACCACAACATGCCCGGCATCGCCAGCTCGGCCACGGCCGTGCTGATCGGCCATATCGCAGGCGGCACCTCGAAGATCCGCGTGGGCTCGGGCGGCATCATGCTGCCCAACCATGCCCCGCTGGTGGTGGCCGAAGCCTTCGGCACGCTGGCCGAGCTGTACCCGGGCCGCATCGACCTGGGACTGGGCCGTGCGCCCGGCACCGATGGCGCCACCATGCGCGCCCTGCGCCGCGACCGCGTCGAGACCGAGGAAGACTTCCCGCGCGACGTGATGGAGCTGCAGCGCCTGCTGGCCCCGGCCACGCCGGATCAAAAGCTGGTGGCCACGCCCGGCGCGGGCACCAACGTGCCGATCTGGCTGCTGGGCTCCAGCCTGTTCTCGGCCCAGCTCGCAGCCCATCTGGGCCTGCCCTACGCCTTTGCCTCGCACTTCGCGCCGCGCATGCTCTACCAGGCCGTGCAGCTGTACCGCAGCCTGTTCAAGCCGTCGGCCCAACTGGCCAAGCCCTACGTGATCGTCGGCGCACCCGTGATCGCCGCGCCCACCGATGACGAGGCCGAGTACCTGGCCAGCAGCACCTACCAGCGCGTGCTGGGCATCATCACGGGCCGGCGCGGACTGCTGCCGCGCCCCATCGAGAACTATGCGGCCCAGCTCGGCGAGCAGGAGCGCCGCGCCATCGGCGACTTCCTGGCCGTGGCCTCCATCGGCGGCCCGGACAAGGTGCGCACGCGCCTGCAGAAGCTGCAGGCCGACACCGAGGCCGACGAGCTGATCCTGGTCAGCGACGTGTATGACCGCGACCTGCGCCTGCGCTCGCTGGAGATCACGGCCGGCGTCATGGGCCGCTGAAGGCATGAGCCGCTCCGCCCGGCTGCTGCAGCTGATCGACCTGCTGCGCCGTGCGCGCCTGCCCCAGGCCGGGCCGGTGCTGGCCCGGCAGCTGGACGTGAGCCTGCGCACCCTGTACCGCGACATCGCCACCCTGCGCGAACAGGGTGCCGCGATTGCGGGCGACCCGGGCGTGGGCTACGAGATGCGGCCCGGCTTTCTGCTGCCGCCGCTGATGTTCACGCCCGATGAGCTGGAAGCCCTGCTGCTGGGCGCGCGCTGGGCCAGCCGCCAGGCCGACCCCGAGCTCGCCCAGGCCGCCACCGCCGCGCTGGACCGCATACGCAGCGCGCTGCCGCTGGAGCTGCGCATCGAGGTGGACACCAGCGGCCTGCTGGTGCCGCCCATCTGCCACGAATCCGTGACCGAGCCCTGGCAGACCGCGCTGCGCCTGGCGATACGGCGCCAGCACCGGGTGCTGCTGCACTACACGGATGAGAAGGGCCAGCCGACCGAGCGCCGGATCTGGCCTTTTGCCATGGCTTTCTTCGACCAGCGGCGCATTCTTGCGGCCTGGTGCGAACTGCGCCAGGACTTCCGCCATTTCCGCGCCGACCGCGTGCGCTCCGTCACCGATCTGCAGGAACGCTATCCCGACCACCGCAGCGGCCTGATCGAACGCTGGTCGCGGCAACTGGGCTACACGGTCCGCTGACACCACTGCTGACAAAAACTGTCAGCATGGCCTCCTACAGTCGCTCCCATGGCCTTCTCGCCATGCATTCAAACCACTGGGAGCCTTCATGAACGACTCGATCAAGCCTCTGCGCTTTTACTTCCACCCCCGCTCGCGCGCGGTCATCGCGCGCTGGATGCTGGAGGAATGCGGCGCCCGCTATGAGCCCGTGCGGCTGGAATTCGGCAGCACCATGAAGGCTGCCGACTACCTGGCCATCAACCCCATGGGCAAGGTCCCCGCCCTGGTGCATGGCGAGACCGTGATCACCGAACAGGCCGCCATCCTTGCCTATCTGGCCGACATCTTCCCCGAACGAAGGCTCGCGCCGGCCGTGGACAGCCCGCTGCGCGGCGTCTACCACCGCTGGATGTTCTTCCTGGCCGGCCCCGTCGACGCCTTGATGACAGCCAAGAGCCAGGGCCACCTGGAGCAGCAGACGGCCGACCAGGCCATGTCCGCCGGCTATGGCCGCTATGACGACGTGGTGCAGACGCTGCGCCAGGCCGTGGCCGGCAGGCGCTACCTGTGCGGCGACCAGTTCACCGCCGCCGACGTGCTCATGGCCAGCTACCTGCGCTGGGGGACGATGATGAAGCTGCTGCCCGCGCTGCCCGAGTTCAGCGACTACGGCCAGCCGCTGATGGAACGCCCGGCCTCGCTGCGCTCCATCCAGCTCAACGAAGCGGACCTGGCCGCCCAGCCGGCATAGGCACCTCCGGGACCTGGGGGCGAGGCCCGAGACGGCCTCGCCATCCAGCCGTCACCGGCAGCGGCTACCATCGGGGGTTGGATCGCCGCCTGGCGTTTCCTGAACGCCATCCTTCCCCAGCCCCTCCCGACTCCCGCCGCGCATGCCTGCCTTTTCCTTCGAAGCCCTGGATGCCCAAGGTCAGACCCGCAAGGGCACGATCGAAGCCGACAACGCGCGCGCTGCGCGCAGCCAGCTGCGCGCCCAGGCCCTGGTGCCCATGGCCGTGGAGATCGTGGCCTCGGGGTCGGCGTCCGGCCCGCAGGGTGGCGCCTCGCGCTGGCTGACCCGCCCCGTCCTTGGCTCCACAGGGCTCACCGTGTGGACGCGCCAGATGGCGGGGCTGGTCGGATCAGGCCTGCCCATAGAGCGCGCACTGGCCGCGCTGTCCGAAGAAGCCGACGACCCGCGCCAGCACCACCTCGTGGCCGCGCTGCGCGCCGAGGTCAACGCAGGCTCCACCTTTGCCCGGGCACTGGCCCAGCACCCGCGCGAATTCTCCGACATCTACTGCGCCGTGATCGGCGCCGGCGAGGCCAGCGGCAGCCTGGGCCCGGTGCTGGAGCGGCTGGCCGACGACCTGGAATCGCGCCAGGCGCTGCAGTCCAAGCTCATTGGCGCAGCCCTGTACCCGGCCATCGTGACCCTGGTGGCCATCGTCATCGTGCTGTTCCTGGTCAGCTACGTGGTGCCGCAGGTGGCCAGCGTGTTCGCGGGCACCAAGCGCGCCCTGCCCTGGCTCACCGTGGCCATGCTGGCGCTCAGCGACTTTGTGCGCAGCTATGGCTGGGCCGCGCTGGTCGCCCTGGTGCTGGGCGCCGTGGGATTCCGGCTGTCCATGAAGAACCCCGTGCTGCGCGAGCGCTTCGACGCCTGGTGGCTGCGCCTGCCGCTGATCGGCCGGCTGGCGCGCAACTACAACGCGGCACGCTTTGCCGGCACGCTGGCCATGCTGGCTGGCGCGGGCGTGCCCATTCTCAAGGCCTTGCAGGCCGCCGCCGAAACGCTGGGCAACCGCGCGCTGCGCGCCGATGCCATGGACGCGCTGGCCCTGGTGCGCGAGGGCGCGCCGCTGGCCTCGGCCCTGGCGCAGAAAAAGCGCTTCCCGGGCCTGATCTCCATGTTTGCCCGCCTGGGCGAGCAGACCGGCCAGCTGCCCGTGATGCTGCAGCGCGCGGCCAACCAGCTGTCCACCGAGGTGCAGCGCCGCGCCATGCACCTGGCCACCATCCTGGAGCCGCTGCTGATCGTGGCCATGGGCATGGTCGTGGCCCTGATCGTGCTGGCCGTGCTCATGCCCATCATCCAGCTCAACCAGTTCGTCAAATAGCGACAAGCGCCAAGCCATGCCCGTGACCCTGCAAGACAAGCTGGTCGTCGCCATCTCATCGCGCGCACTGTTCGACTTCGAGGAAGAGAACCGGCTGTTCGATGCGGGCGACGAGCAGGCCTACATGCGCCGCCAGCTGGACCTGGTGCACCAGCCGGCACGCCCGGGCATCGCCTTCCCGCTGGTGCGCAAGCTGCTGGCCTTCAATACGCCCGAAGTGCAGCGCGTGGAGGTGATGATGCTCTCGCGCAACGACCCGGCCAGCGGCATGCGCGTGTTCGCCTCGGCCAAGGCGGCCGACATGCACATAGAGCGCGGCGTGTTCACGCGCGGGCGCGATCCGTTTTCCTACCTGCGGCCGCTGGGCGCCCACCTGTTCCTCTCGGCCAACGAGGTCGATGTGCGCAAGGCCCTGTCCATCGGCTTTCCCGCGGCGCGCGTGATGGTCGACTCCACGCCCGCAGGCGACCGCTACCCGCAGGAAGTGCGCATTGCCTTCGACGGCGATGCCGTGCTGTTCTCCGACGAGGCCGAGCGCATCTACCAGCAAGGCGGGCTGCCGGCCTTTCTGCGCCATGAGGTCTCCCATGCCGCCACGCCCCTGGGAGAAGGGCCGTTCAAACCCCTGCTGCAAGCCCTTCACCGGCTTCAGCAGCAGGCGGACTCGTCCCAGACCATGCGCATTCGCACGGCCCTGGTGACGGCGCGCAGTGCGCCGGCGCACGAGCGCGCCATCCGCACATTGCTCGATTGGGGAATCACCGTGGACGAGGCCATGTTCCTCGGCGGCCTGGAAAAAGGCCCCTTCCTGCGCGAGTTCGAGCCGGATTTCTTCTTCGACGACCAATCGGGCCATGTCAGCTCGGCGGCCCGCCATGTGCCCGCAGGCCATGTGAACAGCGGCGTCTCCAATCCGGACGCCGATCCGCTGAAGTAAACAATTGCAAAGGGCGCACATCCCTGGCTTGCAGACACCGGTTCCATGCCCAAATAGGTGCCATGCATTTTCCCCTCATGAACCGCTCCGCCCTGCTGCGCCGGCCGCCTGTGCTGCAGGCCGCCGCTGCCGTCCTGCTGACCAGCGCCTTCATGCTGCCCGCCGCGCGCGCGCAGGCGGCCGAGACGGCCGACAAGGCGTCCACCGGACAGGCCTCGGCCAGCCCGGCGCCATTGACCAAGGGGGAAATCAAGGCCCAGCGCGAATTCAAGATGCTGGACTTCAACAAGGACGGCAAGCTCAGCCGCACCGAAGTGGCGCTGTTCCCGCGCCTGGCGGCGGCCTTCGACGAGGCCGACACTGACAAGGACGGCTACGTCTCCTATGCGGAAGTGCAGGCCTTTGCCGTCAAGTACCGCGCCGAGCGCGACAAGGCGAAGGCCAAGGCGCAGGCCGAAGAGGCAAAGGCCGCCGAGCATGCCGCAGCCGTGTCCGCTGCCAGGGACACGAAGGAAGGCGAAGGCTCAAAGGACTGAGCCTGCGCATTCAGCCACTGACACTCAGAGTCCGCCGGTACGCTTGACCTTGGGTTCCGAATAGGTCAACGGCTCCTCGCGCACCTGCAGCTTGTTGCGGGCCACGTCATCGGCCTTGCTGACCTCCTGGGCCTGCTCCACGGCCATGGCGCTGGCGCGCCACATGGACTGGATGAACTCGATGAGCTGCTTGGAAATCGGCTCCTTGGGCGGCTCCTCGACCTCTTCCTTCTGCTTGATCTCCTCGGCCAGCGTCCAGTCGCGGTTTTCCTGGTCCACCACGGACGGTTTTTCAGGATCGCGAATCACACGGCCTTCGCCGATGCGGTCCGTGGATTCGACAGGATTGGCAGCGTTCACGGGACGCACGGGCACCGCGCCCGACGCGCCGGTGGAGTACAGATCGGCGCTTTGCGGGCGCCACGGTATGGGCGATCGGTCAACAGGTGGAATTGGCATGGCTCGACCCTCTTGCTGGATGTGTGCTGTGGGCGGGAATTTCCCGCCGTCGCCTCATCATCGACAGAACCTGAAAGAACTGAAGCGCTTTTTTTGAAAGACGCCCAGGCCTGCCTCAAACCAAGGGTAAACCCCGAAACCACCCTGACCAGGCGCTAGAGGAAACGCTCCAGCATCTTGCGCGAGGCACGGTCCAGCGCCGTGCTGTCGGGCACGCTGAACTGCACGCCGTCCTGGCTGGTGATCATCAGGTGCGTGCGGCCCGACAGGCGGCGGATATCCTCCTCGGCCTTGAGCACGAGCTGCGCGGGACCGCGGTCGGTCTCCAGGTCCCAGGTGCTGGGCGTGGAATAGCTGGACACCTTGCGGATGCGCTGGATGACGGGCACGAACTCGCGCACGGCCAGATCCTGCTCGATCAGCGTGCGGGCCTGCGCGGGCAGGTGGTCCATGTGGTCCACCCAAAGCGCCTCCTTGCCATCGGCACAGACCAGGGACAGGCCTTGCAGCGGCGCGGCAATGGGAAAGGCGCGCACGGGCACCACGGATTCATGGCGCGTGCCGTCGGCCAGGATCAGCACCAGGCGGCCATGGGCGTTGCGCTCCACGCGTACGCGGCTCAGATCGGCGCCGGCGGCGCAATGTTGGGCAGTGGACATGGCTTATTCCTCGATGGTGGTTGCGACCAGGGTCAGGCCTGCGGCCTGGGCATCCTCTTCGGCGCGCCGCGCCTGGGCCTGGTACAGGCGCCAGTAGGCGCCCTGCTTTTCCATCAGTTCGTCGTGCGGACCCACTTCCACGATCTCGCCCCGGTCCATGACCACCAGGCGGTCTGCCTTGCGCAGCGTGGACAGGCGGTGGGCAATGGCAATCGTCGTGCGGCCCTGCACCAGGTTGTCCAGCGCCTTCTGGATTTCCTTCTCGGTCTCGGTGTCCACGGCCGAGGTGGCCTCGTCCAGGATCAGGATGCGCGGGTCGATCAGCAGCGCGCGCGCGATGGAGATGCGCTGGCGCTCGCCGCCCGACAGGCCCTGGCCGCGTTCGCCGACCAGGGAGTCATAGCCGTGCGGCAGGCGCAGGATGAATTCATGGGCATGGGCCGCACGCGCGGCCGCCACGATTTCCTCGCGCGTGGCGTCGGGCTTGCCGTAGGCGATGTTCTCGGCAATGGTGCCGAAGAACAGGAAGGGCTCCTGCAGCACCAGGCCGATGTTGCTGCGGAAGTCCGACACCTTGAGCCGGCGGATATCCACGCCGTCGAGCTGGATGGAGCCTTCGCTCACGTCGTAGAAGCGGCTGATCAGGTTGACCAGGGTGCTCTTGCCCGAGCCGCTGTGGCCGACCAGGCCAATCATTTCACCCGGGCGAATCTGCAGATCCAGGTTCTTGATGACGGCGCGGCTGCCGTAGCGGAAGGTCAGGTTGTCCAGCGTGATGGCACCCTGCACGCGCGGCAGCTTGACCGGGTTGACCGGGTCGGGCACGTTGCTCACGTGGTCCAGGATGTCGAAGATGCGCTTGGCGCCGGCTGCCGCCTTCTGTGTGACCGAGACGATGCGGCTCATCGAATCCAGGCGGCTGTAGAAGCGGCCGATGTAGGCGATGAAGGCCGTCAGGATACCGACCGTGATCTGGCCGCCCGCCACCAGCCAGATGCCGAAGCCCCAGACCACCAGCAGGCCGATCTCGGTCAGCAGCGTCACCGTGGGCGTGAACAGCGACCAGGTCTTGTTGACCTTGTCGTTGGCCTGCAGGTTGACCAGATTGGCCTGGGCGAAGCGGTCGGCCTCGCGCTTTTCCTGGGCGAAGGCCTTGACCACACGGATGCCGGGAATGGTGTCGGCCAGCACATTGGTCACCTCGGACCAGACGCGGTCGATCTTCTCGAAGCCCGTGCGCAGGCGGTCACGCACCAGGTGGATCATCCAGGCGATGAAGGGCAGCGGCACCAGGGTGACCAGGGCCAGCCATGGATTGATGGAGAACAGGATGACCGAGGTCATCACGATCATCAGCACATCGGTCGCAAAATCCAGCGCGTTCAAGGATAGAAACAAATTGATGCGATCTGTTTCCGCCCCGATGCGCGCCATCAGGTCGCCCGTGCGTTTGCTGCCGTAGTAGTCCAGCGACAGCGTCAGCAGGTGGTTGTAGGTGGTCGTGCGCAGGTCCGAGCCAATGCGCTCGGAGACCTTGGCCAGCACGAAGGTGCGCGCCCAGCCCAGGCCCCAGGCCACCAGCGCCGCCGCAAGCAGGCCGCTCAGGTAGAAGACCACCAGGCTGCTGTCGATCTGCTGCCCGTTCTGGAACGGGATCAGGATCTTGTCCACGATGGGAATCGTCAGGTAGGGCGCCACCAGGGTGGCGCCCGTGGAGGCCAGGGTCAGCAAAAAGCCCAGCAGCAGCTGGTGCCGGTAGGGATGGGCAAAGCGCCACAGGCGCAGCAGCACCCAGGTGGAGGTCTGCGGGCCCTGCTGGCGCGCGCAGGCCGGGCATTCGTCGGCCTCGGGCGGCAGCTCGGTCTGGCAGGCCGGGCAGCGGGGCACATCGTCCTCGGGCCCGTCGAAGTCCTCGCCGCGCGCCATGCGCTCACGCTGGTGATCGAACTGTTGCAGCAGGCGCAATACGCCCGCCTGGTGGCGCAAGGTGAAGCGCCACAGCGCCAGCCGAGCCGCAGGACCATGCAATTCGAGGTTGCCCACGCCGCCGTGGTCCAGCGTACGCAAATTCTGATCGACTGAGAGTATCCACTCACTCCATCGCTGATCCTCAGGATCACAGGCGATGAGGCGCTGGTTGGTCAGGACAACCCAGCCTTCGCCGAAGCGCATATCCAGGGTCAGGTCAACCGTGGCGAGGGCCAGCACGTTTTCATTGGAAGCGAGCCTGGCTCGCAGCTCAGCCCCGCGGGGGCTGGCAAGGAAGGCCGAAACGTCCACAGAATGGTGTTCTTGCATGTTGAGTTGTTTTTCCCGCCCCTGGCGGCTCCTGGTGTCATGCGGGCAACCGCAGCTCCCCGGTGGATATCCCGCGCGTTGCACGGCATACCCTGCTCAACGCGCCAACCCTGGTTTAGGCTGACAACACTGCGCATGGGTTTTCTGGGCGCACAATCCTCTCCCATTCTCCGGCGATCCGAATCCGGGTCGTCGTTCACGCTTACCCGTTGACCGACATGGCGAAATTCAAAGACATCCAACTCTTGCGCACCACCTACCTGCGTGGACCCAGCGTCTGGACCTACCGTCCCGTGCTGGAGGTCTGGCTGGATCTGGGCGAGCTGGAGGACTATCCCTCGAACAAGCTTCCCGGTTTCAACGAGCGCCTGACGGCCTGGCTGCCCGACCTGGTCGAGCACCACTGCGGCGTGGGCGAGCGCGGCGGCTTCATCCAGCGCCTGGAAGGCGGCACCTGGTGCGGCCACGTGCTGGAGCACATCATCATCGAGCTGCTGAACCTGGCGGGCATGCCTGCCGAGTTCGGCCAGACCCGCGAGATCTCGCAGCGCGGGGTGTACCGCATGGTCTTCCGCTGCCCCGAGGAAACCGTGGCGCGCACGGCCCTGGCCCATGGCCACAGGCTGATCATGGCCGCCATCAATGACGAGCCCTTCGACCTGAAGGCCGCCATCAAGGCCATCAAGACCGAGATCAACGACCGCTACCTGGGCCCGAGCACGGGCTGCATCGTCGATGCGGCCGGCGAGCGCCGCATCCCCCACATCCGCCTCAATGACGGCAACCTCGTGCAACTGGGCTATGGCGCCGCGCAGCGCCGCATCTGGACCGCCGAGAGCGACCAGACCAGTGCCATCGCCGAGGGCATTGCCCAGGACAAGGACTTCACCAAGCGCCTGCTGGCCGCCTGCGGCGTGCCCGTGCCCGAAGGCCAGATCGTCCACAGCCCCGAGGAAGCCTGGGAAGTGGCGCAGGACATCGGCTTTCCCGTCACCGTCAAGCCCTCGGACGGCAACCACGCACGCGGCGTGACGCTGGACCTGCGCGACGAGGCCGACATCAAGGCCGCCTTCGCGCTGGCCCAGCCCGAAGGCTCGGACGTCATCGTCGAACGCTTCATCGACGGCACCGAGCACCGCATCCTGGTCGTGGGCGGCAAGGTGGTTGCCGCCTGCCGTGGCGAGACCGTGAGCGTGGCCGGCAATGGCAAGTCCACGGTTCGCGAACTGGTCGCCGTGGTCAACCAGGACCCGCGCCGCGGCCCCGAGCAGGAATACCCGCTGGACTGGATCAACCTCGAAGCCCCGGCCGTGAAGCTGGAACTCAAGCGCCAGAACGTCACGCCCGACACCATTCCTGCCCAGGGCACCAGCGTGCTGCTGCAGCGCAACGGCAACATGGCCATCGACTGCACCGACGAAGTCCATCCCGAAGTGGCCTACATGGCCACGCTGGCCGCCAAGATCGTGGGCCTGGACATCGCGGGCATGGACATGATCCTGCAGGACGTCTCGCGGCCCATGAAGGAGCAGGGCGGCGCCATCCTCGAAGTCAACGCCGGCCCCGGCCTGCTGATGCATCTGAAGCCCACCAGCGGCGCGCCGCGCCCCGTGGGCATGGCCATCGCCGACCACCTGTTCCCGCGCACCGAAGAGGGCACGGGCGCCGGCCGCATCCCCCTGGTCGGCATTGCCGGCACGCGCAACAACGGTTTCACGGCCCGCCTGGTGGGCTGGCTGCTGCAGTTGTCGGGCAAGCTCACGGGCGTGGCCAGCAGCGAAGGCATGTTCCTGTCCAACCGCCAGACCCAGAAGACCAATACCGCCAACTGGGCCGGCGCCCACCGCCTGCTGACCAACCGCCTGGCCCAGGCCGCCGTCATCCAGACCACGGCCCGCTCCATCCTGGAGGAAGGCCTGGCCTACGACCGCTGCCTGGTCGGCGTGGTCACCGACATGGACGGCTTCGAGCAGTTGCCCGACCATGACGTGCATGAACAGTCGCAGATGACGCGCGTGATGCGCACCCAGATCGACGTGGTGCTGGACGAAGGCGCGGGCGTCCTCAATGCCGACATCGAACAGGTGGCCGACCTGGCCCGCCTGTGCGACGGCGAGGTGCTGTTCTATTCGATGCAGGCAGACAGCCCCGTGGTAGCGGCCCACCGTTGCGAGAGCGAAGGCCGTGCCGTCTTCGTGCGCGGCAACCAGGTGATCCTGGCCACGGGCGCCGCCGAGCGCGTGCTGGGCACGCTGGACGCGCTGAGCCTGCCCGGCGGCCTGCGCCCGGACACGCCGGCCCTGCTCGCTGCCATTGCCGCGGCGTGGTCCATGGACATTGCCCCCGACCTCATCGTCGCCGGCATCAAGACCTTCGACTACACGCCGGCCGCCGCTGCGGTTTCCACCGCCGCCGCCTGAGCCCGACCACACGATGACATGCAGGCAGGCCTGGCGACGCGGGCCTGCCCTCCGAAAGAAGACACTATGCAGATCACCCGCATCCGAGCCCTGCGCGGCCCCAATCTCTGGACCCGCAGCACCGCCATCGAAGCCATCGTGCAATGCGAGCCCGGCGACTGTGACTACTCGGCCCTGGCAGGGTTCGAGGACCGGCTGCGCGCACGCTTTCCCAAGATCGGCACGCTGCAGCCGCACGGTGCCGACCAGCGCCTGTCGCTGGCCCATGTGCTGGAAGTGGCGGCCCTGTCGCTGCAGGCCCAGGCCGGCTGCCCCGTGACCTTCAGCCGCACGCACGAGACCGTGGAAGCCGGCACCTACCAGGTGGTGGTGGAGTACACCGAGGAATCCGTGGGCCGCCTGGCCATGGAACAGGCCGGTGCGCTGCTGCAGTCGGCACTGGCCGACACGCCCTTCGACGCCGACAAGGTGGTGGCCGAGCTGCGTGAACTCGACGAGGACGAGCGCATCGGCCCCTCCACAGGCTCCATCGTCGATGCGGCCGTGGCGCGCGGCATTCCCATCCGCCGCCTGACCTCGGGCTCGCTGGTGCAACTGGGCTGGGGCTCCAAGGCCCGCCGCATCCAGGCCGCCGAGCTGGACCAGACCAGCGCCGTGGCCGAATCCATCGCCCAGGACAAGGACCTGACCAAGCGCCTGCTGCACGCCGCCGGCGTGCCCGTGCCGCTGGGCCGCCCCGTCAAGGACGTGGAAGAAGCCTGGCTCGTGGCCCAGGAAGTGGGACTGCCCGTGGTGGTCAAGCCCCAGGACGGCAACCAGGGCAAGGGCGTGGTGGTCAACATCACCACGCACGAGCAGCTCAAGGCCGCCTTCGCCACCGCCTCGGAATTCGGCGACGACATCATGGTCGAACGCTTCCTTCCCGGCCACGACTTCCGCCTGCTGGTGGTCGGCGGCCAGTTGGTGGCCGCTGCGCGCCGCGAGCCGCCCCAGGTGCTGGGCGACGGCCAGCACACCATCCGCGAACTGGTCGAGCTGGTCAACCAAGACCCGCGCCGCGGCTCGGGCCACGGCACGGCGCTGACCAAGATCCGCCTGGACGACATCGCCATCGCGCGCATCGCCACAGAAGGGCTCACGCCCGAATCCGTGCCGGCCCAGGGCCAGCGCGTGGTGCTGCGCAACAACGCCAACCTGTCCACGGGCGGCAGCGCCACCGATGTGACGGACGACGTGCACCCCGACATCGCCGCGCGCGCCGTCGAGGCCGCCCAGACCATCGGCCTGCACATCTGCGGCGTGGACGTGGTCTGCGAGACCATGCTGCGCCCGCTGGAGGAGCAAAACGGCGGCATCGTCGAAGTCAACGCCGCGCCGGGCCTGCGCATGCACCTGGCGCCGTCCTTCGGCAAGCCCCGCAACGTGGGCGTGCCCATGGTCGATGAGCTGTTCGCACCCGGCCAGGATGGCCGCATCCCGCTGGTGGCCGTCACCGGCACCAATGGCAAGACCACGACCACGCGCCTGATCGCCCACCTGTTCACCTCGCATGGCTGGCGCACGGCCATGACCAATACCGACGGCGTCTACGTCAACGGCCGCCAGATCGACAGCGGCGACTGCTCGGGCCCGCGCAGCGCGCGCAACGCCCTGGCCCACCCCGAGACCGATGCGGCCGTGCTCGAATGCGCACGCGGCGGCATCCTGCGCGAAGGGCTGGGCTTCGACCGCTGCCAGGTGGCCGTGGTCACCAACGTGGGCGCGGGCGACCACCTGGGCCTGAACTACATCACCACGGTGGAAGACGTGGCCGTGCTCAAGCGCGTCATCGTGCAGAACGTGGCCGCCGACGGCTATGCCGTGCTCAACGCCGCCGACCCGCTGGTGGCCGCCATGGCCTCCACCTCGCCGGGCAAGGTCATCTACTTCGCGGCCGACCGCCACCATCCCGTGATGGCCACGCACCGCGCCCAGGGCAACCGCGTGGTCTACGTGGACGGCGACAGCATCGTCGCGGCCGAAAGCTCGTGGCGCGAGACCATCGCCCTGCGCGAGATCCCCATCACGCGCAACGGCACCATCACCTTCCAGGTGGAGAACGTCATGGCCGCCATCGCCGCCGCCTGGGGCGTGGGCCTGCCGTGGCAGACCATCCGCCGCGGGCTGGCCGGCTTCGTCAACGACAGCGACAACGCCCCCGGACGCTTCAACGTCATGGACTACCGTGGCGCCACGCTGATCGCCGACTACGGCCACAACCCCGACGCCATCCGCGCCCTGGTGCAGGCCGTGGATGCCATGCCGGCCCAGCGCCGCAGCGTGGTCATCAGCGGCGCGGGCGACCGCCGCGACCAGGACATCACCGAGCAGACACAGATCCTGGGCAAGGCCTTCGACGACGTCATCCTCTACCAGGATGCCTGCCAGCGCGGCCGCGCCGACGGTGAAGTCCTGGCCCTGCTGCAGCAAGGCCTGCAAGGCGCACCGCGCACCGACTACGTGACCCAGATCCAGGGTGAGTTCAACGCCATCGACCACGCGCTGGCGCGGCTGACGCCCGGCGACCTGTGCCTGGTGCTGGTGGACCAGGTCGAGGAAGCCCTCGAACACCTGCGCCGCCATGTGGCGGGTGAGGCCTGACATGAACGGCCGGGCCTTGCTCACGGCCGCTCTGGCCACGCTGCTGCTGGGCGCCTGCGGTGCGCGCGCCGAGCAGGTGGGCGCGGTGGACACGGTGTTCAAGTTCATAGGCCCGGACCACAAGATCGTGGTGGATGCCTATGACGATCCCAAGGTGGCGGGCGTGACCTGCTATGTCTCGCGCGCCAAGACCGGCGGCATCAAGGGCGGGCTGGGCCTGGCCGAGGACCGCGCCGAGGCCTCGATCAGCTGCGTGCAGACCGGACCCATCCAGATCCCTGCGCCGCTCAAGCAGCAGGACGAGGTGTTCACCGAACGCATCTCGCTGCTGTTCAAGCGCCTGCGCGTGGTGCGCATGGTCGATGCGCAGCGCAACACCCTGGTCTACATGACCTACTCGGACCGCGTGATCGAAGGCTCGCCGCAGAACAGCGTCACCGCCGTGCCCGTGCCGCGCAACACGCCGATACCGCTGCAAAAGTAGCCTGGGCTCATTCCTGCGCCTGGGACCTGCAGGCCTGCACGAAGGCCGCCAGCGCAGGCGAGCGGCGCTTGCCTGCCCGCTGCACCAGCGAGAAATCGCGCCACATGCGCGGCAGCGTGGTCGGCAGCACGGCCAGTTCTCCTGACACGACCAGGGCCTGCACCAGCACGCGGGACAGGCAGCTGATGCCCAGGCCTTGCGCCACGCAGCGCGCTATGGCCTCGGAGCTGCCCAGCGTGGCGGCGGCCGGCAGCTGGTGCAGATGCGGCAGCAAGGCATGCTCCACCATCTCGCGCGTGCCCGAGCCCGGCTCGCGCAGCAGCCAGCGCGCACCGCGCAGCGCCGCCACGCCCAGCGGGCGCTGGCCGGCAGCCTGCACCAGCGGGTCCTGTGCTGCGGCCACGATGACGAGTTCGTCGCGCATCCAGGGCTCGACCTCCAGCCCGGGCCAGTGGCTGGTGCCCTCGATCAGGCCCAGGTCCACGTCCAGCGATTCCACGGCCTGGCCCACCTCGCGCGTGTTGGCGATCTGCAGGTCCACGCTCAGGTGCGGATGGCTGCGCGCCAGGTGCGCGAGCACGGCTGGCAGCGCATAGGTGCCTATGGTGGTGCTGGCTGCCACGCGCAGACGCACGGGCAGGCTGGCGGCCCGCACCGAAAACGCCTGCTCTATGCCCCTGGCCTGCTCCAGCAGCGCCAGCGCCTCGGGCAGCAGGGCGCGCCCCGCGTCGTTGAGCGCCAGCCGCCGGCCCACGCGCTCGAACAGCTGGGCGCCCATGGCCTGCTCCAGCTGCTGCAGCGCGGCGCTGGTGGCCGACTGCGACAGGGCCACGGCATCGGCCGCCGCCACGGTGGAGCCGGCCTGGGCAACGGCGCAGAAGATTTCGAGCTGTCGCAGGGTGAGGTGCAGCATGGCGTGCAGTCTGGACGAGGCATCAACCTGTTTCCCCGGTTGATGCTACAAAAACTATTCGTTATACGAATATAGCCAAGAAATCTAAAGTGCCTCCCATGCACCGCGCTCCTGACGCGGCGCGCAGGCACCATGAACACCACTGCCCTCCCACGCTCCTCCCTCCCTGGCTGGCTTCGCCATTTGACCGAGCTTGCGCCCGGCCTGCTGCTGGCAGGCGCCATTGCCGCAGCCGCCACCTGGGGCGCACGCCAGCCCCTGCTGGCCGGCTCGGGCCTGAGTGCACTGACGCTGGCCATCTGCATCGGCCTGGTCATCGGCAACACCGTCTATCCGCGCCTGGCGCCCAGCTGCCATGCCGGCGTGGGCCTGGCCAAGCAGCGCCTGCTGCGCGCGGGCATCGTGCTCTACGGCCTGCGGCTGACCTTCCAGGACATAGGCCATGTGGGCATGGCCGGCGTGGTGGTCGATGCCCTGGTGCTGGGCAGCACCTTCTTGCTGGCGCAGTGGCTGGGCCGCCGCGTCTTCGGGCTGGATGCGCGCACCACGGTGCTGATCGGCGCGGGCAGCTCCATCTGCGGCGCCGCTGCCGTGCTGGCCACCGAACCCGTGATCAAGGGACGTGCCGAAGACGTGGCCGTGGCCGTGGCCACCGTGGTGGTCTTCGGCACCGTGGGCACCTTTCTCTACCCCGCGCTGTTCCACTGGAACGCCGCCCACGGCTGGCTGGACATGTCGCCCGCGCAGTACGGGCTGTACGTGGGCTCCACCGTGCACGAGGTGGCCCAGGTCGTGGCCGCCGGCGAAGCCATTGCGCCCGAAGCCGCCGACGTGGCCGTGATCTCCAAGATGGTGCGCGTGATGATGCTCGCCCCCTTCCTGCTGCTGCTGTCCATGGCGGTGGCGCGCGGCAACCGCAGCAGCCAGGTGAGCGACGGCCAGCCGCGCCGCATCACCATTCCCTGGTTCGCGCTGGGCTTCGTCGCCATGGCCGGCGTGAACTCGCTGGGCGTGCTGCCCGCTGCCGTGGTACAGGTGGGCGTGCAGCTGGACAACGCGCTGCTGGCCGTGGCCATGGCGGCCCTGGGCCTGACCACCCATGTCCGCGCCGTGCGTGCCGCAGGCACGAAGCCCCTGCTGCTGGCCGCCTTGCTGTTCGCATGGCTTCTGGTGGCGGGCCTGCTCTTCAACCGCTGGGTGCCCGGCCTGCTCTGAAGCTGCCAGCATCCATCGACCGGCCCTGCGAGGCATCGTCTCGCAGGGCCTTTTTCATGGACGGCCTGCCTTCCAGAACAAGGGAATACCCTTAAATCAAATGCAGGCTCAATTAATTTGCAATGCAAATTAATTGAACTACAAAGATAATCGAGGCATGTCCTTTGCCTCTGCCCCTCCCCGCGCCCGTCTCGGCTTTCTCATGGTCACCCTGGTACGCCAGTGGCGCCGCCAGGTCGAGGAACAACTGCTGGCCGACGGCCTGACCGACGCCACCTGGGCGCCGCTGATCCACCTGCGCGCCTGGGGCGATGGCGTCACGCAAAAGGAACTGGCCGAGCGCGTGGGGCTGGATGGCTCCAGCCTGGTGCGCCTGCTCGATATTCTGGAAGGCCATGGATGGGTGGAGCGCCGCGCCGACCCCGGTGACCGGCGCAGCAAGCGCATCTTCCTGACCGATGAAGGCAACGGCGCCGTGGACCGCGTGCGCGCCACCATGCTGCAGGCCGAGCTGGCCATGCTGCAGGACCTGGACGATGCCGAGGTCGAGGCCATGCTGGCCGGCATGGCCAAGATCCAGGCGCGCATGGGCGCGCTGCGCACGGAAGGCGCGCCATGAGCGCCCTCCACGATGCCTATGGCCGCCTGCTGCAGGCCTCGGCCCGCTGGGGTTTCGACCCCGTGCGCCTGCGCCAGCACCTGCGCACGGCCTTCGCCGCCTGCCTGGCCTTGCTGGCCGCCTGGCAGCTGGGGCTGGAGCATCCGCAGTGGGCCGCCATGGCCACCTGGGCCGCATCCCAGCCGCTGCGCGGGCAACTACTCGAAAAAAGCTTTTTCCGGGTCGCAGGCACCGTGGCCGGCACGGCCGTGGGCGTGGGCCTGGTGCTGCTGGCCCAGGGCAATCTGCTGTGGCTGGTGCTGGGCCTGGCCGTCTGGCTGGGCCTGTGTGCGGGCGTGGGCAATCTGCAGCGCAGCTTCGTGGCCTACGGCACCATGCTGGCCGGCTATTCGGCAGCCATGGTGGCGCTGCTGGACTTCGCCCATCCCGAGCAGGTCTTCGCCCTGGGCTGGGACCGGCTGTTCACCGCGCTGACCGGCGTGTTCGCAGCCTTGCTCGTGGGCTGGCTGTTCACGCCCAAGGGCAGCGGCATTCCCGGCAATGCCGAGGTACGCCAGCTGTTTGCCCGGCTGTTGCGCGATCTGGCCGACAGCCTGCAGGCGCGCGGCCGTTCGTCCCTGGGCTCGCAGGAGATCGCCGCCCGCCTGCTGGCCATGGCGGTGATCGAGGAAGGGCTGGACCCGCACGCCGCCGGTTCGCAGCGCTCGCGCGAGGCCGTGCACGCGCTGCGCCGGCTCATGAATGCCCAGATCTCGGCCCTGCTGTGGCTGCGCGATGCACCATCACAGGAGCCGCCTGCGGCCTTTGGCGAGGCGCAGGCCCTGGCCGCCGCGCAGGCACTGCGTGAAGCCGCCCTGGCGCTGGAGACGCGCGTGCAGTTGCACGAGGCCGCGGCGGCCCTGGTGCGCGCACGCGAGGCCGCCGTGGCCTGGCCCGGCGCAGCCGACATGCTGGCCCCGATGGGCTTTGCACTGCAGGCCCACCTGGCCGCCACCCATGACGTGGCCCTGCCGCCCGGCCACCGCGCCCGCCAATGGCCGGTGGTGCTGCACAGCGACTGGCTGGGCGCGCGCCGCGCCATGCTGCGTGCCAGCGCGGCCATCGCCATCGTGGGCCTGCTGTGGGTGGTGACGGGCTGGAGCGGCGGTGCCTACATGCTGCTGGGCATGTCCATCATGCTGACCGTGTTCTCGGGCTTCGAGAACCCGTCGGCCACCATGCGCCATGTGACCCTGGGCCAGGCCATGGGCGTGCTGGTGGCCCTGGCCTGCCAGTGTCTGGTCTGGCCGTTCGCCGGCAGCCAGGCGGGCCTGGTGTGGCTGATGCTGCCCTTTGTCTACGTGGGCGCGCTGCTGTTCTCGCACCAGCGCACCGCGCTCTCGGGCTATGACTGCAACATGGTGCTGCTGCTCCTGCTGCAGCCCCACTACCCGCAGACGGCCAGCTTCGGCCATGCGCTGGCCCTGGGGCTGGCCGTGGTGTCCGGGCCGCTGGCCGGCTGGGCGGCCTACCGCTTCATCCTGCCGGTCACGCTGCAGGGCCGGCTGCAAAGCCTGCGCTCCATGATGGTCCACGAGCTGCAGGACATGGCCGCCACGCCGGGCCATGCGCGCGATGGCCGCATCTGGCGCGCCCGCCTGTACCACCGGCTGCTACGCCTGGTGCGCATGTCGGAGCAGGCCGGAGGGCAGCTGGGTGCGCAGGCAGCGGAGTGCGGCCTGGCCGCCCTGCATGTGGGCCGCGCCATCCAGGCGCTGCATCAGCTGTCCGGGGAAGCGGCCCTGGGCGACGGCACCGCCCGCGCCGTGCGCGCCGCGCTGCTGCGCCTGCAGCGGCTGCAGCAGGCGCCCGGCCAGTGCCCGCCGCTTTTGCGCGCGCTGGCGCGGCGCGTGGCCGACCGCCATCCCGACCAGGCCCGCCAGCTGCGCCATGCCGCGCATGAGATCGCGCAGCACGAGGCCTTCTTCCGCAACGCCGGTTGAAGCACGGACGCATGCCAGAATGGCCAGCCCAGGCCGGCAGCGCCCCACGCTCTCTGTCCCCCTGTTGCAAGGAAAGCATCCATGTCGTGGAGCGACACCACCATCACCTCACAGCGCCTGGCGCTGCGCCCCTTCACTGCCGCCGATGCCGATGAGGCCTTTGCCTGCATCACGCCCACGCTGACGCGCTACCTGTCCTTCGAGCCGGCGTCGACTCCTGCCGAGTTCGAGGCGGTCTGGCGCGGATGGCTGCCGGAGATCGCGGCCGGCACGGACTTCAACTTCACGCTGCGCGAGCGCACGTCAGGCCGATTCACCGGCCTGCTGGGCCTGCACCGCGCGCGCGACGCCGAGCCCGAACTCGGGATCTGGATACGCGAGGACGTGCATGGCCAGGGCTACGGCCGCGAAGCCGTGGCCGCGCTGGCAGCATGGGCCCGAGCGACCTTTGCGCCACAGTCCTTGCGCTATCCGGTGGCCGAGCCCAATACCGCCAGCCGGCGCATTGCCCAGGGGCTGGGTGGCGTGGAGGTTGAGCGCCAGAGCCTTTCAAAGTACGTGCTCGTCGTCTACCGCATACCAGGGGTCGCCACGTCGGGCGTTGCCGCACCATGAAAACAAAGGCCGTCCCACGCGAGTGGGACGGCCTTGTCCATGGGGCAGATGCCTGCCTTACACCGCCGCGATCGACACGGCCTTGGCGACCAGATAGGCCTCCAGCGCCTCGGGGCCGCCTTCGGAGCCATAGCCCGAATCCTTGACGCCGCCGAACGGCATCTCGGCCGAAGCCACGGCCGGCTGGTTGATCCACAGCATGCCGGTCTCGACCTGCTGGGCCAGCTGGTGGGCCGTCTTGATGGAGCGCGTGAACGCATAGGCCGCCAGGCCGTAGGACAGGCGGTTGGCCTCGGCAATGGCCTCGCCCAGATCGTCAAAACCGCGGATGGCGGCCACGGGGCCGAAGGGCTCCTGGTTGAAGATCTCGGCGCTCAACGGCACGTCGCCCAGCACCGTGGGAGCGAAGAAGTTGCCCGCGCCGCCCAGCGAGGCACCGCCCGTGAGCAGCTTGGCGCCCTGCTTTTGCGCATCCTCGATCAGATGGGACAAGGCCGTGACGCGGCGCGGATTGGCCAGCGGGCCCATCTGCGTGCCCTGGACCAGGCCATCGCCGACCTTGAGGCCTTCGGCATGGGCGACCATGGCGCGCGTGAATTCCTCGCGCACGCTGTTGTGCACCAGAAAGCGCGTGGGCGAAATGCAGACCTGGCCCGCATTGCGGAACTTGGACGCGCCTGCGGCCTTCACGGCCAGGGCCACGTCGGCATCCTCGGCCACGATGACCGGCGCGTGGCCGCCCAGCTCCATGGTCGAGCGCTTCATGTGCTGGCCGGCCAGCGCCGCCAGCTGCTTGCCCACGGGCGTGGAACCCGTGAACGTGACCTTGCGGATCACGGGATGGGCGATCAGGTAGGAGGAAATCTGGGCCGGATCGCCGAACACCAGGCCCACCACCCCGGCCGGCACGCCGGCATCGACAAAGCACTTGAACAGGGCGGCAGGCGCGGCCGGCGTTTCCTCGGGCGCCTTGCACAGGAAGGAGCAGCCCGTGGCCAGCGCCGCGCCGATCTTGCGCACGATCTGGTTGACGGGGAAGTTCCAGGGCGTGAAGGCGGCTACGGGACCCACGGACTCCTTGATCACCAGCTGCTGCACCTCGGGACGGCGCGAGGGCACGATGCGGCCGTACACGCGCAGCGCCTCGTCGGCAAACCATTCGATGATGCCCACGCCGGCCAGGATCTCGCCCTTGGCCTCGGCCAGCGGCTTGCCCTGCTCCTGCGTCAGCAGGGCGGCGATCTCGTCGGCCCGGTCCTTGAGCAGGGCTGCGGCACGGCGCATGGCGGCTCCGCGCTCATGGGCGGAGACCTTGCGCCAGGTCTCGAAGCCGCGCTGAGCGGCGGCCAGCGCACGGTCCAGGTCGGCCACGTCGGCATGGGCCACATGGCCGATGACCTCGCCGCTGGCCGGATTGCGCACGGGAATCTTCCTGCCGCTGGCGGCGTCCTGCCATTGGCCGTCGATCAGGAGTTGGGTGTCGGAGTAGGAGTGGCTCATGCTGGATCAGATCCTTGGTAGATGACAGGGGGCAGATGTGTGGGGCAGGCACGGCGCTCGCAGTGTCCGCACCCGGCTGCCGCTGCAGCGCAGCGACCATTCTAGGAAGCGCCGGACGGCCCTGCCGTCACCGGGCTGTCACGCACACAACACCTAAAATGCCCGGGTTTCGCAATATCCACCAATCCGTTGAGAGGGAGCTCATGACCGATCTTTTCGACACCACTGCGCGCAGGGGCTTGCGCAGCGTCGCGCTGGCGCTCGCCCTGGCCGGCAGCCTGGGGCTGGCATGGGGGCAGGAATCTGCCTACCCCGCCATGAGCGTGGACCACCATGTCCAGCCTCTGAACTCCCCTCGGGAATTTCTGGCATCTCGCAGCTTGGCCGCCCCTTCCGAGGTCACACCACTGCGCGTGGAACTGGGCGCATGGAAGGAGTACCACGCCGCATCGGCCCCGCAGGACGGCGCCATGCAGGTGGGCGCGCAGCGACTGAGCACACAGACGGCCACGACCGACGCGCTGGCCTCGCAGTTGCAATGGCACTCCACGGCCTCGGGCGGCCTGGTGGCCGCTGTCAGCCTGCGTTCGGAAGGCGCCTACGGCATCCGCATGGGCGTCGAGATGCAGCAACTGCCAGGCAGTGCGCTGCTGCGCGTCTATGCGCGTGACCATCGTGCGGGCGCCTACGAGATCGCCGGCCAGCGCGTGCTGCAGGGTCTGCAGGCCAATCTGGAGGCGGGAGACAAAACCACCGATGGTCGCACCTGGTGGACGCCGGACACCGGCGGTGACGAGGTGACGCTGGAGATCGAACTGCCACCCGGCATTCCCGCCGACGCGCTGCGCATCGCCATCCCGCGCGTGATGCATATCCACGAGAACCTTTCGCTTCCGCTGGAAAGCGAAATGCAGTTCTCGGCCCAGCTCAACGAGTCCCTGTCCTGCAATCTGGACTCCACCTGCTACGACAACTACAGCACACAACGCAATGCCGTAGCACGCATGCTCTATGTGAAGAACGGTGCGGGCTATTTGTGCACGGGTACGCTGCTCAATGACAAGGCCGCTTCCGGCACGCCTTACTTCATTACGGCCAACCATTGCATCAGCAGCCAGACAGTGGCTTCCACCCTGGAAACCTCCTGGTTCTATCGCACGCCCTCCTGCAACAGTCGCACGTTGTCATCCGCAAACAGGGTGCTGCGAAACGGTGCCACCTTGCTCTATGCGACAGCGGACTACGATTCCACACTGCTGCGCCTCAACGATGCGCCCCCAGCCGGTGCGGTGTTTGCAGGCTGGACCAGCCAGACAGTGGCTGGTGGCACCAGCATGGTGGGCATCCACCATCCCCGAGGCGATCTGCAGAAAATCAGTTTCGGCACAGTCTCCAGATCAGTCTCATGCGAGCCTTCCAGCGAAGGGATGATGAAATGCGCCAATGTCAGCGGTGGCTTCAACCTGGTGAACTGGGATCAAGGGCTGACGCAAGGAGGCAGCAGCGGCTCGGGCATGTTCGTGGAAGGACGTTTGGCCGGGGTCCTCTATGGCGGCGACGACCAGACTTGCCCTGCCTCTGGCGGCATGTCCATCTATGGACGCTTCGATCTGCTGTTTCCCAATGTTCAGAAATGGCTTGCAGCAGACCCGACTACCGGCACCTCCCAGACACGTACCCCCGTCTATCGCTTCTTCAATCGGGTCACCGGTGCGCATTTCTATACAGCCAATGCACAAGAGCGCGATCAGGTGATTGCAACCTATCCGGCCTTCCAGTATGAAAACGTGGCCTTCTATGCATCCACCCAAATGCAACAAGGGCTGGATCCCGTATTCCGCTTCTTCAATAGAAATACAAGCGCGCATTTCTTCACCATCGACGCCTTCGAGCGCAACCAGGTGAAGATCTACTATCCCGGCTTCATCGATGAAGGCATCGCCTGGTATGCCGCCACAACTGCAGTCAATGGAACAGTTCCCATATTCCGCTTCTTCAACGAGCAGACTGGTGCGCACTTCTACACCATCAACATTGCAGAGCGGGATCAGGTGATCACCAAGTATCCCTTCTTCAAATATGAGGGTGTGGGCTACTACGTCTGGAAAACCCAGTAAGCACAGCGCACTGCACCTGCTGCAGTGCCTCCCCAAAAAGAAGGCCCCGCACTGCGGGGCCTTCTTTTTGGAGCAACAGCCCTCACCCCACCAGCACCAGCCCCGGCGGCAGGCTATCCCCAAAGCTGCGCTTCGCATCCTGGGCGTCCATCTGCTGGACCTGTTCCACCAGGTCGATCCAGCGCTGCGGTGCACCGGCGCCGCGCAACCGCTCCAGCACCAGGGCGCGCTGGGCATCGGGCAGGTCCAGCGCACGGTCGCCCGTCATGCGGGCCATCTGCACGGCGGCGAACATGGCGGTTTCATTGCGGCGCCAGTCCTGGGCCAGGGTGGCGTCGAGGAACTCCTGCGCAGCCTCGGGCGGCATGACGCGGTGGGCGTTGGCGGCCAGCGGCATGCGCGCGGCCAGCCGGCCTATGGCCCACCAGGTCTGCACGGATTCACCAGGGTGCTTCAGCCGCTGCAGCATCCACTGGCCCATTTCCTGGCGGTACTGCCAGGGCACGGCCTCCATGGCGGCGAACAGGCGCAGCATGTCGTCGTAGCTGCCATGGGCGGACTTGCCCTGGCTGCGCTGCGTGGACTGCTGCACGGCCTTTTGCATGTGGCCGGCAACCTCTTCCAGCAGCTCCATCTGCCGGGCCTCGTCCAGGCCCGCGGCCACGCGGCGCCAGAACACCCACCATTCGGTGCGGTTGGCCGCCTCGCCGCCATGGCCCAGGCCCTGGCCATGCAGTTGCCAGACCTGCTGCATGCGCCAGCCGTCCAGCTCGGCGCCCACGCCGGGGCGCAGGCACCAGCCTGCCAGGTTCAGCCAGACGCGCTCGTGCTCGGCCGTGCGGCGGCGGCGCCTGGCGCGGGCCAGCAAGGCGTCGAACAGTGCGCGCAGCAGCGGCAGGTCCCAGTCCTCGCGCGGGCCCAGCCGTCGCTCCAGCGACTGGCGCAGCTGGCGGACCTCCTTGGCCGTCACCTCCTGGGCCTGGCTGCCGAAGATGCGCTCGATCAGGGCCACGGCGTCCGCCAGCCGGCCCTGCCGGGCAGAAAGATCGCCGGTGTCCTGCGCATCTGCGGCCAGCGCACCGCGCACGCTGAACGGCAGCAACCACTGGCGCTGCGCATCGTCGGCGGCCACGCAGCGCACCTCCAGCGTGCCGACCTCGGTCATGCAGGCCTGCAGTTGCACTTCGACCTGGGCCTTGTCCCGGCCCTGGGGCGCGGGCAGCACGGTGGACAGGGCGGGCAGCTCGACCCAGCCCTCGCCGTCGAGCGCCGCGATACGGCCGGCCTGCGCAGGCGCCGCCGCCAGGCTGTTGGCCACCAGCGAAAAGCGCACGGCCTGGCCCAGGCGCAACGCAAAGCGCCGGCCGGAGAGCACGATGCGCACGCCCTCCTCCGTGCCGCGCGGCAGCAGGCAGATGCCCTGTGGTGCGGCACCCGCCTTCTCGGGCAGGACCAGCCAGTAGCTGCGCGGCGAGCCACCGCCGATGCGCGGTACCGGGGCGGGCACAGTCCGGGCATCTTCCGATTCCGGCAGCTCCTCAGACGGACGGCTCTGGACATGCATGGCCAGGCCATGCGCCGCTGCGCCGCGTGCAACGGCCCAGTCGGGATGCGGGTTGTGCAGCAGGCGCAGCGGCTGGCCGCGCCAGGCCTGCAGCTGCGCCACCAGCCGCTGGGCCAGCGCATGGGCGTGGAAGACGCCGCCATTGAGCAGGACCGCATCGGGCAACTCCCCAGCCGCGTGCTGCGCGAGGAACTGCGCCAGGTGCCGTGTGATCGCCGCATCGGCAGGATAGGGCAGCCCCAGGCCGCGCAAAGCGCCCTGGCGCCGGGTGGGCAGATCCTGCAGGCCGGCCAGCGGCATGAAGCCTTCGACCACGGCCTCGCGCACCTCGTCGCGGCGCAGCGTGGCCGTGCGCGTCTGCGCCAGCAGCTTCGATCCGCCGCCCAGCAGGGTCACGGCCACGGACTCGGGCGCATCGTCGGCCAGCAACTGTTCCTTGGCCATGCGGCAGCGCTGCACCAGTTGGGCGAAGCGTGCGGCGGGCAGGCGCTCGCCGGGCGGGGCGAACTGCGGCTCCAGCCGATGGGCCAGCGCCAGGTCCATGTTGTCGCCGCCCAGCATCAGGTGCTCGCCCACGGCCGTGCGTGTCAGCACGGGCAGGCCTCCAGCTTCAGCGGGCTGCACGCGGATCAGGGTCAGGTCGGTGGTGCCGCCGCCCACATCCACCACCAGCACCAGGCGGCAGTGCGCCAGCTCGGCCGCCAGGCGTTCGCCCTGCAGCACCAGCCAGTCGTGGAAGGCGGCCTTGGGTTCCTCCAGCAATTGCACCGCAGGCAGACCGGCCAGCAGCGCGGCCTCCAGCGTCAGTGCGCGCGCGCCTTCGTCGAATGAGGCCGGCACGGTCAGCACGACCAGCTGGTCCCTCAGCGGCGCGCCGGGGTGCGTGCGGTCCCAGGCCTGCCGGACATGGTCCAGGTAACTGGCCGAGGCCTGCAGCGGCGACAGCCGGGCCACCTCTTCGGGCGCGCCCCAGGGCAGGATGGCCGCCGTGCGGTCCACGCCCGCGTGCGACAGCCAGCTCTTGGCACTGGCCACCAGGCGCGACGGCACGGCCGCGCCCAGATCACGCGCCCAGCGGCCATTGACGGCGGGCGCTTGCGCATCGGCGCCCAGGGCCGCCCAGGGCTGCTGCCAGGCATCGCCCAGTTCGCCGGGCGCCGCCTGGTAGCGCGCCGAGGGCAGCAGCACCTGGGCCGCGACCTCGCTGGCCGAGACACGCTGCGCCACGGGCAGCAAGGCGATGTCGGCCGCCGTGCCGCCTACGGGCACATGCGCCACCACGGTGTGGCTGGTGCCAAGGTCGATGCCCACGATGTGGGCTGCACCGGACGCGGGAGCGGGGGCGGAAGATTCGGAGGCGGCGGTATCAGGCATATCGGCAGTCAATACATGGCACGGTGCGCGGCCCGGACCGGGCCTGCCGCCGGGACGGGCTACGCTACATCGGCCCGCACGTCGAACTCCACCTTCCAGCGTTCTTCGCCACCCACGGGCACGGCGTTGAGCTCCAGCGTGCCGATGTCGGTCACGCGTGCATGCAGGGTGACGGGCACGATCTCGCCGGGCGCGCGGCCTTCGGCGGGCAGGTGGGCCTCGATTTCCTGCAGCTCGACCAGTTCCTCTGGGCCCCAGAAGTCCAGCACGGTGCCGACCTGGTCGGCGCGGCGCACGGAGGAGCCGAAAAAGCGCAGGCGCACGGGCTCGCCCACGACCAGGCCGAATTCCTGGGTGTCCAGCGCCACCTCGGTGCCCTCTTCCATGCCGAAGGGCGCCAGGCACAGGGCCGAGATGGGCGGCTCCATGCCGGGGATGGCGGGCATGTTGCTTTCCACGCCCACGTAATAGCTCTGCGCCGTGCCGCCACGGATGCGCACGCCACGGCCCGCAGCCGCCACATGGCCGAAGTAGGCGGCGCCGCGCGCCACGGCCAGGTCGAGGTTGGCGCCGTCCAGCAGGCGCGCGGGTTGCGCGCCTTCGCCGGCCAGCCAGCCGTTGACGACTTCCAGGATGCGCTGCTCGATCTGCGGCGCCTTGAGCACGCCGCCGTTGAACAGGATGGCCGAGGGATGCAGGAAGGACGCGCCCTCGGGCTGCGTGCCCTGGAGGCCTTCGATCTGCTCGGTGGCGCCGGCCTGGCGCGAGAGGAAGGCCGCCAGGTGGCGCGTGACGGCCGCGTCCTGCGCATAGGGCAGGCCCAGCTGGGTCAGCGCGGCGCGCGCGCGGGTCTGGGGCTTGTCGGAGACAGCTGCGCGCGGGAAGAAGCCTTCCACCAGCATCTGCAGCACCTCGTCACGCGTGACCTCGGTGCGGATGCTGCCGCCGATGAGCTTGCTGCCCCGGCTGGGCACGACCACGGGCACGGACTGCAGCGTGGCGTCGGCCAGCAACTGCTCCTTGGCCTGGCGGCAGCCATGGGCCAGGGCGCGGGTCTGCCAGGCGTCGAGCTGCTTGCCCTCCTGGGCCAGCTTGCGGGCCACGCCGTAGGCCAGGGCCAGGTCCATGTTGTCGCCGCCCAGCAGGATGTGCTCGCCCACGGCCACGCGCTGCAGCTCCAGGCCGCCGTCCTTTTCCAGCACGGCAATCAGCGACAGGTCGGTGGTGCCGCCGCCCACGTCCACGACGAGGATGATCTCGCCGCTTTGCACCTGCTTGCGCCACTGGCCGCCGCTGGCCTGGATCCAGCTGTACAGCGCAGCCTGGGGTTCCTCCAGCAGCGTGAGCTTCTGGAAGCCCGCCGCGCGGCAGGCCTCGGCCGTCAGCTCGCGCGCGGCCGGGTCGAACGAGGCGGGAATGGTCACCGTCACGTCCTGGGCATCGAACGGCGCCTCGGGATGGGCCTGTTCCCAGGCCCAGCGCAGGTGCGACAGGTAGCGGATGGAGGCGGTCAGCGGCGAGACGCGGTGCACCTCCTCGGGCGCATCGGCCGGCAGCAGGGGCGAGCGGCGGTCCACGCCCGGATGGCACAGCCAGCTCTTGGCGCTGGAGACCAGCCGTATCGGCGTGGCCGCGCCGCGCGATCGCGCGAACTCGCCCACCACGAAGTCCTGGCTGGCGCCCCAGGGCAGGGCCATGTCGGCCGCAGTCAGCTCGCTTTCATGCGGCAGGTAGAGGAAGGACGGCAGCAGCGGGCGTGCCTCCACGCTGGAGGGGCCGGTGAGCTGGGGAATGTCCAGCACGCCCTGCTCCACCTTCTCGCCATCGCTGGCCTGGCGGTCCACATAGGAGAGCGCGCAATGCGTGGTGCCCAGGTCGATGCCGATGCTGTAGCGCGCCTGGGAGGATTGACGGGACTGGTCCATGCTCACAGCTCCACCTCGGCCTGGGCCACGATGGCGGCAGCCTTGTGATCGGTGAGCTGGGGCAGGCGGACATCGTCCACGCGCCAGCCACGGTGGCCCAGCGTGCCCGTGAAGGGTGCCTGGCCGACCACGTTGCCCGTCAGGCGCATGGCGGCGGCATCAAAGCCTGCGGCCAGCGTGACGCGGCTGCCTTCGGCCTCCGTCCGCACGGGGGCGATGCTGAAATGCTCGCGCAGCACCTTGCGGCAGCCTTCGTGCACCACGCGGGCGGCGGCGCCGATCTCGGCGTCGGCGTAGCCGGCCACGTCTTCCTGCACGAAGTCCACGAAGCGCGCCTCGCGCTGCAGCAGGCCCAGCAGCTGCAGGGCGGCGGTGCCAGCGGGTGCGGCCGGCTCCACGACGGTCTTTTCGACGATCTTCTCGACCGGCACCTCGACACGCTTTTCAACCACTTTCTCGACCACCTTTTCGACAGGCACCTCGACGCGGACCTCGACGATCCGGTCCACGGGCACCTCCACGCGCACCTCCTTGGGTGCGGGCGGCGGCACGTCGGCGGCCAGCGGCTCGCCGTCGCGCAGCCGGGACACATCGGCGGCCAGGCGGCCGTTGCCGAGGATGGCGAAGAAACTGCCGATCGCGATGGCGATGCGGCTCAGGAACGAGGGGGGAGTCTTGGAATTCATGGGCTTCTCTTGGCGAGAGGACCCTGCCGGGCCGATCGCCGCGCAGCAGGGCAACCGGGCGCCGATGGTCCTCCACCGGGCGCCCGCAGGGTCCGTGATGTTACCCAAAGCAACGAAGCCCCGTCCTGTACACGCCCCCATGCCCCCGTGCGCAAATGGCCTGGCGGCATAATCGCGGCTGCTAATCCCCCTGTCCATGGCCCCTACACGCCTTTTCCGCCACGCCCCGACCCGCTGCACCGCCTTGCGCGCGCAGCGGCCGCAGCGCGTGCACGGCGTGCCCACGGCCTTCATCAGCCTGTGCGGCTTCACGGCCCTGCTTTCCGCCGCCGTGCGGAAAGCCTGAGGTCCAACCCCAGCTTCCCGCACGGCCCCCGCAGCGAATCCGCATGCAAACGCATGCCAGGAGCTGCCGGCCCACGCCCGCATCGCCCTGGCCTGCACGCCTTTCAGGCTGCGCCGCCGCATGGCACAGCCGCTGTGACCCAGGAGCTGACGATGGACATGGAACTCTCCCAAAACTTTCTGCGCGCCAAAAGCCCTTGCGCGGCGGGCTTTCGCTGGTTCGTGCGCAACCGCCATGACGGCAACGACTACCAGCGCGTGCTCGACGCCCTGGTGGGCGATGGCCGCGTCGAGGACGCGCGCTGGCTCATGAACCAGTTCGGCCCCACCGATGCCGTGCTGGAGGTCGATCACCTGGAGGCCGATGCCCTGGTGTTCTCGGGCAGCGTCGTCGTGCATGGCGAGCTGCGCGTGCCCGGCCTGCTGGCCGTGGGCCGCACGCTGCAGGCCGGCGCCGGCATCCACGCGGGCCGCATCGAGGCCGGCCAGGACCTGCACAGCGGCGGCGCCATCTTCTGCAGCGGCCCGCTGCAGGCCGGCGGCCTGGTCAAGGCCGCCTGGAGCGTGGACGTGCACGAGGAACTGCGCGCCGAAGACGTGCGCGCCGGCTGGGAGCTGCGCTGCGGCGCCGACCTGCGCCTGGGCGGAGGGGCCCAGGCCGGCCAGGACATCGAGGTGCAGGGCGCCATCCGCTGCGGCAAGGGCCTGCGCGCGGGCGGCAGCATCCGCGCCAGCGGCCTGATCGAGCTGGGCCACGGCCTGTACGCTGGCGCCGACGTGGAAGGCGGCAGCCACATCGAGGTGGACTGGGGCATGCGCGCGCTGGGCGACATCCGTGCGGCCTGCAGCATCCGCGCGGGCGAGACCCTGCATGCCGAAGGCGAGATCGCGGCCGGCCCCGGCTACGGCATCTATGCGGGCATGAACGTGCAGCAGGATGCCTGGCCGTCCTGTGCCTGGGTGCATGCGGCGCAGCGGCCGCCCGCCCTCCTCAGCGGCTGGTGGGAAGAGGCCGCGGCACCGGCCTGATGCCCGCAGGGACACGCCGGCCTGCGCCCCCGCAGCGCAGTGCCGCGATGCAAAATACCCGCTTCGCCGCCGACCGGGCGGCTCCAAGGAATCCCACATCGTGTTCACCGGCATCATCCAGGCCGTGGCAAGCATTGCCGCGCTGCGCGACCAGAACGGCCTGCGCACCTTCACCCTCGACTTTCCCGAAGGCTTCTGCCAGGACCTGGCCATCGGCGCCAGCGTCTCCACCGACGGCGTGTGCCTGACGGTGACGGAGATCCTCTCGCCCACGCGCGCCACGTTCGATGTGATGCTGCAAAGCCTGAACATCACCACGCTGGGCGGCTATGCCGTGGGCGGGCGCGTCAATGTGGAGCGCGCGGCAAAGGACGGCGCCGAGATCGGCGGCCATCCGCTGTCGGGCCACGTGGACTTCACCTCGCCCGTGCTGGAAGTGGCCTCCAGCGACACCAACCACCGCATCCGCTTCGGCATTCCCGAGGGCTTTCGCCACTACGTGTTCGCCAAGGGCTACATCGCCATCAACGGCGCCAGCCTCACGGTGTCCGAGGTGGACCGCCAGGCAGGCTGGTTCGAGGTCTGGCTGATCCCCGAGACGCGCCGCATGACCGTGTTCGAGTCCAAGGGCGTGGGCGACCTGCTCAATGTGGAGATCGACCGCAGCACCCAGGTCGTGGTGGACACGGTGCGCGAGACCGTGCAGCAAAGCCTGGGCCGCCTGCAGCCCGTGCTCGAGGCCCTGCTGAAAGAAAAAGGCCTGAGCCTGGACGACTTCATAGACGTCCCCAAGCTGCCCGGCTGACTGCCTTCGTCGTTCAACGCCCCGCCGCCAGCGGCGGACTGAAGCGCCGCAGGCGCAGCGCGTTGCTGAGCACGAAGACGCTGGACAGCGCCATGGCCCCAGCCGCGAACACGGGCGACAGCAGCGTGCCGTTGACGGGGTACAGCAGGCCAGCGGCCACGGGGATCAGGGCCACGTTGTAGGCAAAGGCCCAGAACAGGTTCTGCCGGATGTTGGCCATGGTGGCCTTGGACAGCGCGATCGCATTGGGCACGCCGCCCAGGTCGCCCGACATCAGCACCACGTCGGCCGCCTCGATGGCGATGTCCGTGCCCGTGCCGATGGCCAGGCCCACATCGGCCTCGGCCAGGGCCGGCGCGTCGTTGATGCCGTCGCCCACATAGGCCAGCGTGCCATGCTCGGCCTTCAGGCGCTTGACGGCATCGACCTTGCCGCCGGGCAGCACCTCGGCCACCACCTCGTCGATGCCCAGCTGCCGCGCAATGGCCTCGGCCGTGCGGCGGTTGTCGCCTGTGATCATGGCCACCTTCAGGCCCAAGGCGTGCAGGGCGGCAATGGCGGCCGGCGTGCTGTCCTTGATGGGATCGGCCACGGCGATCATGGCGGCCAGGCGTCCGTCCACCGCGGCATACAGCGGCGTCTTGCCTTCGTCGCCCAGGCGCGCGGCCTCGTCTGCCAGCGTGTCCACCTGCAGGCCCAGCTCGCGCATGAAGCGGTCGGCACCGATCTCCACGCGCACGCCGTCCACCTGGGCGCGCACGCCAAAGCCTGTCACCGATTCAAAGCGATCCACGGCGCCCAGCGGCAGATCCTCGGCCTTGGCAGCATCCACGATGGCGCGCGCAATCGGGTGCTCGGAGCGGTCCTCCACGGCCGCCACCAGCGCCAGCACGCGGCTGCGCTCGCCCTCGAAGCCGGGGGCCAGTACCAGGTCGGTCAGCTCGGGGCGGCCGCGCGTCAGCGTGCCCGTCTTGTCCACGGCCACCACGCGGGCGTCTTTCAAGGTCTGCAGCGCCTCGCCCTTGCGCAGCAGCACGCCCATCTGCGCGGCCCGGCCCGTGCCCACCATGATGGAAGTGGGCGTGGCCAGGCCCATGGCGCAGGGGCAGGCGATGATGAGCACGGCCACGGCATTGACCAGCGCAAAGCTCAGTGCGGGCGACGGCCCCCAGGCCAGCCAGGCGCCGAAGGTCAGCAGGGCCACGGCCATCACGGCCGGCACGAACCACATGGTGACCTGGTCCACCAGCGCCTGTATGGGCAGCTTGGAGCCCTGGGCCTGCTCGACCATGCGGATGATCTGCGCCAGCAGCGTATCCGCGCCCACCTTGGTGGCGCGAAAGGCCAGAGCGCCGTTCTGGTTCACCGTGCCGCCGACCAGTTCGGCACCCGGGGTTTTCTCGACCGGCACGGGCTCGCCGCTGATCATGGATTCATCGACGAAGCTGCTGCCCTCGATGACCTCGCCATCGACGGGAATGCGCTCGCCGGGCCGCACCTCGATGGTGTCGCCCGCACGCACGGCGGCGATGTCCACCTCCTGCACGGCGCCGTCCTTGCGCACGCGCGCCGTCTTGGCCTGCAGTCGCACCAGGCGGCGGATGGCTTCGGAGGTATTGCCCTTGGCGCGCGCCTCCATGAAGCGGCCCAGCAGGATCAGCGCCACGATCACGGCCGCCGCCTCGTAATACACATTCACCGTGCCGGCCGGCAGCCACTGCGGCACGAAGGTGGCCACCAGCGAATAGGCAAAGGCCGCCGAGGTGCCCACGGCCACCAGCGAATTCATGTCGGGCGCGCCGCGCAGCAGCGCGGGAATGCCTTTCTGGAAAAAGCGCAGGCCCGGCCCGAACAGCACGATGGCCGACAGCAGGCACTGCAGATACCAGCTGTTCTGGGTGCCGATGGCCTGCCCCACCCAGTGGTGGAAGGCCGGCACCATGTGGCCGCCCATCTCCAGCACGAACACCGGCAGCGCGAACACCGTGGCCACGATCAGCGAGCGCTTGAGCGAGGCCCGCTCGCGCGCCTGGCGCTGCTCCGTGCCGTCTTCGGCCGGCGACTGCGCTGCGCCGCCTTCACTGGCCGGGTTCGCGCTGGCGCCCAGCGGACGCGCTTCGTACCCGGCCTTGTGCACAGCTGCCACAAGGGCCGCCACATCTGCACTGCCAGCCAGCGTCACCACTGCACGCTCGGTGGCCAGGTTCACGCTGGCCGATTGCACGCCTTCCACCTTTTTCAGCGCACGCTCCACGCGGCCCACGCAGGAGGCGCAGGTCATGCCCTCCACTTCCAGTTCCACGCTGGACTGGGGCACTTCGTAGCCGGCCTTCTCGATGGCTGCAATGGCGGCGGGCAGATCGGCCGCGCCCTCGAAGCGGATGCTGGCCTTTTCGGTGGCCAGGTTGACCACGGCTTCCTGCACGCCCGGCAGCTTCTTGAGCGCGCGCTCCACACGCCCCACGCAGGAGGCGCAGGTCATGCCCTGAACGGGCAGGTCTATGGCCATGCAGGCCTTGGTCGATGCATTCATTGCCTGACTCCTTTGTTCTCGCATGCAGGCACTTTAGAGATTGCCACCATGTCAAGGTCAAGCCCCCTGCAGGGCGCTTTCATCGCCATGTCATCTGCCTTGCCCAGCATCGGCGGCCGTGACAAACCGATACAGAGAGAACCCGTTCATGTCCTTGACCTCCCATCGCCCCGCCCTGCGCCCGCTGGCCGTGGCCCTGGCTGCCTCCGCCCTGATCGCCGGTTGCGGCGGCTCCGGCAACGACACGCCCGCAGGCCAGCCGCTGGAGCTGCGCATTCTGCACATCAACGATCACCACTCCACGCTGGAGTCCAAGAGCAAGACCCTGCAGCTGGACGCCGGCACGGGCAAGGCCGAAGCCGTGGCCGTGGACGCCGCAGGCTTTGCGCGCGTGACCCAGGCCATCGAGGAGCTGGCCACGCAGTCGCCCAACGTGCTCAAGCTGCATGCCGGCGACGCGCTCACCGGCACGCTGTACTTCAACCGCGCAGGCGCCGACGGCGAGGCCGATGCCGCACTCATGAACACCGTCTGCTTTGACGCCTTCACGCTGGGCAACCACGAGTTCGACAAGGGCGACAGCGGCCTCAAGTCCTTCCTGGACCGCCTGCGCGCCGGCACCTGCAAGACGCCCGTGCTCAGCGCCAACGTGCGCTTTGGCGCCAACTCGGCCCTGAACGCGGCCAAGGCGCCCGGCTATGTGAACCCCTCCACCGTGGTGGAGCGCGGCGGCCAGAAGATCGGCATCGTCGGCCTGACCATTGCGGGCAAGACCAAGGCATCGTCCAGCCCCGATACCGACACCACCTTCGAGGACGAGGCCACGGCGGCCCAGCGCGAAATCGACGCGCTGCGCGCCAAGGGCATCAACAAGATCATCGTCATGAGCCACGTGGGCTATGAGTACGACCGCCAGATCGTGCCCAAGCTCAGCGGCGTGGACGTGGTCGTGGGCGGCGACTCGCACACCCTGCTCGGCCCCGACGTGCTCAACACCACCGGCGTGGGCACGCCCGGCGGCGCCTACCCCACGCGCCTGACCGACAGGGACGGCAGCCCCGTCTGCGTGGTCCAGGCCTGGGAGTACGCCCAGGTCGTCGGCGACCTCAAGGTCCAGTTCGACGCCGACGGCCGCGTCACCCAGTGCACGGGCACGCCCCATGTGCTGATCGGCGACAGCTTCACCATCGCCGGCAAGGCCGCCACCGATGCGCAAAAGACCGCCCTCAAGGCCAGCGCCGCCGCCACCGGCGTGCTGCGCGTGACCACGCCCTCAGCCAAGGCCACCGCCGCGCTGCAGCCCTTCAAGGACAAGGTCGCCCAGTTCAACCTCAAGCAGGTCGCCACCGTGCCCCGGGAACTGTGCTCGCGCCGCGTGCCCGGCGGCGTCGGCACCATGAACTACAGCCAGTCCAGCGCCGCCTGCAATGCCGAAGGCAGCGTGAGCGTGCGCGGCGGCGACATCCAGCAGCTCGTGGCCCAGGCCTACCTGGAAGAAGCCAACCGCCACTACGGCGGCGCCGACATCACCCTGCAAAGCGGCGGCGGCGTGCGCATCCCGCTGCTGGGCCAGGTCACGGCCGCCCAGGTCATCCAGGTCCTGCCCTTCGGCAACAAGCTGTTCCGCCTCGACATCACCGGCACGGAAGTCAAGGGCATGCTCGAGGACGGCCTGCAGGCCGTCTACGGCCCCAGCGGCACGACCGGCCCCTACCCCTACACGGGCGGCCTGCGCTTTGACGTGAATGCGGCAGCGGCAGCCGGCCAGCGCGTGTCGGGCATCGAGGTGTATGACAACGCGAGCAAGACGTGGAAGCCGCTGGATACCGCGCGCACATACAAGCTGTTCGTGCTGAGCTTCAATGCCACGGGTGGCGATGGCTACAAGACGCTGGCGGCCGTGCCTGATGCGCGCCGTCTGGACATTGGCGTGCTCGATTCCGATGTGTTCTTCAACTACATCGAGAGGCAGCCGGTGGATGCGGTGTCTGGTCTGCCGCTGCTGTCGCGGCTGCCGGCGGATCTGTACAGCACGCGTAGTTTTCAGGGTGGGCGCTGAGTCTTCCTGATGGGTCCAGGGATCTGTTTTGTTCCCTGCCGGGGGGTTGTTTTTCGAGGCCGGGTCTCGGCCCGGCGGCCGACCTACCTTCTTTTGCTTCGCCAAAAGAAGGTAGGCCAAGAAAAGGCGACCCGGATGTCCGCGACCCCTTCGCTTCGCTGCGGGGCAACCTGCGTCGTGGCGGTTGCGGGGTTCGCTGCGGAACTCGCTGCGTTCACTGCGTGAACTCCGCTCAGACAACCGCAGCGAGTCAGATCACGAAGCAGTCCTGTCCTTCGGCAGG